>ERZ1649853.570-NODE-570-length-15548-cov-6.059704_pt1 | contig 15548 bp, 11 predicted proteins | sample MGYA00575353_ERZ1649853 | MGnify/ENA primary metagenome ERZ1649853 (study PRJEB40853, sample SAMN11349654) | freshwater sediment metagenome | isolation source: river sediment | host: Sediment | place: India: Okhla Barrage, New Delhi | collected 2017-02-21 ...
CGGTACCTGCGACCTACAGTTTTCCTGACACATGGAAGTTGGAGGTCAACGGCACCAGCATGCCCTGCTACTTCCTGCGTTATGTGGGATTCACCCCTCCTCAGGGTTTAACAGCTCCCCTGGTGTATGTAGGAAGGGGATCAGATGCGGAATTCGATGCGATACCCGGTGGTGTAGCCGGGAAGATAGTGGTGGTGGATATCTATGCCCTGCCCACGCCGACATCGGCTTTTCTCCCTGCAACAATCTTTCAGTATGACCCTCATGGAACCCTGGTTGGCGACAATGTCATGGAGAACTGGCCGCCGGTCAATTTCAACACATATGACAAGGCAAGGGATCGCGGCGCAGCCGGTTATGTAGCCATTCTCACCTTCACGGTGAACAACAATAATCAGTTCCTTCATTACTATTTCGATGGTTCTATCCCGGGTGTGTCTGTAAGTCCGGTAAAAGGGGCATATCTGAAAAACCTCATGGCATCGGGTCCGGTGGAAGCAAAACTGACAGTAACGGGGTCAACTGGGTCTGGAGAGGTTTACAACGTGTATGGGACCATACCCGGGAAGAGCTACGGAACAGAGGCCGATCGATTCATTGTCGTTGAAACGCATCATGACGGGTGGGCATGCAACGAAGGATCGGGGACATCCGTCGTGCTGGCGATAGCGAAATATTTCTCGCAGTTCCCGGCAACTACAAGGAATTACTCGATCGTGTTCTGTGCTCTCGGGAGTCACTTCGGCAAGAAGGCAGCCTGGGGTTCTTATGACAGTTATGAGTACGAACTTCTCCAGGGCGGCAAGATCAAATGTGCATTTCCAATCGAAATGATTGCAAAGCAATTCAAGATCATAGATGGGAAATATGTATCCACCGGACTGGCTTCTCCACGGGGAATCCTGATGAATGCTTTGCTGCCGTCGGGTCCATTTCTTATCAATGCAGCCTCCACGGCGATGACGAGATATCGGCTCGACCGGTCATCCCTCGTCCATTATGCCCATGGAGAAGCCTTGAAATGGATGGCATCCGGCATCCCCTTTGTCGGGCATATCGCAGAAAACGCACCCCAATTCACCAGTGCCGATACTCCCAATACCGTGCTGGTGGAATCTTTGAGGCCCACAACAGCTGCTTTCGTCGATATAATCAAGGCTGTCGATGCAGGTCTTTGAGCATAATCCACGATAACCGATCATACGGGTGGGGTGATACGATGCCTCACCCTTTCCGTATCAAACGGGGGGATTATCGAGCCATCGTCTGGACATTTTCAAGCTCACAAATATATAAAGAGATGGACATTTAAATACCCGTTCCTGGGCTCAAGATCGATAAGGAGGGGAGTAGTATGGCGAAGCCAACCATATTGGACAGAACCTTCAGTGTCATCATGAGACGAATGGTAGAAACGGGGCAGGCCCCACACTATACGGAGATTGCATCCGAGCTGGGCATGTCTCCTCAGGAAGGCAAGGCGGTGCTTCAAAAGCTTTTTTCCCTTCGCGGCTTTCCAGGGTGGCTCTTCCCCAAAGGGGACACCATCGTTTCCTTCCCACCCTTCAATAATCTTCCCACCCATCACCGCCTGACAATCGATGGGCAACAGAAGTGGTTTGGCAGTGAGCGTTTGAATCGCTGGCGGTCTGCTGGCTTTTCCCAGGGAAGACGGTACAAATCGACTCGGTGTGCCTTGATTGCGGTGAGCCGATACGGGTGGAGGTAAAGGACGGCAGGATCGAGAAGGAAGATCCGGAAGGCCTGATCGGCTATGTCGCCCTCCCCATAGGAAGGTGGATGTTCAACCCTCCCTACGCGTGAAGCACCATGAACTTCTTCCGGTCGGAAGAACATCTTCACCATTGGGAAGGCTACCGGGAGACGGGGAAGGGCGGAATGATCACCCTGAATTCTCTGATGGAGCTCTTTTCCGGTCCCTACTTCAAGAACCGGAGCAGTGCGGACTGGGTATCCAACATGGGCAGATACACGGCCATCATGATCTCAACACTCGACAGACTCCATGGTGCGGGGAACCACTGGCGGTTGTCACCCCTTGAAAAGTTTGGACTGTCAATCGCGAAGAAGCTGGGAATGATGTAGGCGCATACCCGACCTCGCTTCATGCAGACTCGGGGAAGAGGTTGAAGGGCACTACGAGGCGTTGAATGCCTTTCCCTCATCTCATTGCAATCGATTGGCAAAGCGGCTTCTGCTCTCGGAAAACGAGTTGTCGTTGATCTTCTGTAACGAAGATTGCTCCTTATTCGTGATGACGCACCCTTCTTCCAGGCTGTCCGCGCTGCCCATGCGAAGAAGCCAGTCAATGGTGGAAAGCCCGGAGAGGATATGGAGCAAGCCCTCCGTTTTGAATTCTATCAAACCGGTGGAATATTCGATTTATTCTCGCATTCAAGCGTTCGGTTCGCCATGCTAACCAGATACAGTGGAGAGAACACGGTGAGCCCGAGCGACAGAATCACCAGGGCTTGCCCTAAACTGATATTGTCTGCGAGGACACCAATCAGAAACGACAGGATTGCGGTATAAAAGGCTGTCACCAACGACCGGACGGACAAAGACGTAGCCAGAATCTCGCAGGGAACCGTATCGCTCACATAGGTAACACTCATTGGCGATCGCAAATTCTGGATGACAAAAATTATCGTGAATAGGGCAACGGCTATGGAGTTGCAGTCTAAATAATAAGCAAGGCCACAGAAGAACCCAGTGGCAAACCCCACAAGCATAGTGAGATTCAGGGGGAGTGTGAGCGTCTTGAAATGGGAAGCGAATGCGCCTGATTTCCGGCTGGCCCATGAAGTCATCAGGTAGATGAGAAAGTAGACGATGCCCACCAGAGCGGCCGAGCGTTGTTTATCGTTAAGCATCACCAGCAGGGGCATGGTCAGGGCCAGGGTCTTCACGATGGGCTGCAGGAAGTCCTTGACGGCATTGTAGAACCCATCATAGATGCAGACGTTTGTCGTGGCCTTGAAGGCTCCCTGCGCCCTGAAAGTGAGCACCAGACTTTTCCAGACAGAGATGAAACTCTCTCTGATGCTGCCGCTCTTGATTATCTCCCGGTCGAGTTCTTCGGGGTACGTGAGCATCAGGAACAGGTTCAGCACATAGGGCACGGTCGAAATGAGAAAGACTATGTCGTAGCGTCCGCTCACGAACACGATTGCGGCCGCGACCAGGGAAGAAACGGCCGAACCCCTCTGCGACCAGGCCCGCGTGTGTCCGTAGTAATCCACCTTCTGATCCTGCCAGCCATTCATCTTGAGGTACTCGAAGATCATGGCCTTGTGTGTGCCGCCCCTGAAGGCTTCTCCAAAGGCAAAACAGGTCATGCCGACCAAGAGAACCCAATATGATGCCGCGAAATAGAAGATCAGGAAGGAAACGATGTAAGAGAGGAACGACTGCACCATGGTGCGTCTGCGGCCTACTGCATCGGCAATGACGCCGGTGGGCACCTCCAGGAGACTCGACATGAGTTCCCGGTAGGCATAGAGCGTGCCGATCAGGGTGAAGCTCAAGCCTTTGTCCAGCAGGAACAGAATCAAGAACGGCTCGAAAAGCTTCAGGTTTTTGAGGAACCCGTAAGCACTGAACTTGGCGTACTGGAGATCCTTCTTGAATATTTCTCCCATGGTTACTTTTCTACTCCGTGCTGTATCCGGTCATCCCCGATCTGTTAGCTCTATATGACAATCATCCTTATACCTCCACAAGGATTTTGCACTTATCCCAATCGATGAACAATTTGGGTTGATGGATAAACCTCCTCTAGTTCTGAAATTCCAGATTTCTTCGCTGTTCTTGAAATGAATGGCCCTGACCTGTAGGGGAAACGATGTGCCTGTTTTTGAGACCTTTCCAGAAAGTCGAGGATTACCTTTCTTTCCAGTTCGCATTATTATACTCATTCATACGTGAGGAGAGCTTCCCTCACATTCCGTGTTCAGAGGGCGGATGTTGGCAAATATGAAAAACATTCTCAGAGAAACGATACTGATCCACACGATCCTGTGCATTTGCATGCTCTTGTCGGCATGCAGCACCATGGATAACGGCCGACGCTGGGGCGAAGATGCCACCTTCACACCAGGGTGGAAAACTGTCGGCGAATCTGCCTGCAACGCTGTCACCTCACCCATGGTCTTCGTTCCTGCCGTAGCGGCGGCGCTCCTCCAGATAGGCAACGCCGACCAGCGGCTATCGGACTGGGCTGTCAAGCACACCCCCATCGCGGGCTCGAGCACCAGGGCCGAGAGCCTCAGCATGAACCTCGCGAAGATATCAGATGGCGCGCTCTATGTAAGCATCCTCACGACCCCGGGTGGAAATGACCCGGGACCCTGGGCAGCTTCCAAGGCAAAAGGTGCTGCAGTCCAGGGGAGCGTAATATTCCTGGATCATGAGATCGTTTCCCTGCTGCAGAAATCCACGGGGAGGGAACGCCCCAACAAAAGCAACAACGAGAGCTTCCCTTCGGCCACGGCCTCGGGCTCTGCAATACACACAGCCCTGGCCTCCAGGAATATCGATGCAATGAACATCCCTGACCGGGCAAAGACGTCGGTTAACCTGGCACTCCATGCCCTGACATTCCTCGTTGCATGGGAACGCGTCGAGGCCGAGGCTCACTATCCTTCCGACGCCCTGGTCGGGGTTTCTCTTGCTTATTTCACCGGCTACTTCATCAACGATGCATTCATGGGGATCGATTTGCATCTGCACGGCACGCCCGAGGTGAGGTTAAACGGACGCGACACGTATGTTGGCTTCTGCTGGAGATTCTGAAGCATATTCGATGATCACTTTAAGATATCCATGCCGGTCGCGATCGACATCCAGTGTCAAGATCGTGGCACGACATGTGGGTTCCTCTTGTGGTGAGGGCTGAAGAAAATCGTATTGTCTCAGAAAGCAATTCACCGCCAGCTTGATTCAGGGTAGTCTGCTGATTATTCTATCATACATCCAGAGAACATACTGTCTTCTGAAACGTACTCTCATGGGGGGCAACACGATGAATCCATATAAAAGCCAGGAAGAGTTTGAAGCCATTCTCTCGAAGCTCTGGGATCGAATCCTGGACACACCGGCAATCGTGGAGTCCGTGTCGGGCACCAGACTCATAGCCCGGTTCCGTTACACGGATTACTCCTCGGAGCTCTATATCGACACCTCGGGCCAGACCCCCCGGTATTACTGGAATCCCAAGGAAGACGTGAAGCCGGATGTGGAAATGATCCTGTCATCAGAGACCGGCCACAAGTTCTGGATGGAGGAACTCAATGTTCCAATGGCCATTGCAACCAGGAAGATCATCCCGAAGGGCTCGGTGCAAAAGGCCCTGAAACTCCTTCCTGCGTTGAAACCGGCATTTGCCATGTACCCGGAGGTCCTCAGAGATTCCGGAAGGGAGGATCTCCTCGTGAGAGCACCGGGGGTGCAGGCTGGAAAAAGGCTGCAGATCACGAAGATTCTCATGAAGCTCATGAGGAGAAAAGAGCTCAGGCTCGATGTGCTGCCTGAATTTCCCATGACCATCGGGGCGGGTGGAAAGGCTTGCGTGACTGCCCCGGAGAACAGGGCACCCGAAAAGGCCACGGACGAATATCTTCTGAAGACCATGTGCACGATCCGCGCGTTTGAAGAACACCTGGCGGCAGCATTCAGGGAGGGACAGCTTCCGACAGAGGCCATTCACCTGTCCATCGGCCAGGAAGCGGTAGCTGCGGGAGTGTGTTCGAATCTCAGGGACTCGGATTATCTGAACACCACGCACCGTGGGCATGGCCATATCATTGCCAAGGGGGCCGATCTGAAAAGGATGATGGCTGAACTCTACGGCAAGGCGCCGGGCCTCTGTGCGGGGAAGGGCGGATCCATGCATGTCACGGACGGCTCGAAGGGCGTGCTCGGCGCAAATGGCATCGTCGGGGCCGGGTATCTCCTGGCAATGGGTGCGGGCCTGACGATCAGGCACAACAAGAGCGATGACATTTCGGTTGTCATTGCCGGGGATGGCAGCGTGAACCAGGGCATGTTCCATGAGGCCATGAACATGATATCTGTTTTCAATCTCCCCGTTCTCGTTGTCGTGGAAAACAATCTCTATGGGGAGTTCACCCGTCTCGAGCATCACTCGTGCGTTCCCGAGCTCTACAGGAGGGCCGCCGCATACGGCATCGAATCGGTTCGCCTCGACGGCAACGACGTGAGGGAAGTCTTCGAGAAAGTCGGGGACATCGTCGATTCGATGAGAATAGATCGAAAGCCGCGCCTGGTGGAGCTCATGACGTATCGTTGGCATGGCCACATGGAAGGCGATCAGGAGCTGTACCGCGATAAAGCCGAGAAAGAGGATCACGTCAGGCAGGACCCGATCCGCCGCCTTGCCGGGGACATGGTGAAGAACGGGGCGGCAACGCAGGACGAGATCGAAGCGGTGCACAGGGACGCGGCCGATGCGGTGAACGAGGCGGTCGCCTATGCGCTCAAAGCCGAAGAGCCCAGGCTGGCGGCCCTCCTTGTGGATGTGTACACGCCCGAAACAGGCTCGTTGTTCACGGGGGACATATCCCGGTCCGCATGTGCCGGCGGGAAAGAGGTCTCCCTGTCCCGGGCGATCAACGAAGCCATCGCAGAAGAGATGGAACGCGACCCGGATGTGTTCCTGTGGGGCGAGGATGTGACCCTGGGAGGGTACTTCAATGTGACCGAAGGGCTGGTCGACAGATTCGGGAAAGACAGGATCATCGACACGCCCATCAGCGAATACGGGATCGTGGGGGGTGCCGTGGGCGCCGCCATGACGGGCATGAGACCCATTGCGGAGATCCTGTTCGGCGACTTCCTGACCTGCTGTATGGACCCGGTCATCAATCAGGCTGCAAAACTTCGCTACATGACCGGCGGACAGATCTCCATACCCCTGACGATCCGGACGCCCCTGGGCAGCGGCATCGGGATGGCAGCCCAGCACTCGCAGTCAATGGAGAAATTCCTTTTCGGGGTGCCCGGGCTTATGGTCATAGCCCCTTCGGACCCCTTCACTGCCAAGGGGCTTCTGAAATCCGCGGTGAGATCGAACAACCCGGTGGTCTTTTTCGAACATAAACTCCTGTATGCCGAAGGCGGGAAGATACCGGAAAAGGAATACACGCTTCCCATCGGGAAGGCCCTGATACGACGCACGGGGAAGGATGCAACCCTGGTGACGCACCTCCTGGGTGTCGGCGTTTCCCTCGAAGTCGCGTCGATCCTCGAAGAAGAGGGGATCGATGTGGAGGTGATCGATCTGTGCACGCTGTATCCCTTGGATACGATGACCATCCTGGAGTCTCTCAGGAAGACGGGCAGGCTCGTCACGGTGGAGGAGGGGCCATGCACCGGCGGCATCGGCGCCGAGGTGATTGCCCGATGCGCTGCAGCGGCCTTTTGTGCATTGAAGACAGCGCCTGTCCGTATCGCAGCCCCCGAGTGTCCCATACCCTACGCCAAGAATCTCGAAAACGCCATGCTCCCGAACCGGGAGAGAATAATCGAGGCTGTCAGGAGAATGCTATAAAATATTTTCGAGCCGGTCCAGGCCTCGGACACGCACGTGCAGGGCATGCACGGGAAAACAACCGCTCCGCATCGGCATGTTCTCTCCTCAGGTTAAACCGGAAGGCCCGGTGTCCCGCGGCTCCGGTCGCTCCGGGCGCGGCCCGCTGCACTCCTTATTCCCGGGCGCTCAGGCCTGCGCCTGCCCGGCGGCCTCGATGCGGATCTGGCCGTTTTTGAGCAGGGGGTCCACGGCCACGCCGATCTTCGTGGAGAACTCGGCCTCGAGGCGCACGAGGTAGGGGCGCTGGGTGTTCAGGAGGTGCATGGCCACCTCGGGCGGGAGCTCCGCCCTCACGCCCATCGCGGTGTTCCGGGTGAGGAAGAGCTGGATCTCCCGGAGCGCGGCGAAGGTGGATGACTCCACGGACCGCACGAGGCCTGTGCCCTCGCAGGCCGGGCACCCCACGAAGCTCTTTTCCAGGATGGTGGAGGACAGGCGCTCCCGGGAAAGCTCGAGGATGCCGAACTGGGAGATCCGGCCCATGACGATGTGGGCGCGGTCGCCCTTGAGGCAGTCCTTGAGCTTCTTCTCCACCCTGCGCATGTTTTCCCTGGGGCGCATGTCGATGAAGTCGATGGCCACGAGCCCGCCGATGTCCCTGAGCACGAGCTGGCGGGCGATCTCCGAAGCCGCCTCGAGGTTGGTGGAGAGCGCCGTGCCCTCGATGTCGCCGCCTTTGGTGAACTGGCCCGAGTTCACGTCGATGACCACCATGGCCTCGGTGGGCTCGATGACGAGGGAGCCACCGGAGGGCAGCTTCGCCCGCTTGTGAAAGATGCCCTGGATCTGCTGCTCCAGCTCGTACTTGGTGAAGAGCGGCCGGCTCGACTTGTAGGGCTTGAGGAGGTCCTTGTGCCGGGGCATGACGCTCTTCATGAACGCCGCGGCCTTCTCGCAGGTCTCCTCGTCGTCGACGAGGATCTCGGTGATGTCCGCGGTGAAGTAGTCGCGGATGGAGCGGATGATGAGGTCCCCTTCCCGGTAGATGAGCGAAGGGCAGGGGGCGGCCCTGAACTTATCCTCCATGCTCTTCCAGAGCCGGAGCAGGTAGGTGAGGTCCTTCTGGAGGTCGGCCTTGGTCCGGTCCATACCCGCGGTGCGCACGATGAGGCCCATGTCCCCGGGCGGGTCGAGCTGGGAGATCATGTCCTTGAGCCGCTTGCGCTGCTCCTCGCCCTCGATCTTCCGGGAGATGCCCGCCAGGTCCTGCTCGGGCAGGAGCACCATGTAGCGCCCGGGGATGGAGATGTCCATGGTGAGGAGCGCCCCCTTGGCGCCCTTTTCCTCCCGGGCCACCTGCACGGGGATCTCGAGACCCTTCCTGAGGCTGCTGAGGGTGCCCTTCTCGCTGCCCGCGCCCGGGACCAGCCGCCAGTTGATGTCGTTTACGGGCAGGAGCCCGTGCTTCTCCCTGCCGTAGTCCACGAACACGGCGTCCAGGCTGTGCTCGACCTTGGAGATCCTGGCCTTGTAGATGTTCCCCCTGATCTGCTCCTTGAGCGCGCTCTGGATGTAGAGGTTCACGAGCACGCCCTCGTCCACCACCGCGACCCGGATCTCCCCGGCGTGGACGGCGTTGATGAGCATCTTCTTCACGGCGCGCCCCCCTTCACCCGAACATGGACACGTCGCCCAAGCCCTGCCGGATGAGCTCGGGCGCGTCGGTCTCCAGCGAGACGATGGTGGAGGGGACGTCGGGCAGGATGCCGCTGTCCACCACGATGTCCACCCGGTGGCCCAGATGGTGGTCGATCTCGACGGGGTCGATGTGGCGCTCGCCATGGGTCAGGGGCACGCTCGCCGTGAGGATGGGCTCGCCCGCCTCCCTGACGAGGGCCTGGCAGAACCAGTGGTCGGGGATGCGCACGCCGATGGCCTTCCGGTTGGTCTGGAGCAGGCGGGGCACCAGCCGGGTGGCCGGGAGGATGAAGGTGTAGGGGCCCGGCAGCATGCTGCGCAGGAAGCGGAAGGCCTCGTTGGAGACCTTGGCGTACTGGCTGATCTCCTTGAGGTCCGCGAGCATGATGCTCCGGGGCTTGACCGAGTTCTTGATGGAGTTGATGGTGTCGATGCCCTTCTTGTTCGTCATGCAGCAGCCCATGCCGTAGACCGTGTCCGTGGGGTAGACCACGATGCCGCCGGAAGCGAGGATCTCGGCCACCCGCTTGACGACCCTGGGCTTGGGGGTGAGGGGGTCAATGAGGATGCGCACGGCTCTCCCCCCTGAGGCACAGGCTCTTCAGATCGATGTTCGAAAGGGCGGAGAAGACCGACTCCTTGATGAAGGGGTTCTCCTTTTCCAGGGAGCTCAGATGGTTTCTCACGTACTCCCGCTTGCCGTCGGCCTTCCTGGGGCATTGGCTGACCACGGGGGCGACGTCCAGGGTCGCGAAATAGCCCTGCACGAGGTCGGCCCTGCAGTACGCCAGGGGCCTGATCACCCGGTTGCGGCCGTCGTCGGAGAAGCGCGAGGGCGCCATGGCGCCGATCTGGCCCGTGTAGAAGCACCGCAGGAAGAAGGTCTCCACGATGTCGTCCAGGTGGTGGCCCAGGGCGATGGAGGTGAAACCCTCCTCGTGGGCCATGGTGTAGAGCACCCCCCGCCTGAGCCTGGAGCAGAGGGCGCAGGGGCTCTTTTCCGGGTCGGACACCTCGGCGAGGATCTCGCCTATGCCCGACGGGAAGACCCGGATCTCCATGCCAAGCTCCGAGGAAGCCCACGCCGAGACCCGGTGGAAACCCTGTTCGTAGCCCGTGGCCACGTGCACGGGCACGAGCTCGAAGGGCACGGGCGCAGCGCTCTGGAGCTCCGAGAGCACCTTGAGCAAAACGATGGAGTCCCTGCCGCCGGACACGGCCACGAGCACCCGGTCCCCGCGCTCGATCATGCGGTAGTCGTGTATGGCGGTGCCCGCCTTTCTCAGAACCCTTTTCTGGTAATATTTTCTGGTGTTGTGATTCACGCCATATTTTTTACCACATACCGTGAGATTTGCAATGGGCGAAAGCGCCGGGACAGGCTGTCCGCGGCTGGCCGGTTTTACCGGAACGCCAGGAGATCCTCGAGCCAGCCCGAGAGGGTCTCGAGGGCACGGCCCGGTGCCTGGAAAACCTTGCGCTCGTGGTGCGAGCGCATCCAGGTGACCTGCCGCTTGGCATAGTGCCTGGTGTCGCGCCTGATCCTCCCCAGCGCCGACTCGAAGTTCAGGGCGCCCTCGAGGAGCCCCACCACGTGCTTGTACGCCAGGGTCTGCATGGACCTCAACCCGGGGTCGAACCCCAGGTCCAGGAGATGCCGCGTCTCTTCCACGAGCCCGGCTTCGAACATGCCCTCCACCCGGGCGTCGATGGCCCGGTACAGGGAGTCCCGTTCGGGCATGACGCACACCACGCGCGCCTCGAACCGGGGGGTGGAGAAGCCGTGCCCCCGGAGGACCCCGCTCGGCCTCAGGCCGGTGAGGAAGGCGATCTCGAGGGAGCGGACGATGCGCACCACATCGTTCCTGCTTGTCTTTTCCGCGCTCTCCGGGTCGTACCGGCGAAGGGTCTCCCAGAGCGCGGCGCTGCCCTTCTCTTCGGCCCGGGCGCGGAGCCAGGCCCTCAGCTCGGGCGACCGGGGCGGAGCCGGGGCGAGGCCGTAGAGCAAAGCCTTTATGTAGAGGCCGGTGCCCCCCACCACCAGGGGGATCCTCCCCCGGGACCTGATCTCCGGAATGGCGCGGGACGCGAGGTCCATGAACATCCCCGCGTTGATCTCCTCGTCGGGCTCCCTGATGTCGATGAGGGTGTGGGGCAGCACCGCCTGCTCCTGCCGGGAGGGTTTCGCCGTGGCGATGTCCATGTGGCGGTACACCTGCATGGAGTCCGCGGAGACGACCTCCAGCGGAAAATCGCGGGCGAGCGCCAAGGCAAGCGCGGTCTTGCCTGCGCCCGTTGGACCGGTGACGACGATCAGGGGCGGCGTCCGATCCACTTCTCGATCTCGTCCCTTCCGATGGCCTTGAACAGGGGCCTGCCGTGCGGGCAGGTCAGGGGGGAGCCCGCTTCGTCGAGGTCCCTGAGCAGGGCGGCGATCTCCGCGGCGTCGAGCTTCCTGCCCGCACGCACGCTTGCATGGCACGCGACGCGGATGGTGAGGTCGTCCCTGAGCCCCTTCCTCCCGAGCCCGCCGTCGAGGACCGCCCCCAGGAGGTCGAGGACAACGGCTCGTATGTCCGAAGACCCCAGGAACGCGGGCACGGACCGGACCGCGAGAGCCCCGGAGCCGAAGAGCTCCGCCTCGATGCCCAGGGAGGAGAGCTCCGCCCCGATCTCCTCGAAGGCGCCAAGCTCGAGGGCCGACACCTCCAGGATCAAAGGGGTGAGGAGGTCCTGAACCGGCCCCCGCTCCCCCTTCGAGGCCTTCCTCAGCCGCTCGTAGGTCACCCGCTCGTGGGCCGCGTGCTGGTCGAGGATGTAGAGGGAGGCGTCGTCCTCCAGGAGGATGTAGGTGGAGTGGAAGACCCCCACGACGGTCTTGTCCCCGTAGGAGATCCGCGGGGCGCGGGGAAACAGGCCCTCCTGGATCAGCCCGGGCTGGAGCCCGGCCACCAGTGAGGTTCTGCGGGGCAGGGGGGGTGAGATCCCCGTCAGGGGGTAGGGCGCCCCGGGCTCACGTGCCTGCACAACGGGCTCGCCGGGCGATTCGGGCACGCCGCTTCCTTCGTACACGGGCGGAGGCCCCAGGGCCCTCCTGATGGCGCCTGCCACGGCCCCGAACAGGGCCGAGGGGTTGCGGAACCTCACCTCGGCCTTGGCCGGGTGGACGTTCACGTCCACCTCGTGGGGGTCCATGTCGATGAACAGGACCGCCAGCGGGCAGCGGCCCTTCATGAGCATGCCGCTGTAGCCTTCCATCACGGCGGCGCGCAGGGTGCCATCGGTGACGGACCTGCCGTTCACGTAGGTGAAGATGCCGCTCCTGTTCGGCCTGGTCACCCCGGGGGGGGCGAGCACGCCCCGGAGAAGCACGGGGCCGCGCTCTTCCGACAGGGCCGTGAGCCCTTGTGCGGCGTCCCGGCCCCAGATCTCCCTCACCCGGTCTTCCAGGAGGGCGCCCTGGCCGAGGTTCAGGATGGTCCTGCCTCCCAGGGAGAGGGAAAAGCGCACCGCGGGGTACGCGAGGGAGTACCGCGACACCACGTCCACGATGTGCCGCCCCTCCGTGGCCGGGGTTTTGAGGAATTTTCTCCGGGCCGGGGTGTTGAAGAAGAGGTCCGCCACCTCCACCACCGTGCCCCGGGGCATGCCCTTTTTGCCCCGCTGCCTGATCTCGCCCGCCTCCAGGGCAATCTGCCAGCCCGCGGGCGAGCCCGCGTCGCGGGTGGCGAGCTTCGACCTGCTCACGGAGAGGATGCTCGGCAGGGCTTCGCCGCGGAAGCCCAGGGTGCGGATGGAAAAGAGGTCTTCGGTGGTGGAGATCTTGCTCGTGGCGTGCCTGAGGATGGCCGTCTCGAGCTCGGCGGGGGTCATGCCCGAGCCGTCGTCCGCGACCCGGAGAAGGTCGAGCCCGCTCCCCTCGACCTCGACGGAGATGCTCGCGGCCCCGGCGTCGAGGGCGTTCTCCAGGAGCTCCTTGACCACGGAGGCGGGCCGCTCGATGACCTCTCCCGCGGCTATCCGGTTTATGAGCTCCCGATCCAGGACCCGCACCGCACCCATGACCCTTCCTTTCCCCCCTGCCGTCCGCCGTTTCCCGGGGCAGGGCACACGCCTTGCGGAAAGCGCCAGGCAACCCCCGCCGTGGAGAGGCAGGCGGATTTGCTGAATAAAAACTATCTGTATACCGACGATAAGTCAACCGTGGCAGGGCCGTTCGAGGCCCGGGACGCAGGTTGTTTGTGTGAAATCACCGTGCACATGATGATCGTTTTGTGCAAGCTGCTTAATTTCCTGATTCATTGTCGTCATGTTATCCCACTGGAATGAGGTGAGCCAGGTCGGGCGGCCGGGAATGGATTTCATTCCGGGGGGCAAGGGGTTGATACCCCCCTTTTATAAGCAGGGGAGTGGACGAACCGGGGCATGCCTGTTATTTAACATAATATATATTATCGGCCAATTTGGTGAACGGGGTTTTCCGCCCCCGGGATCAGGTGCGGTACTCGGCGTTGATTCTCACGTAGTCATAGGAAAGGTCGGTGGTGTAGACCGTGAACTCCCCGGCTCCCTGGCCGAGGTCGATGACGATGTCGATGTCCTTTTCCCTGAGCAGCCCGTGGAGGGTCTCCTCCCGGAAGCCTTCGGCTTCGGTCCCGGAGGACACGACCCGGTAGCCCGACACGGTGACGCCCACCTTCCCGGGATCCATCCGGGCGCCGCTGTAGCCCACCGCGGCAACGATTCTCCCCCAGTTGGGGTCGGCACCGAACAAGGCGGTCTTCACCAGAAGCGAGTTCCCCACGGCCATGGCGGCCCTTTTTGCGTCAGCGGCCGAAAAGGCGCCCTGCACGGTGATCGAAACGAACTTCGTGGCACCCTCTCCGTCCCGCACGATGAGCAGAGCCAGGTCCCGGATGACCTCGAAGATGGCTGTCTCCAATTCATCTGTATTTACCGTTACATAGCAGGTTGAGAGGGCCATGAGCACGTCGTTCGTGGAGGTGTCGCCGTCGATGGTGACGGCGTTGAAGGTCTTCTCTATCGAGCTTTTGATAATATTATCCAGGTGTTGCTTGGAAATCACCGCGTCGGTGAGCACCACGGCCAGGGTCGTGGCCATGTCGGGCGCGATCATGCCCGCCCCCTTGGCCATGCCCAGCACCACCGCCTCGCCCGCTTTTCTCGTCACAATCTTGGGATAGGTGTCCGTGGTCATGATGGACCGGGCAAACACTTCCGGGTCAGGCCCCAGGCTCGAGACGAGCCCGGCGATCTTCTTGCGTATCCGGTCTACGGGGAGGTTCACCCCGATGACCCCGGTGGACATGGGCGACACCTGGTCGGGATCGACGCCCAGGGATTTCCCGGCCTCGGTCATGAGCGAACGTGCGTCCGCCACCCCGCTCTCCCCGGTGCAGGCGTTGGCATTGCCCGCGTTGGCCAGGACCGCCCGCAGGGTCCCCCGCCGGGACTGTTCCATGGCGATGAGCACGGGGGCGGCCTTGACGAGGTTCGTGGTGAACAGGCCCGAGGCCACCGCCTCGCGGTCGCAGAAAACGAGGCCCAGGTCCGGCCGGGTGCCGCCGGTGCCTTTTACGTCGGCGCTTATCGCCCCGTAGGAGAACCCCCGGGGGGTCACGCCTCGACCCCGCAGCACTGCTTGTACTTCTTGCCCGAGCCGCAGGGGCACGGGTCGTTCCTGCCGACCTTTTTCGTGGCGCGCTTGAAGGTGGACGGCTTTTCCGCCGGGCCCCTGCCCATCTCCATGCGCTGCCTGCGCTCACGGGTGGAGATCTTCTCCACGTCCTCCTGGCGCTGGATCTGGATCTTGAAGAGCCGCTCGAGGCTGAGTTCCCTGATCCGCGCAAGCGTCGCCAGGAACATGTCGAAGCCCTCCTTCTGGTACTCGCGCAGGGGGTTCTTCTGGCCGTAGCCCCTGAGCCCGATGCCCTCCTTCAGGTGGTCCATGGACAGGAGGTGGTCCTTCCAGAAGGCGTCGAGGGTCATCAGGAGGATCTGGCGCTCCACCATGCGCATGACCTCGGGGGTGAACTCCTGCTCGCGGACCTGGTAGCGGGCGATGATCTCGGCCATGAGGGCGTCCCGGAGATCCTGGTGGGTGGCGCCCTTGGCCGGGGTATAGGCCAGGTCGAAGTCGAAGAGGTTCCCCACCCAGCCCCGCAGGCCTTCCATGTCCCACTGGGAAGCGGTGGCCTTGGCGGGGGCGTAGAGCTCGACGCTCTCGTCGAGGACCTCGCCGATGGCTTCCTGGATC
>ERZ1649853.571-NODE-571-length-15516-cov-4.526357_pt1 | contig 15516 bp, 15 predicted proteins | sample MGYA00575353_ERZ1649853 | MGnify/ENA primary metagenome ERZ1649853 (study PRJEB40853, sample SAMN11349654) | freshwater sediment metagenome | isolation source: river sediment | host: Sediment | place: India: Okhla Barrage, New Delhi | collected 2017-02-21 ...
AAGTCTCTATCCGAAAATTACGGAGCGCGGACTTTAGTCCGCGTGGCTCAGGCGGACTGGAAGTCCGCGTTCCGATATTCGGATAGGCTCTAAATCTTACTGGCTTATATCCTGCACATACCCGATCGCCGCACGACACGCCGGGGCGAGGTGCATGGAAACGTTCTCCCACGTCAATTCTTCGCCAGCACTATTCGATTGCTGTAACGCTTCCGCCAGACATCCCCCTCCAGCGTTGTAGTTGACGAGGGTGAACTTCCACATATCCTCGAAGGAAATATCCAGTTGACCGGGCATCTTCTTGCCGGAATAGTTCCAAACCACCTGGGAAGCCTGCTGACAATTCGCCATCAGGGTATGCGCAAAGACCGACACACTATACTCGGCACGGGCAAGGTCGATCCCCAGCGGGCAGTCCGCGCAGGTGGCGTTCACGCTATTGACCAGGGCGAAGCGCAGCATTTCCTGCTGGTCCGGCTCGAGATCAAGATACCCGCCACCGCAGGCATCGTCAGAAAGTACAAGCGGACAGAAGGAATTATAGAAGGTGGGATTCGACAGCAGGGTGGTATCTGCCCCCTGATCGGTGATCTGCCCAATCCCGGTATCACCGCCCGGCAGGACCGTGCCCGGCCAGAACTGGCTTTCACGGGCGAACAGATTTTTAAGCATTTGCGCGGGGACGCCTGTCTCGTGCGCCACATCGAGGATCAGACTGTCGAATCGGTTCTGCCAGTCATTCACAGCGCCACGCGCCGCTTCCAATCCGCATTCGCTGGCGCCGACATCGTCTGGCGACAGCCCGCCATCGGGACAACTGCTCACATCCACCGCCCCTTGTCGGATGAGATTCGCCGCCAGGTAGTTATAGGGAATGTTGCTGGATAATCCACTGACGTGATTCGGGGTTGCCAGCCAGGCGGGCGGTCCGCCGACGGGCGGGAAAACCTGCCAGGTTTCGGCGCAACTGGCAATTTCCACCCCTTTCCACTGGCTGGAACGAACATCCACAAACCAGGAGGGTGCATCAGGGTTGCCAAAATCCGCCTCGGTGACGCGCACCTGTGCGGTAAATCGCTGGCTGCTGTCGCCATAGGTGGAATACGCCCAAAACTCCAACAACACCCCCTCATCGCTGGTGGGTTCCAATTCAAGTACGCAGGTGTCGCCTTCGCAGGAAAAACTTTGCCCGTTGAGCCTCCCTTCCACGCGCGTGATCTGATGTTCGAGCAGAGGCTCCTGGGCGGTCAATACCAATTTGGGAATGTACTCGCATACGCTGGTTGCCAGGGACGAAACGGCGAGGCAATCGGTCACATCGAGCCAGACGGAAGGCGCAGGCAGTTCCACGGCCACGTCTTTGTCGGCGGGATGCACATCTGCAAGGAAGAGGTAATATCCTTTGCAGCGGTTGAACTTCTCCACTTTTACGCAGGGAGGTTGTGCCACCCACGCGTCGGTCAGTTCCTGGCCGCAATCAATATAGACATCCTCGAGGGTTGGCATGCCTTCATAGTCCACCACAATTCTGCAGACGATCTGATTCTTCTGGAAAGTGGCCATGTACCACTCGTAGGCCGTGTACTTGACGTTCATGACCTTGTAGCGGTCCGGGCCGGGAGGAGGCGCGGGCGCGGCGAACCCGGCCGAGGTCACGAAAAGAAGCGCCACCAACGCGACCAGTAGGCTGACCGACCAAACGAGGGGAATCTGACGGGAAGAGGTCTTCATCCGAAGGTCAATAAAAAGCGAGTCCGCTACATTATAGCGGACTCTGGGCGGGTTTCGCGGACTACTTTTTGGCGTCCAAGTCTTCGAGGGTTTCGAGATCGCGCTGGAGGCTGCGGTTGCGGACGTAGAGGCTGACGATGTATATGGCGCTGACGATGAAGAAAACGGCGTAGCCGAGGATCATGTATTGGGAGGTGTCGGGGGTGGGTTCCATGGTTACATCACCTTGAGTTTGAGTTGCTCGACCTTGTCCTGCAATTGGCCGAGGCGGATGCGGTTCCAGAACAGGTCAACGAAGATGACGGTAAAAGCGAAGAGGGCGAAGAAGAAGGCAATGCGCATGTCGGGCGACATGTTCATTTTTTCCTGGCCCTCGCTGGCTGCGCCGATGAGCACGGGGTGGATGGTGCGGCTTTTGGCCCAGCGGATCGCCATGAAGGTGATCGGCGCGCTGATCGAACCGATCAAGGTATAGACCGCCCCAAAGCGGGCGCGGCGGTCGGGGTCTTCGATGCCATTGCGAAGCATGAAATAGGCGATGTAGAACAATTCAGTGATGGCGGCGGTGGTCAGGCGTTCGTCCCAGGTCCACCAAGTTCCCCAGGCAGGACGCGCCCAGATGGAACCGAGGACAATGGTGATGAGGAAGAAGATGGTGCTGATCTCGACCGCGGCCACCTCGTAGATATCCCATTTGGCATTCTTGGTGACGAGGTAGGCAATTCCCAGCCCGGCCGCGAAGATGAATCCCAGCAGGGCGGTCCAGGCTGTTCCGATGTGGAAGTAAAACACGCGCTGGACTTCACCCATGACGAGTTCCCTTGGGGCAAAAAACAAGGCCAGGTAGGTGGCAACGCCGAGGACGATAATGGACAGGTAATCGAGCATTTTTAACAGGATGGGTTTTGGGGTCATGCGAACTCCTTCGATCTAAGGTTTAGGGAGGTACACAGGTACGGAATGAGACTGGCGAGATACCGAACTACGCAACTTATTCTTCAACCACATTATCAAACACCATAAACGCCACTGCGGTGAAGATGACATCATAGGCGATCAGCGTGTTGAGCAATGGCATGATCTCATCCATCGCAGAACCACTGAGGATGCCGTTGCATGCCCGTATCGCCAAAAGAAGGACTGGAATCGTTACAGGGAAGAGCAGGATCGGCAGGAGTACGTCGCGGGTGCGCGTTTCCACAGCCATGCTCGCCAACAGGGTACCGACGGATGTATAACCTATGGAACCGAGCAGGATGACGAGCAAAAAACCCGGTTGAAAGATACGCGCCTCATTGTACAGCAAGGCATACAAAGGCAGGGTAATTGCTTCCACAACGAACATGAAGACCAGGTTGCTAATCACTTTTCCAAAATAAATCGCGGCGCGGTCCACCGGCGCGAGCAGGAGACCATCGAGACAGCCGCGATCTTTTTCCATCGCCATCGAACGGTTGAGGCCGAGCGTACCCGCGAAAGCGAAGGTGGCCCATAGCACACCCGCAGTGACAGTTTGTCGCTCCTTGATGTTCAGTTCGAGCGCAAAGTTGAAGATGATGATGACCAGCAGGGAAAAGACCAGCATGGCCGAGAGCAGTTCACGCGAGCGGAATTCGGCGGTCAGGTCCTTGCGGACGACGGCGAGGGTGGCCTGAATAAAAGATGGATGGCTAGTAGTCGACATTGGTTTCATCCAGCCAGGGCTTCCTTGTAGAATTTGAGCAGGCCATATTTTCCCAACGAGCCGCGCGAGGTGGACGCCGCGATCACGCCGCGGGTCAGGATGTCGAAGCGAGTGGCTAAATCTTCGGCGCGGGCCAGGTCGTGGGAGGTCATCACCACGGTGCGTCCCTGCGCCGCGACGGACTTCAGCACCTCATCCAGCATGGACGAGGCGTCCTGGTCCAGTCCTGTGTAGGGCTCGTCGAAGAGCATCACTTCAGGGTCGTGGAGCACGGCGCGGCCAATGGCGAGGCGTTGCGCCATCCCGCGCGAAAAAGTGCGGACGAGGTCTTTGCGGCGAGGCTCCAGGCCGACCATCTTGAGGACCTCCGTGATCCGCTGGTGGTGATCGGTAATTCCATACATGCGCGCGTAAAATTCGAGATTTTCCTCGGCGGTCAAATCGCCATAGAGAAGCGGCATGTGCGAGACGCCGCCAAGTCGGGCGCGGACCTGCGCGGCCTGGTGCGGCAATTGATATCCTGCCACCTTCACCTCGCCCAGCGAGGGACGCGCCAGCGAGGAAAGGATGCGCAGGAAGGTGGTCTTGCCCGCACCGTTCGGTCCGAGCAAGGCCACGAATTCGCCGCGCTCCACGTGGAAATCCACGCCGCGCAGGACAGCCTTCATGCCAAATCGTTTGACGAGCTTTTTGACTTCGATCATGGTAGTTTGGTGGTTACCTGGTCACATGGTTACGTAGTTGGCGTTTGACCAGTCTACGTGTCTACTTGTGTATCTGCCTACGACTTCAGCCGCGCCTTCAATTCCTCGCGGCGCGTCCGATACGCTTCGTCTTTGATCTTGCCCGCGCGGTGCAGGTCGTCGAGGGCGATGATGGCATCGAGGACTTCCTCCTCGCTGTCGAACTCGGACTCTTCCTCTTCCTCGTCCAACTCTTCATCCACGCGGTTGCGGTCGCGCATGTACATCCACACGCCCGCCAGAATCAACACCAAACCCAGCGCGCCGATACCGATCAGCAGATTCTGCTGTGAACTGGGAGCACTCGTCCCGGAGGATTTGGGCGTGCCGCTCAAGTCCAGGGTCAGCGATTCGCCGCTCTCGACTCCCGCGCCGGTGTACTGACGGTAATTCGTCCCCTGGAAATCCTGCACATCGCCTTCCGTCATCTGGTCGCTCTTCAGTTTGACGCCATCAGGGACCAACACCAGCACCGACGAGGCGGACAAGGCAAACGGCTGGACGATCTGCGCCTTCTTGTCGTAGGGCAATGTATAGAAGGCCACCAGTCCGTATGGCGTCTCGCTCGGCTTGATGGCAAAGCCGCCCTCGGCCGCGAGCAGCGGGGCGCTGTCCTGCGTCAGGTCAAAGCCAACGTTCTCCGCGTCCGCAGGCACCTTGATGAATGGCACATCGGTGGAGGACTGGATCATGATGGCTTTGTCGCCCGAATTCGAGAACGTGTAAACGCCGATCACCTGTGCGGTGCCATCGGCAATATCCACAAAGAAATGCACCTGGTCGAACTTCAGCGTGGAGAAATCGGAGGTGGTCTCATACAGTTTGAAGGACGGCACCGCGAGTTCGGTCATGCCTGCCGTCACGAATGACGCGTCCGAGCTGTACGTCACGCCCTGATACACAACTTCGATCAGGTAGATGCGATTCTCGGGCATCTCCAAACCTTCGAAGACATAATTCCCTTCCGCATCGGTGACGGATGTTTCCGAGACGACTTCCTGCGGGCCGCTCGCGTCGGAGGCGTGATCGAATCCGCGCAGGGTGACGGTGATCCCCGCGACGTCCGCGCCGCTGACAGAGCCCGTCACCTTTCCACCTGTCGCTTCTGGCGTCGCGGTCGCTGTTGGCTGACTGGCTATTTCGGTTAGTTGAGCATTAACCGTTCCTGCTGCTTGGGTAAAGATTGGGACTTCAGTCACTGGTGTTCCCGTGATGATGACCGGAGTCACTTCTGGGGAGGAAACGGTCGGGGTGGGCGTGACCGGCTCGGGCGTCGGAGTGGGAAGCGTGACCGCGAAGGTGAGAGTCCGCAGGTAGGCCGCGGCCGCGTACAGGTCATCGTCGCTCACGTTTCCGCTGAGCGCGGTCACCTTGTCGCCGCCATTTTTCAGCAGGCGGACGAGATCGTCCGTACTAAGCGCGGCCATCTCGGTCTGGTCTTTGAAGAAATCGAGCGAACAGCCCGCGCAATTGGTCTCGAACACAGACTGGCCTTGCGCGACCTGTTCGGGGGTGGTGTGGAAGGTGAGTGCGTATGCGACCACGTCCCAGCGCTCCTGATCGGTGAGGCTGGCAAAGGGAGGCATGAAGCGCTCGATGTTGCCGCGCGTGACGACCGTGAACCAATCGGCAGGCGCGGCGGCGCGCCCGACCTGCGGCAGTCCGAGTGCGGCTACCGTGACGGGCAACTGCTTGCCCTGGTCGCCGTCACCCATGCCCGCGGGGCCGTGACAGGCCGCGCATTTTTCGGCATAGATGGCCGCGCCATTTTCGATGCTGGGCGCTTCGGCAGGATGGAGCGGGCCGAGCGTGGGCATGGGCGTGGGCGGGATGTAGTTCGGCGGCGGCGTGATATCTTCCGCGAGCGAAAAGTTGCAGGCGGTGAGGAGGAACGCGAGAATGATCAGAGAAACGAGACGGGTTTTCATCAATGAGTCCTTGCAATTCTAAAGCGTAAAACGTAATGCGAAATTTGTTTTACGCTTTACGTTTTAGTTTATGGATTTCCCACAATGCGGGCAGAAGCGGTCGGAGACGAGGACGGGCTTGCCACAGCGCGGGCAGAAACCGCCCGATTTTTCCTTGCGCGTTTTTCGGCGGGCGGCGATCAGCGCTTCCACGTCATCGTCATCACGGACGGTGTCACTTGTGGAGGCAAGGTCGGCGCGGCGCGCGGCAACGGCCTTCTCCACGCGGTCTTCCGCCGAAGCGCCAACTTCGTTCGGCGCGAGTTCGTCCAGTTTCTTTAGAACCTCCGCGCCCTTTTTGAGAAGTTCTGCGCGTTGGACGGGGTAATCTTCGGCGGGAATTTTGTTGAGGTTGAAGTCGAAGTCCAATTCCTGCAAGGCGTTGACGACGCGGTCGCGTTCGGCCATGAGGGCAGAGACCTCATGCGCTTCGGCGGTCGTGCGGCGGCCGCGGCGCTCTAAAAATGGCTGGACAATATAAAAAATGACAGCAAGCGCCAACGCGAGCACAAGAAAAAAAGCACCAAGGTTCATGGATATCCCTATTCTGCAAGCAACAGATCGATCTGCGCCTGGATCTGTCCAAGCGAGGAGAAGGGTCCCACCTGCACGTAGCGCAGGACGCCCGTCTTGTCTACGAAATATGTTTCAGGCACGCCCTGAATGCGGAACAACTGCGAGATGCGCGTCCCCATGTCGGGTCCGTTCGGGAAGGTGATGCCATACTTTTGCAGGTAGACGCGCGCCTCGGGTTCGGTATCCACGTAATCCGCGCCGAGGAAGACCACCTGTCCCGTCGGCTCATAGTACTCCCAGGCCTCCTGCAATTCGGCGGCTTCCTGTTCGCAGGGTTTGCACCACGAAGCCCAGAAGTTGATCACCACCACCTTGCCGCGGAAATCCGAGAGTTTCACCTCGGACTGGCCTGCATATTCATATCCACTGAAAAGCGGAAGCGAAAAATCGGGGATGACGTCGCCAGGCTGGATCGTCCCTTCCTGTCGCTTCATCAGGGTAACCCCAACCATCACGAGCAGGGCAAGCAGTCCAACCCAGATGATGATCTGTGCCCAGAGCGGCACGCCGCGGCGGATGGGGGTTTCGGTTGTTTCGGTCATGAAATTCTCCCACCACAAACCCTAAAGGTTTTTAGAAACCTTTAGGGTTTGTGATTATTTTTGTTTTTTGACTTCTTCTTCCAACCGCGCGATGTAATCGTCGGCGGGCGCTTCCACGCGCGGACCTTCGGCGGGCACGGCCGCAACGGGCTTTTTCATCATCCGCAGGGCGCGCACGAGGAACACCGCGCCAGCCAGAATGATCACCGGCGGGACGAGATACGCCAGCCAGTTGAGTCCCTCACGCGGCGGCTCGTTCAACACGCGCGCGCCATAGTTTTCGACAAAGTATTGCTTGATCTGCGACTCGGTCTCGCCTTGTGACAATTTCAAGCGGATGAGGTCGCGCCACTGGGCGCAGGCTTGCGTGGCGCACACGTCCAGCGGCGTGTTCTCGCAGACGGGGCAATACAGTTCCTTGGCGATGGCGTTCACGTCGTCGTCCGTCGGGGGCTGTGCGCCCTGTGCGGAGACGGGAGCCACCAACAGTCCCGCAAGAACGAGGAGCAGAACGAAAAACGTAAAACGTAAGTTGGTCTTCATCTAGTCAATCTCCTTGCATTTTTCGCTTTACGTTTTAGTCCGCTGCGCTGGTCTGACGCGCGGAACGCGTCGCACGGACAGTGACGCGTTCGGGGTCCTTTTCGGGCCAGGCCGCGATGATCACGCCAACGAGGAAGAGCAGGGAACCAACCCACAGCCAGTTGACCAGCGGGTTGACGTAAAGTTTGAAGGTCGCGCCGACGGCAGAGGCAGGCTCCCAGTCCACGAGCAGGACGTACACGTCATCTGCCATGGTGGAACGGACGCCCGGGATCGTCATGTTCTGCTGGGCTTCGTAGTAGTAATCGGTACGCGGATGCAGTTCGGTGACCAGTTGGCCGCCCTTGTACACTTCGATGGTGGCGCGGGTGTAATTGACGCCCGTCGAGGCATCGTCCCATTGGGCGATGTCTTTGTAGACCAGCTTGTATCCCTGCAATTCCAACGACTGGTTGACCTGGATCGTCCCCTGCGTTTCGTTCTGGAAGAGTTCGATGCCGAGGATACCGATGGCCATCAACATCATGCTGATGTGGATGACGTATCCGCCATAGCGGCGGCGGTTCTTGCCGGTCAAGTGAGACAGCGCGGTGAAGAAATTCTCGCCCTGTGTCTTCTGACGGGCACGCGCCCCGCGCCAGAATTCATACAAGGTGACGAGGATGACCAACGCGACGAGGAAGAAACCGATCAGCGCGATCCAATTCCGGGTGTAGGTGAAGAAAATAGCTACCGTGATCGCCAGCGCGGCGATGGTGGGTTTCCAGATGGCGCGGCCGAGGGTCTGGATGGTGGAATGTCCCCAGGCCGAGAGCGGAGCGATCGCCATGAGGAACATCAACGCCGCGAAGAGTGGGGAGTTGGCGCGCTCATAGAACGGCGGGCCGACGGTCACTTTTTGGCCGGTGAACAATTCCGAGATGAGCGGGAAGATCACGCCCCAGAAGGAAACCACCAGCACGCTCATGAAAAGAAGGTTGTTGAGCAGGAAAAGCGCTTCGCGCGAGAGCATGGACTTCATCTCGGCTTCGGCTTTGAGGTCTTCCCAGCGGTGGATGAGCAGCGCAATGGAGGTGACGAAGGTCACGCCGATGAAGACGAAGAACGACGGGCCGATGGCACTCTGCGCAAAGGCATGGACGGAGGACAGCACGCCCGAGCGCGTCAGGAACGTGCCGAAGATGACGAGAGCGTACGTCAGGATGATCAGCACCATGTTCCACTGCTTGAGCATCCCGCGCTTCTCCTGGATCATCACCGAGTGGAGGAAGGCGGTGCCCGTCAGCCAGGGCATGAACGCGGCGATCTCCACCGGGTCCCAGCCCCAGTATCCGCCCCAGCCGAGCACATCGTAGGCCCAGCGTCCGCCGAGGACGAGGCCGAAGGAGAGGAACAGCCACGCCCACAGGCTCCAGCGGCGGGTGATGCGGATCCAGCGGTCGTCGGTGCGTCCCGTTACCAGGGCCGCGATGGCGAACGCGAAGGGGATCACGTAGGAGACGAAGCCTAGATAAAGCATGGGCGGATGGATGATCATGCCCGGGTGGCGCAGAAGCGGGTTCAGGCCGCGGCCATCCGCGGGGACGATGGGAGTCGAGTTGGCGGGGGCGAGGGTGTACGCGGCGATGTTCCCGTCGAAGGTCTGGTAGAGACGCGCGAACGGATTCTCGAAGAAGATATTCAGCGCAAGGAAGAAGGCCAGCGTCACACTGGCGACGACGATCACCCACGGCAGGAATTCCTGGTCGCGGTCCCATTTGCGGAGCGTCACCAGCGAAGCAAAGGCGGACATCAGCCACGACCAGAACAACAGCGAGCCGGCCTGTCCACCCCACCAGGCGGTGACTTTGAGATAGGCGGGCATGGACCTGCTGGTCACTTCGTACACGAATTGCACGTTGAAATCACCGTTCACCAATAACGAAATCAGTGACAGGGCCGCGATGCTGAGCAGGGGGAAGGTCAACAACATCGAGCGGCGCGCGGATTCCACCATCGACGCGGATTTGTTGTAGTACCCATACACAGATGCGCCCACGCTGTAGAGCGCGAGCAAAAAGGTCACCAGTAAAACGCCATAGCCAAATTCAGCGAGCATACCGTCTCCTTGGAATTAAAACCCTAAAGGCTGAAAAGCCTTTAGGGTCTCTTTACTAGTTGCCCGATGCCTGCTCGGGCACGGCCTCTTCATATTTGGTGGGGCACTTGAGCAGGAGTTCATCGGCATAGAATATGCCATCGGCGCCGAGGTGGCCGGTCATGATGGCCTGCGCCTCACTGCGCAACAGATCGGGCTTCGGGCCGACGTAAACGACCTTGATGTGCTGCCGCGTCGGGTCCGCGACCGCGACGCGCAGGACCTCGGCCAGGCCGCCCTGCGCCTCGATCTCGGCGTTATCGCCGGGGACGTGCGCGACATCGAAGGTCAGCGTCAACGTCTGCGGGTCATACTGGATCGAATCGCCGATCACCGCGCCTGAAAGGCGCAGGCTCTTGTCAACGACCGAATCGCCCTTGGCATGAATTTCGTCAACGGTCATGAAATACTCCGCGCTCTGCTGGGTGGACGAAAAAATAAGATAGACCACCGCGGCGAGGATGAACAAACCGCCGAGAATAAATTTGGAACGTCCCATGAAACAGCCTCCAATAACGAAATGATGGACGAAAATACGTTCAGTAGTCTGAATTGTACATAAAGAGGTTAATTTGCGCTGAGAAGCGGCGCAGACAGATGTCACGAGTCCACCCTGATTTTAGACTGTTTACGTCAGACCGTGATCAGCCCCGTCCGAATCGCGAACTTGACCAGTTCGGTGCGCGAGTGCATGTTGAGCTTGTTCATGATGCGCTCGCGATGACGCGCGATGGTCTTCGGACTGAGTTCCAGTTGTTTCCCGATCTGCTGGTTGTTCCACCCCTGTCCCACCAGTTCCAGCACCTCGCGTTCGCGCTGGCTCAACGTCTCCAGGCCCACGGCGGGCTCGTCGTTTTCTGCGGGCTTCACCTGCGACTGCTCCTGCTTTGCCAGCCGCTGATAATCGTCCAACAGCCAGCGCGCCAGCGCCGGTTGCAGGTACACATGTCCCGATGCCACGGCGCGGATGGCCTCCACCAGGTCATCGGCCGCGGCCTGCTTGGTGATGTAGCCTGAAGCGCCCGCCGAGAGCATCTCCATGAAATATTGCTTGTCATCGTGAACGGTCAGCGCGAGCACCAGGCAATCGGGGTTGCGCGCCTTGAGTTTTCGCGTGGCTTCCAACCCGTCCATGCCGGGCATCGTAATATCCATGATGACGAGATCGGGCTTCACTTCCTCGGCACGTTGGAGCGCTTCTTCGCCATTACGCGCCTCGGCCATCACCTGCACATCCGACTGCGTATTCAGGAACGAGCGCAGTCCCGTCCGCACAACATCATGGTCATCCACGAGCAGAATGGTGATGGGATTCATGCCGTCTCCTTAACGTCCGCAGGAACGCATACTTCAATGGTCGTTCCCTGCCCCGGCGCACTGATGATCTGAAGCGTACCGTCGATCGACTCGACGCGCTCCTTCATCCCCGCCAGGCCCCAGCCGTGCGGCGGATGGAAATTTTCGGTGGGATCGAACCCGCGCCCGCGATCCACGACGCGCAGGGTGACATCCGCCCCGCCATAGACGATCTCCACGCGTCCTTCGTGGACCTGAGCGTGGCGCGCCAAATTCGCCAGCGCCTCCTGCCCGACGCGGAAAAGCACCGTCTCGACCAGCGCGGGCAACCGCCGCGGCGTCCCATTCACTTCGATGTTCACGCGCAATCCAAGCGGACAGCAATCCTGGTCAACGAGGAATCGCATCGCAGGGACGACTCCCAGGTCGTCGAGCTGGGCCGGCCTCAGGTCATGCACGAGGCGATAGAGTCCCTGCGACATGTCGCGGCTGAGCGTCTGCAACCGTTCCACCGTCTGCTTCATATCCGACTTTCGCAACTTGTCGTTTTGCAGGGTCGCCAGTTCCAGCGTAAAGGCGGAAAGCGTCTGGGCGGTCTCGTCGTGCAGTTCACGCGCAATACGGGCGCGTTCGTCCTCCTGCGCACGGACGGTGTGACGCAGCAATTCGCGGCGGAGTTCCTGCTGTTGCTCCAGGGCGTCCATGCGCGCTTTTTGTGCCGAAAGGAAATCCACCTGGCGCACCCGCTCGGATTCCTTCAACGCGCCCAGCATGGACGAGGTGATCCACAACGCCGCGCAAGTCCAGATCAACTCAACCGGAAAACCAGCCAGTGAATAAAACGTATCTTCATTAATGATATTTGCCGGGAAGATGGGCATGGGAGAGGCGAACAAGTGGGTCAGGGAATACAAGGCAAACCCACTGGACGAAAAATTCAACCACTTCTCCAGCGATGCGCTCCGGGATCGCGAATTCACCCCAATAAAATACAACCCGAATGCGGCCAGCAGGGAGAAGGGGATGGCGATCAGGTAGCGCGTCAGGCCCTCCAGCGCCTCCTCCTCGAAAGTGCTTCTACTCCAGGCAAACACTGCGCTGATCACCGTAATAACGATGTACGCGCTGATGATCACCGTTGCATACTTCAGCAGGGTTGGGCGGGGCCGCTCCACCAGCCGCAGGGCGGTTATCGCGAACACCAGCAGAGATAAATAGGAACTAGCCAGCAGAACCAATGGAAGCCATTCCACCCATTCGGGAAGCGCCAGCCGCAACGCTTCTGCCTGCATCATATACGCGTCCAACCACTCATGGACGCCGTGAAGGATGCCGAATCCGGCCAGGGGACGCAGGACACTGGCATCGGCCAACACAGAGGGGCGGCCTGCCTCCATCGCTAGCGCCAATCCCATCCCAAAAAATGCCAGTCCGTACGTGAAATAGACAAAAAACAGCATCTGGTCCATGTTTATTTCAATCAATCCATCATTGGGTATTGTACAACAAAGTACGAACGAAATTGATGCAAATACCATCACCTCGCCCGCGTGACTTTCATCCCCCCGCGGTTTTATCCCCGTAAATCACTGAAATAATGTGATGTATAGCACATTCTCAAATCGGACATAAGCGCATAAAATGGGGCAAATGCCCCAATACCGCCTAAACCTGTCCGAATTACAGGAGATTGTAATGAGAGGATCGATAAAACTGAACACGCGTGCCCGACCACACCTCCTGCTATGGAGCGTGGGACTGGCCCTTCTTGTGGCGGCCATCGCGTCGTTCGCGGAACCCTTCGACACGGCTCACGCCAAACCGCTGGCGGGTTCTGCTTCTGCCGCGTCCGCGCCACAGACGGGCTCCGCCCCGGGCCTGTCCAACGATGAATGTCTGGCCTGCCACACGCAACCCAACATGCTCCTGAGCGCGGGAGAAGATAAAGTGCTGTTGACGATCGACAAGGCTGGCTTCGAAGCATCCATCCACGGAAAAGAGCAGGTGGCCTGCACCGATTGTCACGCGGACATTAACGGCTTCCCCCACCCCGATTATTCCAAAGACGGCCTGCGTGAATTTAACTATTCCCTCTACCAGGCCACACAGACCGCGTGCCAGTCCTGCCATGAACAGGAAGCCCTGAACGCGATGAGCGGCGTCCACCAGCAGACGCTGGAGGCGGGCAACCACAACGCCGCCATGTGCGCCGACTGCCACAACCCGCACTACGCCGAATCCGCGGCGGGACGCGAGGAAGTGCCCGACGTGTGCGCGCGTTGTCACAGCGACATCGCCGCGACCTACAAGGAAAGCGTCCACGGTGCGGCGCTCATCGGCGAGGGCAACCCCGACGTGCCGAACTGCATCGTCTGTCACGGCAACCACAACATCACCGACCCGCGCACGGCGGAATTCCGCAACAACATCCCCCTGTTGTGTGCGCGCTGTCACACCGACGCGTCCATCATGGACAAGTACGGCATCTCGACGAACGTGCTGAACACCTATGTGGCGGATTATCACGGCACCACCGTCACGCTCTTCGAGCAGACCTCGCCCGACCTGCCCACCAACAAGCCCGTCTGCACCGACTGCCACGGCACGCACAACATCTCCATGACCGACAACCCGCAGACTGGCATCGCCCTCAAGGAAAACCTGCTCGGCAAATGCCAGCGCTGTCATCCCGACGCGACCGCGAACTTCCCCGACGCGTGGATGAGCCACTACAATGCCAGCCCTGAAAAATATCCGCTGGTCTATTACGTCAATCTCTTTTACAAATTCTTCATCCCCGCGGTGATCGGTGGGATGCTGATTTTCGTCATCACCGACATCATCCGCCGCGTGATCAATCGCGGGAAGGGAGGCGCTCACTAATGGCAACCAAACCGAAGGTCCAGAAAGAAGCGCAGAAGACGTACGTCCGATTCACGCTGGCGCAACGCGTCGAGCACGTCACCATGCTGCTCTCGTTCGCCACGCTCGGTCTCACCGGCCTGCCGCAAAAATATGCGGCGCAGGCTTGGGCGGTGGCCTTTGTCAACTTCATTGGCGGCATCGAAAACCTGCGCGCCATCCACCACGTCGCGGCCACCGTGATGATGCTCGGTACCATTTATCACATCATCGTGGTCGGCTACAAGATCTTCGTCGAACGCAAGCGCATGACCATGCTTCCCGTTTTCCAGGATGCCAAGGACGCGCTGTTCGCGTTGCTCTACAACATCGGCCTGCGAAAGTCACGTCCGCAAATGGGACGCTACACCTTCGAAGAAAAAGCCGAATATTGGGCGTTCGTGTGGGGCACGGTGGTGATGGGCTTCACGGGCTTCCTGATGTGGAACCCCGTGACCGCGGCGAAATTCTTCCCCGGCGAATTCATCCCCGCCGCGAAGGCCGCGCATGGCGGCGAAGCGTTGCTGGCTGTGCTGGCGATCATCGTCTGGCACATGTACGGCGTGCATCTCAAACATTTCAACAAAGCCATGTGGACGGGACGCCTGACCGAGGATGAAATGCTCCACGAGCATCCGCTCGAACTGGCGGATATCAAGGCGGGCATCGCGGACCGACCTGTGGACGCGGCGGCACTGCGCAAGCGCCAGCGGATCTACTTCCCCGTCGCGGCCATCCTGACCGTGGTGATGCTCGTCGGAGTCTACGGCTTTACCACCGCTGAAACCACCGCGCTGACGACCATCCCGCCCCAGCCTGAGAGCGTCGAGGTCTTCGTCCCGCAGACGCCCACACCCATCCCGACTCCGATCCCGACACTGACGCCCACACCGAAGCCGCCCACGCCCACCCCCGCCGCGGAGACGACTGCCGCGGCCCCGTCCGCAGGCCCGACGTGGAATGGCGCGATCGGCGCGTTGTTCGCGGGCAAATGCACGGGTTGTCACGGTGGGGCCACCCCCGCGGCTGGACTGAACCTTTCCTCGTACAGCACCGCCATCCAGGGCGGCGTGAACGGACCGTTTTTCATCGCCGGCGATTCCGCCAACAGCCTGATCATCACGAAATTCACCAGCGGCGGACATCCGTACGCGTCCCTGCTGGAGGAGGAACTCGCACTGATCACGGAATGGATCAACGCGGGGGCGGTGGAAGAGTAGACAGGTAAACACGTATACACGTAAACAGGTGAACGGCCTCTGAGGAAACTCGGAGGCCGTTTGTTTTTCTGTTTTCGTCAGCGATTGGATGTACAATTTGGAAAATAGTTATGAGGATTTTCGGTCGGGCCTCGGCGGGGTCACAGACCCATGCCGAGCAAGAGACATACCTTGAA
>ERZ1649853.574-NODE-574-length-15427-cov-15.904632_pt1 | contig 15427 bp, 12 predicted proteins | sample MGYA00575353_ERZ1649853 | MGnify/ENA primary metagenome ERZ1649853 (study PRJEB40853, sample SAMN11349654) | freshwater sediment metagenome | isolation source: river sediment | host: Sediment | place: India: Okhla Barrage, New Delhi | collected 2017-02-21 ...
CGTGACCGATCGTCCCCACGTTCACGTGCGGCTTCGTACGCTCGAACTTCTCCTTGGCCATCGCTCCTTGCCCTCCACGACCGGACGCCTAGCGCCTCACCGTCCCGGACACCCGGGCCACGACCTCCTCAAGGACCGCCTTGGGAACCTCTTCGTAGTGCGAGAAATGCATCGTGTAGTCGCCCCGCCCCTGGGTCATGGAGCGGAGATCCGTCGCGTAGCCGAAGATCTCGGCGAGCGGCACCGCCGCCTGGATCGCCTGGAGGCCCGGCCTCGACTCCATGCTCTGGATGCGGCCCCTCCGGGAGTTCAAGTCGCCGATCACCTCTCCCATGTGGTTGTCGGGGACGACCGTCTCCACCCGCATCACAGGCTCGAGGAGAAGGACCCCCGCCCTGCGGCAGGCTTCCTTGAACGCCATCGAGCCGGCGATCTTGAACGCCATCTCGGACGAGTCCACCTCGTGGAACGACCCGTCGAAGAGCTCGACTTTGACGTCCGCCATCGCGTAGCCCGCGAGCGTTCCCGCCTCCATCGCCTCCCGGACGCCCGACTCCACCGCCGGGACGAACTCCTTCGGGATCGCGCCCCCGACGATCGCGTTGACGAACTCGAACCCCCCGTCCCGGCCGAGAGGCTGGACGCGGATCTTCACGTGGCCGTACTGCCCGCGGCCTCCCGTCTGCCGGATGTAGCGCCCCTCCGCCTCCGAGGATCCGCCGAGCGTCTCCCGGTACGCGACCTGGGGCTTCCCGACGTTCGCCGACACCCCGTACTCCCGCTGAAGCCGGTCCACGAGGATCTCGAGGTGCAGCTCCCCCATCCCGCCGATCAGCGTCTGCCCCGTGTCGGGATCGGTGTTCACCCGGAACGTCGGGTCCTCCTGCAGGAGCCTGCGGAGGCCGGAGCCCAGCTTCTCCTGGTCCGCCTTCGTCCTCGGCTCGATCGCCAGCCGGATCACCGGCTCCGGGAACTCCATCGCCTCCAGGAGAACCGGCGCGCGCCCGTCGCAGATCGTGTCCCCGGTGCCCGCGCTCCGCAGGCCGACGATCGCCGCGATGTCGCCCGCCCAGACCTCCTTGATCTCCTCGCGCTTGTTGGCGTGCATCTTGAGGAGGCGTCCGATGCGGTCCTCGGTCCGCTTTGCCGGGTTCCAGACCGAGGCGCCCGTCGCGAGGGAGCCCGAGTAGACGCGAACGAAGGAGAGCTGACCCACGTACGGGTCGCTCATGATCTTGAACACGAGGGCCGAGAACGGCTCGTCGTCCCCGGGGCGGCGCCGGACCGTTTCGCCCGTCTCGGGGTTCGTCCCCTCGATCGGCGGCACGTCGAGCGGCGACGGGAGCAGGTCCACGACGGCGTTCAGCAGCGGCTGCACGCCGCGGTTCCGGAACGCCGCGCCGCAGGTCACCGGCGTGAACCGCATCGCGCAGGTTCCCCTGCGCAGCGCCGCCCGGATCTCCTCGGCGCCGAGCGCCTCCCCCTCCAGGTATCTCCGGAGAAGGCCGTCGTCCACCTCGCACGCCGCCTCGACCGCCTTCTCCCGCGCCGCGCTCGCGGCCGGGAGGAGATCTGCGGGGACTTCCGTCTCGCGGAAGGCCGAGCGCGGGGAGTCGTCGACCCATTCGAGCGCCTTCATCTCGAGGACGTCGACCACCCCCCGGAATCCCTCCTCGGCCCCCCACGGGATCTGCACCGGGACCGGCCTCGTCTTCAGCCGATCCTCCATCATCCGGCAGACCCGGTCGAAATCCGCCCCCGAGCGGTCCATCTTGTTGACGAACGCGATGCGCGGGACCCGGTACTTGTCCGCCCGGCGCCACACCGCCTCGGACTGCGGCTCCACCCCGCCCACGGCGCAGAACACCGCGACCGCCCCGTCGAGGACTCGGAGCGAGCGCTCCACCTCCGCGGTGAAGTCCACGTGTCCGGGCGTGTCGATGATGTTGATCCTGTGATCCCGCCAGAAGCATGTGGTGGCGGCGGAGGTGATCGTGATCCCCCGCTCCTGCTCCTGGGCCATCCAGTCCATGGTCGCGGTCCCCTCGTGGACCTCGCCGAGCTTGTACGTGATCCCCGTGTAGAAGAGGATCCGCTCGGTGGTCGTCGTCTTCCCGGCGTCGATGTGCGCCATGATGCCGATATTCCGGATCCTCTCGAGGGGTGTCTGCCGCGCCATGTCAAAGAACCTTGCGCCCCCGCTTGCGGCGGGTCGCTTCCTCACGAAACCGCTGAGAACCCTTGCGGCGGCGACGCCGCCGCCCTTCGCTCCTCCCCGCCGGTCACCACCGATAGTGGGCGAACGCCTTGTTCGCCTCCGCCATCTTGTGGGTGTCTTCCTTCTTCTTGAACGCGCCGCCGCGGAGCGCGGAGGCGTCGAGCACCTCGTTGGCGAGCTTCTCGCGCATCGACTTCTCGCTCCGCTCGCGGGAGTAACCGATCAGCCACCGGATCGCCAGCGCGGTGCGGCGCTCCGGCCGGACCTCCACCGGGACCTGGTAGTTCGAGCCGCCCACCCTTCGCGACTTCACCTCGAGGACCGGCTTCACGTTGTCCAGCGCCTTCCGGAAGATCTTGACCGGATCCTCCTTCGTCCGCTCCTGCACGATCTGCATCGCGCCGTAGAAGATCCGCTCGGCGGTCGACTTCTTTCCGTCGTGCATCAGGCAACTGATGAACCTGGTCACGAGCGGCGACTGGTAGACCGGGTCCGGAAGGACCTCGCGCTTCGGGACCAAACCTCGTCTCGGCATGCGCGCCCCCTAGGACTTCGGCCGCTTCGCGCCGTACTTCGAGCGGCTCTTCCGCCGCCCCTCGACGCCCATCGCGTCGAGCGTGCCCCGGATCACGTGGTAGCGGACTCCGGGAAGGTCCTTCACTCGCCCCCCCCGGATCATGACGATGGAGTGCTCCTGCAGGTTGTGCCCCACCCCCGGGATGTAGGTCGTCACCTCGATCCCGTTCGTCAGCCGCACCCGGGCCACCTTGCGGAGGGCGGAGTTCGGCTTCTTGGGCGTCGAGGTGTACACCCGCGTGCAGACCCCCCGCTTCTGCGGGCAGGCCCCCAGCGCGGGGCTCTTCGTCCGGCTCTTCAGGGCCTCCCGCCCCGCTCGAACCAGCTGGCTGATCGTCGGCACGTTCCTCGATCTCCTCCCCCGCGGCGCCTGCCGCTCGCGGGGACACACTGCGCGCAAAACTCGCAGAGTCTAGCAGAAGCGCCGACCGGCGGTCAAGGGCCCCGTCCCCGGCCGGCTCGTCCCGGCCCGACCCGCCCGACCCCGAGGATCAGGCGGGCTGCTTCCCCGACTCCGAGCCTGCCGCCGCCGCCGCCGCGCGGAGCATCTCCGCGAAGCGGTCGGTATCCAGGTCGAGCTCCGGCTCGAGACCTTCCTCGGGAACGATCTCCTCGAGATCTTCCGGCGGCGGCGGGCCGTCCGGCTGGATCTGCAGCGCGCGATACGTGTCCATGCCGGTCCCGGCGGGGATGAGCCGCCCCATGATCACGTTCTCCTTCAGGCCGCGCAGGTAGTCCACCTTCCCCGAGATCGAGGCCTCCGTCAGCACCCTCGTCGTCTCCTGGAAGCTCGCCGCCGAGATGAAGGAGTCGGTCGACAGGGACGCCTTCGTGATCCCCAGCAAAAGGGGGCGCCCCCTCGCCGGCGCGCCTCCTGCCGCCAGGACGCGCTCGTTCTCCTCGACGAATCGGAACCGGTCGACCTGCTCGTCCACGATGAACTCCGTGTCGCCCACCTCCTCCACCTTGATCCACCGCATCATCTGCCGGATGATCACCTCGATGTGCTTGTCGTTGATGTTCACGCCCTGGAGACGGTAGACCTCCTGGATCCCGTCGAGCAGGTACTTCTGGAGCTCCCTCTCCCCGAGGATCTCCAGGATCTTGTGCGGGTCCTTCGGGCCGTCGGTGAAGGCGTCGCCCGCGCGCACGTGCTCTCCCTCCTGCACGTTGACGTGCAGGCCGCGCGGGATCGAGTACTCCCGCTCCTCTCCGTCCTCGGTGCGCACGATCACCTTCCGCGAGCCCTTGACGATCTCGCCGTAGTGGACGGTCCCGTCCACCTCCGCCATCACGGCCGGGTCCTTCGGCCTCCTCGCCTCGAAGAGGTCCACGACGCGCGGGAGACCGCCGGTGATGTCCTTCGTCTTGGTGGTGGCGCGGGGGATCTTCGACAGGATGTCCCCCGGCATCACCGGCTCGCCGTCCTGGACCATCAGGATGGCGTTGACCGGCATGAGGATCTTCCGCGTGACCGTCCCCGAAGCGTCCACGATCAGGAGCTGCGGGTGCTTCTTCTCGTCCTGGCTCTGGACGATGATCTGGCGCGAGAAGCCGGTGAGCTCGTCCACCTCCTCCTGCATGGTCACGCCGGTCTCGATGTCGTGGAACCTCACCGCGCCCGGGACGTCCGTGAGGATGGCGTAGGTGTACGGGTCCCACTCGGCCAGCTTCCGATCCGGCTCGACGGCCTCGCCGTCCCGCACCTCGAGCACCGCGCCGTACACCACCGTGTACCGCTCTCGCTCCCGCCCCTCCCGGTCCTGGATCACGATCGCGCCGTTCCGGTTGATCGCCACCGGCTTCCCGTTGCGGTTCTCGACCCAGTTGATGTTCTGGTACCGGACCGTGCCCGCCCCGTTGCACTCGATGCTGCTCTGCTCTTCGATGCGCGCGGTCCCCCCGATGTGGAAGGTCCGCATCGTCAGCTGCGTTCCGGGCTCGCCGATCGACTGTGCGGCGATCACTCCGACCGCCTCCCCCAGCTCGACGAGCCGGCTGTTCGCGAGGTTCCGCCCGTAGCACCGGATGCAGACGCCGCGTCGGCACTCGCAGGTGAGGACCGAGCGGATCCGCACCGTCTCGACGCCGGCGTCCTGCACCGCCGTCGCGAGGTCCTCGTCGATCCGCTGGTTGCGCGCCACGAGGACCTGCCCCGTGAGCGGGTCCTTCACGTCCTCGAGTGCGACCCGGCCGACGATGCGGTCCCGGAGCTCCTCGATGATGTCGCCGCCCTCCTCGATGCGCGACACCTCGATCCCCTCGATCGTCCCGCAGTCCTCTTGGGTGATGATGACGTCCTGCGCCACGTCCACGAGCCTGCGGGTCAGATAGCCGGAGTTCGCGGTCTTGAGGGCGGTGTCCGCGAGCCCCTTCCGGGCGCCGTGCGTGGAGATGAAGTACTGGAGGACGTTCAGGCCCTCCCGGAAGTTCGCGGTGATCGGCGTCTCGATGATCTCGCCCGAGGGCTTGGCCATCGGACCCCGCATCCCGGCGAGCTGCGCCATCTGCTGCTTGCTGCCGCGGGCGCCGGAGTCGGCCATCATCAGGATCGGGTTGAACTCGTTCTGCTCGCGCTCCACGCGCGTCATCTCGCGGAACATCGCCTCCGAGACCTGCTTCGTCGCCTTGTCCCAGATGCTGATGATCTTGTTCTTCCGCTCCCCGTACGAGATGCGGCCGTCGAGGTGCTGTTGCTCGACCTCGATCTGCTCCCGCCGCGCCTTGTCGACCACGTCGGCCTTCTCGGGAGGCACCACCATGTCGTCGATCCCGATCGAGACCCCGGCGCGCGTGGCGTAGAGGAAGCCGAGGTTCTTGAGTGCGTCGACGAGATCCACGGTCTTCTGCGACCCGTGGCGGAGGTAGCAGTACTGCACGAGCGACTGCTGCCCCTTCTTCTTCAGGAGCCCGTTCAGGTACGGGAGCCCCTCCGGGAGGTGCTCGTTGAAGATCACCCTCCCCACGGTCGTGGGGAGGCGATACGACTCCACCTCCAGAACGGGGGCCCGGACGATGTTCTCGCGCTCCTTCTCGGGGAGCGTCGTCAGGTCCACGAGCGGCCCGGAGTAGCGGAGGAAGACCCGGGTCTGCGTCTCCACCTCTCCGATCTGGTGCGCGAGGACGACCTCCTCCGGCGAGCCGAACACGCGGCCGTCGCCCTTCGCCCCCGGCCGCTCCTGGGTGAGGTAGTAGATCCCGAGGACGATGTCCTGGCTCGGGTTCACGATCGGGAGGCCGTTGGCCGGGCTCAGGATGTTCTGCGTGGAGAGCAGCAGGACCTGCGCCTCGATCTGCGCGCGCGCCGACAGCGGGATGTGCACCGCCATCTGGTCCCCGTCGAAGTCCGCGTTGAACGCCGTGCAGACCAGCGGGTGGATCTTGATCGCCTTCCCCTCGACGAGCACCGGCTCGAACGCCTGGATGCCGAGACGGTGGAGGGTGGGGGCGCGGTTGAGCAGCACCGGGTGCTCCTGGATCACCTCCTCGAGGTAGTCCCACACCTCCGGCCACTCGAGCTCGACCATCTCCTTCGCCGCCTTGATCGTCGAGACGAGGTTCTCCTGCTCGAGCTTGTTGTAGATGAAGGGCTTGAACAGCTCGAGCGCCATCTTCTTCGGGAGACCGCACTGGTGGAGCTTGAGCTCGGGCCCGACGACGATGACCGAGCGCCCCGAGTAGTCCACGCGCTTGCCCAGCAGGTTCTGCCGGAAGCGCCCCTGCTTCCCCTTGAGGGTGTCCGACAGGGACTTCAGCGGGCGGTTGTTGCTCCCGCGCAGGACGCGCCCCCTGCGCCCGTTGTCGAACAGCGCGTCCACCGCCTCCTGGAGCATCCGCTTCTCGTTGCGCACGATGACGTCGGGAGCCTTGAGATCCAGCAGCTTCTTGAGGCGGTTGTTCCGGTTGATGACGCGCCGGTAGAGATCGTTGAGATCGGACGTGGCGAACCGGCCTCCGTCCAGCGGAACGAGCGGACGGAGCTCCGGCGGGATGACGGGGATGACGTCGAGGATCATCCATTCCGGACGATTCCCCGACTTCCGGAAGGCGTCCACGACCTTCAGGCGCTTGGCGTACTTGAGCCGCTTCTGCTGCGACGTCTCGGCGCGCATCTTCTCGCGGAGCTCGCTCCCGAGGGCGTCCACGTCGACGCGCGCGAGCAGCTCCTTGATCACCTCGGCACCCATCCCCGCCTGGAACTGCCCGGGGTACTGCTCCTGAAGCTCCCGGTACCGCTCCTCGGGCAGGGTATCCCGCTCCTGGAGGCCGGGAACGTCCCCGGGTTCCACCACGACGTAGGCCTCGAAGTAGAGGACGCGCTCGAGCTCCCGGAGGGACATGTCCAGCAGGTGGCCGATCCGGCTCGGCAGCCCCTTGAAGAACCAGACGTGGCTGACGGGGCTCGCGAGCTCGATGTGCCCCATCCTCTCCCGGCGGACCTTGCTCTGCGTGACCTCGACCCCGCACTTGTCGCACACGACCCCGCGGTGCTTCATCCGCTTGAACTTCCCGCAGAGGCACTCCCAGTCCGTGACCGGGCCGAAGATCTTGGCGCAGAACAGCCCGTCCCGCTCCGGCTTGAACGTCCGGTAGTTGATGGTCTCCGGCTTCGTGACCTCGCCGTAGGACCACGACCGGATCTTCTCGGGGCTCGCGAGGCTGATCCGGATCGCGTTGAAATCGTTGATCGTCCTCGCCTTGTCGAAGAGGAACGAAGGCCTGTTCACGTCTCCTCCCGCCTCAGATCGTCGAGGGGCCCCTGGCGTCCGGACGGTCGCTCAGGAGCTCGACATCGAGGCACAGACTCTGCAGCTCGCGCACCAGGACGTTGAAGGACTCGGGCAGCCCGGGCTCCACCGTCGGCTCCCCCTTCACGAGGGACTCGTAGATTTTCGTCCGTCCGTAGACGTCGTCCGACTTGACCGTCAGCAGCTCCTGGAGGATGTGCGCCGCGCCGTAGGCCTCGAGCGCCCACACCTCCATTTCCCCGAACCTCTGCCCTCCGAACTGCGCCTTGCCGCCGAGCGGCTGCTGCGTGATGAGGGAGTACGGACCGATCGAGCGCGCGTGGATCTTGTCGTCGACGAGGTGGGAGAGCTTCATCAGGTAGATGTAGCCCACGGTGACGGGCTGCTCGAAGAACTCCCCCGTCCGCCCGTCCCGCAGCCGGATCTTCCCCGACCCCGGGAGGCTCGCCGCCGCGAGCTGCCGCTTGATGTCGGTCTCCGAGGCGCCGTCGAACACCGGCGAGGCGAACCGGGCCCCCTCGCCCCACGCCCGCGCGATCTCCAGCACGCGGTCGTCATCCGCGGTCTCGACCTCGTCCCGGACCTCGCACCGGGGAAGCGCGTCCGCGAGGTAGCTCCGGATCTCGCGCGCCGCCTCCTCGCGCGCCGCGGCCAGCGCCTTCCCGATCCGGACGCCGTGCTCCGCGGCGGCCCACCCCAGGTGCGTCTCGAGGATCTGCCCGACGTTCATGCGCGAAGGGACGCCCAGCGGGTTCAGCACGACGTCGACCGCGCGCCCTCCCGGAATCCACGGCATGTCCTCCTCGGGGAGGACCCTGGCGATGACCCCCTTGTTCCCGTGCCGCCCGGCCATCTTGTCGCCCACCGACAGCTTGCGCTTCATGGCGACGTAGACCTTCACCATCTTGATGACGCCCGGCACGAGCTCGTCGCCCTTCTGCAGCTGGGCGACCTTCTCCTCGTTGAGCTTCTTCAGGATCTCGATCCGCTTCTTCGTCCGGTCCTCGATCCTGCGGATCTCCTGGAGCTTCTCCGACCGGCTCGGCCGGATCTCGCACCGGCGGAGGTCCTCGGTGTCGATCTCGGCCATGATCTCCCGCGTCAGGACGGTTCCCTCCTCGAGGAGCACCTGCCGGGTCCGGCGCGACTTCAGCGGCGACGTGAGGCGCTCCGACTCGAGCAGCTCGATCAGCCGCCTGCGGTCCTCCTCGAGCAGGATCCGCTTCTGGTCCTCGAGGTCCTTCTGCATCCGCTCGATGTCCGCCTTCTCGATCTCGAGCGCCCGCTGGTCCTTGTCGACCCCCTTGCGGCAGAAGATCTTGACGTCGACGACCGTCCCCTCGATCCCGGGGGGGGTCGTCAGCGACGCGTCCCGCACGTCCCCCGACTTCTCACCGAAGATCGCGCGGAGGAGCTTCTCCTCCGGCGTCAGCTGCGTCTCCCCCTTCGGCGTGACCTTCCCCACGAGGATGTCGCCCGGCTTCACCGTGGCGCCGATCCGGATGACGCCGGACTCGTCGAGATCCTTCAGGAACTCCTCGGCCACGTTCGGGATGTCGCGGGTGATCTCCTCCGGGCCGAGCTTCGTGTCTCTGGCTTCGATGTCGAACTCCTCGATGTGGATCGAGGTGAAGGCGTCCTCCCGGACGAGCCTCTCCGAGACCACGATCGCGTCCTCGAAGTTGAAACCCCTCCACGACATGAAGGCCACGAGCACGTTGCGGCCGAGCGCGAGGTCCCCGAGGTCGGTGCAGGGCCCGTCCGCCAGGACCTGGCCCCTCTCGACCCGCTGTCCCTTCCGCACGATCGGACGCTGGTTGATGCAGGTGTTCTGGTTCGAGCGGCGGAACTTCACGAGAGTGTAGATGTCGGCCCCGAAATCCTCGCGCCCCTCCGCGCCCACGCGCACGATGATCCGCCGGGCGTCCACCTGGTCCACGACACCGGCCCGGCGGCAGACGACCACCGCCCCCGAGTCCCGCGCCGTGATCGACTCCATGCCCGTTCCGACGAACGGGGCCCTGGGCCGCAGGAGCGGCACCGCCTGCCGCTGCATGTTCGATCCCATCAGGGCGCGGTTCGCGTCGTCGTTCTCCAGGAAGGGGATCAGCGACGCGGCGACGGAGACGAGCTGCTTCGGCGAAACGTCGATGTGCGTCACCTCGTCGCGCGAGACGAGCTTAAACTCCCCGGCGACTCGGGCGTTCAGCCGGTCCTGGACGAACGAGCCGTCCTCGGTGAGCCGGGCGTTCGCCTGGGCCACGACCGCCCGGTCCTCCTCCCACGCGGCGAGGTAGAACGAGTGCGCCTCCGCCTCCGGCGGGGTCTTCCCCGCCTTCGCCACGCGCGCCCGCTCCCGCTCGAACTCGTCCGCCCGCACGACCTCGTGCAGCTTGTACGGCCCGTCGCCGGTCCGCACGATCCGGACGTGGTCCACGATCCGGCCCTTCTCCACCCGGCGGTACGGCGACTCGATGAACCCGTAGTCGTTGATCCTGGCGTAGCACGAGAGGGAGGAGATCAGGCCGATGTTCGGCCCCTCGGGGGTCTCGATCGGGCAGATGCGCCCGTAGTGCGTCGGGTGCACGTCCCGGACCTCGAACCCCGCGCGCTCGCGGGACAGCCCGCCGGGGCCCAGGGCCGAGAGGCGCCGCTTGTGGGTCACCTCGGAGAGCGGGTTCGTCTGGTCCATGAACTGCGAGAGCTGGCTCGAGCCGAAGAACTCCTGGATCGCCGCCATCACCGGCTTGGCGTTGATCAGGTCGTTCGGCATCGCGGTCGTCATCTCCTGGTAGACCGACATCTTCTCCTTGATCGCCCTCTCCATCCGCACGAGGCCGATCCGGAACTGGTTCTCCAGGAGCTCTCCGACGCTCCGCACGCGCCGGTTACCGAGATGGTCGATGTCGTCCAGCTCCCCGAGGCCCCGCCGCAGCTTCAGCATGTAGCGAAGCACCTCGACGAAGTCCTCCCTGGAAGGCGTCCGGTCCTCTCCCTTTTCCCAGCGCTCGCGCACCGGAGCCGGCCACTGCTCCTCGGACACTCCGTACAGCTTCGTGTTGAACTTCAGCCGTCCGACGCGGGAGAAATCGTACCGCGTCGGGTCGAAGAACATGCTGTGGAAGAGGTTCCGCGACGACTCGAGGGTCGGCGGATCGCCGGGGCGGAGGCGCCGGTAGATCTCGAGGAGCGCGTCGTTCTGCCCCTTCACGGAGTCCTTCTGCAGCGTCTCGAGCAGGATGCCGCCGACGTCCTCGCGATCGGGGAAGACGACCTCGAACTCCGCGATGCCGCGGGCCCCGAGCCCCTCCCAGGTCTCCGGCCCTGCCGGGCGCCCGGCCTCGACCAGGACCTCGCCCGTGGAGGCGTCCACGACGTCCGTCGCGGCCCACGCCCCCTCCATCTCCGCCGCGTCGACCGGGATCCAGGCGATGCCCGCCTTCTGGAGCTCGGCGATCTGCTCCGGCCGCACTCGCCTGCCCTTCTTGACGATCTCCTCTCCGCTCTTCGGGTGCGTCACGGCCGCCCGGACCTTCCAGCCCTCGGCGGACGGCGCGACGCGGAAGAGGAACTTCCCGTCCTCGATCCTCGCCTGGACCGGCCTGTAGAAGGCCCGGATGATCGAGGCGTCGTCCTCGAGGCCGAGCGCCCGGAGGAAGATCGAGGCGGGGAACTTCCGCTTGCGGTCGATCCGGACGTACAGCACGTTCTTCTGGTCGTACTCGAACTCGACCCACGAGCCCCGGTACGGGATCACCTTGGCCATGATCACCGTTCGCCCCGCGTCCGCCTGGAAGAAGACCCCAGGGCTCCTGTGGAGCTGGCTGACGATGACCCGCTCCGTCCCGTTCACGATGAACGTGCCGTTCTCCGTGAGCATCGGGATCTCGCCGAAATAGACCTCCTGCTCCTTGATGTCGCGGATGCTCCTGGCGTCCGTGTCCGGATCCTTGTCGTACACGACGAGCTGGATCGTCACCTTGAGCGGCACGGTGAACGTCTGGCCCCGGCCCTGGCACTCCTCGACGTCGTACTTGTACTTCAGGCCGACCGGGTCCCCGCAGTGCTCGCACTCGCGGACCGCGACCGCGGTCGGGTTGCCGCACGCGTCGCAGACGATCTCCTCTCCCCTCGTCTCCGGCGCGATCAGCCTCTGGCCGCAGAACCGGCACTCGCCGCGCAGGTGCTCGATCCCGTGCAGCTCGCCGCACTTGCACTCCCAGTTCCCGATCGTGTACTCGACGAACTCGAGCGAGCAGGTCTGCCGGAAGTCCCGGATCGGGAAGACCGACTTGAACACCGCCTGCAGTCCCGAGTTCTCCCGGTCGGACGCGACCGATCGCATCTGCAGGAAGCGCTCGTACGAGCGCTTCTGCACCTCGATCAGATTCGGGATCGGGATCTCGGTCCTGCTCTTCGAGAAACTGGCCTGTTCGGAGGGCACGAGATGGAGGGTCTCGGACATCGCGGTTCACACCCCCTGCGGTCGGCCCGATCGTCCGGGCCGCGAATGCCGGGGACACACGTCCCCCTCATTGCGGGCGCCCACTCTTCCGGTCCTCCGCCCCTCGCCGGGATCGGGGACCGGCTTCGCAAACGTCACGCGGGCCTCCCTACTTGATCTCGACCTTCGCCCCCTCGGCCTCGAACTTCTTCTTGATGGCCTCGGCCTCGTCCTTCGTCACGCCCTCCTTCACGGTCTTGGGCGCGCCGTCCACGAGGTCCTTGGCCTCCTTGAGACCCAGGCTCGTCACCTCGCGGACGACCTTGATCACGTTGATCTTCTTCTCGCCGACCTCCTTGAGGACGACCTCGAACTCGGTCTTCTCCTCGACGGCGGCGGCGGGGGCACCGGCCACGGCGGCCACCGCGACCGGGGCCGCGGCGGAGACGCCCCAGCGCTCCTCGAGCATCTTGACGAGCTGCGCCGCCTCCATGACGGTCAGCGTGCTCAGGTTGTCGGCGATTGCCTGAAGATCGGCCATTTCGGAAATCCTCCTGCTCTCTCGACGAGTCCGCGCCGGGCCTTGCCCCGACGCTTGGGTTGAGAATGCCTTCCGTTACCACGACCGGCGCCTTCGCGCCGGGATCTCTCTCGACGTCAGGACACCGATGCGCCCTTCTCCTGGTCCTCGCGGCGGGCGTCGATCGCCCTGGCGAGCTGGGCTCCGGGGGTCGTGAGCAGCCGGACGAGCAGCGTCGCGGGGGTCTGGATGAGCGCGAGGAGCCGCGCGCGGGTCTCCGGCAGCCCGGGCAGGGTCGCGAGCACCCGGATCGCGTCCCCGTCCAGGACCTCCCGCCCGTCCACCACTCCCGCGACGAGGCGGAGCTGCGGGTTCTCCTTGCTGAAGTCGGCCAGGACCTTCGCGAGGGCGATGGGATCGCTCGCGTGCGTGGCCAGGCCGCACGGCCCCCGGAAGCTGCCGGAGATCGCCTCGGCCGGCGTCCCCGCGCCGGCCCGCCGGGCCAGCCGGTTCTTCACGACGCGGAACCGGCCCCCGCTCGCGCGGATCCGGCGCCGGAGGTCGTTCGACTGCTGTGCGCTCAACCCGCGGTAGTCCGCGAGGAACACGTTCGGAGACTGCCGGAGGAGCCCGGTCATCTCCTCGACGGCGGCGTTCTTCTCGGTGCGATTCACGGTCACCTCACGCCTGGGCCGCCTCGGCGACGACCGGATCGACCTTGACGGACGGTCCCATCGTCGACGAGAGGTAGATGGACTTCACGTAGCGGCCCTTCGCCGCGGACGGGCGGGCCTTCACGACGGCCTGGATCACCGCCTCGGCGTTCTCGACGAGGCTCGCGTCGGGGAACGACAGCTTGCCGACGGGAACGTGCACGATCGCGGTCTTGTCCACGCGGAACTCGACCTTCCCGGCCTTGATCTCGCGGACCGCCTTCGCCACCTCGAACGTCACCGTCCCGGTCTTCGGGTTGGGCATCAGCCCCCTGGGGCCGAGGATCTTCCCGAGTTTCCCGACGTCCTTCATCACGTCCGGCGTCGCGATGACGGCGTCGAAGTCGGTCCAGCCCTCCTGGATCTTCGCCACGACCTCCGCCCCGCCGACGACGTCCGCCCCCGCGGCCTCCGCCTCCTTGAGCTTCTCCCCGGCCGCGATCACGATGACCCGCTTCGACTTCCCGGTCCCGTGGGGGAGCACGACGGTGCCTCGCACCATCTGGTCCGCGTGCTTCGGATCGACGCCCAGGCGCATCGCGAGCTCCAGGGTCTCGTCGAACTTCGCGAAGGCGGCCCCCCGTACCGCGCCGACCGCTCCCGCGACGTCGAGGAGACCGTCCTCGATCTTCGCCCGTCCCTCGAGGTACTTCCTACCGTGCCTCGGCATCGTGCCTCCTCGTCAACCGACGATCTCTACGCCCATCGACCGCGCGCTCCCCTCCACGATCCGCACGGCGGCCTCGAGCGTGTCGCAGTTCAGGTCCTGGAGCTTCGTCTTCGCGATCTCCTCGACCTGAGCCCTCGTCACCTTCCCCACCTTCTCCTTGTTCGGCGTGCCGGAGCCCTTGGGGATCCCCGCCGCCCTCGCGAGGAGCACGGACGCGGGCGGAGTCTTCGTGACGAACGTGTACGAGTGGTCCTGGTACACCGTGATCACCACGGGGGTCAGGATCCCCTCGCCCTTCGCCGTCCGGGCGTTGAAGGACTTGCAGAAGTCCATGATGTTCACCCCCTGCTGGCCGAGCGCCGGCCCGACCGGGGGCGCCGGCGTCGCCTTGCCGGCGGGGATGTGCAGCTTGATCTGTCCGATCACCTTCTTCGCCATGCCGCCCTCAGATCTTCTCCACCTGCAGGAAACCCAGCTCCACGGGCGTCGCCCGCCCGAAGATCGTCACCATCACCTTGAGCGTCGCCCGGTCGTCGTTGACCTCCTCCACCTGCCCGGTGAAGTTGGCGAAGGGCCCGTCCGCGATCCGGACCGTCTCGCCCGTCCGGAACTCGAGCTTCGGCTTCGGCTCCTCGGCCGCGACCGTGACCTGGTGCACGATCCGCTCGACCTCGTCGTCGCGGAGCGGGACCGGCTTCGAGCCCGTGCCGACGAATCCCGTCACCTTGGGCGTGTTCTTCACGACGTGCCACGCCGCGTCCGACATCTCCATCTTCACGAGGACGTAGCCCGGGAAGAATTTCCGCGTCGATCGCATCTTCTTCCCGTCGCGGACCTCGACCACCTCCTCCGTCGGGATCAGGATCTCCTCGATGACGTCGGCCATGCCGAGCGCGTCGGCGCGCTGCCTCAGGCTCTGCTTGACCTTGGCCTCGAACCCCGAGTAGGTGTGGACGATGAACCACTGCTTCGGCATCGGCGCTCCCGTTGCGTTCACCGTCCGAGCGTCCGGAAGAGGAACTGCATCCCGCTCTCCAGCGCCTTGTCCACCACGTACAGGAACGCGGCCGTGATGACGACCGCGACGATCACCACGACCGTCGTGCCGTAGACCTCCTTGCGTCCCGGCCAGGTGGTCTTCTGCAGCTCCGCCCAGACTTCCACCAGGAACGTCTTCAACCGCTGGTACCAGCCCACGACGCGCTCCGTTCCTGCCTTCCGGCGTCCCGCGAGGTCCGACCGCGGACCTACTTCGTTTCCTTGTGGGGCGTGTGCTTCCTGCAGAACCGGCAGTACTTCCGGAGCTCGAGCTTCCCCGTCGTCGTCTTCCGGTTCTTCGTCGTCACGTAGTTCCGGCGCTTGCACTCGCCGCACTGAAGCGTCACGTTCTCGCGCATTCTGGCTCCGAGGAACCGGGGTCCTTAGACCCCGCGCCCGCTATTCCAGGATCTCCGTCACCGTGCCCGCGCCCACCGTGCGGCCGCCCTCGCGGATCGCGAAGCGGAGCCCCTTGTCCATCGCGATCGGAGTGATCAGCT
>ERZ1649853.575-NODE-575-length-15410-cov-18.211853_pt1 | contig 15410 bp, 14 predicted proteins | sample MGYA00575353_ERZ1649853 | MGnify/ENA primary metagenome ERZ1649853 (study PRJEB40853, sample SAMN11349654) | freshwater sediment metagenome | isolation source: river sediment | host: Sediment | place: India: Okhla Barrage, New Delhi | collected 2017-02-21 ...
CGGGTTGAGCGGAGGGCTGCACCTCTACGAGTACGCCGGGTCGGCGCCGGGAGGGTCGACGGATCCGTTGGGGTTGGCGGCCACGCCGACCGAGACGCAGAAGATCATCGAGTCGGTGGCGTTCCAGGCGGGCTTGAAACCGAACATGTCCAGCGGGAATCCGTTCGGCTCATACTCGGTTTCATCCTCGAAAATCGAGTACTCGGACGCGGAGTATCGCGCTGCGGCCGAACGGACGCTCGCCTCCAGCAACCAGTCCGCGGAGAGCTTGAACCTGAGTTGGGACTCGGAGTCGCACTCGTACATGGCGAACCCGGGGGCCGAGCCGCCCCCGGGGAGCCCGTCAATGCGGGAGTTCGCTGATGCGCGCGCATTCAAGGATCAGCTCTTTCACGACGTCAGTCCATTTTCGATGGGGAACCCGATCGATTGGTTGAATTATGGGATGGACTTCGCAGAGGGAGCGGTCTCGGGCGGCGCGAGCGCGGCGGGCCACACGCTCGCGAAGATCGACGCGTCTTGGCTGAAGTCGCAGGCCGCCAAGGCGTTGACCAAACTGGGGCAGGCGAAGAAGTTCTTCAACACGCCGATTATGCGGAGCACAGGCGTGCACCTGGTCGTGATTGGCGCCTTCGTCGAGTACGACGAGAACCGTAGCAGCGGGGACTCCCCCGAGAAGGCCACGGCGAAGGTCGCCGGCTCGTTGGGCGGTGCATACGTGGGGGCGCAGTTGGGTGCGTGGACGGGGTGCGGTGGCGGCCTCGTTACCGGTCCCGGCGTCGCCGTAACGTGTCCAGTATTGACGGCAGGATTCGGCTATGGCTTCGCGAGAGCCGGCTCCGCCGTCGTCGACTGGGTGTGGAACATGGCAGAAGATTGGTTTGACGAAGATGACCCAGCCACGCAACATCCGTGAGGGTCGAGTCAAATGCGACTCACACTGGAGGAGTGGACGATCGGGATGGCGCTAGCCGCTGGATGCATCCTCGGCATCCGACCGTGGTTCCGGGTGTGGCGAGGCGATTCCGGAACGCTGGCCGCCCTACGAAAGAACCTCGGACGGTCCTTGCTGGTCCCGGCACCCTTTGTGAAGCACTTCATTCGTTCGTCAGGACTCAGTCTCGTTGGTTGCATTGCATTGACAGTCGGATACTGGGGGATCGCTCTTCAGAAGCTCCTAGGTCGAGAACATGTCGTCTCACGCGTCGTGCTCGCCCCGATGATCCTGGCTGTCTTCCTCGCGTTCGTGATCATTCTTGGATTGACATTATCTGTACTGTTGTTCAATCGCCCACGATTCGCAACGCCCCCGTGGGCGCGAGGGGAACCGGGCCTCCTCACGAAGAAGGGCGAGCACGACGTCCCTGCAAATCGCGACGGAGATGGTTCCTGAAGCGATGCGCTACCCCGCGGAAGCGGCGGGGGGCGACCGCCAGACGATCGTCGTCACGTCGTTCGACGGCAACGCCAACCCGACCGGGATCGAGCACCGCGCCAGCGAAGCGGCCGACTCCGCCAGGATCCGCTTCGCCCACTCCTACGACCTCCGGAACCGCCTGACCTCGCGCCAGGCGTTCGCGGAGCAGCTTCCCGCGGACCCGCCGGAGTTCTTCGGGACCGACGGGCAGACGTTCGCGTACGACGACCTCGGAAGGCTGGTCCGGGCGACCGACGCGACGCGCGAGTCCTTGATGCGGATCTCCTCCTTCAGGAGTGCGATCTCATGGTGGAGGCGCTCGTTCTCTTCCTGGAGACGAATCCTGGCGTTCCAGCTGTTGGCGGCATGGCCTCGAGCGGCGGTGAGGGAGAAGCGGGCCAAGGAGATGGCGTGGATCGCCCCGGACCGCACGCGCCGCGACCAGTTTCTCGGCAGGCGGACGCAGGATCGCTCGTCGGTCACCGGCATTCGAGCCTCCGTAGGGGCGCAGAATCGGTCCGTGCCGGCGGTAGGATGAGTCGTTGCCGCGAGTGATGTTGTAGGTGGAGGAGAGGACCTACGGAATCGGTGGCGCGTTACACCCTACAGAACATTTGCTTGCACAAGTACACATATAGGTGTACATTGATCCCATGAAGCGCCGGGAGCTGGAGCGTCGACTCCGCGAGCTGGGTTGGACGCTGCAGCGCCACGGAGGCAAGCACGACGTGTGGGTCGGCGCCAGCGGATCGTTCACGGAATACGTGCCCAGGCACCCGGAGCTCAACGAGCGCTTGGCGCAAGTGATCCTGAGAAGGGCGAAGGAGAGGAAATGAGGTTTCCGGGCCGAGTTAAAAAGGAAGGCAAATTCTGGCTCGTGGAGATCCCGGCGTTCGATGCGATCACGCAGGGGCGCACGAAGCGCGAGGCGCTCGCGATGGCCGAGGACTTGATCGAGACGATGGCGGGCGTGAGCGGCTTCCGCGCGAAGGTCTATGCGGCAAGCGGGGAGGCGTTTGAAATCGGAGGAAACCGGTTGGGCGTTCTTCTGGCCCTCCTGCTGCGTCGGCAGCGGGAGCGTCAGGGACTCACGCTGGCCGAGGCCGCCAAGAAGCTGGGGCAGCGTTCCAAGAACGCGTACGCCCGATACGAGCAAGGACGCGCGATGCCGACCGTCGAGCAGGTCGAGCGGCTTCTCCAGGCGATCGCACCCGGCCAGAGGATCGTGTGGCACATTGCCGCGTGACGAGACTCGCGCCTGCTGCAGTGCGTCGCCGAGACCATCGGGGGCGTTTTCGCGAGTAGCAGTCACCCGCCTGCGATTCCCGATTCACACCGACGACTTTCGAGCCCGAGAGGAGCGGTACGACGCCTTCAACCGCAGAGTCGAGAAGTGGGTGCCGACGCGGCCTGCGTAGGACGCGATCACTCGGTACCGGACGCGGTACTGTCTGCACCCGGACGGCCTGGGAAGCGTCGATCGACTGCGTCACCGGAGCCGGTGACGGGACCCCGGAGTCCCCCGCGAACCCCGCCTCCTAGAAGCTCGGCTCCCCGTCCCGGAGCAGCGTCTCGCCGTCCACGACGAGGGTCGGGGAGAGGATCACGCCGTCGAGGTGGAACGGCACCTTCACCGTCCCGCCCATCGAGGCGTTGTTGCCGAAGGCGACGTGGACGGTGCCGAGGATCTTCTCGTCCTCGAGGATGGTCCCCGTGATCTTCGCGCGGTCGTTCGTGCCGACGCCGAGCTCGGCGACGTTTCTCGCCTGGGGGCCGGCGCGCTCCATCAGCTCGAGGAGGCGGCGGGCCTCCTCGCCCCCGGTCACCTCGACCGCCATGCCGTCCACGACCCGGATCCGGATCGGGCGGTCCTCGATGATGCCGAGCCCCGCCATCGCGCCGTCCACGACGACCACCCCCTGCGCCTTCCCCTCCTCCGGCATCAGGTAGGCCTCGCCGGACGGGAGGTTGCCGAACTGGCCGCGCTCGAGGATGAGCCCCCGCGACGCGATCCCGCGGATCCCCTCGATCGGCAGCGTGACGTCCGTCCCTGCGGGGCTCGTCACCCGCGCGACGCGCCCCTCGGTCAGGATCTCCGCCACGCGCTCGGCGCGCTTCGCGATCCGCTGCACGTCGGCGTCGAGGCACCGGACGAGCGTGTCCTCGGCGATCCCCGGCATCGTGGCGACGCGGGAGCCGGCGGCGCAGGCGGCGCGGCGCGCCGCCGTGTGCGTCAGGGAGCGGCTGGTCGGGGCGACGACCGCGTCCATCCGCGCCATCATCTCGGCCACCCCGTCCGGGGGCTCGCTCCCCGGCAGGCCCTGCCCCGGGATCTCGAGGTAGAAAGCGCGGTCGGTCAGGGCCCGGCCGGCGTCGAGCAGCGCGCGCCCGATCGCGGACAAGACGTCGTCGGTCACGACGAGGAGCGACTCCTCGGGCCGGACGCCGAGGCAGTCCCGGAGCGCGATCGTGCAGGCCTTCTCGAGCGGCGTCATCGCGGCGCCTCCCTCTCGCGGCTCAGGTCGTCCCCGCGGCGGGGGCGCCCGCCGCGGCGTCGAGCCGCAGGCAGTGCGCCGCGACCTCGGCCGAGACCGCCTCGGCGTCCAGGTCGGCGGCGTCGTACTCCAGGACCTCGACCCCGCGGCGCCTCAGGAGCGCTGCGACCCGGCCGTACCCCTCCTGGAGCATCGCGAGGAACACCCGCGTCTCGTGCGCCTCGAGCGTGCGGCCCCGGGTCCGCGCCCTCTCGAGCGCCGCCGCCGGGGAGCTGCGCAGGAGGACGCAGATCCCGGGCACCTTCAGGTGGGCGAGGTCGAATGCGTTCAGGAGCCACACCTCGGGGGCCTTGCGTACGAAGCGCCACCACTGCAGGAACGGGATGCGGCGCTCGCCGGAGAGGTAGTGGAGGACGCGCAGGAGCTCGCGCTCGTCGAAGACGCCACGGTAGAGATCGGCCTCAGCCCACGCGAGGAGGTCCACGAGGGCGCTCCCCCCGCCGGCGACGAACCTCGCTGTCCGCCCGTCCTCGAGCGCCTCGTCCATTCTCGCCTTCTCGACCATTTCCGCGAACCGGTAGCCTCGGTAGAGGCCGCCGGTGCGGAAGATCCGCGCGAGGAGCCCGATCCAGGCGCGGCTGCGCGCGACCGGGATCCCGCCGCCGGCCTCCCGGACGCCCCCCTCGTCCGCTTCCACGGCAGGGTCCGAGAGCCCCACCGTGAAGCCGTGCGCGCCGAGGCGGCGCGCCGTCGCGACGAGCAGCGCGTCCCGGGGCTCGGGCTCGATCCCGCACACCGCCGCGCGGATCGGGGGGCGCGGCCGCGGACCCGGCACGGGCGGGGGCGGGGGCGCGAGGGCCAGCACGTCGCGTCGCACGCTCTCGGCGATCTCCCTCGCCTCCCCGTCACTCGCATACGTCCTCGGCTTGCCGACGTTCGCATCGATCCCGAGCGGGAGCGGGACCGCCTGGCCCCGCGGCCACACGCGCTCCGGCCCGGAGAGGAACACCGGGACGATCAGCAGCCCGGGAACGGCCTGGACCAGCCGGCCGACGCCGCTCCGGAAGGGCGCGACCACCCCCGGCTCGCCGCGGCTCCCCTCGGGGAAAAAGATCAGGGCCTCGCCGGACTCGAGCGCCGCGATCATCGGCTGCAGCGGGTCCTCCCCGGCGCGCGGCGTCCTCTCGATCGGAATTCCGTTCATCAGCATCATCGCCACGGTCCTGCGGAACCAGGTCTTCCCGAAGTAATCCGCGGCGGCGACGGGATGGGCGTGCGGGAGCCGGCGCATCGGGAACAGCGTCATCAGCACGGCGGCGTCGAGGTGCGAGTTGTGGTTCGAGACGACGAGGCACGGCCCCTCGGGGACGAACCCCTTGCGGCGGTACCGCACGCCGACGAACCACCGGACGACCGGCCGCACGAAGGCCGCGTGGAACGCGAGGAGCGCGGCGCGCCGCAGGAGCCTCCGCATGGCCGTCAGGGCAGGAGCAGGAGGTAGAAGAGGTAGGCCGGCGCCGCGAAGAGGGCGGGGACCGCGCGGTCCAGGAACGCGCCCCGGCCGAAGCGCTTCGCGGCCGTGTCGAGGCCGAACTCCTCGGCGGTCGCGTCCGCGAGGAACGCCCCCGCGGTGACGACGGCGGCGACCAGCACGCCCCCGAGGAGGCCGTGGAGGCGGGCGAGCCCCGCCAGGGGCCCCAGCCACGCTCCGACCCCCGCGCACAGCCCGAAGGCGAGCAGGAGGCCGGACGCGGAGCGGAGGATCCCGCCCGGCCGGGGCCTCCCGACCAGCCGCTGCGGGAGCTCGGCCAGGAGCACGAAGATCGCGAACAGCTCGAGCCGCCCCGGGGGCTCATGGGCGAGGATCCCCAGATGGGCCCCCCCGGAGACGAACAGGAGCGCGCCGAGGAAGAGCCGCCCCAGGGAGTCGAACATCCCGGCCTGCCGCGCGCCGAGCGACAGCAGGAGCGGCAGGAGGACGAACAGGCCCGCGGCGACCGCCGACTCGAGGACGAGCAGCCGGTTCGCGTAGGCCGGAACGAGCGCGGCGGGGATCCACAGGTAGGCGACGAGGATCGCCCAGCGGTCCTGCGGCCGGACCGGCGCCAGGAAGAAGTAGCGCTTGAGGCCGACGAACAGCATCGCGCCGAGGAACGGGAACGAGAAGGAGCGCGGAGCGCGGGAGAGGCAGACCAGGAGGGCCCCGGAGAGGACCCAGAACCCGAGCCAGCCCGGCATGGCGCGGAACCGGCCCCCCCGGGTCCCCGCGAGGAACGCGAAGGGCGCCGCCAGGAGCAGCAGGAGCACCAGGGCCAGAACGATGGGCGGCATCGCCGTGCGCACCTCCCGGAGGGCGCCCATTATGGTGCCCCCGGGACCGGATTACCATGCTCCGCCGTCAGGCGACCCGGGCCACGATCAGCGTCATGTCGTCGTGGGGCGGCGTCTTCCCCATGTGGCGCCCCACGTCGTCCAGGATCCGCGCGGCCACCTCGTCGGGATCGCTTCCCGCGTGCCTCCGGATCGCGTCCACGAGCGTCGGGTCCCCGAACTCCCTCTCGCGGTCGTCCATCGCCTCGACGATTCCGTCCGAGAACAGCACGAGGAGGTCCCCCGGCGCGAGCTCCACGACGCGCTCGTGGTACCGCTGGTCCGGGAAGCACCCGAGGATCGTGTCGTCCGCGCCGAGACGCCGCACGCGCCCCGCAGGGTCGATCACGACCGGCGGGTTGTGCCCGGCGTTCACGTAGCGGAGGCGTCTCGCGCCGTCCTCGTACACGCCGAAGAAGAGCGTGGCGAACCGGGCGTCGTCGGTCGACTCGCAGAGGTGGCGGTTCAGCTCCGCGGCCAGCCCGGAGAGGTCCGAGGCGCGGACGGCGGCGTGGCTCCGGACGAGCGCCTGGAGGCTGGCCATGAGGAGCGCCGCGGGCAGCCCCTTGCCTGCGATGTCGGCGACGACGATCCCGAGCCGGCCGGGTCCGAGCGGAAGGAAGTCGTAGTAGTCGCCGCCCACCCCCCGCGCCGGCCGGCAGGTCCCGACGTACCGGAGCGTCGGGAGCGGCGGCCGGTCCTGCGGCAGGAGCCTCGTCTGGACGTCCTGGGCGATCTGGATCTCGCGCTCGAGCTTCTGCTGCTCCGCCGCCCGCTCGATCATCCGGCTGTAGTCGAGGGCGATCGAGGCCTGCTCCGCCACAGCCAGGAGGAGCGCCCGGTCCCGGTGCGTGTAGTGCTCCTCGGACCGCTTCTGCCCGAGCACGACGAAGCCGAGCGCCTTCCCCTCGGTCGCGAGCGGGAGCACGAGACGCGCGTCGAAGAGGTCGAACAGGTCGCGGTCGGGCAGGAGCCGGAGCCCGTCTCCGGGCGCCGGCGGCGCGGGCCGAGCGGGACTCCCCGAGGCCGGAAAGACGTCGAGGACCTCGGCCTCCCCGGCCGCCGACTCGTGGAGGAGCCGGGAGATCGGGATCCGGCTGTACAGCGTGACGCCGGAGGGACGAGAGCGGGACTCCTCTCCCGGCTCCCCGTCTTCGAGGGCCTCGCGATGGACGAGCAGGAGGTAGCGCGGCGCATCCCCGCCGGCTCCCTCCGCCCCCCACACGACACGGGCCTCCTCCCTCCGGGCCGCGAGGCCCGGCCACGGCTCGTCCGCCAGGAACACCGCGACGTGCGTCGGGTGGAGCGCCTCGACGATCTCGTCCGCGATCCTCTCGAGGAGCCGCTCCGGCCGCGACGCGAGGTGCCGGACCGCGCGGACGAGGTCGGCCAGGACCCGCTCGGCGTTGTAGGCGTCCCGGAAGAAGCGCCGGTCCAGTGCGGGGAGCACGAAGCGGTTCACCTTGCGCGTGCCGACGACGAGGCCCAGGGTCACCGCGGCGATGCCGACGGAGGCGAGGTTCTGCACCGAGTCCGGGGCGATCCGCACGATCGGCCCCAGGGCGAAGTAGAGGGCGAGGAAGATCAGGACGCCCTCGACGATCAGGAACCCCCGGGAGAGAAGCGCGTACTGCAGTCCCCGGCGCACGATCAGGCGGATCCCGAAGAGGCGGTGGCGCACCACGGCGGTCACGAACAGGATCGGGAAGAGGCCGATCAGGGGGATCGCGGTCACGAGGACCCAGGTCGGCGTCTTGGCCGACGGCACGGCGTGGAGAGCGACGGCCGGGACGAGACCCAACACGGCGCCGGCGAGGATCAGGACCAGCCGCCGTCGATCGTTCCTCGACTCGGCCCTCGCCGTCGAAACCGCGAGGGAGACGAGGGCCACGACGACCATCGCGATCCACCCGGATGCGATCAGGACGTCGAGCGCTCGCCCGGGCACGCGGATGGCCTCGAGGCCTCCCCGGAGCCGCCCGTAGAACGCGATGGAATAGCTGGCGGCCGCCGAGAACGTGAACGCGACGGCCCAGACGCATGCGGACCATCCGAGGAAGAACTTCCGGAGCCAGGGGGCCCGCCGGTCGATCGGAGATCTCCGCGGGAACTCCAGGAAGAACCGGAGGATCAGATACGGGGACCAGGCGAGCCCGGTCGCGCGGATCACGAGAGCCACGTCGCGCAGGCCGGCCGGGAACTGCGACACGTCCTGCCCGAACGCCGCGGAGTAGAACAGGAACACGAGGGCCGCCTGGAACGCGTGCGCGTTCTGCGGCCTGAGGAGCCCGATGAACAGGCCGGTGGCGAGGGCGAGGAGCGGCAGGTAGACGTCGAAGCCGAGGTTCCTGACCCACTCCCCGAACGTCCACTTCACCGGAACGGCGGGGGGCATCCGGAGCGTGAGGCGCGAGAAGCCGCCCGCGGATCCCGGGTTCGGCCGCTCCACGACCAGCGTCCAGGACTCGCGCGCATTGATCGGCTTGAGGTACGCGCCGAGGTCGAACCCGCCTCGGATCGGCCCTCCGTGCCCCTTCCCGTCGCGGACCTCGACGATGCGGTCTCCCACGTGAGGATGGTCGGTGCAGCCGGTGCGCTCCGCCTCGGGGCGGGCGCACTCCATCTCCTTCTCGACCTGGTCCACGACCGGGGCGCCCGCGTCGTACCGGCTGGTGAAGGTCAGACGGGTGCGAAGATCGGGAGAGAAGTACTTCATGTAGATGGACATGCCGCGGTAGGCGACCGCGAGGGCCGCCAGCACGACGACGACCGCGAGCCTCCACTTCGCGGCCCCGTCCCCCTTCAGGGAGGAGATCCGCTCCGCGCGCTCCGCCGCCTCGGATCGGCGATCGACGTCCACGGTGCCCTCGCTCGATCTTCCCATGTTACCTCCGGCCGGCCCGGGGGTCCTCCCGTGAATACGTCCCGCCGCCGGTTTCGTTGTGCGGCGGACGATCTCCGTGGTACGGGCCGGCGTCCGTCCACAGTCAGGGGAAGCCGCGCGATTGCACGCTCGGGATCGACGAGCCTTGCGGGACAGACCTCGCCCGACTGCCTTCCCCTACCCGCCGACGTGGGGCTCGACGGCCGCGACGACCGCGCGGGCGCCGTCGCGGGCGCGCTCGGCATCCTCGCGGGAGTAGAAGTCGGACGGGGTCAGGTCCTCCGTCCCGTAGAAGGCCAGCTCGCGATCGCGGCGGAGGTCCTTCGAGATCCTCGCGAGGCGATCCACCTCTCCGCGAACGGCCTCCGGGAGCCGTTCCTGCTCGGCGCGAAGGATGTCGGACACGTCGTGGATCCGCGGCGCCTCGACCGAGTGGGCGCGCAGCAGTCCCTTGAGGGCCAGCTCGACGACCTCCTGCGACTCGCGAACGACGTCCGCCCAGCTCTCCGCCTCGAACAGCACGTCCAGGGCCTTGAGCCGGGCCGCGGCTCGCCGAACGTGGTCGCGGGCAAGATCCCGGTTTCTCATCTCACGCCACCTCCCGGAACACCCAGTACGGCTGCCCGTGCGCCGTGCGCCGGACGATCCGCCCCTCCGCGATGTCCCTCCGCACGCGGGCGAGGCGCACGGAGAGACGCAGGGAGGGATCGTGCAGGACGATTCCGTCGATCGCGACCTCCGCCCAGAGCCCGGCGACGGTTCGACCCGGCGGGGGGAGGTGCGCGAGCTGCGGCTCGACGCGCTTCCCGTTCCACTCGACCGGCGAGTCGTCCCACCTCCGGAGCAGGGTTCGGGTGAGCGGCACGCGGTCCTCGAGGACGACGAGAAGGTCGAGGTCCGATCCGGAGACGTCCTCGCGGCGAGCCCAGGAGCCGAACGCGACGACGCCGATCACGTCTCGGCCGAACAGGTCCAGCGCTCGCACCACCGGACCCGCCGGCGCTTCGCGGGACGCATGCCCGATCGAGGAAGCCGACAGCCGCTCGACGCAGTACGCGTTGAGCGAGAGCCCCGCCTCGCGCGCCAGGTCGCGAAGCCTCGCGTGGACCTCGGACCCTACTCGAAGCACGAACCGCCCGGAGGGCTTGCCCCGGACGCCTGGGGCTCTCCGTGTAGTATCATTTCTCACGTCTTGATGATACTATCTGGGGGCCGCGGATGCAAGCCCGACGGCAAGGCCATCCGGGGTCGAACAAGGAAAGGGCCCCGGAGCGCCCGCCCCGGGGCCCTTCTTTCCGGACGATCGAATCGCGGACGGCTAGCCGAGCTGCTTCAGGGCGACCCGCCGGTTCTTCGCGCGGCCCGCGTCCGTGGCGTTGTCGGCGATCGGCTGCTTCTCGCCGTACCCCTTCGCCGTCATGCGGGACGCCGCGATCCCCTTCGAGACGAGGTAGTCCATCACCGACTTCGCGCGCGCCTCGGAGAGCTTCTGGTTGTACGCGTCGGAGCCCTTCGAATCCGTGTGGCCCCCGACCTCGACGCGGATGTCCTTGTAGTACAGCAGGCTGTCGGCCACCTTGTCGAGGACGAAGGTCGCCTCGGCCGTCAGCTTCGCGCTGTTGTTCTCGAAGTTCACCCCCTCGAGCACCAGCTCCTTCTGCGTCGCCGTGAACAGCGGCGCCGGGGCCGGCTTCTCCTCGACGGGGCAGCCCTTCGCGTCCACCTTCGTCCCCTTCGGAGTTCCGGGGCACTGGTCGACGCCGTCGAAGACGCCGTCGCCGTCGCTGTCGAGCGGGCAGCCCTTCGCGTCCACCTTCACGCCCTTCGGCGTGTTCGCGCACTGATCCAGGCCGTCGTAGACGCCGTCGCCGTCCGCGTCCGACGGGCAGCCCTTCGCGTCCACCTTCGCTCCCTTGGGCGTGTTCGGGCACTGGTCCGCGCCGTCCGCCACGCCGTCGCCGTCGCTGTCGAGCGGGCAGCCCTTCGCGTCCACCGGCCAGCCCTTCGGAGTGTCGGGGCAGCGGTCGAGGCCGTCGAACACGCCGTCGCCGTCGCTGTCGAGCGGGCAGCCGCGCTCGGTGACCTGCGCGCCGTGCGGCGTGTCCGGGCACTCGTCCTTCCGATCCGGAACGCCGTCGCCGTCCGCGTCCGGGGGCGGGCCTCCGAATCCCCAGGTGATCCCGAGCAGCCCGTAGACCGTCAGCAGCGTCTCTTCGGTGCCGGGAATGTCGTCGCCGAGCGACTGGTCGCAGCGGATCTCCCAGCGGAAGAACTGCCGGCCGTCCATGGCGCGGCGCTGGCCGAACCCGACGGACACGATCGGACGGTCGAAGTCGGTCATCGTGTCCGAGAAGTGGAGGCCGGTCCACCCCGCGCCCGCGTTGACCGCCCACCGCCAGCTCTTCCACGGATCGAAGAGCCACTCGACGCCGAGCCTGAGCGTCGCCATGTCCACATCGGGGAGGTTCGCCGTCTGGAACGGGGAATACACGCCGTCCGCGAACAGGCCCGTGTGCTCGCCGAGCATGTGCCCGTAGCGGAGCCCGACGGCCGGTGCGAAGCGCCCCTCCCAGTCCCCTCCCGCGATGTCCTTGTCGCCGAACGCGAGGCCTCCGACGAAGCCGAACTCGTTCGGATAGTCCTTGCGCTCCTCGGCAAGTGCCGGGGCGGACAGCGCGAGCAGCACCGCGCCGACCGCTAGGGCCACGACCGTGTACGCCGACCTTGACCGGGACATTCCTTCCTCCTTTCGACACGATTCGAAGAAGCGGTCCCTCCTGGAATGGACGGATTCTATCTCCCCCCTCCGCCGCGCGTCCAGCGGGGGGCCCGGCACTTCCCGGAGCGTCTCAACGGAGCCACGCGCGGATCCGATCCGCCACGGCCGCCGCGGTGAACCCGAACCTCTCCGCGAGAACGGACTGGGGCGCGGACGCCCCGAACCGGTCGATCCCGAGAGCGAGCCCCGTGAGGCCGGTCAGAACCTTCCACGGATCGGTCCGGCCGGCCTCGAGCGTCGCCACCGGCACCCCGCGCGGGAAGAGCCTTTCGCGGTGAGCCTCTTCCTGCGAGAGGAAGAGGTCGAGGCACGGGATCGAGACGATCCGCAGCCTCAGCCCGTCCTCCTCGAGGATCTCCCGGGTCGCGAGCGCGAGGTGGACCTCGGAGCCGGTCGCGGCGACGACGGCGTGGGGCCGCTCCGCGTCGGCGACGATCCACGCGCCCAGCCGGGCGTCCTCGACCGCGGAGCCCGCTCGGGCGGGAAGCGGGGGCAGCTTCTGCCTCGACAGGACGAGGGCGGCCGGCCCGTCCGTCCGCTCGAGCGAGAGCCCCCAGGCGAGCGCGGTCTCGAACCCGTCCGCAGGGCGAAAGACGCGGAGGTTCGGGATCGCGCGGAGCGCCGCGAGATGCTCGACGGGCTGGTGGGTCGGACCGTCCTCTCCCACGAAGATCGAGTCGTGGGTGAACACGTAGACGACCGGCAGCCCCGCGAGCGCCGCCACCCGGATCGAGGGACGCATGTAGTCCGAGAAGACGAGGAAGGTCGAGCCGAACGGCCGGAGGGATCCGTGGTAGGCGATGCCGTTCATGACGGCGCCCATGGCGTGCTCCCGGATCCCGAAGTGCAGGTTGCGACCCTCGTACGCGCCGGGGCCGACCGACGCCGCGCCCCGGATCACCGTCAGCGTCGAGGGGGCGAGGTCGGCGGACCCTCCGACGAGCCCCGGCATGGCGGCGGCCGCAGCCTGGAGCACGGCACCGCCGTGCTCCCGGGTCGCCGCGGCCCCGGCGGGCGCGGTCTCGAGGAGCCGCTCCGGCAAGCCCTCCGGCGCGCCGCGCCGCAGGATCACCTCCCAGAGGGCGGCGCGCTCCGGCTCCGCCTTCCGCCACTCGGAGAAGCGCGCCTCCCAGGCGGTGCGGAGCGCGGCCCCCTCGGCCGCCAGCTCCCGGAAGAGTGCCCGCACGTTCTCCGGAACGTGGAACGCCGGCTCGAGGGGCCAGCCGGCCCGCTCCTTCGCACCTCGAAGCTCCTCGGCGCCGAGCGGCGCACCGTGGGAGGCCGCGCTGTCCTGCTTCGTCGGCGCCCCGTGCGCGATGTGCGTCCGGCAGACGATCAGCGACGGCCGATCCAGTTCCGCGACCGAGGCCTCGATCGCCGCGGCGATCGCGTCGTGGTCGTGGCCGTCCACGCGCTCGACGTGCCAGCCGTAGCTCTCGTGCCGGAGGCCGACGTCCTCCGAAAACGCCAGGGAAGTATCGCCCTCGATCGTGATCCGGTTGTCGTCGTAGAGGACGATCAGGTTCCCGAGCTTCCAGTGCCCTGCGAGCGAAGCGGCCTCGCCCTCGACCCCCTCCATCATGTCCCCGTCGCTCGCGAGGACGAAGACGCGATGGGCGACCGGCGACCACGGCCCCGAGTGGAAGCGCGCCGCCGTCATCCGTCCGGCGAGCGCCATGCCGACGGCGTTCCCGACCCCCTGGCCCAAGGGGCCCGTCGTCGCCTCGACGCCGGGCGTGTGCCCGAACTCCGGGTGGCCCGGCGTCCGGCTCCCCCACTGCCGGAAGGCCTGGATCTCCGACATCGGGAGGTCGTAGCCCGAGAGATGCAGTAGGGCGTACAGGAGCATGCTCCCGTGGCCCGCAGACAGGACGAACCGGTCCCGGTCGGGCCAGTCGGGCGCCGTCGGGTCGTACCGCAGGAACCGGCTCCACAGCACGAACGCGACGTCCGCGGCCCCCATCGCCATCCCCGGGTGCCCCGATCTCGCTTTCTCGACCGCGTCGGCCGCCAGGAACTTGATCGTGCGGACGGCCTCCTCCGACAGGGCCCGTTCGACGACTCGGCTCATCGGCTCACCTCGGTGCGCCCTCGCGGCGCGTACGGCAACGGTCTCGGGAATCCGCGCGCGGCCCGGGCCGCGGCGCCCAAAAGCGCCGCGCGCGGCTCCAGGAGGATGCGGACGGGAATCCGCTCCATGTACGCGGTCAGCCTTCCCTTCGAGCGGAACGCCTCGAGGAACGCGCCGTCGCGAATCTTCGGCAGCAGCTTCGGGGCGATGCCGCCGCCGACGTAGATTCCGCCGACCGCGCCGACGGCGAGCGCGAGATCGCCCGCCGCCGCCCCGTACAGGGAGAGGAACCGCTCCACGGCCCGCTCCGCGATCGGGTCCGAGCCGCGGAGGCCGGCGTCGGCCACCGCGGCGTTCGGGTCGTCCGGGCCCGGGACGGCCGGCGGCCGGGGCATCGCGCCCCGGTCGCCCGAGAGGAAGCGGTAGATCTCGAGGAGCCCAGCCCCGCAGACGATCCGGTCGAGGCTGAGCCGCCCCCAGCGGCGCAGCCCCTCGCGGAGGAGGCCGATCTCCTCCTCGTCGCGCGGCGCGAACGCCTGGTGGCCCCCCTCGGCGGGCGCCGGCCGGTGGCGGCGGCCGTCCCAGGCGAGGACCGCCGTTCCGAGACCGGTGCCCGCGGCGATCAGGGCGGCGTTCCCCGGCCGGGCGCGAACCCGCGGCGTCAGGTCCGCGAGGCCGCGGCGAGGCAACTCTCCGATCCCCCACGCCGTCGCTTCGAGATCGTTCAGGACGACGACCTGGGGAAGACCGAGCCTCCGCGCGAGCCGCCGCCCGTCGACCGCCCACGCAAGGTTGACGACCTCGCTGCGGCCTTCCATCACCGGGCCCGCGACCCCGATCGCCGCCCGCGTCGGCTTCTCCCCGCCGCGCGCCAGGAAACGCTCGACGATCCGCTCGAGCGAGGCGCTCCCCCCGCTCGGGAAGGTCTCCTCCCGAACCGTCACGAGCTTCCCCCGCGCCACGACGAACAGCCCCAACCGCGTGTGGGTGGCTCCGATGTCGCCGGCCAGGATCATTCGCGTCCCCGCACGGCCTCACAGCTCCCGGTGGGTCCCGTCGCAGCGGGGAGCGTCGTGCGTGCGCTTGCACTGGCAGAGGGCCACGCGCTTCCTGGTTTCGATCCTGATCTCCTTCGGAACGAACTCCGATCCCGCGTGCGAGCCGTCGCAGAACGGCTGGCCCGCGGAGCGGCCGCAGGAGCACCACCAGTAGGTTCCGGGATCGAGATCGAGAATGGCCGGCTGCTTCGCGGCGATCGTCGGTTCGGGCATGGGTCGCCTCCTGAGGTCGGGGACGGGATCGGATTCGAGATGATCCGGATTCCCGGTTCGAAGTCAAGCATGGTGGTGCGGAGCCTGTGGAAGGGGTTTTGGGTTGGGATACGGGGAGGTCTT
>ERZ1649853.577-NODE-577-length-15374-cov-8.572557_pt1 | contig 15374 bp, 17 predicted proteins | sample MGYA00575353_ERZ1649853 | MGnify/ENA primary metagenome ERZ1649853 (study PRJEB40853, sample SAMN11349654) | freshwater sediment metagenome | isolation source: river sediment | host: Sediment | place: India: Okhla Barrage, New Delhi | collected 2017-02-21 ...
TACACGTTCCTGTACATGACATTCAACATCAGCGGGGCGATCGTGACCGAGGCGACGCTCGCTTTCCTCGGGTTCGGGGACCCGAACAACGTCACCTGGGGGATGATGCTACAGTTCCTCCAGATAAGCGGGCACTCGCTGGACGCGCCCTGGTGGCTGCTGCCCCCCGGAATAGCGATCTCGCTGCTCTCGCTCGCGTTCTACTTGATAGGCAGGGCGTTCGACGAAGTCGTCAACCCGCGCCTGAGGAAGAGGTGATGGCATGGCCCTAGTGGAAGTCAAGGACCTGAAGGTGCACTTCAAGATCCAGAGCGGCTGGGTGAAGGCCGTGGACGGGGTCAGCTTCTCCATCGACAAGGGCGAGACGATGGGCCTGGTCGGCGAGAGCGGCTGCGGGAAGACCACCGCGGCGTACGCCATCACGCAGCTCCTGCCCACGAACGGCTATGTCAAGGGCGGGTACATATTCTTCAAGGAGCCCGCCACGGTCACCGTCCTGAGGGAGGAGTACGACCGCAAGTTCGCGAAGTCCCCCAAGGCACGCCAGAAGGAGATAGCCAGCGTGGAGAGCGAGCTCGCGCCGCTCCAGGAGGAGCTCAACAAGCTCAAGGGGGAGAAGAACGAGCTCGAGAAGAAGAAGGCGGAGGGCATCGACGAGGTCTCGAAGCAGATACGGGCCCTCAACGCCAAGAAGGACAAGCTGGACAGGAGCAGGCTGAGAACCCTTGCGAGCCTGTCGACGGAGGTGGAAACCCTCGCCGCCAAGAAGGTGAAGCTCGAGAAGGGCAAGTCGCCCGTGCCTCCCGAGCTGGCGAACCGGCTGGGAGAGCTCTCGGCCGAGAAGGACAGGCTGGAGAAGGCCGGGCCACCCATCCCGCCGGAGATGGCCAGCCAGCTTAGGGCGCTCACGGCCGAGAAGGAGAAGCTCGAGGCTGTGGACCCCGTCCCGGCGGAGCTCAAGAGGCAGATGGACGAGCTGGGGGTCAAGGTGACTGCGCTGGAGCACAGGCTGTCCGCGCTCAAGTACTCGTACGACCTCTTGAGGAAGTCGATGCGCAAGGACGGTTCCCTGGACGACTACAATGAGGAGATAAGGGGGATCCGGTGGACAGAGATATCCATGATATTCCAGGGCGCCATGAACGCCTTCAACCCCGTCTTCAAGATCGGGGACCAGATAACCGAGGCCATCCAGCTCCACGAGGACGTCAAAGACGAGGAAGCCAGGAAGAGGGCCAGGGAGCTGTTCGAGTTCGTGGGGATAAACCCCGACAGGATCGACAACTACCCGCACGAGTTCAGCGGGGGCATGAAGCAGAGGGCCATGATAGCCCTCGCGCTGGCGCTCAACCCGTCGTTCATCATTGCGGACGAGCCAACGACCGCGCTCGACGTCATAACGCAGGACAGGATACTGGTGGAGATCCAGAAACTCCAGGACCAGCTGAAGATGGCGATGATGATCATCACGCACGATGTGTCGGTGGTGGCCGAGGTGTCCGACAAGATAGGGGTCATGTACGCCGGGCTGCTGATGGAGAAGGGGCTGACGGCGCAGGTGTTCAAGAACACCGCCCACCCGTACACTGCTGGCCTGCTGGGCTCGTTCCCGTCCATCAAGGGCAAGAAGCGCCGGCTGATATCGATACCCGGGTTCCCGCCGGACCTGGTCAACCCACCCAGCGGCTGCCCGTTCCACCCGAGATGCCAGTATGTGCAGGACAGGTGCTCGAAGGAGAGGCCCGAGGGGATCGAGGTGGAGCCTGGGCACATATCCTACTGCCATTTCGCTAGAGAGCTCTGGGACAAGCTCAGGAGGACTGATTGAGCATGCCGGAGACTGGGCCTGTCATCAGGGTCAGGAGCCTGAAGAAGTACTTCGAGCTCAGCAAGCCTTTCCTGTCGAGGGCCAAGGACATACCCGTGATAAAGGCCGTGGACGACGTCAACTTCGACATCCGGGCCGGAGAGATCCTCGGGCTCGTGGGGGAGAGCGGCTGCGGGAAGACCACGACCGGGAGGCTGCTGACCAGGCTCGAGGACCCGACGGACGGGTACGTGTACTTCATGGGCAGGGACATCGCCCTCCTGGAGGGCCAGGACGTCAGGATATTCAGGCGGAACATCCAGATGGTGTTCCAGGACCCCTACGAGTCGCTCAACCCCAGGACGACCGTCCTTCAGACGATCATGGAGCCCCTAGAGAACCACAAGATAGGCGACACCCCCGAGGCGAGGACCGAGCTGGTCGTGCAGGCCCTCGAGGACGCGGGGCTTGCCCCGGCGAGGGAGTACCTCGCCCGGTTCCCGCACGAGCTCAGCGGCGGGCAGAGGCAGAGGGTGTCCATCGCGAGGGCGCTCGTCATCAAGCCCAAGGTCATCGTGGCCGACGAGCCGGTCTCCATGCTCGACGTCTCGATAAGGGCGGGCGTGCTGAACCTCATGCTCGACCTCCGGGAGAAGTACGGCATACCTTACCTGTTCATCACGCACGACATAGCCGTCGCGCGGTACGTCAGCGACAGGCTCGGGGTCATGTACCTGGGCAGGGTCGTGGAGCTCGGGGAGACGGACTCTGTCGTGTTCGAGCCTAAGCACCCGTACACGCAGGCGCTCCTGTCCGCTGTCCCCGTGCCCGACCCGGAGGCCAAGCACGGCAGGATCACTATCAAGGGAGAGATACCCAGCGCGGCCAACATACCCGTTGGGTGCAGGTTCAGGCCCAGGTGCCCCAAGTCCTTCAAGGACTGCGGGTGGCAGGGGGACGACCTGAAGGACTGGCTCGAGGGTCAGGGCGCAACCATTGCCGGAGGGCCCCTGGCCGACGATGTCGACGCGCTCAGGCCCGACGGTTTCGTGCTCGAGATGAAGCTCAGGGACGGTGTGTCCCCTGAGTCTCCGCTCGCGGCACTGAGGGACATGGTCTCGGCCCACGCGAACGAGCCCATGTTCCAGGCGATCAGGGCCGTGGACAGGGTGCTCTCGGACAGGGAGATCGAGGTAACTTGTGGGCCGGCTGACCTGTCGGCCAAGGAGCTGGCTGCGGAGCTGTTCTCGCAGCTGGGCGCAGTCATCAGGTACAAGGACCTGGACCACCCGATGTACGGGGTCATCTCCGACATGCGCCTGAGCGAGAACGTCATAACCGTCTCCGTGGCCGGGAAGACCAAGGAACGGCTGGCCACGGTCGACGCGCTCCTCGAGGACTACGTCAGGCACTACAGGAAGAAGAGCCGGCCGGAGTTCAAGGGCGTCAAGAGCATCGTCGCGGACGACTCGAAGGGACTGGTCGTCATCACCTGCGCATCTGCCAAGGAACCCGCGAAGAAGGTCGCCAGGGACATCGCGGAGGCGATCGGCAAGACCTATGCAGCGTCCGCGGGCCAGGGCCTCGGGGGGCTGCTGCTGCCCATCAAGGTCAGGGGCAAGAAGGTCAAGGTCCGCGTCATGGGGTCGGAGGACAACTGGCCGCAGCTGGAGAAGGACCTGGACGCATTCCTGAAGAGGATGGCCGAGGGAGGCCTGAGGTGCGCCAAAGCGTTCACCGGGATCGCCGTCAGGCCCGTCAAGGGGCCGGCGCACTCGGTCGCGGTAAAGTTCAATACAGTCGAAGAGCCTCCGCTGTTCGACGCCGGGGGAGGCCACCAGGTGGCCTGCTACCTCTACAGGCCCGGGCCCAGGTAGGCGGGCTGGCCGGCTTGTCATCGGAAGTCAGGTGGGGTCGTGAATGGGCACTCTGGGAGAGTTCCGGAAGCACTGGTTCGTCACTTCACTGTGCATACTCTGCGCCATGATATTCTTCGCCTCTCTGCTCCTGTCCTCGGCCAACTACATCAGGATCATCGACGCGAGGGAGGTGGTCGTGCTCGCGGACGCACAGGAGAGCGCCGAGGAGCTGCCGAACGGCTCGCTCGTGCTCGGACTGTCCATAGAGTTCAGGAACCCGTCCGCGTTCAGCCTGGCCATATCCTCGGTCAGCTGGGCCGTCTCGCTCGACATATCCGACCTGGGCGGGTCGCCCTATCTGCCCCTGGCGAACGTCTACAAGGGCACCACCGAGTCGCTGTTCGTTGACCCCGGCGAGACAGAGGTCTTCGTGTACGAGACGGTCATCTCGGACGCGGCGCAGATATCGAAGATAATGGAATTCATAGACTACTCGGCCGGGCAGGGGGACGATTACACCCTGGAGACCGCGCCCTACTCGCACGACTTCCGGGTGACTTCCTGGATAGGGGACTTCAGGCACGACTACCAGTACTCGGGCGAGTTCTACCTTAACGACATGGTCAGGCTCGAGAGGAGCTACTCCGAGGGGGAGTACTCGTGAGGATCAGGCTGGAGGACTTCAGGCGTATGCTGGCGGTCTCGCTGTTCAGCATCCCGGCGGTCGCCTTCGTCATCTTCGACTTCGTGTTCCCGAACATATCCACGCCCTCGCTCGAGAAGAACATGCTGGTCGCATTCCTCCTGTCAATACTGTTCGGCATGCCCGCAGGGTACTTCCTGAAGCGGACCGACCTCGCCATACTCACCGTGCTGATCTACTTGGCCCTGGGCTATGTCGTCGGCATCGTCGCGTACTCGGCACCGTTCATATTCTACGAGTTCAGCATCATCTTCCCGGGCGTGTACTTCCTGTTCTTCCTGAACAGGACCATCATACTGATACTGATCATCTTCCTCGGGGGGATCGTGGGGACCGTCATTGGCCAGTTGCTGAGGGAGTCCGCGGAGACAGAGGAGACGGCCCAGTGGTTCGCGAAGCCGTAGGCTCGTCCAAGGAGGGTGTCCCGGGACGAGAACCTGAGCTGTCAGGCGATTTCTATTGGTGTGCCCATCGGATGTATACTTCCGAGGAGCATAAGGGGTGATCAGATGGCTGTCAGGAAGATAATCGAGATAGACGAGGACAAGTGCACCGGCTGTGGTGCGTGCGTCACGTCCTGCGCCGAGGGGGCGCTGCGGATCGTGGACGGCAAGGCCAAGGTTGTGAACGAGGTGTTCTGCGACGGGCTCGGTGCCTGCATAGGCGAGTGTCCGGAGGGGGCTCTGAAGATAATCGAGAGAGAGGCTCCGGAGTTCGACGAGTCTGCCGTGGAAGAGCACCTGGGGAAGCACAAGGGGAGCGGGCTCGAGCCAGAGCCGTGCGGCTGCCCTTCGAGCAACCCGATGATACTCACGGCCAAGAACGGCGGGATGCCACACAGGGCGCGACACGCGGAGGGGTACGCGGAGCTGCCCCCGGAGCTCACCAACTGGCCCGTCCAGTGGAGGCTCGTCTCATCTGCGATGCCGTTCTTCAAGGGCAAGGACATACTGCTGGCCGCCGACTGCGTCCCCTTCGCGTTCAGGGACTTCCACGGGAGGTTCTTGAGGGACAAGCCGGTCATAATCGGCTGCCCGAAGCTGGACGACCAGAAGGGTTACCTCGAGAAGCTCACGGACGTGTTCAAGAACGCGACACCTCGGAGTGTCACGGTGGCCATCATGGAGGTCCCGTGCTGCGGCGGGCTGAAGAAGCTTGTCGACGAGGCCGTGAAGAGGTCCGGGAAGACCATCCCCGTGAGGACCACCGTCATCGGCATCAAGGGCGAGCTGCTCGGAGACATCTGAGCAAACCGTCCTGGGCAATCTATTTCAGCCGGCAACTGATTCCGCGTCCCGATGTCCCTGGAGGTCACCTGGACCAGGAGGGCGAGGAAGCTCCCCGAAGAGGTCCTGTCGGAGATATCTAGCAGGTTGGAGACCCTGCACCAGTACTTCCCCGAGATGCCCCCGAAGATGAAGGTCGGGCTGACGAGGATGTACGACGGGCTGGCGTTCCAGTCCGACAGCGGCCGGGTGAAGCTCATGCTCGGGGTGCACAGGTCCCGGAAGGACGGCTGGAAGTACCCGACGTTCTGGACGATCGCCCACGAGTTCATGCACCTCGCCCAGTTCAACTCGCAGGGCATCCCGAGCGGGGAGCGCGCGACCGATGTATACGCCCTCTCGAGGCTCCCGCCGGAGCTGGTCGACGACTCGCCGAGCTACCTTGTCATCTCTAAGCGCCTGCGGAAGGCCTGGGGACAGGATTTCGCAGCACTCGCGCACGAGCTCGCCCTGGAGGCCATCAGGAGGAGGGGGAAGGGATTACGCACATACGCCTCGTGGTGGGAGGACGAGTTCGAGGAGCGGGCAGAGCTGCTGATAAGGGGCCGCCCGGAAGCCGGTCCAGAGCCTGCGACGAAATGCAGTTGCCCGGCACGCAGGGAAGGCCTCACCCGGAGAAGCTGATCTGTCCCATGGTGGCCGCAGCAGGCTCCCACAGGAAGAGAACCTGATAGGTCGTGTCGGGAGAGAACGAAGAGGAGCTCCCCGAGGATACCGTGATGGAATCGTCCTTATCGATGACGCCATTCCCCTCGATGTCCGTCACATTGCACCAGAGCACAAGCGACCCGAGAGACACCTGACCAAGGCTGGCCGTCTGCACACCCCCGTCATCCAATGTCGACGCAGACGGGGTCCAGGAGGAGGAACTGGTGCCGTCCGTGATCATTATCTCCAAATCGCTCCAGGTCGTCTCCTTGCTGATCGAGACAACCGAGAATTCCTGGCCGTGTTCCACCGGCTGTCTGGACACCACCATCAAAGGGGTCTCCATGTCCCCATTGAACTCGAGGACGCTTAGATAGAGGACCGCCACGAGGACGGGGACCAGGAGCACGATGACGACGATCAGGATGACCAGGAGCGGCGTGTTCGTCCTGCCCTTCCGCTTGGGCATCGAAACCGGCCCCGTAGGGGCTAGGTACCCGGGCCTGTGGGGCGACGCCCTGACCTCTCTCCCACAGTGAGGGCAGAACACCATCTCGTCTCCTATCTCATGATGGCACTCTGGACATCTCATCGCCCACCGCCTCCAGTACAAAGACCTACTTTGCGCGATATGATGCTTTCTGAAAACAGGTGGGTTGCCCGTGCGACGTCCTGGTGAGAAGGAGCGGGCGTGAAGGGATTCGAACCCTTGACCACTTGCTTAGGAGGCAAGTGCCATATCCTGTCTAGGCCACACGCCCTGTGAGGCTCTCGCCAACACTAAGTCGGATTGGATATTTAAACTCGGCCGGGAAGCCGCTTTAGGAAGGACGCTCAGGGGACTTTCCTGTCCTCTTCGGACAGCTCTTCTGGGGCCTTCTCCCTCGGAGACTCCTTCTTCTCCTCCGCGGGCTTCTCCTCCTTCTCCTCGGCCTCCTTCTTCTCCGGTTTCGCGTACTCCTCTATGAGCGAGATGGTCTCCGCGCCGGAGACCTCCCTGAGGTCCGACACGAGCCTGTACTTCGCGAGCAGCCACCTCTGGTCGTACTTGCAGGCGTCCGCCAGCTTGATCTTGTAGTTCTTCCCGTGGTGCTCTATCTCGAACCCGTCCGCGCTCCCGTAGGCCATCTTCAGCAGCAGCTTGGTGATCTCGATAGGGTCCGTCGGCTTCTCGACGACCTTGTACTTGTACTTCAGGGTCTTGCCCGCGAGCCTGTTGTTGAAGTCCAGCCTGACACGGCCGGCCGTGACGGCGGTGATGATAGCCTGCCTGTTCTTGACCGTGACCTCGAGACCAACCCTGGGCTCGATCTCCTGCTTCACAAACTCCCTGACCGGGTGCAGCTCGACCAGCTTCGGGTCCCTTGGGCCAGCGGCCTTCTCCGGAGGGATGACGACCTCGTACTCCTTGCCGACCTCTGCCTTCAGGATCGACTCGTCCAGGCCGGGGAAGAGCCTCCCCTTGCCCACGATCAGCGGCTGCGGCCCGTAGACCATCTTCTCGTTGTAGATGTCGTTCTCCTTGGCCAGTGCCTCGCTGGTGGTGTCGAAGAGCTCGTTGCTCTCCTGCATCCAACCGTCGAAGTCCGCGAGGACGATGTCCCCTGCTTTGATGCCCGCCTGGGCCTCGGCCTTCTCCTGCTTCTCGTGGTGCTTCTTAGCACCTTCCTTCTCGGTCATGAGAAATCACCGCTGATGTGTGGTTTTTGAGGATACAGACTCATCATTTAAAGGTTGCGCAGCAAGCCCGGGCGCTCGAACGGCGGTGCTGGACGCTGTCCAGACGCCCGACGGACGCGGCAATGGCCGTCAAAAGCTATATGTGCGCACCATACTTACTCAGAAGAAGCGTGCCACCGTAGCTCAGCCGGAAGAGCAGCTGATTTGTAATCAGCAGGTCGGGAGTTCGAACCTCCCCGGTGGCTCCACCACTGCACGCGTATTTCGGCGGGGGGGCTCCCGTCACAGTTCATATATCCGCTCGCCAATCCGGGCCATGAGGAGCCAGGTGGTTCTTTGGAGGAACGCAAGGTAGCGCTCGTGCCGAGGATCGTCGTGTCTGGCGCGATCGGGCCCAAGGACTACGCTCTGCTTCTGACGACATCGAGGTCGATCTTCGTCCTCGAGAACGCCTCCAGGGCAGAGCTCGGAGCCATCCTGGGCGGGGTGATCGGGGCCGCTGTAGCAGATGCCGTCACGCAGAAGAAGTGCGTGGACTACAGGTTGGCGGACCCTTCGGCCCTCGCAGTGGACGAGAAGAACATATGCGTGCCCCACACGTCGCTGAAGGGGCTGGAGCTCAAGAAGAAGTGGTCCGGCTACCACATAAGGTTCGACTACACCGACATTTCGGGCAAGGACAGGAAGGTTGCCGGGCTCTTGTCCATGCCAGAGGAGCTCGAGGCCGCTAAGAAGGCGGAAGGCGTGAAGCCTGCAGCGGCGCTCGAGGAGTACGTCAGGATGGCGCGGCAGGCGATCGAATTGGCCCTGCCGCCCAGCGTCGCGCAGTTCGCGGAGTTGAGGGTATGAAGAAAGGCAAGATACTGATAGCTGTCGGAGTTGCGGTGATAGTCTTGGGAGCGTATTTCGCGGCCTTTGCGGTGCTCCCGGCTGAAGACACCGAGAACGTGACCATCCCTGCAGGTGACTGGATTTACGTGTTCTCATTCGGAGGCATAATCGACGGCTCTGTCGATGTGGACTACACGGTCGCTGACGGGTCCATAAGGGTCCTCGTCTTCAATGCGGAGCAGTACGCGGATTACGAGTCGACGGGCTCCGCTGATGTGATATACTCCCATTCGGGGGACTCGGGGAGGTTCTCATTCGACTTGCCCGACTCGGGCACGTACTACATAGTCCTGGAGCACGGGCTCCTCAGCGTACTGATCGACCAGGATGTCTCGTTCCAGACGACGATAAGCGGCATCTCGATCACTGGAATCGTGATCGGGGTCGTGCTGATAGTCGTCGGCGTCGTGCTCGCCTTCTACGGCTCCAAGCTGAAGGCCCGGGAGTCGGCAGCTGCGCCCCCGCCGCCTCAGACGGGAGTCACCTTCTTCCAGGGACAAGAGCGAAACCCCCCTGGGCAGGCCTGACCTGGCGCTCAAGCGGCCGGTCGAGGGCCGGGACGGCGCTGCCATCTGGCATACGCAGCGTCAGCCAGGCCTGGAAATCACATCAGAACGATTCCTGGACAAGACCAGGAGCCGCCCATGGGCGGTGACTGGATCTAAAGGAGGAGCACGGGCTTGCTCGGCCTCAAGGTGTACTTCTTGCACTTGAAGCAGTACCACTCGTTGTACTCCTGAATGAACTTCATCGACTGCTTGCACACGGGGCAGACCTTCTTGTCAGAGCCGATGTGCGGCGGACCTCCGACCCCCTTGGGGGCGTACTCCTTGCACTCGAAGCAGTAGTACCTGGCGTACTTGTCTATCCACTTCAGCTTGCCCTTGCACTTCGGGCACGAGAGCGTCGGAGGCTTTGCTGGCGCGTTTGCGGGCACCGGGACGCTCTTCGGGGCCTCGGACTTCTTCGCGGCCTTCAGGGGATACCTCTTGCACGCGAAGCAGTAGTGCTCGTTGTACTTCTCGATGAACTTCAGCTCGCTCCCGCACTCAGGACACTTCTTGGCATCATTCGAGGCCGAGGACGCAGGAGATGCTTCCACGCCCTCCTTCTGGGCGTATTTCCTGCACACGTAGCAGTAATGCCTCTGGTACTTCTCGATCCACTTCAGTGGCTGGCCGCAGTTGGGGCACATCCGAATGTCGGCCGGGGCCGGTGGCTCCAGTTTATCCTCCGCAGGGGGTTCTGGAGCAGCTGATACGGACTTCGGGGCATCCGCGGGGGTTGGAATTGGCGCCGGAACCGGTGCAGCGGCCGGCGCTGGGATGGGCGCAGAGGACGCCGCCACAACGTCAATGAGCCTCTGGGCGTCGTTGGCGTCCTTCGGCTTGTCCTCGACCTTCGGCGGCGTTCCGTCCTGGTAAGTCTCGCACATGAAGCAAAACAGCTTGCCGTCCTTGAGCCCCTCGAGTTCAGCGCCGCAGTTCTTGCACTCCAGCTTCGGCTCCTCGTCCAGGGACTTGATCTCCTTCTCGAGCGCCTCTGCGCACTCTTCTTTCTTGGTCTCCTCGGCGCAGACGTGCTCGGTCCCGTCCTCGACGTATGAGTTGCAGCCGTAGCAGTACCACTTCTCGATGTGCTCTAGGAAGTGCGGCTCTTCCCCGCATTTGGGGCACTTGGAGGCTTCCATGACGGCCATTCTCCTCATGGTAACAGGCCTCGGGCCTGGTACGATACGGGGAAACTACCGCCCGGGAACGTATTTGAGCGTGCTTTCGTGGATATCAGGCATGATAACACACGCGGCGCAGCTGGCAGGGCTACTGGCCGTCCCCGAGGCCGCGTGGTAGCGTACATGTAACCGAGCGGGAGAAGAGGCCTGCCCGCTGTCCTGTCCCTTCAAGGAAGGCAGGGATCGGCAATGAACCACTGGGCGAGGAATAGGAGCTTGTCGGCGGACCGTTCGGGGGGCATCGAAGGGCTGCCCCTTCAACTGCTCATCATGGTGGTGGTCGCGGGGCTGGGCCTGACCATCATCATGGGCTGGATGAACTCCATCGCGGCGCCGCATTCGATTGGCGAGATACTCGTCACGCCGTCCGAGATCCTGGTGTACGACGACGACGGGGACGGGCTGTACACGAGGGACGGGCTTCTCATGACAGTCACCGTGACCGACGAGGCCGGCGAGAGGCTCGAGGGCGCGACCGTGCTGCTGGAGGGGGCCAACATAAAGACGAAAGATGGTGGCTCCGTCCGTGGTGTTACCGACTCGCACGGCCAGGTGGTGTTCCAGGGCCTCAGCGTCGAGCACTTCGGGGCGAAGCTGACCACCGTGACGGTTACCGTCGCCAAGGGCGACTACGGGATAGACTCGAGCTACGAGATCCCTGTGATCCCGGGCTGAGGGGATGACTCTGAGAAGGGATTGCGATGCCGTCGAGACGATACCCCTGAGGCTGATGATCGTGGCAGTGGTCGCATCGCTGTCAATACTCCCCGCCGCGGAGGCGCTGGACACTCTGAGGAACAAGGACTTCGTGAGGCGTGCGTCCTTGGAGCTCGACGAGATAGTCTCTGCTGCGCAGGTCATGTCCATCCAAGGCCCGGGGAATACGAGGACGATAACAGTCGACCTCAGGGGTGATGGGACCCTGAGGTTCGGCAAGATCCACATCGGGGACGTTCAGGGCGGCCCGAACATGTCGAGCGCGGTACTCAGGTTCGGGAACGGCGCGTCGCTGGTCAGGACCGCCGACGAGCCCCCCGTGTGGATCAGGAGCATCTCAGGAGGGCCACTCGTGCTCGACACCCCGCTCTTCGTACTGGGTCTGAGGAGCGTCTTTGAGAACCACACCCTCTCGGTCGTGGCCGAGGCGATGTGATGGACTTCGTCGTGTCGAAGGTGGCCATGTCGGTCTGCGCCCTGCTAGTCATTGGGGTGCTCTCGGGGGCCGTGGGGTCCAAGGAAACGGAGCTGGTGGGGGACGAGCTCCGCGCGATGGTCACACATGTGTGTTCTCTGATAGACAGGGCGGTCTTGTCAGGGGCCGAAACCTCGATGAAATGGTCGGTCCCAGGTCTCGCTTCCGGAGGCTCTGTCGAATTCTCCATATCACGGGGAATCGTGACAGCCGCATCCGAGGGTCAGGAATGCGCTGCCCGGCCTCTGTCAGGAGTGCACACATGGTCCTGGGCCGGGTTAGGCCTGAACGAGTCCTCGATCCGAGCCCTCGACAGCTCTTCGGGGCCAGTGGAGCTGGTCTCGGGCGAGGTGCTGGTCCTGTGCACCGAGCTGGTGCTGGTCAACGACGACCTTGACATACTTGCGTTCGCGCACACGTCCAACTAGCGCCTGCCCGAGAACTTGCGGGCCAGCTCGGTGACTGCGGCCACGAACGTGTCTGCCTCCTCGGAGGTGTTGTAGAGGTACACCGAGGCCCTTGCGCACCCGTCCAGCCCGCGCTGGTGGAAGTAGGCGTGGCAGCAGTGCATCCCGGAGCGCATCATGATGTTCTTCGAGTTGTCCAGGATCATGGCGACATCGTGGGCCGTCAGTCCTTCGACGTTGAAGCTGAAGATACCTCCCCTGAGGTTGGGGTCCTGGGGCCCTATGACGCTGACGCCATTCACCCCCGAGAGCGCCCTCGAGATCCGTTTGTTCAGGGCAATCTCGTGCTCCCTGACCTCGGCGAGGCCGACACCCTCGAGATACTCGATCGCGGCGCCTGTCCCCATTATCCCCGAGTAGTTCTGGAGCCCGGTCTCGAACCGCTCAGGAGCGGGGAGCAGTTTGAATGAGTCCCGGCCAGTGTCCGTGACCCCGTGGCCGCCGAACATGATCGGCCTGAGGTGGTCGGAGAACTCCGACCTGCAGTAGAAAAGCCCCACGCCAGAAGGGCCACACATCTTGTGCGCTGAAGCCACGAGGAAATCGACGTCAAGTCTCTTGACGTCCAGCTTCATGCTGGGAGCTGCCTGGGCTGCGTCGAAGAGCACTCTTGCGCCACGATCATGGGCGATTTCAACGACCTCTCTGGCGGGGAGCGTGTAGCCAGTGACATTCGATGTCAGGCACATGGCGACGAGCTTTGCCTTCTTGCTCAGCGACTTCTCGAAGGCCTCAAGGTCGAAGGTGCCGTCCTCGGACGATGGCACCATCTTCCGCTTCACGCCTCTCGACCTTGCGAGCTCGATGGCAGGCACGTGCACCGAGTTGTGCTCGTAGTCAGTGGTGACCAGCTCGTCTCCTGCCTTCAGTCCCAGCCCGAAGATGACCGTGTTCAGTCCCTCAGTGGTGTTCTTGAGAAAGGCGATCTCGTTCGGGGTCTCGGCGTTGAAGAATGCTGCAGCGCGTGCCCTGACCGCATCGCATCTGAGAGACACCTCAGTGGCGAACTTGTGGACGCTCCTGCCTGCGCATGCGGGGAACGACTCGTAGTACTCGGCCACCGCCTCTGTGACCTGCCTAGGCCGGAGCGTCTGGCAGGCGTTATCGAAGTATATTGGGACGGAGCCCCCGACTTCCTTCTGCAGGACCGTGAAGTCCCTTCGCAACCTCTTGACGTCCATCTGCTCTCCCGGCGGATGGGGATTGATGGTATTAGTCGTTTCTCGGTACGATTTCCTACATACTGGGGGTCTACTCCGGAGAACATGCGATGTCGCTGAGAAACCTTTTAAGGAGTTGTCAATAATCACCTGCAGTCATCATGACGGCCAGCAGCAAGAGGCGCATCTACTTCGACCACAGTGCCACCACGGGCGTGCTGCCCGAGGTCGAGGAGGCGATGAGGCCGTTCTTCGTCCAGAAGTGGGGGAACGCTTCGAGCCTGCACGTGTTCGGAAGGGAGGCCAAGCAGGCAGTCGAAGGGGCACGCGAGAGCGTCGCATCGACTCTGAACTGCGACCCGAAAGAAATAGTCTTCACGTCCAGCGGGACGGAGTCCGACAACCTGGCGATCAAAGGGGTCTCCTTGTACAGGGGGAGGAGCAAGGGTCATGTCATCACAACCAAGGTAGAGCACCACGCGGTCCTCGAGCCTTGCGAACACCTAAAGCGCTACGGTTTCGAGGTCACCGTCCTTCCTGTCTCCAAGGAAGGGCTTGTCGACCCTGGCCAGGTGGAGGAGGCCGTGAGGCGGGACACGGTCCTGATCACGGTCATGATGGCCAATAACGAGGTCGGGACGATCCAGCCCTATAGGGAGATAGGGAAGATAGCCAAGAAGCACGGCATACCCTTCCACACCGACGCCGTCCAGGCGATAGGGAAGATCCCGATAGACGTGAAGGCTGACAACATCGACCTCCTGTCGCTGTCCGCGCACAAGTTCCACGGGCCCAAGGGCATCGGGGCACTCTACGTGCGAAAGGGGACGGACATAGAGCCCATAATCCACGGCGGCGGCCAGGAGCGGGGCCTGAGGTCGTCCACGGAGAACGTCCCCGGGATAGTGGGCCTCGGGAAGGCCGCGGAGATCGCCAAGAGAGATATGGAGCCCGTGTGTCGCAGGATGAGGACCATCAGGGACAGGATGATGGACCGGCTCCCTGGACTGGTCCCCCGGTCGTACCTCAACGGCCACAGGACTCAGCGGCTCGTGAACAACGCCCATTTCAGGTTCGACTTCATCGAGGGCGAGGGGCTGATGCTTCAGCTGGACTTCGCAGGTATCGCAGCCTCCACAGGCTCCGCGTGCTCGACGGGCGACATCGAACCATCGCATGTGCTCCTGGCGCTGGGGCTGACCCACGAACAGGCCCATGGGAGCCTCAGGCTCACACTAGGACGGGAAAATACTGAAGAGGAGGCAGACTACTTACTAGAGGTGTTGCCGGGCATTGTCTCCAAGCTCCGGGAGATCTCGCCCTTCAACGAGAACAGGCCAATGAACCCGGGAGAAGGTGGAAGCTGTGTACAGTGAGAAGGTCATGGACCACTTCGCGAACCCCAGGAATGTGGGGGAGATCGCGGACGCTGACGGGATCGGCAAGGTCGGAAACCCCCAGTGCGGGGATGTGATGTGGCTATACATCAAGGTCAAGGACAACATCATCACGGACATCAAGTTCAAGACATTCGGCTGCGGCGCGGCCATCGCCACCAGCTCGATGATAACCGAGCTCGCGAGGGGCAAGACCATCGAAGAGGCGAAGGTCATATCCAGACAAGACGTCGCGAACGCCCTCGAAGGACTTCCGCCGCAGAAGATGCACTGCTCCAACCTGGCCTCGGACGCGCTCAGAGAGGCCATCAAGGACTACGAGGCGAAGAAGGCGGCGAAGGCCTGAGTCCTGGCCGAACCGGCTCGGTCCAAGAAAAGTTCTAGTAGGCCACCGGGCTATGCCAGATGGGGCGCATGACAGACCTCTCGGTCGATCTGTGCGGGCTGAGGCTCCGCAATCCAACCATGCTCGCCTCTGGCGTTCTGGACGAGACCGGCAAGAGCATGGCAGCAGTGGCGAGGGCCGGCGCGGGGGCGATCGTCACGAAATCC
>ERZ1649853.578-NODE-578-length-15353-cov-6.598836_pt1 | contig 15353 bp, 16 predicted proteins | sample MGYA00575353_ERZ1649853 | MGnify/ENA primary metagenome ERZ1649853 (study PRJEB40853, sample SAMN11349654) | freshwater sediment metagenome | isolation source: river sediment | host: Sediment | place: India: Okhla Barrage, New Delhi | collected 2017-02-21 ...
TGACCGCCACGGTGGTGCACTACCTGACCTTTGGCGCGCTTCCCGAAATGGACAGCCTGCACCGGCCGCTGTTTGCCTTTGGGCAGCTCATCCACAACAACTGCGAGCGGCGCGGCCACTTTGACCGCGGCGAGTTCGTGCGCGCCTGGGGCGACGCCGGCCACCGCGCCGGCTGGTGCCTGTACCAGATGGGCTGCAAAGGCCCCATCACCTACCAGAACTGCCCGATCGTGCGCTACAACGACGGCACCAACTGGCCGATCGGCGCCGGGCACCCCTGCATTGGCTGCGCCGAGCCCGATTTCTGGGACCGGCCGACCTACGAGCCGATTCAACTGGACGCCTTCACGCCGCCCCTGACCTATCCATCCGTGTCCGCGCCAACCGACGGCATCACCGCCGAGGGCGCGGCCGTGACCGGCGGGGCGGTGGGCGTGGTGGCCGGGGCTGCGCTGGCCTTTGGCTATATGATCATGACCAAACGCTCCGAACACCTTGCGCCCAAGATCAGCGACGAAGAGCCGACCGATGACGCCGGACACCACCCGGAATAGGAGGCCGCCATGCCAATCAGTCGAAGAGATTTCTTGAAACTGGTGGGGGCCGGGGCGGTGGCGTTCTCGCTGCCGGCTCAACGGGTGCAGGCCAGCGGCCGCTTCGTCCGCGCCGAAACCAGCCATGCCATGCTGTATGACTCGGTGAAATGCGTGGGCTGCCGCGCCTGCCAGCAGGCCTGCAAAGCGCGCGCCGGGCTGCCCTATGAAAGCGACCCGACCGGCCTGTACGAAATGCCGCGCGACCTGTCGGCCAACACCTGGACCATTATCAAGCTGTATGACGGCGCGCAGCAGGATGCATTCGTCAAGCAGCAGTGCATGCACTGCATTGAACCGGTCTGCGTTTCGGTCTGCCCGGTGGCTGCCCTGGAAAAGACCCCCGAAGGTCCGGTGGTGTATCACGGCGAACGCTGCATTGGCTGCCGCTACTGCATGGCCGCCTGCCCGTTTGGCATCCCCAAGAGCCAGTGGGATAAAGCCCTGCCTTTGATTCAAAAGTGCGATTTCTGCGCCGACCGCCTCGCCGCCGGCGGTCAGCCCGCCTGCGGCGAAGCCTGCCCCACCGGCGCGTTGATTTTTGGCTCGCGCAAACAGATGCTGGATACCGCGCACGCGCGCCTGAACGCCGACAGCACTTATTACCCGCACGTGTACGGCGAAACGGAAGCCGGCGGCACCTCGATGCTTTACATCTCCGATGTCAATTACCAGGAGCTGGGCTTCCCGAAGCTGCCGGAAAAGGATCTGCCTTCCATCACCTGGCCCTATATGTCAGGAGTGCCGGCGCTGATTGGGGTGATGGTGACCCTTTCCACCGGCATCTATCTGCGCACGCACCGCAATGAAAACGGCGCCCCGAAGAAGGAGGAGTGAGATGGCCGCCACCAGCTTTTCCACACGCTATCCGCAGCTCCACCTGCGCCGTTACAAGGTTGGCCCGGGCATCATTTTCATCTGGATCCTGGGCGCACTGGGCCTGGGCGTGGCGGTGTACCGCTGGATCGTCGGACTGGGCGCCACCACCAACCTGAGCGACGGCCGCGGCTGGGGATTGTGGATCAGTTTTGACATGATGAGCGGCATCGGCCTGGCAGCCGGCGCCTTCACCGTGGCGGCGGTGGTGTACATCTTCAACCTGAAGAAGTTCTTCCCCATCGTGCGCCCGGCCATCCTGACCGGCTTCATCAGTTACCTGCTGGCGGCCTTCACCCTGCTGGTGGACCTGGGACAGCCGCAGCGCATCTGGCATTTAATCATCTACTGGAACATCCACTCGCCGCTGTTTGAGATCGGCTGGTGCGTGATGCTGTACCTGACCGTGCTGGCGCTCGAGTTTAGCCCGGTGCTGTTCGAAGCGCTGGGGTGGAAGGTGCCGCTCAAGATCATTCACGCCATCACCGTCCCGTTGATCATCGCCGGCATCACGCTTTCCACCATGCACCAGTCCACGCTGGGCACCATGCTCACCGCCATGCCCTACCGCATCCACCCGCTGTGGTATTCGCCGCTCATGCCGCTGTACTTCTACCTGACCGCCATCGCCGCCGGGCTGGCCATGACGATCTTTGAATCGTACCACTCGGCGCGCACCTACGGTTTTCCCTTCGAACTCAAGTTGTTCTCCAGCCTGGCGAAGATCATCCCCTACGTGCTGGGCATCTACCTGGCGCTGCGCCTGGGCGAGCTGTTCATCACCGGCAAGTACATGTACCTGCTGGAGGGCGGCGCGCCGGCGGTGATGTGGTTTATCGAGGTCATCGGCGGGGTGGTGGTTCCGCTGCTATATTTCGCCGACCGCAAAACGCGCGAGGATCCCGACGGCATCGTCTGGGCGGCCTTCTTCACCATGGGCGGGTTGATTCTCAACCGCGTCAACTCGGCCATGATCTTCATGGACGGCGCGTTTTACATGCCAAGCTGGTCAGAGCTGGCCGTGACCATCGGCCTGACGGCCTTCGGCGTGATCCTCTTCGACGCCGCCGTGCGCTTTTTACCCCTGTTCCCCGAGCCCAAACCGGATACGGTCAAGCAGTTGTAAGAAGAATTTACCACGGAGACACGGAGGACACGGAGAAGAGATAATAAGGAAAATCCAGAGAAGAATTAACTGGTTGTTCTTTCTGATATCTTTTCTCAAAACAATCAATCCGCAACTACGTTGTGATAAGTTGGTTTCTCTTCTCTCTCCAATAACTCTTCTCCGTGTACTCCGTGTCTCCGTGGTTACCCCCTCTTTTGTTATCAACCCCCTACTCATCCAAGGAGTGAACCCATGACCCGTATTGCCATCGACCCGATCACCCGCATTGAAGGCCACCTGCGCATCGAGGTGGAAGTGGACGGCGGTAAGATCACCAAAGCCTGGTCCAGCAGCACCATGTTCCGCGGCATCGAAATCATCCTGCAGGGCCGCGACCCGCGCGACGCGTGGACCTTCACCCAGCGCATTTGCGGTGTTTGAACGACGGTACATGCACTCAGCTCCGTGCGAGCTGTTGAAAATGCCCTGGGAATTCAAATCCCGACCAATGCCCGCCTGATCCGCAATATCATTGAGACCATCCAATATATCCAGGATCACGTCGTTCACTTTTATGCGCTGCACGCGCTCGATTGGGTGGACATCACCTCGTCGCTCGAAGCCGACCCGGTGGCCACCTCCGCGCTGGCGCAATCCATCTCCGACTGGCCCAAATCCAGCGCCGACTACTTCGCCGGCGTGCAGGCCAAACTGAAGGCCTTCGTGGACACCGGCCAGCTCGGGCCGTTTGCCAACGCCTACTGGGGCCACCCGGCCTACAAACTGCCGCCCGAGGCCAACCTGATGGCCGCGGCGCACTACCTGGAGGCGCTCACCTGGCAGCGCGAGGTCATCCGCGCACACGCCATTCTGGGCGCCAAGAACCCGCACCTGCAAACCTACCTGGTCGGCGGCATGTCCACCCCCGTGGACCCCAACAGCCAGGCGGCCATCAACGCCGACAAGATCGCCCAACTGCTCTCGCTGTTCGCCCAGGCGAAGGAATTCGTCGAGAAGGTTTACCTGCCCGACGTGCTGGCCGTGGCGCCCTTCTACCTGGAATATGCCGGGCTGGGCGAGGGTATCGGCAACTTCATGTCCTACGGCGATTTGCCGCTGAAAGATGACGTCGACCCCAACAGCCCCACCGACCTGTTCCTGCCGCGCGGCGTGATCCTCAACCGCGACCTGAGCCAGGTGCTGCCGCTCGACCCGGCCAAAATCACCGAGTACGTGACGCACTCGTGGTTCAAGTATGACGACGAGAAGGTCGGGCTGCACCCCTCCGAAGGCGCCACCGTGCCCAACTACACCGGCCCCAAGCCGCCCTACGACTTCCTCGATGTCGAGGACAAGTATTCCTGGCTGAAGGCCCCGCGCTATGACAACCAGGCCATGGAAGTCGGCCCGCTGGCGCGCATGCTGATCGCCTACGTCTCCGGGCACGAACGGGTCAAATACTGGGTGGATGCCGTGCTGACCGCGCTGAACCAGCCCGCCACGGTGCTGTTCTCGACGTTGGGCCGCACCGCCGCGCGCTGCGTGGAAACGCTGGTGCTGGCCGAGCAACTGGCCCCCTGGACCAACGAGCTGGCCGCCAACATCGCCGCCGGCGACCTGCGCATCCACGAAAACGCGCACTGGGATCCGTCCACCTGGCCGGCCGAGTCGATGGGCTGGGGTTGGACCGAGGCCCCGCGCGGCGCGCTGGGTCACTGGGTGCACATCAAGGACGGCAAGATCCTCAACTACCAGGCCATCGTGCCCTCCACCTGGAACGGCTCGCCGCGCGATGCCAGGGGCGTGGCCGGCGCTTATGAGGCCGCGCTGGTGGGCATGGAAGTGGCCGACCCCAACCAGCCGCTGGAGATCCTGCGCACCATCCACTCGTTCGACCCGTGCATGGCCTGCGCCGTGCACGTGCTCGACCCGAACGGCAAAGAGATCACGCGCGTGATCGTGAAGGAATAGCCCATGCCGCATACCCTGGTGTTGGGCGTGGGCAATTTGCTGATGAGCGATGACGGCGTGGGCGTGCACGCGGTGCAACGCCTGGAAAAACAGGCGCTGCCGCCCGGCGTGGAAGTGCTGGACGGCGGCACCTGCGGGCTGGACCTGCTACAGTTCTTCGAGGGCGTTGAGCGGTTGATCGTGCTGGACGCGGCCAACCTGGGCCGCGAGCCGGGCGCGATCGTGCGCCTGGCGGGCGACGACGTGCCGGCGTTTCTGGCGATGAAGGTTTCGCCGCACGAGATCAACCTGCCCGAGCTGCTGTTCAGCGCCAAACTGAGCGGGATTTACCCGCGCGAGGTGGTGGTGCTGGGCGTGCAGCCTGAGACGATCGAAACCGGCGTGGAACTCTCGCCGCCGGTGGCCGCGCAGGTGGATGCGCTGATCGAGCGGGCGCTGGCGGAGGTTGAACGATAAAAGCAACCTCTCTCATCCCCGGCCTGGAGGGCGCCCCTGTAGGGGCGAGGCAGGGGAAGTCAACGATAAATCACCCAGATCGCCGAGCCTCGCCCTGTGTGTCGCATACCGGGGCGAGGCTCCGCGGTATCGGTTCATCTGACGGGTATGATCTCGCCTCGCCCTTACCGAGTCCGGTCTTGCTCCCTATGGAGCAACCTCTCTCATCCCCGGCTGGAGGGCGCCCCTGTAGGGGCGAGGCAGGGGAAGTCAACGATAAATCACCCAGATCGCCGAGCCTCGCCCTGTGTGTCGCATACCGGGGCGAGGCTCCGCGGTATCGGTTCATCTGACGGGTATGATCTCGCCTCGCCCTTACCGAGTCCGGTCTTGCTCCCTATGGAGCAACCTCTCTCATCCCTGGCCTGGAGGGCGCCCCTGTAGGGGCGAGGCAGGGGAAGTCAACAATAAATCACCCAGATCGCCGAGCCTCGCCCTGTGTGTAACTCCTTTATTACAAACACGGATGCCTCACCCGGGAAAACCGGAACCGGCAACTCTGCGCGGACCGGATGTGCGGGTATCCGGTTCCGGCCTCCTGCGCTCTTCATCCTTGTAATTTTGAATAGAGCACCTGGAGAAGCTCATTCACTTTCTGCAAATCGAAGGATTCAGGGTCAAACTGGTCGCCGGCCCACTCAAGCCATTCGTCATGCTCAGGGTGCCGGGGATTATGGATTGCGCTCAAAAACTCGGCATATCCGCTTGTCCCTCCGACATCCTCGAGTGGACAGTTTCGTTTGCCTGCAATGCAGCGCGGATAAGCAATGCCGGGGTCGGGCAGCAGGATTTGCTCCACGATCAGGTCGTGTTCCCAGCTATCTCCAAAATCATATTCGTAAATAAACTTCGCCCCAACCTCCGGCGCGATCTGATTCAACCGAACCTGCCGCTCATCCTCTACGTCCGTAAAAATATAATCGGGATCGGGTTCCGTGAAAAATTGGTCTTTCACCCGGAATCCGTGCAGGTGTGAATTGGTCCAGCCCATCGCTATTTGCAGGACGGCGTGCAGTTGCGGGAGGGGAATATCGCCGGGCACCAGGACGCGCCGCCAGATCGGCGGATGGACGTCCATCAGGGTCACCTTGAGCTGGTAGATGCGCGGCGGGGTGAGCGGTTGGGCTGCTTTTTTCTTCGACCGGCGCCGGCGCGATGATTCTCCAATCTGCTCCAACAGGCTGGACACAAGCGGATCGATTGCCGGCTTTTTGGTGAGCAGCCAACCCTGCGCGCCCAGGTCCTGGAGTAGAACAGACTCCCAAAGCTGATCTTTCAGGAGAATATCCAGGGGATCGGGCGGAATTGGATGGTGGTACTGGCCGGTACACAACAGGCGGGAACTGATATCCCAGATGGCGATGACGCCATGGGAACCCTGGTTGTATCGGGTGACTGCCTGGAGAATCTGCTGGTTGCGTGAAGCGATGGCCAGTTCATCCCGTTTGCTGCGCGGCTGAAACTCAACGGCATACCGGCGCGCTTCGCCATCAACCACGCGAAAAATGAGCGCATCGTCGGGCTGCGGATTGGTTTTCTCGAGCCAATCCCAAAATTCCGGTGAGCCACTTGTCCCCCAAATCCCATTCCCAAAAAATTCTAAAGGCCACGTAACCGATTTCTCACCCGGCAATTTCAGGTGAATGGGCGCGCGATCTTTGCGCTTTTGAATCTCAAAAAAAGCCGGCCAGAGTGCATCTCGCAGTTCATCGCTATAGATCACCCGGCGCTGCGTCATATCCACTTTGGAGAGGGGCAGGCGGATCACTGCGCCGTTGAGGAGGCGGTATTTCCAACCGTAACGCCCGTCCCCGGTCGAAACCACTAACCGGCTCTGGTTGATCGCATTCCGAATGGTGCTTTTGGGATTATTGGTGGCAATGGGAAAAAGCGCGTTTACCCGTTCCATAATCTCGGCAAACGGCAGTGGTTCAGGCGCTTCCCGCACAACCTGAACAACCAGATCGGCATAACTTGGCTTTTTGTCTGACATGGGTACCCTCTTCTAAAATAACCTGAACAGGCTCATCCGGGCAAGAATGAAATGAGCGTTCTCAATGCCGATGAGATTGTTTCCTTTGGCGGATCAGTACACAAGTTCTTCACTATAGTGATCTTCGTGCTGCTCCGTTCCGATGCATTCTTCGCACAACAGCACGTCCTTTCCTTGGGCCTCTGAACAGGTAAAACAAATCCAGGTAGCCACCGTCTGTTTCCCCTGTTCCTTGCAGTTATCGCAATATTGATATTTTGGCTTATTGCGCGCCGCCTCGCGCGGATACTTCATTCCCGGTTGAGGATCGATAACAGCGCTTAAGGTCAGCGTATGCTCGATCCAATCGCCGAAGTCGTAAACGTACTTGAGGCTGTCTTCTACTTTTAATTCCAGGCTGGCGATGGTCAGATCGGCAGCTTCACCGCCTCCAAATGGGTCGATGTTTCCAATGGCAATCTCGCGATAGCGGTTTTTCTTGCCGCCGCCGCGCAAAACCAGTTTCCAGAACCCGGAAAGATGATCGTAGGTGTCGTGGTTGAAAGCTAATCGGATTTGCCGATCCAGATCCATTAATGTCTGCTCACCCTGAATTTCGATGTCGCGCCAGATCGATGGCCGGTGCTTGAAGGCGGCGTGAAAACGATAAACTTCTTTGTGCGCTCCCTTCGCAAGCTTCTTTTCCGGTTTGGGCTTGGGTCGTCTTTCTTCTGGTGATATTTCCTTGATGAGATCATCCAAAAGCGTGTGGCTTTCCGCGTAGCGGATTTCAAAACCGTCTGTCTTCATCCGTTCGTCCTGCTGCAGAATGTAACGCCAGTGGTCGGGTGGGCAGCCGGCCTTATCCGGCAGGCAGGCATACAGGGTTGGAATGGAAATAAATAGAAAAACAGACTCTTGCCGGGCGCTTTCCAGCATGTCAAAAAACATATTTGCCACGAACGCATCACGCTCTGCGATCTGTCCCGGCTGCTGCTGTCCAAATGCTTCACGCTCCAGGCGGAAAACACCCCGCTCCCAGTCCTCAACCGTCACCAGGAGATGATCTTTATGATACATCTTCTGGCGGCGAAACCATTCCTTCAGCACGATCCATTTCTTTTCTATTGTGTATGTGCCAAAAATACGGTTTTCCTCTTCGTGCGATGCGGACTTGACCTGAAACGGGATGATCGTCCCGGCGCGATCCACCAGTTGAACTTTCTCTAACTCGAATTGACTTGGCAGGAAATAATCGAAATTATTTGCCGAGATGGTTCCCTGGTCGATCGATTCATGATCCAACCGGATGCGAAAACGTGCGCCTTTGTAAGCCAGGGGAACTGCCAGAACGTGGTCTGCATCAACATAAACCAACGAGTGGCCTGCAAACTCACGCAGCTTGCTCCTCACCAACTGGCGCGGATTTTTTGAAGCCGTCGCTTTCCGCGCCAGAACTTCGTCCACCAGTTTGTCCACCATCAGTGGGCCACCGGCAGCCGTTAAAATCTCCTTCACTGTATCTTCGTATGTCGGCCCATCATCACGTTTCATACAACCTCTTCTCCTGAATTGCTACTCGCTGCCCGCGGCAATTTCACGAGCAAAAACCAACGTTTGGAACTGCCATTTATTGCCAATACCCAAAGAACTGGTCAATTATAAAAATTATACAACGATGATAAACAGGTAAGCTGTGTGAAATCAAAGTTATCAGTACACTGACCTGACATTCAACCAGAAAGACTTCACCGATTTCAAAATCGTGAAACGCAAGCGCAAACAAGGGGTGGAACCATTCCGGCCACCCGGTGATGAAGAAATCGGCGCAGCCTGTGATCCGGGCAAAGAGGGTGTACCAGGCCCGGCTAGAAGAACAGTCTTTTACCCGGGGCGAACCTTCAGCCTTCCAGCAGCCAGGCCGCCGCCGGTTCCTGATCCTGGAAGAAGTGCAGCGCGGGGTCGCGCCGGTTGGCTTCCAGCACCAGGTCGGCAAAGCGCCCGCGGCTGGCCAGATCCAACGGCAGCACCACGGCGCAGCGGATGCGGTACTGGCCCAGTTTGAGGAACACGGCTCCGGCCAGACCGCTGCCCAACCGAAAGAATTCGTCGCCCAGGCATTCCGCCGGCAGCAGCAGATTTTGCGTGCCAGATTCGCCGCAGGCGGCCACCAGCTCCAGCGCGTCGCGCTCGCTTTCCACCCGCCCCCCGCCGGCGAAAAATGCCGCGTAGCCGCTTTCCCCCGATTCATAAAAAGTGTAATTCACGTTTGCTCTCCCGCCGGGCATTTTTCACATTTGCACCGGCATCGCTTCAGGGTTCCCTGGCTTTGCCGGTCAGGCCAGATCGTTCCAATCTTAGCATGGTTCCGTCCTTTTTTTGGGAAAATAAGCGGAATTTTTAACAAAAATTTTATGCGCGCTAAACAATTTTTGAACATCTGGCTGCTATCCTGTTTTGCAGCTAAAGGTACCGGCGCGAATCCGGTCGGAAAGGCGATGCAAATGACCGAGACGGCTTTACAACCCATTGACATCATGCTGGTGCTGGCCGGCGACGAGCTGTGGGGCGCCGAGCGCCTGCGCGCCGACCTGGCCGCCGCCGGGTTGCGGCTGATGCTGCAAACCGATTTTTACGGCAGTAATCCGGCGGTCCGGCGCATGCCGGCGGCCATCCTGGCGTTTCTCTCCGGCCAACCGGAACGCGACGCCGCGGTGTGCCGGCGATGGGCCGGCGCGAACCTGGCGCCGGTTTTGGCAGTCAGCCCCAACGCTGACGAAGCCTACGTGCTGGCGCTGTTTGAGGCCGGCGTGGAGGACGTCATCCCGCGGCCGGTGCGCCCGCGCGAACTGGCCGCGCGCATTCGCAGCATCCTGCGCCGCACCCGGCCGGAACTGAGCCTGCCGCAGCCGTCCGCGGCTGCCCCGCAGGCAGCCAGCGCGCCGGATCAGAACTGGTTTTCGTTCATTCACAGGCTGCCACGGCAGCTCCTCAACCGAAAATGTAAGAAAGGAGTCACCTTATGAAACTCAAATCGACCGTTCTCAGCATTCTTTTGGTCACCCTGCTGGCGGCCTGCGCCCCGGCGCAGTCGGCGGCATTGCTATCCACCCCGGCCAGCACGCAGCTCGCCGACAGCATCTCCGGCGCCATCCAGCAGGTCGATTACGGTCCAACCGTGGCCGTTAACACCGACATGCTCAACGCGGTGCAGACCACCTTCCAGCAGATTTATCAAAATGTCAACCCTTCGGTGGTCAACATCCAGGTCACCGAAGACATGGGCGGCTTTGTCACCGCCAGCGGCGAGGGTTCCGGCTTCGTCTGGGATACCGAGGGGCACATCGTCACCAACAACCACGTGGTGGAAAACGCCAGCAGTATCACGGTCACCTTCGCGGATGGAACCGTGCTGAGCGCCGAACTGGTGGGTAACGACCCCGAAAGCGACCTGGCCGTCATCAAAGTGGACCCCGCGGCTGCCGAGCTGCGCCCGGTGACGCTGGCCGATTCGAAAGCCGTGCAGGTTGGCGACCTGGTGATCGCCATCGGCAACCCCTATGGGCTGTCCGGCACCATGACGCAGGGCATCGTCAGCGCGCTGTCGCGCTCGCTGAGGGTGGATGAAGGCAGCGCCTACAGCACCGGCAGCTACACCATCCCCGACATCATCCAGACCGATGCGGCCATCAACCCGGGCAACTCGGGCGGCGTGCTGGTGGACGTGAACGGTCAGGTGCTCGGCGTGACGGCTGCCATCCAATCCACCAGCGGGTCCAACGCCGGCATCGGCTTCGTCATCCCGGCGCACATTGTGCAGCGCGTGGTGCCCGTGCTCATCAGCGACGGCTCTTACGCGCACCCGCGCCTGGGCATCTCCGGCACCACCCTGACGCCCGACGTGGCCAAACAGGTGGGGCTGGATGAAAATCTGCGCGGTGTCCTGGTCATCAACGTCACCCCCAACGGCGCCGCTGATAAGGCCGGCCTGCAGGGCAGCACGCAGCAGCGCGCGCGCAACGGCCAAACGACCCTCGTCAGCGCCGGCGACGTGATCATCGCCATCGACGACCAGCCCGTGATCAGCTTCGATGACCTGTCCTCCTACCTGTTCAACAACACCCAGGTCGGGCAGAAGGTGAAGCTGACCGTGCTGCGCGGCGGGAGCGAACAGACGATCGAGGCCACGCTGCAGGCGGGATCGTAACGATAAAGCCCGCAAATCCTGTATACTCAATGCACCGGCGCACACCGGTGCATTTTTCTGTTCCGCCGGAGGCAACCCCATGAAACTTATCGAACTGTTCACCCCCTTCGCCGGCGCGTGGACCGGCAACAACCGCCTGTGGATGATGCCGGACAGCGCAGCCGAAGAATCAGCAGCCACGGCAACCATCAGCTTCAGCGGGCAGGGCAAATTCGCCGAGCTGCGCTACACCTGGGCCACCGAGGGCGACCCCGAGGACGGGCTGATCGTGCTGCGCGAGCTGCGCGGCGGCGTGCAGGCCGTGTGGGGTGACTCGTGGCATACCCCCGACGGATTCTACTTATGGAATGGCAATTTACAGGATGGCATGGTCTCCGATCGCGCCGGTCTCCAGACCGAGCGCGGCGCGCTGACCGGTGGTCTCATTTCAATTCGCGGCAGCTACCCGGCCCCCACCGGCCCGGATTGGGGCTGGCGCATCGAGCTGGACCTGCGCCAGGGCGACCGGTTGCAGATGCGCATGGTCAACATCACCCCCGACGGCCAGGAGATGCTGGCCGTGCAGGCGGTGTATTCACGGGCATAGGATACGCCCTGCACGCTCAACTAACGGCGTTCTTCATTCATTCTTTTGAGACGAATGAAGTGTTCATGACCGTACAGGATTTCGAATTGCGCACCGGATTCAACCTGCCGCTCGACGCGCTGCTGTCGCTTTTCAACCCGGTCGGTTGGGCCGCCTACACCCGCAACCCGGCCGGGTTGGAATGAACCGCCGGATACAAAATGAAAAACGCGCCCGGAAGCGTTCACCTCCGGACGCGCGTTGGTTGGTGTGATGAAATTGGTTCGCTATTGGGGATCTAGCGGCCGCGCCGGCCTCCACCCATGCCGCCGAAGCCGCCGCGCAGGCCAAAGCCGGCGTTGTCGGCGCGCTCGGCCAGCAGCAGGTCGGCCTGCGCCTGGGTGATGGTGCCGTCGGCCACGGCCTGGGCCAGCGCGGATTCATACGCGCTCTGCAGGTCGGCTTTGAAGGTGTCGCTGGCGGCCAGCGCCTGGCGGGCCTTGATCAGGTCGGCCTGGTCCTGGGTGATGCTGCCGTCTGCAACCAGCGCGGCCAGGTGCGCATCCAATGCTTCGGCGCGCGCCGCGGCCAGTTCATCCGTGCTGATGCCCAGCGCATCCGCCAGGTAGGCGTCAAAATCCAGGCCCTGACCGGCCAACCAGCCGCCCCAGCGCCCGCCAAACGGGAAGGCGTTGCCGTTGGCCGCGATCTCGTCGGCCTGCGCCTGCGTGATCAGCCCGTCTGTGACGGCCCCGGACAGCGCGGCGGTTTTGGCCTCGCTGCGCGCAGCGGTCAGTTCATCGGTGGTGATGCCCAGCGCGGCGGCCAGTTCTTCGTCGGTGTAAGCCATGCCGCCGCGACCGCCGCGCGCGAACACCCCCGCGTTCACATCCGCGGCTACGCCGCTGCCGGCCTGCGCGCTGACTTTTCCAATCGCGCTGAAGGCGGCAAATCCGACCACCGCCAGCGCGGCGATTACAAGAATCGGTATCCATCGTTTCATAAACATCGTGACTCCTTTGCAAATCAGGTTGCTTTCAAGTGATTGGTTCCATCTGGATCCTGCACAAAGAATAACTATCAAACATTCAGATTTGGTTTAGAAATCATGGAGAATTTGTGAATATCAGCGGTCATTCAATCAAACCGGGGGCTGTATAATGAAAGGCAACCCATAAAAAAATTCGGAGGCAGGGATATGGCGAAGCGATTGGACGGCAGCGTGGCATTGATCACCGGCGCGAGCAGCGGCATTGGCGAGGAAACCGCCCGGCAGTTGGCGGCCGAGGGCGCGGCGGTGGCGCTGGTGGCGCGCCGCAAGGAACGTTTGGGGGCACTGGCGGCGCAAATTCAAGCCGGCGGGGGGCGCGCGCTGGTGCTGCCGGCCGATATCACCCGCCAGAGCGAGGCCATCGCCGCAGTGGAGCGCGCCATCAGCGAATTCGGCCGCCTGGATGCGCTGGTGAACAACGCCGGCGTGATGCTCAATGCCAACATTCTCAATGCCGACACGCAGGAGTGGGAGCGCATGATCGACCTCAACCTGAAGGGGCTGCTGTACGTCACGCACGCCGCGCTGCCGCACCTGTTGAAAGCCGTGGAAGATTCGCCGCGCAACGTGGCCGACATCGTTAACATCAGCTCGGTGGCCGGGCGGCGCGCCCGCCTGGGCGCGGGCGTCTATAACGCCACCAAGTTCGGCGTGTGCGCCATCACCGAATCGCTGCGCCAGGAAGTCACCGAGCGGCACGTGCGCGTTTCGGTGGTCGAGCCGGGCGTGGTCAGGACCGAACTGGATTCCCACATGACCCCGGAAAACCGCCAAAAGTCCATGAAACCCTTCCAGGGCATCACCCCATTGGAAGCCGGGGACATCGCCGACATCATCACCTTCATCGTCACGCGCCACTGGCGCACGGCGGTCAACGAGGTGCTGGTGCGCCCGACCGAGCAGGCGTTTTAGCGGAAAAGGACGGTATTGAGGAAATGGTAATCGGTATTCGGAAATCCGTTTTAATTGTTGGTTTGAATTGCTCTGTTCCAATCCGCCGTTCCATATCCTTTGTGGTGAGCCTCAGCCAATTTACTCAGAGCTCTCTGCGATCTCTGTGGCCTCTGTGGCTATTCTTTCCGAGGTGTAGCATGAACGAAAAGCCGCTCGATAAGCGCGAGCTCTTCCTGGTGGTGCCTTGCACTCAAAAAATGCGCCGGCGGCTGTTCCCGGGCGTGTGGTGATGATTCACCTGCGCTCGTTCTCGCTCTACCGTCCCGAAGACGGCGACCCGCCGGGTTTTCCGTTCAACCTGCCGGTCATCCAGGCGCTGGAAACGCTGGCTTTCACCGCGCCGGTGACTTTTTTCGTCGGCGAGAACGGCTCGGGCAAATCCACCCTGCTCGAGGCGCTGGCCTGTGCCGTCGGCTCGATCACCGTGGGCAGCGAGAGCGCCAGGACCGACCCGTCACTGGCGGCCGTGCGCCGGCTGGCCGACCTGGAGCACGTCAAACCGACCCGCGATTTTCTGGACAACCCGGATGCATTCCTGAACCGGTTGTAGGCCCGTCCGCCTAGAGGTGGCTGCAGGCCGGAGGGGGCTGTCCGATGAGGGGGCGAGGCTCGGCGGAGGTCAACTTCATCAGGTCTGAGACCCAAAAACAGACGCGCTCGGTCGCAGACCGGCGCGATCAGAGGCCGAATTGACGAATATCGAATCAACTCTTCACGTTTTACGCTTCACGCCTCACTTCCCCTCCATAGTATAATAGTTCTATGACAAAGACAATCACCCAATTCGTCTGCCAGAACTGCGGAAAGACCTCGCCGCGCGCGCTCGGGCGTTGCCCGGGCTGCGGAAGCTGGGGCACGATGGTCGAGGAATTCGTCACGCCGCCTGCCGCGGCGGGCGGCAAGGGCGCACCGCGCGGGCTGGCGGGGCAGTCGCGGCCGCGCCGGTTGCAGGAGATCGAGGGCGACGCCGAAGAACGCCTGCCACTGCGCATGGAGGAGTTCTCGCGTGTGCTGGGCGGCGGCATCGTGCCCGGCTCGATCGTGCTGGTGGGCGGCGACCCGGGCATCGGCAAATCGACGTTGATGCTGCAGGTGGCGGTGGAGATGGCCGCCGGGCGCAAGGTGCTGTACGTTTCGGGCGAGGAATCGGAGCGCCAGGTGAAGATGCGCGCGCTGCGCCTGCTGCGCGGCGAGGACGGCGCCGACGGCGATATGCCCGAGAATCTTTACCTGGTCACCGAGACCAACCTGGAAACCATCCTGGAACACACCCGCGCGCTCGACCCCGACCTGCTGGTGGTGGATTCCATTCAAACCGTGTACCTGCCGGCGATCGAATCCAGCGCCGGCTCGGTCAGCCAGGTGCGCGAGAGCGCCTCGCGCCTGCGCGAGCTGGCCAAAAGCTCCGGCATGGCGGTGTTCGTCATCGGGCACGTCACCAAGGAGGGCATCATCGCCGGGCCGCGCGTGCTCGAACACATCGTCGATACCGTGCTGTACCTGGAAGGCGACCGCTACCAGACCTTCCGGCTGCTGCGCTCGGTGAAGAACCGCTTCGGGG
>ERZ1649853.579-NODE-579-length-15345-cov-7.019621_pt1 | contig 15345 bp, 9 predicted proteins | sample MGYA00575353_ERZ1649853 | MGnify/ENA primary metagenome ERZ1649853 (study PRJEB40853, sample SAMN11349654) | freshwater sediment metagenome | isolation source: river sediment | host: Sediment | place: India: Okhla Barrage, New Delhi | collected 2017-02-21 ...
GCGTGGCGGTAGCGGTCAGCGCGGCGGTCAGCGGATTGCCTAACCTGGCACGGAATTGGGCGATATGCAGGTAGTCGGGGCGGAAGTCATGCCCCCACTCCGAGATGCAATGCGCCTCGTCGATTGCCAGTAAGCTGATCTTTTGCTTTCCCAGGGCGCTGATGAACTGATTGCTGCGTAAGCGCTCGGGTGCGACATAGACCAGGCGATATTTCCCTGAGGCGACTCCCTTAAGCCGTTTGTCTTGTTCGCCAGCGGCAAGTGAGCTATTGATGAAGGTGGCGGAGATGTCGCGCCGTTCCAGGCTGTCCACCTGGTCTTTCATCAAGGCAATCAATGGTGAGATGACCAGGGTGAGGCCAGCCAGGTGCATGGCGGCTAACTGGTAGATCAGCGATTTGCCTGAACCGGTGGGCATCACCACCAGGGCGTGGTGACCGATAAGCAGGCTTTGGATGGCCTCTGATTGACCAGGTCGAAAAGTGGTAAAACCAAAATACTTTAATAGGCTGGCATTTAGGTCATCGGTCATGATGAATGCTCCATGCTCTACGTTGGCAGTGTTGTTCTATCCTCGAATTTATTGCGGGGCAAGTTGCTGTTTGACGTCGCCTGGCTCAAGGTGATGAGTACTGAGGGCAGGCTGGTCGTGCCAGGAAAAATGATGTAGCGCGGCTCCCAACGCGGACGAAATTTTTCTTTGAAGGCATGCAGCCCTTTGAAATTATAGAACTGATTGACGTGTTCGTAAATGAAGTGCATGCCCTGTTCGATGATGGGATCACCAGGCTTTTCGCCAACTCCAGAGAGACCACTCAAACCCAGGTTGAACCCCTGGTAACCCTGCGCTTTCGCCCACTGGATCAGAGACACGAATAAAAACTCCATGGTGCCATTCTCGATCTCTTTACGGTGCCGCATCAAATCGATGTTTGCTTCATTTGCCTGGTATTCGGGGATGATATTGACAAAGGCGCTGATCCATCCCTCGGGTGCGAGCAAAGCGCCGATGGCTGAACTGCGGATATAGTCGCCATCGAACCAACCGAGTGAAAACTTTTTCTCGGAGCCATGCATGTTGGTCAGCCACTCGTTGCTGATAGCACGCAATTCTTCGAGCACGGAATCGGGAATAGGTGGCTGGTAGACGACAAATTTATAGCCTCTGCTGGTCATTTTGTTGATCGGGTTGCGCAGCGCTTTTCCCGCTTTGCCTTCCAGGGAAAAGGTTTCCAGGTCTACGATGCCCTCGTTGCCGATACAGAGAGCATCGAAACCGGCTTGTTTGTACGATTCGAGCGTTTCGGGCAAAGTCTGGTAAAAAGCCGGCAGCCAGTCATTTTGTTGGCAAAATGCCTTGAACTCCTGTATAGAAGCCAACTGGTCTTGCGCGGGTCCGATTGGGTCCCCCAGCGCGACAGCGATACGCCCGCGCTGAGCATAACCGATCACCGACCCACCCTGGGTAAAGTAGTAGTGTTTATCATTGAACAGTAGCATGCGGGCGAGGCTCGAGTGCCCGTATTTCTCGACAATCTCTTTGGCTTGAGATCGTTCTTCATCCGTGGCTGGTTTGCGGGTAAAGACGGGCCTCAACAACATCAACCCGGCGTAGCCGAGGGTGGTTGCGCCAACGAGATAGATCGAATCGGAGAAATACTTACCGAAATGGGTCGTGGGGACCAGACCGGGGTCGTAGAATTGGGTGAACATGATGACTGTCTGCTTCAACGCTGCCCAGAAGCCGAAGTTTACGCTGTAATGCCGGTCAAGAAGAAAGAAACCCATTACGCCATATGCCAGTGTGAACAAGAGAGCGCCTGCCAGAACTTGCAACCCTTGCTGGATGGATGGGGGATCGGAGCGGGCATGGAAATGGTGCCGCATGAGCCAGAGCATGCCCCCAATTCCAACTGCCAGTAGAGCCTCCTCGTAATCCAGCCCTTTTACCAGGTGACTGACTGCGGAGATGCCAAGCACGATCAAGGTCATGACCCAAGCCACGCGCTTGCGCCGGCCTAGGCCTTGAGCTAGCAGTAGCAGGGCAAAGCCAGAAAGCGCGGCTGTCAGATGACCCCCATGCCGGATGGTTAGGGGTGAATATTTCTCGAGGATCACTATGCGATTTGCCAGAGAGGGGGTCACTGCTGAAAGCACATTGACGATGCCCATGAGTGCTACCAGGATGGCGGCGAAACGCACCCCCCAGGTCTCGGTTAGAGTGCGTTCGTTCGATCCGAAAGTGCGCAGTCGCTGCACGGCAAAAAAGCCGAGCAGCATAGGAATCCAAAAAGTTAAGCCGCGAAAAGCCAGGGTTATGGTTGTCGCCGCTGCGCCAGGAATGCCCAGCGAGGTGAAGGTCAGCGCCATTAAACCTTCCACAACCCCAATTCCTGATGGGGTGATGGATACGATCCAAAACAAGATCCCGATCGCATAGCCTGCGACCAGCACGCCCAGACGGACCGGCTGGTTAAAGGCGAGGAACAGGATGTAGAGCGTGGCGACATCCAGCAAGTGCGCCAGGAAAGCAACTCCGACGGTGCGGATCAGAGCCAGAGGATGGCTCGCGACCGCAGCCGCCGCTTGATTGAATTCCCCGGCGTTTTTTTGCGCCCAATCCTCTGCCAATGACAAAGACCGGTGTAGATGGCCAAACAACCAATTGGCTGTCTTCTGAGCCCACCGAAATAACCGATATAGCCATTCCTGTTTCCATATGCCCAACAGCAAGATGGTTGTGAGACCTAGGGTCAGCAATACCAGGATCACAGCCGCTACGATTTCATGGGCTTTCAAATCGTGCTGGATGAACAAGTAAACCATGCCCGGGACCAGGATGAGAGCGAACGCTGTAAAATCCGCAATCAATTGCAGTAAGACCGCGGCAGCGGCCTTAGTTGGTGACTTGCCATGGCGGGCAACCTCATTGGCGAAAAGGGCGGTCCCCCCTGCGCCACCAGCGGGTACTATGACATTTACAAACAATGATCCCAAAGTCAGGGAAACCAGGTCGCGCAAATGCATACGGATATCCAAGGCGGAGAAAGCTGCCTGATAGGAACTGGCGAAGACGAAAATATAAACGATTTGTACAGCAATCGCCGCCAGTATCCAACTCCACTGTCCCTGCGTCAGGGTGGTCTTCAATTGTTCTAATTCAGTGAATCGAGACACAACGATCCACAGGAACACGATGGTCAATATGATCAAAATCCAGCGTTTTTTCATCGAGACTCGATGTAGATGTTATGGTATCTAGTTCAATCCCTGTAGCTGGCGACGCCGGCGTGATTCGAAGAGTCTGGCTGCCGCCATCCCGAAAACAAACCCTCCGACATGCGCCATGTATGCGACGCCACCGGATTGTACTTGTGCCAGAGCTCCGACCTCGCTAATCAGCTGGGTTAGGAACCATATACCAACCATGAAGATTGCGGGAAGGAAAGTAACGCGTGCGAACCAGCCTAAAAAGACGACTGTTCGGATGCGGTCGCGCGGGTAGGTGATCAGGAAAGCTCCCATGACTGCCGCGATGGCGCCACTAGCTCCCAAATTAGGTACCGTCGATGCGGGATCTGCCAGTACCTGTGCAATTGTTGCAGCGATCCCGCCAAGCAGGTAGAATACCAAATAAGGTAATTCCCCCATCACATCTTCAATCTCTGGACCGAACACCCAGAAAAAGAGCATATTCCCAATGATATGTGCCCAACCTGCATGCATGAACATGGCAGTGAAGACTGTGATCATGTCCCGTCCGGCGACAATGTTCGCCGGAACCATCGACCATTTGTTGATAAACGCATCACCGCCCATCAATTCAACGATGAAAACCAATATGTTCGCGGCGATGATGGCGATGGTAGCTCCGGGGAAGTGAATTGGACGACGAGTCGAATCACCTAGTGGAATCATTCGTGCCTCTCTTCGTTTCAAAAGATCTGCTGCTCAAAAAGGCAGCAGCTGCGAATCCCAATAGTGTTGGTAACCAAAACGAAATCAGGCGATAACCTAAGATGACTACTACGCTGACCTCGTTTGGTACCTTAAGGCTTTCATATAATGCTACCATGCTTCCCTCAACTACCCCAACCCCGCCAGGGAAAAGGAAGGCCATCTTCCCTAAGATAAACGGCAACCCGTAGCCGGCGAGCAGGATTCCTGGGCTGACATTGTAACCGGCTGCAATGAACATGAAGAACAATGTAAGAATGTCAAAGCTGGTATTGGCAATGGCTCCGAGGACCGGTCGGACCCATTTGCCGTTCTGAAGGGAATTCCAGGCAAGGATGAAGTTGTGCACTGAAGCAACGATATTCTTGGGTTCGTAAGGTTTGTGTAGAAGTGTAGTCCACAGACTGGCGAGCCATAAAATAAAACGGGTTGTTGGTTTTGGAAAACGTAATGCAATGACCACACAACCAGTCATCAATCCCAATAATAATACGATGACCGAAAATTCAATGAGCTGCGTCTTGCTTAAGTCATGGAGAAGCAGTAAGTAGGCGGTTCCAATGATGGCTACCCCAACCAGGACAACATTGTTCAATAATGCCGGCAATGTTCCGGCCAGGATAGCAGTATCTTTATCCTGGCTCTCACGATGAACCCAGTTATAGGTCGCTGCTGCACCCCCTACCCAACCTCCAGCCACCAATCCAATACTATAGGATGCCATGGTGATCAAGGCGCCTCGCTGTATGGATAAGCGCTGCTCATTGTTGCTCAAGATGGTGTGCAACATAAAACCGCTGCCAAGGTAGCTGAGAGTTTGAGCGATCATTGTCAGGAATACTGCCCACCAGGTGAGGCCTTTGACGACTGACCATGAACTTTCTAAGGCGGCGATTTGTGGTACGAGCAGGTGGACTGCCAGACCGACAATGATCAAGATAGGCAGGTAACGCCAGAGACGGACTTTGGGTGAAGTTGCGGGGTGCCCGTGGTTAACCATGGTCTTTTACATGTTTGTAGAACCAGTGTTTTGTGAATTCCGCTGAGGCGAAGTAAAGAACAACGATGGCGAGGATCATCCCCAGAGAAGACAGGGGTAAGGCTGTAAAACCGAGCAAAGGTGCTAACGGGGAGTAAGGCAGGAACAGAGTCACCAGGGCAATAATCCCTGTCACTGTCAGCATTGCGCGGGATGGATGGCTTTTGTCAATTGTGCGGCGTGTACGCAGAACAAAGACCACAGCGGTAGCTGAAAGCACCGACTCGATGAACCAACCGGTATGGAACTGCGCTTCATTGGCTTTCAATATCCACAGCAACACTCCGAACGTCGCAATATCAAATAAAGAAGAAAGTGGTCCGAAGATGAGCATGAAACGGCGGATAAAAGCCACATCCCAGCGATGGGGACATTCCACCATACTCTCATCTACATTGTCGTTGGCGATGGTCATTTCGGGCAAGTCGGTGAGAAAATTGATCAATAAGATTTGCTTGGGTAGCATGGGCAAAAACGGCAGAAACAGCGAAGCCGCTGCCACACTGAACATGTTTCCAAAGTTGGCGCTGGTAGCCATGAATACGTACTTTAATGTATTTGCAAAGGTTTTCCGCCCCTCGATGATGCCATCATGAAGGACCGACAGGTCATTTTTTAGCAACACGAAATCGGCGGCTTCTTTCGCCACGTCGACGGCATTGTCTACCGAAATCCCAACGTCTGCGCTGTGCAATGAGGGTGCATCGTTAATACCATCCCCCATGTAACCCACCACATGTTTGGTTTTTTGTAAGGCGAGGATGATACGTTCCTTTTGATTCGGGTCCACTTCGGCAAAGATCGTCGTCTGCTCGGCGCTATGCCAGAGAGCTTCGTCGCGCAAGTCGTCCAACTGTGAGCCGGTTAATAGGCGCGCGTTCCTCAGGCCTACAGCTTCAGCAGTATGTTGGGCTACAAGGCGATTATCGCCTGTGATGATCTTTAGCTCTACACCTAACCCGGCGAGGTCTTCGATGGTTTGTTGGATTCCCGGTTTAGGAGGATCAAAGAAAAGTAGGAAGCCACTAAAGATCAGAACCTGTTCATTCTCTCGACTATAAGGGGTTTCCTGGTGTTCTACATGTCGTTGTGCAACTCCTAAGACCCTGTAACCCTGTTGGCTCCAATTCTCGTATTGCTGTTGAATCTCCGCCCGATGAGGGACATCTAATGGAATGATTTCACCCGCCCAGTCCACTCGATCACACACCGAAAGTACGTTATCAAGTGCACCTTTGGTGATCATAATTGTTTCATCGACCTGGCGCACAACGACGCTCAGACGTTTACGCACAAAGTCATAGGGAATTTCATCGACTTTTTCAATATCATTTGATGCGGCAGGAGCTTTGGCGATGATGGCCTCATCGAGCGGATTAGCCAGACCGGTTTGTAAGCGAGCATTAAGGAGTGCCAGGTGTAACACCTCGTCAGAGGCAATCCCTTGGGGATCAAGGGCAGCATCAAGCTGCACCACGCCGAGGGTAAGGGTACCAGTCTTATCCGTGCAGAGTGTATCCATGCTGCCAAAGTTTTCGATTGCTTCCAGGCGTCGCACAATCACGCCGCGTCTCGCCATCGACTGTGAGCCCTTGGACAGGTTGATGTTGATGATTGCAGGCAACAACTGAGGGGTTAATCCCACTGCCAGGGCAATCGAGAAGAGCAGAGAGTCGAGCAAGGGTTTGTGGAAGAAGACATTGAAGGCAAAGATACCCATCACCAGCCAGATCATCACCTCTGTAAGCAGGTAACCCAGATGCTTGACGCCTCGCTCGAACTCAGTTTCCGGCGGGCGCAGTTCCAGTCGTCCTGCAATTTGCCCGAAGGCGGTGCGTTGACCGGTGGAGACCATCAGGCACCGCGCGCTGCCCGAACGGACGCTTGTACCCATGAAGACGGTATTACTGCGATCGGCCAGCCCTGCCCCTGCTGCCAGCATACCAGCTTTCTTCTCCACAGGAAAAGTCTCGCCAGTGAGCACGGCTTGGTTGACAAAGAAATCCTTGGCTTCTAACACGATCCCATCCGCGGGGATCAGGCTGCCTGCCGAGAGAAGGACCACGTCCCCTGGCACGATCTCCTCAGCAGGGATGATCTTTGTTTGGCCGTCACGGATAACGTTAGCCCTGACGGTCAGTGTTGCACGCAACCTTTCCGCAGCATTGTTTGCGCCATATTCTTGCCAAAATGAGAGCAGAGCGCTGCTCAGGACGATCAAAAGAATGATGATCGCGTCGACCCAATCTTGCAGGAAGGCAGAAATGATCGTGGCTGCAATCAGGATCAGTAAAATAGGGCTTTTGAATTGGTTGAGGAATAATCCCAGAGGGGTGGCTTTTGTGTGCGCGTGCAGGCGATTGGGGCCAATTGTGTCAAGTCTTGTCTGCGCCTCACTGGAAGCAAGGCCGTTGAGAGTGTCACTATTCAAAGAGCGAGCCAACTCTTCCACCGGTTGGCTCCAATAGGCATGTGAGGTGTTTGCGTGAAGTGGCATCCGACCTCCTTAGCAAAGGTGTCGTTAAGTATAACACTTTCATATCGCGCCCCAGAACAAGTCTTTAAAATCAAAACCCTGGTATGAGAACCGAATAACTTATAGAAAAGGTGTTTGAAAGTGATTCGGGTCTATCAATTATTTGTCTGGTCTGCGTTTTCTTCCGGAGAGGGCCGAGTTCCATGAAAAGCCTTTCTTGTTCTCATGCCTGTAAATGTGCCTCCCCCGCCAGAGGTGAGGCTCTGGCGGGGGGTGTTAGAGGAGGAGAAATATGCGAATATTAAGGTATGCTGGCAGGTCGTGCAGCCAGTGTGACGGGCACTTCGAGGGTGTTGCCGTCGCGCAGGATGGTGAGGGTGACCTCGGTACCCACCTTGTAGCTGCTGATCAAGCTGCGTAGATCGGTGAGTGAGGTCACTGCCTTGCCGTCCACTGCGGTGATGACATCGCCACCGATGTTGACGGTCTCACCGTTGATGGTCACTGACTTGTCACTACCTTTTAAACTTGCCTTGTCTGCCGGGCTGCCATTTTCCACCTGCACGATCAAGATACCTTGCTGGTCTGCGCTCAAGTTCATCGCTTTGGCAATTTCCGAGGTGAGCTGCGCTCCCATGATGCCAAGCCAGGCGGTGCCCTGGTTCTCAGGATTGGGTAGGGTGTTTTCGGAGGAATTATCTGTGATTACTTCTGGCGTGGCTGTGGCTGCCGGGCGGGCATCTAGAGTCACGTCCAGGCTGGTCTCTTTCCCGTTACGCAGAACTGTCAGGGTCACGGTCTGGCCAACTTCCGTGCTGTCATTGAGGTAGGCGATCAAGTCGTCCATGCTGGTGAGAGCTTGGCCATTGATGGCCGTGATCACGTCGCCGCCGACAGGGATTTCCTGTCCGTCAACAGTGATGCTGCTCTGGCTGGGGAGGAGACCGGCCTTGGCTGCAGGACCGCCATCTACTACGGTCACGACCAACACACCACGCTGTCCTACATGCAGCTTCATCTCGGTGACCATGTCAGGTGTCAGTTTCATACAGCTGATGCCCAGGTAGGGATGGTCGTATTTGCCGGTCTGGATCAGCGAAGGCACAACTTTGCTTACAATTGCCGAAGGGATGGCAAAACCGATGCCGGCATTGGCATTGACAGTCGATTCTATTGCCGCGGTCACCCCAATCACCTGCCCCTGGTCGTTCAGCAACACGCCGCCAGAGTTACCCGGGTTGATGGGTGCGTCCGTTTGGATGATGTCGGGAATCTGGTAGGCTGCGCCAGCGGTAGCCCTTGAACTAGCATCCAGCGTACGACCGAGGGCGCTGATGATTCCAACCGTCATGGTACCTTCCAGCCCGTATGGGTTACCGATAGCGATGGCCAACTCGCCAACCTTCACCTGCTTTGAATCACCCATTTGTACGGGATGGAGAAGATCGGGTGCGCCTTCCACCTTGATCACGGCCAGATCGCTGTACGAGTCAGCACCGACAAGGGTGGCAGGCAATGTCGTGCCATCGGCAAATGTGACTTCGATTTTATCGGCGCTTTCGACGACATGATTGTTGGTGACGATATGGCCTTCACTATCCCATATGAATCCAGAGCCGAGTGCCTGGTTGTATTGTTGCGTGTCAGGCTGGCTGTTCCTGGGTAAACTGAAGTCAAAGGGGGTCTGGCTCAGGTCCAGGGTCGAAGCGTCTTGCTTCTGTACGACCCGGATGTTAACGACAGACGGGTTAACCTGGTCGTAAACATTTTCTAGCGTGCCTTCGTAAGCTGCGATTACATCGCCCGAAGTCGATGTATCTTGGGGAATGACGGCTGTGTTTTGTACTTGGGTATTTGTCTGGTTAGCCTGGCTAATTGAGTTTTGCCCAATCTTCGCCTGTATGGCTGAAACCGAGCCACACGCTGAAAGTAGCAGTGTGGCAATAACGAGCAAACTGGTTAGTTTTAGGGTATGTGTTTTCATAATTAACCTCTAGATAAGGGTAGTCTATGGTTCCTTATCACGGCTATAGCATACCCCAGTAAACGTCCAGGGTCTTTATGGTTGGTTTTCGGTAACCTTATGGTTAGTTTAAGGGTAGCCAAAGGGTGAACTGGCTACCCTGCCCAGGCGTGCTTGCCAAGATGATCTGACCCCCGTGGGCTACTGCCAGGTCACGCGCGATACTCAAGCCCAGCCCCATACCCTGTTTGATGCGCCGCCCCTGCCCGCCACGGTAGAAAGGATTGAAAATCAAAGCTTGCTCTTCCGTAGAGATACCCGGCCCCTTATCCGCCACGCGCACCCAGGCGCGCTCCCCTTCCTGCCCGGCAGTGATAGTCACAGCATGTCCGGGAGGTGTGTATTTAATGGCATTGTCGACCAGGTTGCCGATCACCTGAGCGAGACGGACCGGGTCGGCTTGAAGCGTGGGCAGCGAGGTAGGGATATCCGTAGTCCAATGCAGGCGTTTCTCCTCAGCCATGGCTTGCCAGGGACTCAAGACGCGCGGCAGCCAGGAAGCCAGCGAAATCGCTTCGCGCTGCAATTCAAGTGTGCCCAAGTCCTGGTCATGCAGATGGGCTAGTTCTTCCACGACGTGTTGCATGCGTACGGTTTCTTCATCCATGCCGACAGTTAGATCACTGAGCAATTGCGAGTCTTGCGCGGCACCTTTAGAAAGGGCATGAATGGCGGACCGCAAAGCTCCTAGGGGGCGACCCAATTCATGGACCAGATTGGCAAGCAGTTGGCGGCGGGCTTGTTCCAGGCTGTGCAGACGCGCCACCAGGTGGTTTACAGCGCGGGCTTGCTCGCGTAGCTCGGTTGGGCCTCTTTCGGGCAAGGGTTCGCTGCGTGTGCCTGCCGCTACGTCGTAGATAGCTGCTGTAACATCCTGCACCGGCCGGCTGATATTCAATGCCAGAATTAATCCAATTCCTGCCCCAAATAGCAGACCACCGCCTAAAATGACGATGATTAGCATGCGCATTTGTGAGAACAGCTCGTAGACGGAGTCAATGTGATAGGTGACGCGCACGATGCCCAGGACGGGACCATCGGAGCGAACGACCGGCGAGAGCACATCCAGCACCACGTCGTGTAAACGCAAGCCCGAATAGTTGGTCAATACCACCTCGCTGCCCTTACGTGCTAAATCGAGGCCGTTCATGCTCAGTAATTGCCCGAGATATCCCTGGTCGGTGGGGTCAGTGGAATAGAGCAGGTGGCCTTGTGGGGTGAGGAACATAACCCGTAAGGAGGGGTCTAGCTGGACACGGGAGAGCATACTCTCGAAGAGCAACGGGGTGCCCCAGAGATCATATTCAGTGCGGCTGATCTCAGCCAGCAGCCGGGCATCGCTCAAGATATTTTGTGCCAGGCGCGGCAGGAGCACCTGAGTCTCCAGCACATAGGACAACCCGATGCCCATCAGTGGGATGATGATGGCGAGAGGCAGAATGTGGCTGAGCAACAGGCGGTTACGCAGTGAACGGAACATCAGGCTACCTCGGAATGCAATTTGTAGCCCACCCCACGCACGGTCAGAATGCGGCTCGGGTGGTTAGGGTCTTTTTCAAGCTTTTCGCGCAACCAGCGGATATGCACGTAAACCACCTGCGGTTGACCGATGAACTCCGCCCCCCATACACGACCGAGAAGCTCATCCACCGAGAAGACCCGTCCTGGTTCGAGCACCAGGGTATATAGCAAGTCAAAATCGCGTGGAGCTAGAGGTACTTCTTCTCCTGCCAGGGTGACCGTATGCGCCAAAGGATCGATAGTGAGGTCACCTAAAACAATAGGGGCTGAGCGCTGGCTTTGAGATAGTGGAGCGGCATGTTCGGTGCGGCGTAACACGGCTTTAATGTGCGCCAGCAGGACATCCACATCGAAAGGTTTGGTAATGTAATCGTCCGCGCCTAACTCGAGGCCAAGCACTTCGTCCAACTCGCGGCGGCGGGCAGTGAGAAAGATGACTGGCAGATTGAGCGTTTCCTTGAGGTGGCGTAAGGCGTCCAGCCCATCCATGCCCGGCAGGCCAATATCCAGGAGTACCAGGTCGGGCGGTTCGCGGTGTGCCATCGCCAGGGCGTCTTCTGCGTTGGCAGCTGTATTGACGGTGTAACCACCCTGTTCCAGATTGAAGGCCAGGCTGCGGCGCAAAAGTGCGTCATCATCCACAAGAAGGATATGCTTGGACATACCTCAATTTTAGTCCAAGATTGCCAGAAAAACTGAAGTGATTGCAGCCGCCAGAATGACTACAGTGGCTACGGAAGCAAAAACTCGCTGGAAACGGTTATTGGCATAGTCGCCCATTAGTTGTTTGTCATTGGTCAGCTTGAGCAGGAAGTAGAACACAGGCGGCAGCATCACGGCGTTGATGGTTTGGGTGACAATGGCAACCTGGAAAAGAGAAATTTTCGATAATAAGATCACCAGCATGGCAATTGTTAACTGGAGGATGTACAGGATATAGAAAGTTTTACTCTTCTTGTATGAATCGTCCAGACTGCCCGAGACGCCGAAAAATTCAGCGAAGGCGTAAGCTGTGGAAAGCGAAACCACAACCAGCCCCATGAAGCCAGCATTGAGGATGCCAATGGCGAATAATTCCCCTGCCAACTTACCGGCAAATGGCTGAATAGCCATGGCGGCTTGCTCGCCCGAAGTCAGCTCAATGCCATGCACAAATAAGGTGGCGGCGGTAGCCACGATCATGAAGAATGAAAAGAAGTCGGTCAGGAAAGCTCCCCAATAGGTCTCAATCTGCGAGAGACCCACTTTACCTTTTTCGATCTTTTTATCATAAGCGAAACTACTGATGAAAAATTGGCCCCAGGGTGTGATGGTGGTGCCCAACACGCCCATGCCGATTACAAAATAATCGCGCAGGTAGGTCCGATTGAAATCCAGACCATGCGGCCAAACCAGGTTGCCCAGCGCCATGCCCCAATCAGGTTGAGCTTTGATCGCCGAAACAATATAGGCGAGGAAAAATACACAGGCCAGCAGCATGATATTTTGGGTCAGCTTGTAGCTGCCGCGTGTAATGAAGATAAAGGAGAGAACAACAATGCCAATTACCACCGGGGCGGGAGGCAGGTGGAACATGGCACTGGTGGTTTTGACTGCTGATATCTCGGTGATCAACGTACCCATATTGGCGACCAGCAAAGCGCCAAACATCAGCATGGCAGCGCGCACGCCGTATCGTTCGCGGATGAGATCCGCCAGGCCGCGGCGGGTAATCACGGTCAAGCGCATACCCATCTCCTGCGTGATTGCCAGCAGCAGGGTGATCACCGGCAGCAGAAAAAGGATGGGGTAGCCGAGCTTAGCGCCGGCAACCGAATAAGTAGCCACACCGCCAGCGTCGTTATCGGCCATGGCAGTGATGGTGGCTGGCCCAAACACAGAAAGCAAGAGCAGGAATTTCTTCCAAAAGCCGATCAAGGTGAGGCGGCGATTCGCAAAGACGTCAGGTGTTTTCATGACTCGCCTCCCAGGAATTTAGTGATAAAAGCGCGGTAAACGTTTCTTCCAGGCAGTCGGAATGATTTTGTCGAGAGCGTCATCGGCAGTGACAATGCCCTTGATGATGTTATCATCGTCCACCACAGGCACAGCTAGCAGGTCATATTTTGCGGCTAATTGAGCCACCTCATCCTGGTTATCAAGCGGGCGCACACTTTTCACGCGGATCTCCATGAACTCAGTCACAGCCGAATCCGGCGGGGCAAATACGAGGTTATTGAGCGAGAAAACGCCAAGCAAGTGTTTTTCATCATCGACAACATAGACATAAAAGAGCGTCTCTGCTTCGGAGGCGTGCTCACGCAGGAAGCTGATGGCTTCTTCAGCGGTCAGATTGGGTCCAACCCAGGCAAATTGTGTGGTCATGATACCACCAGCGGAATCTTCCGGGTAAGTGAGTAGCATGCGGACATCGGCGGCTTCCTCAGCCTCCATAAGTGCCAGGAGCTCACGGCTGCGCTTTTCTGGCAGCTCGGCCAGCAAGTCGGCTGCCTCGTCAGGCTCCATTTCCTCCAGGACGTCTGCCACCTTCTCGTCCGACATACCTTCAACCAGGCTGGCCTGAAATTCTGTCTCGACCTCTTCCAGGGTGTCCGCCAGTTGTTCCATGTTCAGTGCATCCAGCACCTGACCGCTTTCCGGGCGGTTAAGATCGCTGATGATCTCGGCTACATCGGCGGGGTGCAGCTCAGCCAACTTGTCTGCTGGGACACGCAGGCGCATGAATTGGTCGTGACGTAGCAATTCCACGCTATCCCAGGGAATGGTACTGGGGCGCAAGTTTTTGCGAAAGGTTGTCGCCAGTCTCTGGGTTGGTTTTTCTAGTCCCATACGGCGCAAGATGCCCATCTGCCCGGCGTCTACATTGGTGACATAGAAGGTACCGCGAATGCGTACCAATTCCAGATCGTTAACGCGAACCACGCGTGCCCCATCGGTGTCGATGATCTGTTTATCGAGCACATCACGGGATAGCAGCACGTCATCTTCCGCCAATTCGTATGTGGGTAGCTCATCCACCGGATGACGCACGATGATCGTTGGAGCCAGCAGTGAGACGACCTCGGTAAACGGGATTGTCCGTTGTTGGTGATTGGCTTCAACTACGACGGCATCGATGGTAGGGTGAGGAAAATTGGGCTGTTCGCGAGCAACCAGGTCATTCAGCTTGCCGATCAGGTTGCCATCCATGTCGGTCACTTTGCGCCCCAAGAGATCACTGAGAAATGCCATAACCGCCTCCGTGTTTTATCGAAAATATCTATCCGGGATTCGGGTAATAAAAAGCCGCCTATATGGCGGCGAAGGAGGTACGTACCCACAGCCTGCACGGTCATTGCCTGTGCCAGGTTGTGCTGAGGTGTTAAGCAAGCCGAACGTGCACTTCGTTGATTTAATCCGGCAAGCTACTCCTTCGCCAATTGGACAGTATGGTACTGTGACAATTATCTGAATCCACGAAAAAATATCCTTACACTATTCCACGCTGAATCTGACACGAACGACCTAAGAGCAGTGTCGTAGCGTTTGCACATTATCCTACCGCCTAGCAATCACGTCAAGAGATGTGAAATTCACTACCCGGCATCGGGAACATCCCCCAAGCCTTTGCCGTCCCAACTTCGATGGGCTGGCGCGGCGATGAACTCTTCATCATTAAGCACCAGGTAGGGGTAGGCGAAGGCTTCTGCATCATTACGCAGGTCTTCCGGAGGTGTATCGCCACGGTAAGGTGCAATCAGCAGGCTGAACTCCTGCACGCGTCCATTGTAAGAGGGGGCGTAGGGCTTGATATGCCCTGAGGCGGAGGTCCTGACCGCCAGCAAGTTGCCCAAGCCGGTGTCTGCCGTGGCATAGTGGTACTGCCTGCCCCAGTAGCTGCCAAAGGGGTTGAATAGAATTCGCACAGCTTCGCCCTGCTTGCGGGTGCGTAATGGGCAAAAAGCGACATTGCTGGCAAAGTCAGCGTTTTGGGCAACCAGAAGCCCGCGACTACCGTCCGACACCGCCACCCAGCCGTGTGTGATGTGGTTGTTGATGCTATCGAGCTGAATGTTTTTCGAATAGCTACCATAATCAAGCTGGTACGTGCTGATATGGTCACAGAAATTGTGCTTCCAGACACGCAGTGGATTCTGTGACGTGCCGGAGAGCACCGGGCTGATCTCGCATGGCATGACCGCCTGCCAGGCGTTGTCCCAGGCTTGCTGGAGCCGGGCGGCGTGCTCGGGCGCATATCCATGGTCGGGGGTGCGAGGATAGAAAACGCGCATGATCAGGTAAACGTAGGGCATACCGCTGACCAGCATGATCTCGCGTTCGTAGCGCACG
>ERZ1649853.580-NODE-580-length-15337-cov-5.608166_pt1 | contig 15337 bp, 13 predicted proteins | sample MGYA00575353_ERZ1649853 | MGnify/ENA primary metagenome ERZ1649853 (study PRJEB40853, sample SAMN11349654) | freshwater sediment metagenome | isolation source: river sediment | host: Sediment | place: India: Okhla Barrage, New Delhi | collected 2017-02-21 ...
CCACCGGAGGCACCGGGACGTAAACATTGTAGTCCACCACGAAGGAGAATATCTTTCCCGTCTGGTCCGAAAACCGGTAGTCCTCCATCTGGTCAATGGCCTTGCAGTTGGGGTTGACGCATATCCTCCGTGGCGGGAACTGCGGCGTGCCGCACTTCTTGCACTTGTATCCATAGAGCCGGGCCAGCTGCTTCCTCTCCCGCCAGGCCATCGAGTTCGAGGTGAACCCATATTCCCCCTCCCGGGCTCCCAGGAAGAACTTGACCGCGCCCCGCATCGAGGCATACCTTTCCCAGCTCTCCAGCTCCTTGCGGCGGGCCAGGCCCTTCTTCACGCCCCACTTGTCCTTCATCCTGGCGATCTTGTCGGTCACCTTGAAGAGGAGCACATCGACGCCCTGTCCATAGCTGGCCACCATTATCCTGTCGCCGGGCTTGGCCTCCTCCAGCGCGCCCACCAGCATGATCAGCGGATGGGCGGCACAGGTGTCCCCCACCTTGTCGATCAGGTGGTCCTGCACCTGGGCCGGGTTGAATCCCATCTTCTTCGCCAGAGCCCCGTGGGCCCGGGCGATGGGATAGCAGAAGGCGACCTTGGAGATGTCGTTCGGCGTCAGCCCCTGCTGCTGCAGCATCCCGTTGATGGCGCGCGGGATGATCTTCTCATAGCCCTCGTCCCGGATCCAGCGGTCTTCCCAGGAGTGCTCGAACTCCTCGTAGACCGCGCGCCAGCGGTCGACGAAATCCACCGACAGAGAGTAGGTGGCCTCCAGCTCGGCCACCACGTCTTCCTGCCCGACCGTCAGGGCAGCGGCGCCGTCGCCGTACACGTACTCCTGCGGATTGCCGGGCTTGACCACCCGGCAGTCGGCGGCGGTGACCATCACCTTCTTCACCGAGCCGGCCTTGACGGCATCCAGGGCATTCATCAGGGCGGTGGTGCCGGCCTTGCTGCCGGAGGCGAAGTCGGCCACGCGGACGTCCTCCCTGAAGTCAAGGGCGGTGGACACTATGCTGGCCTGCTGCCTCACCAGGTAGGAGGGGGTGCTGGTGGCGAAATAGAGGCCGCCCACCTTGGCCCGGTCCTCTCCATCCAGGCAGTAGATGCCTGCTGCGGTGGCCATGGTGATGCTGTCCTCGTTCTGATTGGCCACCGACCTCTCCCCCGGCGTGGGAAAAGTCATCAGGAATCCGGTTGCTTCGTTCATCTTGGCCCGGCTCAGCCGGTACCAGGGTATGTAGGCCGAGTACGATGTGATGCCGATCATGTTGCGCGATACCTCCCCAGTAAGTAGTGAATCCGGCGGCGCGAGACCCCAGCCGCGCGGGCATGGTGGTACGCGTTCATGGTATTACACCGACCTGCCCGCGTCAAACGGGTTGGGCACGCCCCTGGCAGCCCGGGCCGGGTTCTACCGTTGCTGTATCTTGTTAGTCGGCGGGGGTTGACGTAGAGAGAAGAGACCCCGCAGAATCCTGAGATAGTCGACGAAAACGATCTTGGGATTAAGGAGGTCTCTTCATGGATAGCATAGATGGACTGGCGACGATTCTCAAGGCGGAGGTGGGGCGGTGGGAGGAGGTGGTGTTTGCGTGGGCCTGCGATCTGGCCAGGAGGTTGGCCGAGCTCCTTCTGCAGAAAGCCGACCAGGAGCTCATGAACAGCACGGAAGGTGGCCTGAAGGTGGAGGGCTTCCGGGAACGCTGGGTGACCACGCTGTTCGGGGATATCAGGATCAAGCGTCGGCTGTACAGCGACGGTGAGGGGGGCAGCCGATTCCTTCTGGATGAGGCCATCAATGACATTGCCGCCCAGACGAACCTGCTGGCGCTGGACGCGGCCACAGAGGCGGCCAGGGCCGGCGATCAGGGGCGGGGTTTCGCCGGCATAGTCGGCGGCATACAGATGGGGGTCACGGAGGCGGTGAGGGCCATGGAAGCGGGGACGTGGGAGGTGGAAGCGGGAGACAGGCTGGCGGCTGATGCCGGGCAGGCGATGGACAACATCCTGGACCGGTCGCGCAAGGTGGGGTGCAGGTTGAGCAGATACTCCATGCGGCACGCGAGCTGGATAGCCTGAGCGCCGGCGTGCTGGAGGCCATAGAGCGGATCAGCCGGATCGTGGAGCAGAACTCGGCGGCCACCGAGGAGATGTCGGCCCAGGCAGAGCAGTCACTGGCAGCCGCACAGTCGCTGGCGGAGATGTCCGAGACCATGGCGCGATCGCCGGCCGTCTTCAAGATCGAGGCCGGGAAGGCAGAGAGGACGCCGGCGAAGACAGAGTAGGGCCCCTTCCGCCTGCAGTTGCCAGGTCATCCCGGGGATGCTGAGGGTGGGGCTGCCCCGGTCGCCGGCCTGGGGTTGCGCGCGGCCAGCACCACCATCACGATTCCGATGCCGAGCAGGATGACTCCCGCAATCAGGGTGCCCAAACCAGCCCAGAACAGCCACGGTATCCTGGCCCCTATGCTCCCGCCGACGTCTATGCCGGCGGAGCCGTCTTCGTTCATCAGGACGATGACCCACTGGCCGGCCTCCGGGGCCCAGGTCAGGGTCTGCGTTCCTTCTCCGTGCGTCGAGGCTGCCCAGAAGCTCTGTGAGAGGGGAGGCGGGGGTGTGGACTCCCCCGAGTGGTGCCGGTAGGTGATGGCTTCCTCCCCGGAGTCGTTTCCGGCCCAGTGCTGCACCTCGTCATACGGGACGCCGCTCAGGTAGGCGGCCACATCCGATTCCGCTGCTATGCCCACGAACGGCGCCTTTCCGTTGTTGCTGTCGGCCTCCACGCGCAGGGACACGAAATCCCCGGGTTGCCAGTTGCCGCCCCAGTCGACTCCCGACCCGAAGTCAACGGGCTCCGAGACCACCGCGTAGGAGGTGCTGGCCAGATCGGCGGTCCGGCTGGTGATGTACCCTTCATCGTTCTTGAAGGCCTGGCTCACGCCCATCATCCCCCCGCCGCCGGCCATCAGCGCCAGGCCGGCCAGCAGGATGATGATGCCGATGACAAGGAGGGCTATTCTTCCGGCGCTCATAATGCCTCCTGGTTCTTCATCGTTTTCTTGCCGCCGGCGTTCGCCGGCGCGCTCATAACCAGTATCGAGTATCCGGACGCCGGCGCCATCGGTAGACCTACGTATCGCGGGGTTGTGGAGACGCCTTAGACGGCGGTCCCCTCACGAGGCGATACAGAGTGGGGGATGGCGATCGCCATCCCCCACTCGCTCAGGCATCAGAGGCTCATCGGGGTGCCCGGGGCGGAATCGTGGAGCACCGGCTGGTCGAAGTTGTTCCACCAGGTCTCCGGGTTGTTCAGGCCGGTGGGATCGGTGTAGAACACCCTGTACTGGGCCTTGGCCCAGTCGAAGACCTGGGTCAGGTTGAACGTGTCGTGGCCGGCCCCCTTTATCCCCTGTATGAGGTAGAAGTAGGTCCAGGCGCCGTGGGTGTACTGCGGATAGTCCCACGAATCGGAATCGGGGGTGCCCATGGTGCTGGCTACCATCATCACGTGGCCCGACCTGGGGCTGGAGAAGACCTCGCCCATGGCGTCCGCCAGGCACGTATCGATGAAGATGAAGGTCTGGGCCGCCACACAGTCACGGAAGTCCGCCGTCAGCTCGGTGTCCCAGTACAGGCCATCCATGCCGCCTTCCGGAGTGCCGTAGTCATGCATGACCAGGGCCGCTTCATTCAGATCGTCCCCGGGCATGGCATGGCCGGAGGCGATGAAGGCCACACGGTCATTCGAATCGGCGTTGGCCACCATTGCGCGAACGGCCCGGCTCACGTTGTACTCGCTGGCGGTCCCCGTATACAGGCTGTAGTCGCTGCTCTTGAGGTGGCCGTATACCTGGCACTCGTATCCTGCCGACGACAGGTAGTTGTACCAGTCGTTGGCGTCCTCATCGCAGTAGTTCAGGTCGCCGGTGTCCGCGGTGAGGTTGAGGTAGTCGGAAATGCCGTAGATCACCGCGTACTTCTTCACCGGGTTCGAGAAGCTGATGATGAAGCTCTGGGTGTCCGAGAGACCGCCCGCGTCGCGGACCTTCGCCGTGACTGCGACGGTGCTTCCCGCGGCATCGTCCGCCGTCCACGAGATGGCGCCCGTGGTGGCATTGATGGTCATGCCGGTGGGGGACTGGTCCAGGCTGAACGTCAGCGGAGAAGTGCCTCCGGTGGCCTGCACCGTGTAGGTGTAGGCCTGGCCATCTGTGGCCGTGGTGACGGGAGTGGACGTAATGTCCGGGGCCCCGGTGGCGGCGCCGGTGACCGTGATGGTGAAGCTCTGCTCGTCTGAACCGCCCTTTCCGTCCTTCACCTTGACAGTGACCGAGAAGCTGCCCGCCTGCGTGGGCGTCCAGCTGATGACGCCGGACTCATCGTCGATGGTCATGCCGGTGGGTGCGGCATCCAGGGAGAAGGTCAGCTCGTCCCCTTCGTTTTCGTCCTCGGCCTCCACTTCGTAGGTGTAGGCGCTGTTCTGGGTGGCCGTGGACGAGGCGGTGGAGGTGATCTCCGGCTCCTTGTTGCTTTCATCACCGCCGCAGAGGCCGCCGACACTGGCGGCCAGGAGCAGGACTATGATACCCAGGGTGGCCATGATTCTTGTCATAACTTTCCTCCCTATTCCCTGCCCTGCCGGGCGACTGCGCCAGGTCCTGCCGCCGTCCGAGAAAAGACGAAAGCCGATAGACGCACTACCGGCTTATCAATGCAGTCTGCCCTTCTCCCTCTTGCGGTCCTGGAACGGAGCACCGGCTGCCCCCCTTGCGGGCCCCGTCCGCCTGGTAATCACCTCGAACGTAACATAAAGATGTCGGGGCTGTCAAATCCTGCGTTGGCCAGCAGCTCCTCGGCGTTCCGCCGGCCAATGCCCTCCACTGCATTGGAGCTTGACACAGGTGCTCTGCCGAGTAGACTCTCGGTGCAGGTTCTCCGGGAGGCAGCCTCCGTCTCCTGTTCAGGTCTCCTTCGGGGAACCACAGGGCCGGAAGAAAGGGGGGGAATGTCCGGAGCGAAGGGTTTCAAGTCCAGGTATGGGCCATGGGCCCTGGTCACGGGCGCCACCAAGGGCCTGGGCGCGGAGTTCGCCCGGCAGATCGGCGACAGGGGGCTCAACCTGGTGCTGGTGGCCCGGGGGCGGGACGAGCTGGCGCGAGTGGCCGGCGAAGTCCGAGGCCGCAGCCATGTGGAGGTGAAGACGGTGGTGGCCGACCTCTGCCGCCAGGAGTTCATGGAAGCGCTGCGCCGGGAGACCGACGGCTTGGAAGTCGGCCTGCTGGTCTGCAACGCGGCCCATCCGCTGGTCGGCCTCTTCTTCGAGCAGAGCCTGGAGGACAAGCTGAAGACCGTGGAGGTCAACTGCCGGGCCCCGACCATGCTGGTCCATGAGTACGGGGCCGGAATGCTGGCCCGAGGGCGCGGCGGGATCATCCTGCTTTCGTCGGGCTCTGCCCTGCAGGGCGTGGCCTACACCGCCAGCTACGCCGCCTCGAAAGCCTACAATCTCATTCTGGCAGAGAGTCTCTGGGAGGAGCTTCGGGAGCGTGGCGTGGATGTCCTGGGCTTCATGCCCGGGGCCACGCGCACGCCCGGATTTGAGCAGTCCAGGCCGCGCCTGGAGCGGTCCAGCCTGGCGCCGGTGTCCGAGGCCGGGCCTGTTGTGGCCGAGGGTCTCAGGGTCCTGGGCCGGACGCCCAGCTGGATACCGGGCAGGAGGAACCGCTGGTCCCTGACCCTGGCCCAGAGGCTGCTGCCGCGGCGGCGGTTGATCCAGCTGGTGGGCGGCAACATGCGCCAGTGGTATGCCAGATGACCAGGTGACTTCAAACGGCGCGGCTGGCCGTTGCCGGCTGCAGTCCAAATGCAGGGAAGGGGGCCAGATGGGTGTGTCAGCTAGCTCTCATTCCGGCGAATCGAAGGTGTGCCTGGTGACCGGGGGCGCCGGCATGCTGGGACGGGCCATTGTCTCCCAGCTCCTGGAGAGGGGCCAGAGCGTTCGCATTATCGACCTCGAACCGGCGGAGGATGACCGGGCCGAGATGATGATGGGCGACATCCGGGATGCGGCCGCCGTCAAGAGGGCCTGCACCGGAGTGGACACGGTCTTCCACACGGCGGCGGCCGTATGGGACCCCAGACTGCCGCCCGGGATCTATGAGGACACGAACGTGAAGGGTACCCGGATAATAGTCGACGCCTGCCTCCAGCTGGGCGTGCCGCGGCTGGTATATAGCAGCAGCCTGGACGTGGTCCTGGACGGGAAATGCAGCCACCGCCTGGCCGATGAGTCCGCGCCCTATCCGGCCGATGTGACGAAGATGAACCGATATGCGTACAGCAAGATGATGGGAGAGCTGGCTGTGATCAAGGCCAACGGGCCGGCACTGTCCACCTGCTCCCTGCGCATCGTGGGGATGTACGGCCCCGGCGACAAGTACCACCTGCCCAACGTGATAAAGGTGGTCAAGAGCGGCCTCAACGTACACCTGGGCGATGGAAAGGCACAGTTCAGCCATGTCTTCTCCGGGAACGCGGCCCATGCTCACATACTGGCGGCCGAACACCTGGGGCCCGGCTCGCCGGTGGCTGGACAGGTGTACTTCATCACCGACCACGACACGGGCAACTTCTTCGAGTTCATGGACCCGTTCCTGGACCAGCTCGGCATACACCGGCCCAGGGTTTCCATCCCTCACCGTGTGGCGAATATCGTGGCGGGGGTGGTGGAGAGGTGCAGCAAGACATCCAACTTCAACCGGTTCTCGGTCTACTCCACCTGTGTGGACTCCACGTTCGTGCACCACAAGGCGACCCGTGATTTCGGCTACCAGCCGAGGTACTCCCGGGAAGAGGCGTTCAATATCACCCTGGGGTGGTTGAAGACCCAAAGACTCTAGAGGCCGTGACACCGGCACCGTGGCCTGCTGATGGTATTGACAGCCGCAGCCAGTTAGGTTATATTCCTAATTAGTAACTATTCTCTTGCAGGCTGAGGATGCCCCGGCAGCGCGTTTCCAACGAAGACGACATAAAAGCCTATCGGCTTTTGGCCAAGAAGCTCGGGTTGAAGATGACGCCCCAGCGGCTGCAGATCTTCGACGCGCTGATGTCGATGAAAGGCCACCCCTCGGCGGAGGATGTCTTCGAGGCGGTCAGACCGAAGGTTCCCAGTATGTCCTTGGACACGGTCTATCGAACCCTGGCCCTTCTCGAGCACCATGGGGCCATCAGCAGGGTGCAGCATGCCGATGACAAGGCCCGCTATGACTCGGAAACGAGGCGGCACTGTCATCTGGTCTGTACCCGGTGCCGCGCCATCGAGGACTTCTACTGGCCCGAGATTGAGGAGCTCCAGGCGCCGGATGAGACGGCGCAGTGGGGTAAGATCGAGAGAAGGTACCTGGAACTGCGGGGCATCTGCCGAGACTGCCTGGCGAAGGACGCCCGGCAATAGACCACGATTAGTCCATATCGGGAAAGGAGGAGACACTATGGCTGAAGAAAGCAGGTGCCCGGTAACGGGCAGAAGCAGCAAGCAAGTATCCGGCACAGGCATGTCGAACCGGGAGTGGTGGCCCGATCAGCTGAACCTGAAGGTCCTGCACCAGCGCTCGCCGCTGTCCGACCCCATGGGCACGGACTTCGACTACGCCGAGGAGTTCAAGAGCCTGGACCTGGCGGCCGTGAAGAAGGACCTGCAGGCGCTGATGACCGACTCGCAGGACTGGTGGCCGGCGGACTTCGGCCACTACGGAGGCCTGTTCATTCGCATGGCCTGGCACAGCGCCGGCACGTACCGCGTGGCAGACGGCCGCGGCGGCGCGGGCGCCGGCCAGCAGCGCTTCCCGCCGCTCAGCAGCTGGCCCGACAACGCCAACCTCGACAAGGCGCGCCGGCTGCTCTGGCCGATCAAGCAGAAGTACGGCCGGAAGATCTCCTGGGCCGACCTAATGATCCTGGCGGGGAACGTGGCCCTGGAGTCGATGGGTTTCAAAACCCTCGGCTTTGCCGGCGGACGGGCGGACGTCTGGGAGCCAGAGGAGGTCTACTGGGGCTCCGAGACCGAATGGCTGGGGGACAAGCGCTACTCCGGCGAGCGTGATCTCGAGAATCCGCTCGCGGCGGTGCAGATGGGGCTGATCTACGTCAATCCGGAGGGGCCCAACGGCAACCCCGACCCGGTCGCCTCCGGCCGCGACGTTCGGGAGACATTCGCCCGCATGGCCATGAACGATGAAGAGACCGTAGCCCTGGTCGCCGGCGGGCACACCTTCGGCAAATGCCATGGCGCCGGCCCGGCCACCCATGTTGGCCCTGAGCCCGAGGCCGCCCCCATCGAGGAGCAGGGCCTGGGCTGGAAGAGCAGCTTCCGCAGCGGCAAGGGCGGCGATGCGATCACCAGCGGCCTTGAGGGCGCCTGGAAGCCGAATCCGACCAAATGGGACGTGGGCTATCTGAGGATCCTGTTCAAGTACGAGTGGGAGCTGGTCAAGAGCCCGGCTGGCGCCAACCAGTGGCTGGCCAAGGACGTGGCTGAGACGGACATGATTGCGGATGCCCATGATCCGTCCCAGAAGCACCGGCCGATGATGACCACGGCGGACCTCTCCCTTCGCTTCGACCCCATCTACGAACCGATCGCGCGGCGCTATCTGCGGAACCCCAAGGAGTTCGCGGACGCCTTCGCCCGCGCGTGGTTCAAGCTGACCCACCGCGACATGGGCCCCCGCGCGCGCTATCTCGGCCCCGAGGTCCCGGCCGAGGAGCTTATCTGGCAGGACCCCATCCCCGCGGTCAACCACAGGCTGATTGAAGAGCCGGACATGGCCTCTCTCAAGGCCAGGATTCTGGCCTCCGGCCTGCCTGTTTCTCAGCTCGTCTATACCGCTTGGGCGTCGGCCTCCACCTTCCGCGGCTCCGACAAGCGCGGCGGCGCCAACGGGGCGCGCATCCGCCTGGCCCCGCAGAAGGACTGGGAAGTCAACCAGCCGGACCAGCTGAATAAGGTGCTGCAGACCCTGGAGGCAATCCAGAAGGAGTTCAACAGCGCAGCGTCAGACGGGAAGAAGGTCTCGCTGGCTGACCTGATCGTCCTGGCTGGTTGTGCGGGCGTGGAGCAAGCCGCCAAGACGGCTGGTCACAAAGTGGCCGTCCCCTTCACTCCGGGACGCATGGATGCGTCGCCGGAGCAGACCGACGCGGCCTCCTTCGCCGTGCTGGAGCCGAAGGCGGACGGCTTCCGCAACTACCTCAAGGCGAGATACTCCGTATCGGCCGAGGAGCTGCTGGTGGACCGGGCGCAGCTGCTGACGCTGACCGCGCCGGAGATGACGGTGCTCATTGGCGGGATGCGCGTCCTGAACGCCAACTTCGGGCAGACCCGGCACGGCGTCTTCACGAAGCGGCCGGAGACCCTTACCAACGACTTCTTCACTAACCTGCTGGACATGAACACGGAGTGGAAGCCGGCCTCGAAGGATGCCGACGTCTTTGAAGGACGCGACCGCAAGACGGGGCAGGTCAAGTGGACCGGCACGCGAGTCGACCTGGTCTTCGGCTCGAACTCACAGCTGCGGGCCCTGGCCGAGGTCTACGGCAGCGCGGACGCCGAGGAGAAGTTCGTCCGGGACTTCGCGGCGGCCTGGGCCAAGGTGATGGACCTGGACCGCTTCGACCTGGCCTGACGGGTGTTCTGAAGGCTCCACGGAGCCACCTGGCCGCTTATGAGGGCGGCGTTTCAGGGCAATCTGGGACGCCGCCCTTTCTGTTGTGCAGCATCGTTGAGTATCTGTTGATTTCTCCGCGGAGGAATTGACACCCTGTTGAGCATCCTGACCGTATGCTTCAGAGGTCAGATTTCGCGCCGAAGCTGGGGGGTTGCCGTGGACCATGCACTTGTGCCAAGGGACAAACAGCGCTTACTGGTCATCGCGGAGTGCCCGCGTTGCCACAGCATGAAGGTCCTCGAGCGGGAAGGGTTCCACATCCTTGGCAGATGGGAGTGCCGCGACTGCTGGAAGGTGTTCTTCTCTCCGGAATGGGCCCATCACGCGTATCCACGCGGCAACAGGCCGCCCAAGCATGCCATCTGGTGCGATATTCGCCTTCGGCGGATGCAGAGGACCAGGGATCAGTGAACCGCTGTTTGCGGTCTGGCCGCCAACGCGATCGGGGTAAGTGAGGATGTCAGAAGAGAACGGCGATAAGAAGGAACCGAGGCCGGGCCCAAAAGAGGGCGACGGGAGTACGAGCGGGAACGGCAGGCACACGATCCCGGCTCAGATGCTATAGGGATGGTCACCTCGATGGGCGACGGCTTGTTTCGACCGCATCTGGCGCCTGGGTGCTCGCACTACTGGGTCATCGAAGCCGCATTGGGTGTGATGAGCAGGGGGGCATGCAGTATCTGCGGAGAGGAGAGGCTGTTCAGAAACCACCCCCTCCCGTCAGAGTTTGCCCAATTGAGGGCCATCCCTGATCGGAACGAGGCCAATGAAGGCTTCGCGACGGAGGGTGGCGGGGACTACCAGCCATTTCCACTGCCGCGAGGTAGATGTCCGAAGCCCCGGTTCGTATAGCTGGCGGGACCCTGAGTGAATGAAAAGGAGGTTTGAAATGGCCAGTGCATTGGCGCTAGTAGGCAAGATCGGATTCGTTGTCGGTATCGCCATCGCCATCATCGGCGGCATCTGGGGGGGAGACGCCCTTCCCGAGCACGGTTGGGTGATCTGGCTGCTGCTGATCGCCGGCATCATCATCGGGCTGCTCAACGTGACGGCCAAGGAAGCATCGACCGTTTTGACCGCCGCGGTCGCTCTGATCATACTCAGCATCTGGGGACCGTACGGTCTCGAGCCGGTGGCTGAGCACGTGTCCCAGGACCTGGCGAATGAGGTCCTCGGCATCGTCTACTGCTTCGGCCTGCTTATGGCTCCGGCAGCCATCATTGTGGCCATCAAAGCGGTCATTGCCACCGCCAAGCCAGGAGACTAGCCTCGTGCGATGTTCCTGCGGCAGACAGGCACCCCTTTCTGGCCGGGTGCCTGTCTCAGATGGCTGGTGGTCGTGGTTGATCTGAAGGAAAGGAGGTGAGGACATGGGTATTCTCTGGTACATACTGGCAGGTGCGGTGGTGGGTATCCTCGCCAGGTTGATTCACCCTGGCCGGGAACGCATGGGGTGGATCATGACCCTCCTGATCGGCATTGGCGCGTGTTTTCTGGCCGGGCTCATCGGCGACCTGGTCGGCTGGTGGGACGCCATATCATGGCTGGGCTTCATCGTCGCCGTGGCCGTGGCGGTCCTGCTGCTGATGATCTACGGCAGGCTGGCTGGCGGCAGAAGCGGTGCCGCATCCCGCTGAGTTCGCGGGCAACCGGGCAGAGGGCCCCTCTTCACACCCAGGTCGCCCTGACAGGCGATCTATCCAAAGGCCCTCTGCCCCGTCCTCTTTCAGACCTCTGGCTGCTTTGCCTGTGCCCATCAACGGCACGGGCCATCCGTGATGCACATTCGGAGTGACGGAGGACCCTGGTTGCGTGTGGCAACTGTTGCTCGACGGGTGGTAGTATTGGCTGGGACGGGTTCGCGTCGATGAAGAAATGCTCCATCCTGCTCCTTTGTGCGTCGTTGCTTGCTCTTCTTGTTCCCAGCGCAGCCGCTTCTGCCGGTGATTCGATCACAGTCAGAGTCGGGGTTTATGAGAACAGCCCCAAGATCTTCGCTGATGAGGAAGGCCGCGCGTCTGGATTCTGGGGAGACATCGTGAAGTACATCGCCTCGGAGGAAGGGTGGCGGGTCGAGTATGTACCCGGAACCTGGAACGAGTGTTTGACCAGGCTGCAGAGCAACGAAATAGACATGATGCCGGACGTGGCATACACAGAGGACAGGGCCGCGCTGTACGATTTCTCCAAAGAGGCCGTCTATGTGAGCTGGTCACGGGTTTATGCCAGAAGAGGGGTCCACATAGAGTCCATTCTTGACCTCGAAGGGAAGAACGTTGCGGTGTTGAGGGGCAGCGTGAACGTCGAGGGCCCGGAAGGCATTAAGACGCTGGTCAGTGCCTTTGATGTCCAATGCGAGTTCATTGAGACTGATAGCTACAACAGTGTCTTTGAGCTGGCGGACGCTGGAGAGGCTGATGCGGCGGTTGTCAGCAAGGACTACGGTCACCTGCACGCGGCGGATTATGACGTGGTGGAGACGCCCATCGTCTTCCAGCCTTCCTCCCTCCATTTTGCCTTGACCAAAGGCTCAAGCCTGACACCCTATCTCATAGAGAGAGTCGACTCCCGTGTGGAAGAGCTCAAGGGCGATCAGGGCTCTCTCTACTACAGGTCTCTGGAGAGCTGGCTGGGAATCAGACCCGCGGGGGGAAGCGTAGCCAGGATTCCCCGATGGGTCATCTGGACGCTGGTAGGGGTGCTGCTGTTGGTGTTGCTGCTGGCCGCAGGCGCGCTTTTCCTGAGCAGCCAGGTCAAGACCAGGACCAGGGAGCTGAAGGCCGAGGCCATCGAGCGCCAGAAATACGAGGAGATGGACAAGCTCAAGGGCAATCTCCTTTCCATGGTGTCACATGAGCTCCGCACGCCGCTGGCCACGATCAAGGGTTACTCCACCATGCTCATCGACTACAATGACAGGCTCGACAACGATGAGAAGGCCAGATCGCTGATGTCCATTGACAAAGCAACGGACCGTCTGGTCAGCCTGGTGGATCAACTGCTGGACATGTCACGCATGGAGGCGGGGCTGTTGAAGCTGGAGAAGGACCTCGTCGATCCGGCCGTGCTGACAGAGCAGACAGTGGCCGACGCGAGGTTGCGGGCGCCGGAGTACCGGCTTGAGGCGGATGTGCCAGCGGGCTTGCCGCTGGTGCGCATGGACGCTAACCGTATTCGGCAGGTGCTCGAGAATCTGATCGACAATGCCGTCAAGTATGCCTCCAATGGGAGAGTGGTGACAGTGTCGGCGCTTTCCCGTGGCACTGAACTTGTCTTCAGCGTGGCTGACCATGGCCTGGGGATACCTGAAAGCGAGTTGGATAAGATCTTTGACCGGCTGTATCGTATAGAAGAGCGACCGGGGACACAGGTGCAGGGGCTGGGACTGGGACTGGCCATCTGCAGAGGATTGGTGGAGGCCCACGGAGGCCGGATCTGGGCGGAAAGCAGGATCGGCCAGGGCAGCCGGTTCGTCTTCACCATTCCATTGGGAGCTTGAGGGGAGAGCAGACATGCCGCCAAGAGAAATCAAGGTTCTGGCTGTCGATGACGATGCGGAGATCCTCCGGCTTGTCCGGCGGGTGCTGGAGATGGAGGGTTTTGTCGTTGTCACGGCCGACAGCGGGAAGTCCGCACTGGAGGAGCTGGGCCGTGGGCAGTTCGATCTAGCGCTCCTGGACCTCATGATGCCGGGCATTGACGGCATGGCCGTCTGCCGGCACATCCGCAGCTTCTCCACCCTGCCTGTCATCCTTATCACTGCCAAAGCCCATGATGACGACAAGGTGACGGGCCTCAACGCCGGCGCCGATGATTACATAACAAAACCCTTCTCAACACGGGAGCTCGTCGCCAGGGTGAAAGCGGTGCTAAGGCGCAGCCAGGTGACCTTTCCTGTCCCATCATCAGCCAGGATAGTGAGCGCTGACCTGGAGATCGACTTCCCCGCGAGGCGGGTGACTGTTGCCGGACAGGAAGTCAAGCTGACACCCACCGAGTTCAACCTTCTCCAGGAGTTGGCCCAGAACAGCGGCAAGGTGCTTACCCATACCCACCTGCTGAACCGCGTCTGGGGCAGCGAGTATGGCGGCGAAATGAGATATCTCCATGTCTACATCAGCCGGCTTCGCAAGGAGCTCGGGCTCGACAGACATGGTCAGCAGATGATCGAGAGCATCAGCGGCGTTGGATATCGCTTCAACATCCTGTGAATCCGGTCCGGGGAAGGGGAATGGCATCAGGCCCGCCAATCCCCGGAAGAGGATGGAAATGGTGGGCCTGGCGTTGCAGCAGACGGAACCAGATCCTTCGAACCGGCGTTCAGCCCGGCAGCTCAGGGAGAAGGCTCTGTACCTGGTTCGGGGCTGTCAACCCCAGCGAGCGCACCCAACCCGGGGTCGTAGAGATTGTACCCGGTGGCCTCGGTGCGCCTGGCCGTCAGACGCAGCAGTCCTATGAATCTCCCATGGTCTTCTTCCAGGGCTTCGGCATCCGACGGAAAGAGGCTCTTCCCGGTGGCCTCGAGAGCCCGTTCGAAGTCCCGCCAGTGACGCCAGCCGTCCGGCAGCCTCTCGACGGCCGTTCGCGTTACCTTCGGGCATCCCTCCCACAGGTCCTGCCAGAACTCGGCGGTCTTGAAGCATCGGTCGTCGCTGTCCCAGAACACCTTGCCGTTGGACTGAGCTTGCGCCAGGTGCGGCGGGACCACGCTGCCGATAGGCTGCATCAGGCCGGGCACGACCACGCCCAGGAGCCCGCCCGGCCGCACGAAGCGGGAGAGGTAGTCCAGGTAGAGGGCGTCGGTGCCGAAATACTGGTAGGCATCAACGGAGATCGCCGCATCGAAAAAGCCCTGCGCCAAGGGTAGCGCGTGGGCCTCGGCCTTCAGGGGGCAGACCAGGTCGGCCATGCCTGACGCGACAACACGCTGCCAGTTGTGGTCGGGGCTCATCCACAGGTCGGCTGCCCAAACCCGCACGCCGAACTCCCGGGCGAGGAAGATGCTGGTCATGGCCTTGCCGCAGCCCAGGTCCAACACCCGCATTCCCGGCTTCAGAGGCAGCACCTCGCACAGCCACTCCGCCAGCCACACGGCGTTCGGCCCCATCTGGTTGTCCAGCATCCAGTCTTGATCGTACGATGCTGACCTGGGGAACTCATCCTTCTTCAGCAACGACCTGACCTCATCCGTACTCGGCCTGTTCATGCCTTCCTCCCGATGAAGACCTCGTGTGAGCCATCCGGGGGACAATCAGGGGAGCTTCCCGTAGGCCTGTTTCCAGTTGGCCGCGGCATCGAGGTAGGCATCGTAGCCATGACTTCTGATGAACTCCATCGATTTCCGGTATCGGCCATACTTGTAAGCTCTCTTGCTGTAGAAGCCCTGCAGTGTACTGCAGGAGTCCGCAAGGTCACAGTCGGCGCAGGTGTGCTCCCAACCCAGTTTCTTGATACAGCAGACCTTCATGGCGCACCGGGCCTTGCTTATGTCCCTTCGGCCATCTTCGTAACCCATCCGGCAACCCTTGCAGGTGTGGTCACCCAGTGTCCCGGCTATGCAGGTTCTGCAGTAGGCGCCGCAGCATCCGATCTCAATATGAGACATCGTTT
>ERZ1649853.581-NODE-581-length-15327-cov-12.038960_pt1 | contig 15327 bp, 15 predicted proteins | sample MGYA00575353_ERZ1649853 | MGnify/ENA primary metagenome ERZ1649853 (study PRJEB40853, sample SAMN11349654) | freshwater sediment metagenome | isolation source: river sediment | host: Sediment | place: India: Okhla Barrage, New Delhi | collected 2017-02-21 ...
CAATGAGGATCAGGGCAAAGAGGAGCATTAATCGATGACGCAAAAAGCGGTGGAGGCCAGAGGAATTGTCAAGAGCTACAAGAGCTTTTTCGGCAGGCCAGCCACAGTTCTCTCCGGGATCGACCTGGATGTGGAGACGGGAGAGATCTTCGGCCTGCTCGGCCCCAACGGCTCAGGAAAGACCACTCTCATCTCCATATTCTCGACTCTGATCTATCCGGAGCAGGGCAGCTTATCAGTCCTGGGAATGGATGCGCGCCACCACCAGTCAGAGATACGCAAGGCCGTGAACATCAGCACTGCCAAGCCCAACTTTCCCTGGAGCCTGACTGTGGCCGAGAATCTGCGCCACTACGGCATGCTCTACGGGCTCTACGGCCGGGGCCTACAGCAGGCGGTCAGCGACCAGATCGCTGCCTTTGAGCTGGAGGATTTCCGGGACATGAGATTTGAAAACCTCTCCACCGGCCTGAAACAGCGGCTGTCCATTGCCAAGGCCATGATGAACCACCCCCGCCTGCTCTTCCTGGACGAGCCTACCACGGGCCTTGACCCCGACATGTCCAGGAAGACGAGATCTCTCATCCAGAGAATCCACAGGGAAGAGAACATCTCCGTGGTTGTATCCACTCACTACATGCCTGAGGCGGAGATGCTGTGCGACAGAGTAGCCTTTCTGCGCAAGGGCAGGATAGTGGCCCTGGACACACCCCTCAATTTGAAGAGGCGGCTCTTCCTGGGGGAGAGGGTGGAAGTGAGATACGAGGGCACAGTGGATATCCCTGCCCTGCAGAGCATGCCCGGCGTCATGGGATTGAAGTCAGGGCCGGGATGGGTGGAGGTTGTGATGGAACGGGGGGGACATGGGATGGGAAAAGGCGAGGATAGAGAGAGAAACGGCCTGGATGGGATCATCAAGCTCTTCACCCAGGCTAAAATCCTGGACCTGACCATAAAGGAGCCTGATCTGGAGGATGTATTCATTGAGCTGGCAAGGTGAACTGAACAAGTATCTGGCCTCGGCCTACAAGAACTGGATCACCTCCAGAAGGAATATCTTCACCGTATTCGAGCTGTTCTTCTGGCCTATGATCAGCCTGCTTTCCATCGGCCTGCTCACCCAATTTCTCAGAGTGGAAGAAGCGATGGTCTCCTTTCTCCTGGTGGGAGCCATAGCCCTCACCATTCTCCAGGTGGCCCAGATAGACGTGGCCTATGTGCTGCTCTTTGACATGTGGTCCAAGAGCATCAAGAACACATTCATAGCCCCGGTGAGAAGCTACCATCTGGTCTTCGGTGCCGCCCTCTTCGGCATACTGAGGGGCAGTGTGGTCTTCATCATCCTGGCGGGAGTGTCTCACCTGCTCTTCGGCTTCAACTTCCAGGAGGGGGGACTGCTTCCCGTGCTGATCTTTCTCCTGGGAGTCTTTGCCATGGCCGCAGTGATAGGCATCATCGTCTGCATATCCATCCTCACCTTCGGCCAGAAGGCGGATGTTGCCGCCTGGAGCCTGAGCGGCCTGATACTCCTGGTCAGCGGGATCTACTATCCGGTGGAGGTTCTGCCGCCACTGCTCCAGGCCTTTGCCAGGCTGCTGCCCCTCACCTACTTCCTGGAGTACTACAGGTCAATATTTATCCCTGGCCCGCACCATCTGGCTACGGGCGCATTTCTGGCGGCATTCTACCTGGTCCTGGGTCTGTTCCTGCTGGACCGCGCCATAGAGAGGGCAAGAAGAACGGGCATACTGCTGCGTCTTTCGGAGTAATTGAAATGAAGGCTAATTTCCGGTTTGGGAAGTGCTCAGATTGATTAAGGGCATTTTGGGCCGCGTGTCGGTGGGAGACAGCCAGCCCGTGCGGCTGATGGGTATCATCAACCTCAGCCGTGAGTCCTTCTACAAGGGCTCAGTAGCCCAGCCGGGCGAGGCCCTCTCCCTGGCCCGGAGGATGCAGGAGGAGGGAGCAGATATGATCGACCTGGGGGCGGTGTCTACTGCTCCCGGATCGCCCTTTGTCAGCGAAGACCTGGAGAGAGAGAGGCTCTTTCCCGCCCTAAAGGAGGTTTTAGGGGGGCTGGATATACCCGTCTCCGTGGACACGCAGAGGGCCTCCGTGGCTGGCGATGCTCTCTCTTTGGGTGCTGAATGCATCAATGATGTATCCGGCCTCTGCCATCCGGCCATGGCGGCCAGTGTGGCGGAGCATGGCGGCTCTCTGGTCATCATGGCCTCAGCCCACCGGCCGGGGGATCTGCTCGATATGGATCAGATCATCCCTCTGCTGGGAGAGAGGATCATAGCCGCTGAGCAGGCAGGCGTTGAACCGGCAAAGATTGCCGTCGATCCCGGCATAGGCAAATGGGTGCCTGAAAAGGCTCCCTGCCACGACCTGGCCATACTTGACGGCCTGCCCCGTCTGCGGGTCCTGGGCCGGCCGGTGGTGGCAGCTCTCTCCAGAAAGTCGTTCATAGGGGAGGTTTTATCCCAGCCCGATCCCTTCCAGAGGCTGGAGGGAACGCTGGCAGCAACGGCCATCGCCGTCTACCTGGGGGCTCACATCGTCCGCACCCATGACGTGTCCGCCAGCAAAAATGCCATAAGAATGGCCAGGGCCATTCGGGGCGGCCTCTCCCACTCGACTGATGAGGAGCTGGAGGTGGAGGTGCTCGACGGCCTGGGCTTCTCGCAGGATCTGGGGCAGGTCCTTCGCCGCACCGGCGTAGATGAGCGGGGCTATGCCTCGCTATGCAGGAAAGGCTCTTTTCGCGTCCTTGCAGTGCGAAACCTGAGCAGCATGGAGGCACTGGTCATCAAGCAGGAGATGCTCGCCCGGGGCGGAGACGCCGCCATCCCCAAGATGGCTCTGCGCTGCGATCCCGGCCCGCAGGAGGTTTTAATATTGGGTACGGTTCATCAGATCTATGGGCTGGTCAAAAATTTAAGAGGGCAGCCCTTCCGGCTCTCCCGTCTGGCAGTGCTCATTGAGGCTGCTCTGGGGCTTGCGGACAGCGCGGAGCGCTACAGGTGAGTGCGTTGCAGGTAATTGGCATAAAGACGGATCTGGTAAGGCCGGGGGATGACCTGGCAGCCTGCCTGGAAGAGGCCATGAAAAGATCGGGCCTGGCTTTTCAGGACGGCGACATTCTGGTGGTCTCGGAGAGCACTGTGGCCACGGCTGAGGGAAGGGTGGTGGCTCTGCAGGATGTCAATCCCGAAGAGAAGGCCAGGATTCTCGCCGAAAAGTACGGCAAAGATCCCAGGGAGATGGAGCTGATACTCAGGGAATCGGACGAGATCATAGGAGGCATCCCCGGTGTGGTCCTCACCCTGAGGGAAGGATTTCTCTATCCCAATGCCGGAATCGATAACTCCAATGCCCCTGCTGGCCATGTGGTCCTCTTTCCAGCGGACGCCCGGGCTTCAGCCCGGCGAATGCGGGAGAGGCTGGCCAGGGGAAGACAGATAGGGGTGGTCATAGGCGACAGCCGCACCCATCCCCTGCGCCTGGGCTGCGTGGGTGTGGCCCTGGCCTGCGCCGGCATAGAGCCGGTGGAGGACGCCCGCGGCCAGAAGGACCTCTTCGGCAGGGAGCTGAAGATCACCAGGAAGGCGGTGGCCGATAACCTGGTCTCTGCCGCTCAGGTTGTCATGGGCGAGGGAGATGAGGGCATTCCCGCCGTGATCATCAGAGGCGCTCCCGTCTGCATCTGTGAGGCCAACAGCCCCATTCCCTCCATACCGCCCCATGAGTGCATGTATATCGGAGCCCTGAGGGCAGAGGCACCTACACCGCCGGATGACCCATCTTCGCTCGTCTCTTCACCCTCATCCGAATCCTGCGGCAAGCCTGCCCCATCTCTCCCCCGCCCCTATGCCGGGGGATACGATGAGCTCATCGAGCAGGCCGGGCAGGCCATGCAGAGGGCATATGCTCCGTACTCTCACTTCCGGGTTGGAGCCGCGCTCCTGGCCGGGAGCGGCAAGGTCTATTGCGCCGGAAATATCGAGAATGCTTCATCCGGGGCGGACATCTGCGCCGAGAGGGCGGCCATGGCTGCTGCCATCGCCTGCGGGGAGAGCAAATTTGAGGCGCTGGCTGTGGTGGCGGATACAGTTGATCCGGTCCCGCCCTGCGGCATATGTCGGCAGAGCCTGATAGAATTCGGGGAGGACATACTGGTCATAATGGCCAGCGCAGCAGGCGACGCCCTGACGGCTACGACAGGGCAGCTTCTGCCCAGAGCTTTCACCAAAAAATGCCTGAGATAATTAAAAAATGCTAAAAAAGAATGGCCGCGAGAGCGGACATTCTCTATTCTGTATTCTTCAGTGGGCTTCGCCCACCAGGTCCTTGCCGGGCTCCTTGCGCTCCACGGTATCGAGCTTGCATGTTGCCGGGCCGCAGACCAGCACATCCTGCTCCTGGAATTTGGTGTACGGATTCTCAGGTATGGTTGTATCCAGGCCCATGGATGCGGCCATCAGCTCCACGACGTCCAGAACCTTGATGCCAGATTTGGCGTCGTTTCTGCCGTCCATGATGTTCCTTCTGCAGAACGGACAGGTGGAAGCCATTATATCAGCCGAGACCTCCTCGCCGTCCTTGACTCTGGCCTTGGCGCAATCCAGTGCCAGGTCAGGAATTCCGGCCTTCACACCGCCGCCTGCTCCGCAGCATCTCTGCAGGGCTCTGTTGCGCACCATATCCCTGAACTTGACTCCCGGAATGGATTGGATGCAGTCGCGAGAGGCTTCAAATGCCCAATCCTTGCCCATCTCATGCATGAGGTGCCGGCCATTATGGCAGGGGTCGTGGTATGTAACCGAGTAGTTGAGTGGGATCTTATATTCTACTTCTCCTTTTCTGATTTTTTCTCTGAGGTAGACAGAGAGCGGCACGTTCTTGTAAGGAATATAGCCTTCATACCATTTCGGCCAATCAATCGCCGAATTTCTTATGCATCCGGCACAGGCAAAGAGCACCGTTTTGGCCCCGGCATCCTTGAGGGCGTCGACATTGTGCACGGCATGCTCGGCCATGACCTCTCGCTGTCCGGTCCTAACCATAGCGGAAGCGCAGCACCATTCATCTTTTCCCAGCATGGCGAAGGGCACTCCCAGTTTATCCAGAATCCTGACTGTAGCGACTCCCAGTGCCTGCTGGCGGTAAGCAGCGGTGCAACCTGCGAAGTAAACTATTTCACCGGATTCCTGGATCTTGATATCCTTGGGGACCCAGCAGAGCCTATCCTCCTGCTTGGCCTGGTAAGGATTTCTATCTGCTTTGACCAGCTTGGGGAAGAATGACTGCTTGCCCACCGGGCCATCGCCACGCTTGACAAGGTTAGGGCGCATAGCTTCCCACAGCTCTACGGTCTTGATTCCTGCCTCGCAGACAGTGCCGCAGACGCCGCAGGTGGTGCAGCTATATGTATCATCAGTGAAGATCTTCATTTCATCTTCAGTGAGCGGCTTGGCGCCGAAGACCTTGGCCCGCAAGCTGTGGCTTTTGGCCATAAGCTCTCTCCACCGTGCGTTCTTGTACATGGGTGTGATTCCCGGGCGGTCCGGTCTCACAGCGAAGGTGGGACACCACTTCATGCATTCCTGGCAGCGATTGCAGCCGTCTACTTCCATGAGCTGGGTGGAGAGCATGTATCCGGAAAGCAAAGGCTTTGATTCTTTGTTGTTGGCCAATTTATTCGCCTCCTCTGTTGGCTATAAGCGTCATGGGTGTAGCTATCACGTGGATGTATTTGCTCCAGGGCAGGACAAATGCGAACAGCCCCAGCGCCAGTACGGTATGAATCAGGGCGAAGTGGGGGGCATAGATGGGATATGCAAAGAGATTTCCCAGAAGGAAGTCATTGCCGCGCATCCACTCTGCATAAAATCCGGTGACTGTGATGAGAAACACGGCGCCGATCAGGAAGGCGTCATAAGCGCTGGTGTTGTCCCTCACGAACTTGAGCAGAATCCTCCTGGATACGGCAATGGTGGAGCCGATAAGCAGCAGGTAGCCGAAGAGATCGAATGGCAGGGCCATCATCTCCTTTACCATCTCCGCCTCATGGGCCAAGCCGAAGATCGAGTCGAAGTGCTCTACGATATCAACCATCAGCCCCAGGCCGGAGAGGGCTGCCAGCATCAGAAATCCGTAGAACATGCTCATGTGCATGACCCAGCGCACCGGGCTTCTGGCAAGGGTCCTCCGCAGGAGAAGGACATCCAGCACAACCGTCCTCAGAAATACCCATAATCCGTCCTTGAATGCCTCATGAATCCAGGTGGCCAGGAAGAGCCAGAAGCTGTTTCGCAACTGGTCGTGGTAACCGGTGGATCCGAGGCCCCATTTCTTAAAGTTGAAATATATGCCATATATCCAAACAGCAAGCACTATCACTGTCAGGAGTATCACAAGATTAAAAGTGAGGCCCAAAGTGTAAAACGCCATCTCATTTCCTCCTATATATATTTATCTACCTATCGGAGCGTTACGACCATTATTTGTGACCAACTTACCTGACAACTAATACTTAAATATTCCCTCGCCGTCGCTTGAAAACTCGTCTCTTTTGCCAGGGGAGGCGGCCCATGCGGCCATGGGGCAGCAGAGATGGAAAGGCGATGCGCTGTGGACGCGGAAAGAGGCAGGAAAACCTATTTTCCCGGAGCTCTCCCCTGGCCGAAAAGCCGCGAAGTCAATGAGAAAGACTTAAAGATCAGCACCTTCCTATCTCATTCAGATATGTCTGCCATCGAATTCTTCAGCACCAACGGCCATCAGCAGCGCGTGGACTTCCGCCGGGCGCTGCTGGTAGGCCAGGCCCCGGACAAGGGGCTTTACATGCCGGAAAAAATTCCCCGAATCTCAGAGGAGCTGATCGGCCGCTTTCCCGCCATGAGCTATCCTCAGATCGCCTATGAGGTCATTAAGCCGTACCTTGGCGACCTGGTCTCCGACTCCGCCCTGCGGGCGATGCTGGATGATGCCTACAACTATGAGGTGCCTGTGCAGAGGGTGTACGATGAGAAGTATGTGATGCGCCTGGATCGCGGCCCGACCTGCTCCTTCAAGGACTTCGCCGCCCGGCTCATGGGCCGGCTCATCCAGTACTTCCTCAAGCAGGAGGGCAGGAGCATACTGATCCTCACCGCCACCTCCGGGGACACAGGATCGGCGGTGGCCCATGCCTTCTACGGCCTGGAGAATGTGAAGGTGGTGGTGCTCTTCCCGGAGAAGGAGGTCACAGAGAGGCAGCGCCGCCAGATGACAACTCTCGGCAAGAACGTATTTCCCCTGGCGGTGCAGGGCAAGTTCGATGACTGCCAGGCCCTGGTCAAGCAGGCATTTGTGGACCCGGAGCTGGCCTCGCTGGAGCTGTCCTCTGCCAATTCCATAAACATCGGCAGGCTGCTGCCCCAGGCAGTCTATTACTTCTATGCCCAGTCGCGAGCTGCGCCTGGGGGGAGGGTCGTCTTCTCCGTGCCCAGCGGCAACTTCGGAGACCTGATGGGCGGCCTTCTCGCCTACCGCATGGGCCTGCCCGCCAAAAGGTTCGTGGTGGCCACCAACGAGAATGACGAGTTTCCCCGCTTCATGAAGACAGGCGTGTACGAGCCCATCCGGCCCAGCAAGAACTGCATATCAAATGCCATGAATGTGGGCCATCCCAGCAACCTCGCCCGCCTCTTCTCTCTCTACGGCGGGCAGATGGACGAGGCCGGAAGGGTGGGAAAGATGCCCGACCTCGCAGCCATGAACAGGGACCTATATGCCGTATCGGTCACGGATGAAGAGACGCGCCGCACCATCAAGGATGCCTACAGCCGCTACGGCATCCTCCTGGAGCCGCACGGGGCAGTGGGCTGGGCGGGGCTGCTCAGGTATCTGGAAGAGTGCGGCGAGGCAGGACCATGCGTCTCTCTGGAGACGGCTGATCCGGCGAAGTTCCCGGATGAGATTGTGAGGGCCACGGGCGCAAGTCCGCCCCTTCCCCCGGCCATGGCCCGGCTGGATGAGCTGGATGAGGCCTTTGAGAGGATCGACGGGCGGTATGATTCACTCAAGCAGTATCTGAAGCGCTTTGTCCAGGAAAAGTCAAACAATGAAGTGAGATGAGCGGGCTGGTGAAGCATAATGGCAGGGCAAAATTCGGGATTATTCTTCGATGATGTGGGCAGCTTTCCCCTGCCCGGAGGCGTGCGTGTGGAGGAGCTGTCCTCCCGGCAGTATCTGGACCTCGTGCGCGATGTGCTGGAGAAGAAGAGGCAGTCGGGTGTGGAGGCTCCCACCTATCCTCAATTCCGGGACATGATCCGCATGTTCATGGATGCGATCGCCGATCCCCAGCAGTCGGAGAGCCCGTACCTGATAAAGAGGGCATGCGCGAGCATACTGGAGCTGTCGGCGGTTCCTGCCGGCCAGAGGGTGAGGGTCTGCGTCACCGGGCCGCTGGAGCTGTACATCTCCGCCTTCGGCACCACCGCCTATACCGATATCCTGTATGCCCTGGCAGAGAGTGTGGCCCGCTTTCTGGAGAAGGCGCGGCAGGAGGGAAAGATGTCCGTGGCCTCCATAGACGAGCCCAGCCTGGGAATCTCCTCTGCCATCATCTTCCCGGAGGACGAGGTCCGGCAGGCCCTGGAGATAGCCAGCGCCCCCTGCCGGGGCATGGACTGCGAGGTGCACCTGCACTCCCCCCTTTTCGCCGGGACCTGCGCTGCTGTGCCGGGCATCAGCATCGTGGGAATTGAGTCTGCGGCCCATCCCGACTATCTGCAACTGATCGACAGAGCAGTGCTCGAAGATACGGACACCTATCTGAGGGCGGGAATCGCCCGCACGGACATCCTGTCCATGTCTGCCAGGCTCAATGAGAGGCTCGGTGTCAACCTCTGGAACGACCCGCCCCAGCTGGAGAGGGAGATTTTGCAGATGGAGACAGCTCAGGTGATGAGGGACCGGCTGGAGAGGGCTTATGGCCTCTTCGGGGAGAGGCTGCGGGCCACGGGGCCGGACTGCGGACTGGGGTCTTGGCCGGGCCAGGAGCTGGCGGGAAGGCTCCTCTCCAATTGCGCCCAGGCGGTGCAGGGCTTCAGGAAATCCAGATCTATAGAGCGCGTTTATTGAATCGATTGCTATGCAAGCGCTGGTTAAATGAGGCCTAGCTTTTCAAATATAAAGATCATTGTATCATAAAAACATATACTACTGATTGACATATATCCGCGGATATTTGCATCGATTAGCGTCTATGCATAAATATTTCTCTTTGGAGCTTTCTCATTTCAGTATATCTAATTAAGGATTACTATGATTACCATTATCTATAAATATTTTAAGAGCATTGGTAAGTATCATGAAGCTGAGGGTAGTAAGTTCCAAGAAAGAGATCTCTGATCTAAACCGAAATGAGCAGTTGGTTCACCTGGCCTTCCGGGCCTCCAATATGGACGTCATGAACCTGGTCCAGTCCTGCCCCCGCCTGAGGGCCGTGCAGATCCCGCCCTCCTACCATGAGACCATGTCCCGGGCCGCCCAGCAGTTCCTGGAGATACAGGGAGTGCAACTGCTCAAGGGAGATGTCTGGGGCCACAGGAAGGACATCGATGAGTATTATGCCGTCGGAGAAAAAATTGTAAGCCGGATAAATGCGCTCATGGCGGAGGGAAGCAGCATCGAAGAGACTGTAAAGAAGCTGCAGAGGGAGACCAAGCTCTCCGAAGACCTGATCCGCTATATTCTGAAAGAGCAGGTAATGGCCTGAGGCGGGCAGTTTGCAGGCAATTTCAGCCTCTGCGCCCCCCTCAGCCTAAACCATTTTCTGCTCCGCGCTGTTTTCTGAGGGTAATTGATGCCCTCTCATGATCCGGATCATGGCATCTGGTCTATAGTGCACTCCTGTGGGTCTTTGTCCTCTCTCCTGCGCAAGAATACCGGTGCGCGAAGGTGGCCGTCTGCTGTGGCCTCCAGGGCGGACACCTGCACCACAATCTCCGGCTCCACCCATATCGCCTCAGGCGTGCCGGGGTCGGAGGCAAAGGGAGATGTCTCGCGACGGGAGAAGGCGGCGGAGATCTCCGAAAGCTCTTCTTCAGATAAACCGGAGCCCACCCGGCCGGCGTACTCAAGCCTTCCCTCCCGGTAGGCCCCCAGGAGCAGGCCGCCAAAGTAAGGGCTGCGCTTGCCTCTTCCAGGAATATAGCCTCCCACGACCAGATCCAGCTTGAGGCTCTTTTTGATCTTCACCCAGTCAGCGCTGCGCACGCCGGGCTGGTAGGTCGAGTCCAGCCTCTTGGCCATGACTCCTTCAATTCCCATCCGCAGGGCGGCCTGAAAGTAGGCGGTTCCCTTCTCAGGAAAGGAGTCGATCAGTGTCACCTGCTCGCTTGAAGAGACCTCCGTGAAGAGCCGCGAGAGGATCCCCTTTCTCCCGGAGAGGGGCAGGCTGCTGAGGCTCTCGCCCCGCAGGCTCAGGATGTCAAAGACCACCAAGCTGGCCGGCAGGCTACGGGAGAGGTATTCTATCTTCAGAGCGTCGCTCTGGTGGTCCCGCCGGGCCAGGCGGGAAAAGCTGGGCCTGCCTTCGGCGAAGACGGTGATCTCTCCATCCAGCAGGCAGGGCGGAGCGCAGGCGGCGAGAGCCGAGGCGATCTCAGGATAGCGGTGGGTGATGTCAATTTGCCTGCGGTTGTAGAGCAGGACGACCTCTCCCGCCCCGCCCACTTCTGCCAGGCAGCGGGTTCCGTCGATCTTGGGCTCGAATATCCAGTCGGCGGAGTCGAAGGGCCGGCCAGAGACGGCGAGCATGGGCTTAACCAGTTCTCTTGCCATCCTTCTCCGCCTGCAGAGCCTCAGCGGTCTGGCGCAGGGCCTCCATGAGGCTTTTGGCCGCCGGACGGCTTGTCCTCCTCTCAGGAGCTGCCACGGCTCCGCCCATCTTGGAGCGCACCAGTGCCTCTATCCTCTCCCTGTAGAGGTCCCGGTAGCTTTTCAGGTCCAGCTCTCCGCTCATGCTCTCTATGATCTGCCCGGCGATTTGCAGCTCCCTGTCCTGGGGTTCGGGAAGGGCCGCGAGAGCCGGAAAGACGGCGGGGTCAACCATCTCATCCTCGTAGTGCAGAGTGGTGGCCACCAGAGCCCCCCGGTAAGAGTGGACCAGCACCACCCTCTCCCTGGTGTGCATGGTGATCCTGCCGATGGCCGCCCGGGCAGTCCTGTCCATCGCTTTGCGCAGCAAGGAATAGGCCTCCTCAGATCTGTCCGGCAGGAGCAGGTAGGTCTTTTCGAAGTAGTGAGGATCGATCTCAAAGAAATTGACAAACCTGTCCAGGGCGATGGTATTTTTGGACTGGGGCTTGGCGGCTTCTATCTCCTTCTTCTCCAGCACTACATAGCTGTCCTTTCCCAGGGGGTAGCCGTAGACGATGTCGGCAAAGGCCACCACCTCGCCCTCCTGGCAGAAGCGCTTGTATGATACGGGCGTCCTGCAGCTTTTATGCAGCATGCGAAAGCTGGTGCGCGCCTCCCGGGTCATGAGCAGGGCTTTGACCGGGATGTTGACCAGGCCGATCCTGAGATTGCCGGACCAGGTGGTCTTTGGCATAGCCGGCCCCGGCGAGGGCCCTGGAGCAGGCCCGTCAGGAGTTGGCTGATCATCCTTCTCCTCTCCTCCCGAATCTCCTTCTTTCTCTCCGGCAAGCTGCAGGGCTTCAGGCATGAGGAATACTTTGCCGGGAAAATAGAAATGCTTTTGCCCTCTGATCAAGTCTTCCGCCCCTGCGCAAGGGGCATAACCTCGAAGGTCATTCTCCCAATAATGATGCCCGATAAGCCGCTATCCGATAAGCCGCTATCCGAGTGGGATGGGCCGGTACCCCTCACGGAGTGCGTCCTCCGCTACTCCAAATGCCTCTCGTGGATGCGCCTCTATATTGATATAGCAGACGGCGAACTCTCCGGCGGTACCAGCGGATGCCCCCGAAACTATGAGGTGGCTAAGGAGGATGGCCGCTGGATGCTCTACGAGACAGAGATCGCGAGTACGCCCGCCGGGGAGCCGGTGCTGCGCCTTTACGCATACACCACCTGGGATGTGGTCTACGAGCGCGTCTCTTCCGGCAGGCCCGTCGAGGAGGAGATCGAGGGAATCGAAGACCTGGCGAGATTTTTGGAGGGGTTCTTGGGGAGGTCTCTTTCTTCTCAATTATGAGGACAATTATGCGATGAGTTTTTCGTTCTTTGTGCGTCCTTTGTGAGCTTTGTGATCTTTGGTAGACTGCAAAGTAACCTTGAAGACTGGGGATCTCCATGTGCACCTCTGCCGTCTATCGCGATCGCAGCCACTCTTGCGGATAAATTTGCAGGATTCTTGAGTCATTCAGTCCAGTGAATCTAAAGGTTAATCCGTATGGAGGATTAATTCAGATCTGGATGAAGACAGATTTCATCGCCAGATACAGCCTTGACCTCATAGTCCCGGTAGTTCTGATCTTCCTGGCAGAGATATTCATCTTCATCGGAGATCCGGGCGTAGCGATGCCCATTCACGCCCTCAATCTGATCATCCTCATCCTTTCCTTCATCTATGTAGACAACAAAATCTATCCGGCCCTGATGCTTCTGCCCCTCTTCCGGCTCCTGAACGTGGCCATGCCGGTATTCTTCAACCTGACTCTGTACTCCTATGCAATGGTCTATGCCCCCATGTTCATTCCCATGTACTTCATTGTCAAAGAGGGCTTTGTGGCCAGGGAGCAGGCGGGGTTGACCCTTGAAAAATTCTGGTTCTATGCTCCTGTAGCCCTATCGGTGGGCCTTGCCCTGGGCTGGGGCGAGTATAATGTGATCCACCCTCAGATCCTCACTCCCGGTGCCAACATCAAAGATGTCCTCATACTCATTGTGACCATGATATTCTTCGTGGGGCTGGTGGAGGAGTTCATCTTCAGGTCCTCCCTGCAGACCATGATGGAGGCCAGGCTCGGCCCCAAGGCGGGGCTTCTTGTCGCAAGCATCATATTCGGATTCATGCACAGCGGCTACCATCTGCCTCTGGAGCTGCTCTATGTGTCCTTTGCCGGGGCTGTATTCGGCCTGCTGTTCTGGCTCACCAGGAGCCTGCCCGTCATCTCCCTGGCGCACGGAGTGACCAACATATCCCTATTCCTGATAACTCCGCTCGACTCCGGAATCTTGGTCTATTTGATTTCCCTGCCGGCTCTGCTGTTTGTCTTTTACGCCTATATCCTAAAGAGAAAAAATAGGCCGGCGGCATGACCTGGAAGATCATAGGCATGGACTGGTCAGGAGGTCTTAGACAGGTCAGGAATGCTCTGGTTTTTCCTGCTATTTTATGTGGGTGGTGAAGTGGCTCTTTATCACAGTGTCTCGGTACGAAAATGCCTTCTTTGTGAGTTCTTTGTGCGCTTTGTGCCCTTTGTGGTTATTAGCAGGAAGCGAGTTGTAAATTTTAAATCTTAAATATTTCACCACAACGACCACAAAGATCACAAAGGACGCACAAAGAAAGGAGGCTCATTTTCATGGATATGGGTGACGGAAAGTCATGATCGTTTCTCTGTGGTGGCCGTTCGTGGCTATTGGGTGTAACCAATGGCTAACGACGTTTTCACCACAGAGGCACAGAGGACACAGAGTACGCGCAGAGACGGATGGAAACTACCAAAGGTAGAGTCGCTCAGGCTACCGATATGAAATAGCGAAGAACCATATCAAAACAGAAAAACGTTTGCTGAGGGACCGGGATGCCCGGAGGAAAGATCGAGCATCTAAGCGCCGACTACCTCTATCACTTTATAGCCCACGATCAGGAAGAAGGTGAGCACCATAGGCACTATGGCCAGATTGAGCATAGTGGAGAGGCGCCTGTTCCAGTGGGACGATGCAGACAGGATCTCCGAGGCGCTGAGCAGGGCAATGAGGCAGATCACCGTCACAATGCTGATTTCGGAGACTCCGATTGTGGCAAATGTGCTGACCACTGATGTTGTGCTGGCAGCAGTGCTGGCTGCTGTGCTTGCAGCGCTCATGGTGCTTGTCGCGCTCATGGTGCTGCTCACTGTGCTTAACATGGATGACAGCATATTATCCCTCAGTATTTGAATTCAGATCTAGCTCATACTTACTTCCTGTTGGTATAAATAGATTTCCCAGAGTCGCCCCACATCTTATTTTAGAAAAATAAACAGTAGTTTTCAATGAGACTTCTATAGGCATTGATTCCTTTGTCATGATTCAGTTTCGCACCTTTTTCTGCTAGAAATTTTTTAATTATGTTTAAAGAAGGTAGCAGGACCTCAAATACCTTATTTCAAATTCTTATTTATAATTCTTACTTGAATTTCGAAAACTCCTTAAATAGTGGGATATAAGCTTATCAAATCCTTATAGAAGATAAGAATAGATATTATGTCTCACGGAGGAAGTGATTTGAGTCAGAGGAATATGTCCCGGCTTGCGTTAGCAATTCTATTCTCAATGGTGCTCACCGGCATGGTCTGCTGCCAGACGGAAACAAGCATTGATTTGAAATATATTTATCATATGGACCAAAATGTGGATGGAAATGGATTTTATAGCGCATATCAGAGCACAGATGTCAAAAATCTCAGCCTGAGCAATATCGCACACGGAAGCGGCAAACTTGTCACAGATTCCATTCTGAACTGCAGGAATGGCGCCAAATACGATGATAAAAAGGATGAATACACCTCAGCGAGCGACAGAGGCGTGGTCTTCCTGGAGAATGTGGATTATTCCTATGCGCCTTCCAGCATGCAACTGGGCAAGTACTCCCTTCCCATTGCCTTCCAGTCCATGGGAGCAGAGCAGACCTCCCTTAAGAACTATATCTCTACAGTCTCCATGAATGCCGAATTCAGATATGCCGATACCCTCAGCAAGAACCTCTCTGCGGAATTATACTGGAAATTCTCCAACTCCTCAGATCTTTTTGAATCCAAAAAGGAGAGCGACTCCCGCACCAATTTGAACTTTGAGGCGGCATTCACGGGGCTCGGCCATGTAGGAGTTCTGGATAAATCCCTGAAGAATGGAAACGAGGCCATCCTCATAGATGAAGACTACCGGGGAACCTATTACATAACCAAGAACATCTCTCATGAGTTTAAGTATAAGCTCAATCAGCAGTCAGACGACTGGCTTCCCTGCTGCTCTGGAGGGTTCGCGGATATGAGCGCTTTTGATAAAAAGCAATTTAAATCGGCGGCAGGAATATTCGACTGCACCTGCTTTGCCGTCCTGGATAAAGCCGAGTTCCCCAGGAAGGAGTAAGCATGG
>ERZ1649853.582-NODE-582-length-15324-cov-7.029930_pt1 | contig 15324 bp, 9 predicted proteins | sample MGYA00575353_ERZ1649853 | MGnify/ENA primary metagenome ERZ1649853 (study PRJEB40853, sample SAMN11349654) | freshwater sediment metagenome | isolation source: river sediment | host: Sediment | place: India: Okhla Barrage, New Delhi | collected 2017-02-21 ...
ACGCCTGGACCTGCCTGCTGGTGGAAGATGCCGATCCTGATCAATTGGTAGATATCTATGCCTGGATCTACATCGGCAATCAGATCGTCGGCTTTATTGCCCCCGTGGCGGGATTGTTCATTGCCGGCTATGGGCTGGTGCCCACCATGCGCGGTCTGTATTTCTTTGCGGCCTTCATGTTCGCTCTTAAAGCGCTGGTCACCTACCGCTTTACCACCGAGACGAAACAAGGCGTGGTGCGCCGGCAAGAGACGAAGCACCAGAGCGCCTGGAGCGTGCTGCGCGAGTACAAGGGCGTCTTCCAGGCATTGCTGCGTTCCCCCCAGACACTCACCCTGACCGCACTGCTGCTGGTCAACCAGATCACCTGGACGATCGGCGGCAGCTTCTGGTCGATCATCGTCACCCAAAAATTGCACGTCCCTGAGCAATACCTGTCCTTCTTTCCCTTTTTGAAGTCTGCCATCATTTTACTCTTCTTCTTTGCCCTCATTCCGGTGATCAACCGCCTGCACTTCAAGGTGCCGCTGGTGCTTGGTTATGTGAGTTACGTACTAAGCAATCTATTGCTGGTCACAGCACCCAGTTTGGGTTACCTGTTCCTCATCCCCAGCGTCTTCCTGGAAGCCTGCAGCTTTGCCACGGTTAGCCCGCTGGTTGACAAGCTCACCGTGTTGAACATCGATGCCAAGGAGCGCGCCCGCATCCAGTCCATCGTCTTCATGGTGGTCATCCTGATCACTGCCCCCTTCGGTTGGATCGCAGGCACGCTATCGGAAATGGACAGAGCGCTGCCCTTTATTTTGAACCTGGTGCTATACGTGATCGGCGCTATGCTGGCATGGTATATCGGCAGGACCTCGCAACGCTAGGCAGAAACGGTTTCGTAGCAAGCCCTGCGCGGAGACTGCTTCGTGCCTGGCAGTGACAGAAAAGCGAAATTCCACCCCCCAATTCAGTTGACTCAAATCCGTTTTTTCTGTATAGTGATGAGGAATACAACCATACACTGGTTGTGACAAACCACTCTCATTCAAGCAAGTTAAGGAGGCAGTTTATGAAACGGATTTTCATTGTCATCACCATCCTCGTCCTGGCGCTGACGGCAGCCGTCGCCCTGGGCATGGACCGCAGCCAGACGGCGCTGGCGCAAGCGCCCCAGCCGCCGGTGGTCGAGCGTGGCGGCGGAGGCGCTGCGGATGTCACCCAGTGGGTGGATAACCTGCCCGCAGACACCATCAACGGGGGCGGTGAGATCCAGGCTTACCCCTACCGCCAGATGTCCTACCAGGGCAACCTGGTGATCGATGGCTTCTTGTGCAGTGGTGTGCAGAACATCACCTTCCGGCTGTATAGCGTGGCGAGCGGCGGTAGCCCGATGTGGGAAGAGACCCAGGCGGTCACCTGCACCAACGGGTTGTTCAGCGTGATGCTGGGTGCGGTCACCCCGCTGCCCTATGCGGTCAGCTTCCAGAGCCAGCTCTGGTTGGGCGTCCAGCCTGCCGGCGCAGCCTCTGAGCTAACCCCGCGGCAAATGCTCGGCACGGTGGGCTATGCCATGAACCTGATGGGCGGCGCTACCATGGTGGACACCAATCCCGCTGGCACCTATGGCTATTCGTTCTGGGTGCATTCCTACGAGCACGATGGCATCTATGCCAGCTCGGATATCACCGACGGTGTGGGCGTAAGCGGCAATGCTTACGGCCCCTGGGTCGGCGATGCTCCGGTTGGCGTATCCGGCTATGCTGATTATGGCTATGGCGTAGAAGGCACCTCCGGCTACGCTGGGGTAAAGGGCGAGGGCTATGTCGGTGTGTGGGGCACGGCGGATGATACATACTCCTACGGTGTGTGGGGCGAGGGCGGCAGCTATACCGGCACGATGGCGGTCGGCGGTTCGGCTTATGGTAATTACGCCTATGGTATCTACGGCTATACCTCTGGTTTGGATAGCCCGGCCGTATATGCTTACTCCTATGGTTCAGATGTAGACTGCGGCAGCGATGATACCTTCTGCATGGGTGCGGTCATGGGTCAGGCCTGGGGTGACAGCTACGCCGCATCCACCTATGCCGACGATAGCGCCCGTTGCGCCTACTATGGCAAGAATGACAACACCTTCTACACCGGCTACTTCCGCAGCCTGATCACTGACGGAGATGCCCTGGGCACGGCCGGTTCTGCCTATATCGGCGGTGACCTGACCGTCACGGGGGCCAAGTCGGGCTATGTGGCGGATGTGGCGGTCAATGCCGGATCTGAGCCGCTCGAGCGCGGCGATGTGGTCGTGGTAGTGGGCATGGACGAACCCATCCTGGGCGACATCCCAGTGATGCGCGTGCAGAGGGCTACCGCAGAGACTGCCTCGGGCATCGTTGGCGTGGTGGATGTGCTTTATGAGACCTGCGCCAAGCCGGCCGATCAGGTGCAAGAAGGTGAAGCCTGCGGCGGTTTCAGGCACAGTATCACCACCATCCAACCCGGGCAGCACCTGGGTGTGGTCACCCTGGGCGCTTTCCAGTGGCTGAAGGTGGATGCCAGCACGCCCATCAAAGCCGGCGATTTGCTCAGCATCTCGGCGACCTCGGGCGTGGCTGCCAAGGCTCAGCAGATCACTATCGACGGTTACTCCTTCTACGCCCCCGGCACGATCATTGGCAAGGCGCTGCAGGACCTGGATGCGGGCACGGGCTATATTGCCGTGTTCGTCTCCTTGAAATAATGGTAGAGACGCAAAATTTTGCGTCTCTACATTACACAGAGGAGATCGATATGCGCAAAAAGATATTGCTCGCAATCATTCTAGTCCTGCTGCTCAGCCTGGCGCTGGTTGTGGTTGTCTCAGCGACCCCTAACGCTAGCTATGATCTATCCTGGCACGTGCTTGGCGCGGGTGGCGGCAAGTCCACCTCGGCTTCCGGCACGGTGCTGAACGGCACGATTGGCCAGACGGCGGTGAGTGCATCCTCCGGATCAGGCGATACGTTGCAGCATGGCTTCTGGCAAGAGTTGAGCGGCATCATCCGTACCATCCTGCCGTTCACGGTCAAACATTAACATTCTTTGTCATTGCGAGGCGGCGCACTCTCGCCGAAGCAATCTTCTCACTGCATGCGGAGACTGCTTCACTTTGTTCGCAGTGACAGCCACTTTTCATTACGTGGGTTGGGAAGCCGCTTTCCCCGGCAGCTTTTCCAGCCCAAAATGAACTTCCCGAAAGACCTCACAGGTTTCCAAAACCTGTGAGGTCTTATCCAGACCTCCGAAAGCCGGCTGCCTTCGGGTGTCTGGATAAGAATGAACGAATCGGTTATTTAATGCGTAAATATCAAGGCATCAGATCTTATTCGTTTGATGCTTAATTTTAAATTTCCTAGGACATAAACAGGTGGAGGAGATGTATATGGAAGAAAAACTGCGTGAGCTGAAGACACTATTGATGGAAGTCATGGATTTGAACCTGGTCGGTGCCTTGTTGGGCTGGGATCAAGCCACCTATATGCCGCCCGGTGGGGCGGAAGCGCGCGGCAGGCAGAGTGCGCTGCTGGCACGCCTGGCGCAGGAGCGCGCCACCGACCCGCGTATTGGTCGATTGCTAGACGAGCTACAGCCCTGGGCTGAGAAGCTGCCCTATGACTCGGACGATGCCAGCCTGCTGCGCGTCGCCCGGCGCGACTTCGAGCGCGCCCTCAAGGTGCCACCTGAATGGGTCGCCAAAGCCAGCCAGGTAGGCTCGGATGCTTACGTGGCCTGGACGCAGGCGCGCCCCGCCAATGACTTCAAGCGCATGCAGCCGCATCTGGAGCAGATTCTCGACCTCAGCCGGCAGCTCGCCGATTTCTTCCCCGGCTACGAGCACATTGCCGATCCACTGATCGACTTCTCGGACCAGGGCATGAAAGCTTCCAGCATCCAGGCGCTGTTTGCCGAGCTGCGCAAAGAGCTGGTGCCCTTGGTGCAAGCCATCACCTCCCAACCAGCAGTGGACGATTCGTGTCTGCGCTCGCATTTCCCCGAAGAGCAGCAGCTTGCCGCTGGATTGGAGATCATCAAGCATCTTGGTTATGACTTCAACCGCGGTCGCCAGGACAAGACCCACCATCCCTTCATGACCAAGTTCTCGCTGGGCGATGTGCGCATCACCACGCGTGTCAAGGAAGACTACCTGGGCGAGACGCTCTATAGCACCATCCACGAGTCGGGGCACGCCATGTACGAGCAGGGCATCCGCATGGAATTGGACGGCAGCCCGCTGGGCAACGGCACTTCCTCGGGAGTGCACGAGTCATCCTCGCGCATGTGGGAGAACGTCGTCGGGCGCTCGCGCTATGCGCTAGAGTTTATTTATCCTAAGCTACAGGCTGTCTTCCCGGCGCAGTTGGGCGATGTGCCTCTGGAGACCTTCTACCGGGCGGTTAACAAAGTCAGCCGCTCGCTGATCCGCACGGATGCCGACGAGGTGACCTACAACCTGCATGTGATGATCCGCTTCGACCTGGAGCTGGCCTTGCTGGAAGGCAAGCTGGCGATCAAAGACCTGCCGGATGCGTGGCAGGCGCGCTACCTGTCGGACCTGGGCGTGCAGGCGCCGGATGACCGGGACGGCGTCTTGCAGGATGTGCACTGGTACTCGGGTCAGATCGGCGGCGTCTTCCAGGGCTACACGCTCGGCAATGTGTTCAGCGGGCTGTGGTATAGCAAAGCGCTCGAAGCCCATCCCGAGATAAACCACGAGATGGCGCAGGGCAAGTTCGACACGCTGCGCGGCTGGCTGACCGAGAATGTTTACCAACACGGTAGAAAATTCACCGCTCCCGAGCTGGTACAGTGCGTCAGCGGCGGCGAGCTGAGCATCAAGCCTTATATCGCTTATTTGAAGAATAAGTACGGGGAGATCTACAACCTGTAGTTTAATCACCACAGAGACCACGGAGATCACAGAGAAAACCTTTTCATCAAGTTTTCTCTGTGGTTTTCTATATAGACTCTGTGTACTCTGTGTTCTCCGTGGTGAAGTATCTACAATCCACAGGCAGCACGCCAGCAGGCGTCCAGGTCATCATTGACCAGTTGTACCAGGGTCTCGTCGATTTTACCCGCCTGTGCCTTGGCATGCAGGCCCAGCACTACCGCATTTGCCTCCGCCGGGGGCTTGTAGGGGCGAGTCTGCGCAAGGGCGTGGAACACGTCTGCCACTGCCACGATGCGGCTCTCCAGGCTGAGCTGGTCGGCGTACAATCCAAAGGGATAGCCGCTACCATCCAGCGTCTCGTGGTGGTAGCCTGCCCACTCGCTGATCGTCTCGAAGCCGCGCATGGCGTGCAATATTTGGTATGTGTCGAAGGCATGCCCCGACATGATGGCGCTCTCGCGAGCAGAGAGCGGTTCAGGCTTTGCCAAAATAGCGTCGGGCACACGCAGCTTACCGATATCGTGCAGCAACCCGGCGACCTCCAATAGCTCGCAGGTAGACTCGTCCAACCCGGCAAGCTTGCCCAGGTAGCGTGAGAGGCCTGCCACGCCGCGGCTGTGTTCGGCGGTGTAGGGGCTCTTGGCGTCAACGATGTCGGCGATCAGGTAGCTCACCTCCATCAGGCAGTCCTCGCACTTCGTCTCGGCAGGCACGCCCGGCACCAGAAGATGGCGCGGAAATTCGGTGACGTACTGCTGGATATGCCCGGGTTGTAATCCATGCCAGAAGGCATCGGCGCGTGAGGCGTTTATAAAGGCCTGCACCAGCCGCGGAGCGAAGTACTCGCCCTGGAAGTGCAGCAGCTTGCTCTGCACCGGCTCGCGCCCCAACATCAACGGGTTGAAACCGCCTTGTAACAGGAATGAGTCGACCCGGTCTGCCAGGTATACCAGGTTGCTCAGCAGGGCAGTCTGTTCGGGCACCTGCAGCGCTTGCATGGCTTGCCAGTGGGTATGGTGGTAAAGCACGATGGGAGCCAATGGGGCAAAGAGTCTCTGCCCACGCAGCAGGTCATAGCCACGCTGGCAGTGCTGCTGGGCGCCCTCCCAATCCATCTCGTTGACCAGTGTTTTATGTACATCGGTGGATGAGACGCCCACATCGTGCAATTGCCCGGCGTAAAACAGTGTCAACAGCGCATCCTGATCCAGGTCCAATTGTCGCCCGGTCTCCACGCACATGTAGGCGACGCGCTTGCCGTGATAGACATCGTCCACCCCTACCAGGTCGATCATATTGGAGAGCCCGTTGGCTAATTGGTGGAAGTTGATGGGGTGGATGGTCATAGGCACCTCTGGCGGTGATAGCGTTCAGGGATGATCAGGATGTTCGATTAACTACCAACAACTTATCCACCCGATTGCCGTCCATATCCATCACCTCGATGCGCAAGGATTGGAAATGGAAGTGGTCGCCGGGCTTGGGAACGCGCCCCAGGCTGGTCATGACGAAACCGCCCAATGTTTGGAAGAGGCGATCTTCCTCGCCGGGGAGCGACTTGAGACCAAAGAGCTCCTTGAAGCGATCGATAGCCAGCAACCCATCCAGCAGATACGAGCCGTCCTCCCGTTGTACGATATCCGGGTCGGGCGTCTCGTGCAGCTCGGGCAGGTCGCCGACCATAGCTTCGAGCAGGTCGGTGGAAGTGAGCAAACCCTGGATGCCACCGTATTCGTCCAGCACGAAGGCAATATGCACACGGGTTTGTTTGAAGCGCTCGAGCACCTCCAGTGCGGGGGTGGATTCTGGCACCAGTAGTGGCGGGCGGGTGACTGCCAGCAGGTCGAATGGCTCGCCGCACAGGCTCTGTGCCAGCAAGTCTTTGCCGCGGATGAAACCTGCCAGATCGTCCAGGCTGCCGCGCGCCACGGGCAGGTAGGTGTGGATGGACTCGACGATCTGCTGGCGGAGCAGCTCGGGCGGGTCGTCCAGATCGAGCCAGTCGATCTCGGTGCGCGGGGTGAGCAGGTTCTCGGCTTTCAGGTCTCCCAGGCGGAAGACCTGGTCGACAATCTCCTCCTCCATCGGCTCGAACACACCGGCGTCGGTGCCCTGCCCGATCATGATCTTGATCTCCTCTTCGCTGACTTTTGGCTCAGGCGAGGGTCGGATGCCAAGCAGCTTGATCACCAGCCCGGTAGATGCGTTTAAGAATTTCACCAGCGGCAGCACCAGGCGGGTGAGCGTGTGCATAGGAGGCGCTAAGCGGGCGGCAATACCTTCCGGATTGTTCAGGGCGATCTGCTTGGGCGCCAGCTCGCCCAGCACCAGGGAAAAGTAGGTGATGAAAAGCACCACCACGCCCACGCTGAGTGCGGTGAAGTAAGGTTGCAAGCCGAAAACTTCGCCCAACCAGCCTTCCAGCTCTTCGGCGATGGTGGCGCCAGCGAAAGCGCCGGAGAGGATGCCCACCAGGGTGATGCCCACCTGCACAGCAGCCAGGAAGTAGCCGGGTGCAGTGGCTAGCTTGAGCGCCAGGCGGGAGCGCTCGTCACCCTCCTGCACGGATTGCTCCAGGCGCGCCTTACGCGCCGAAACGATGGCCAGCTCTGCCATGGCAAGCAAGCCGTTGGCAAGGATGAGCAGGAAGATGATCAGGATTTCGACCCAGGCGGACATGTGTGAAGTCTGAGGGTATATTACCACAGAACATATGATTAAGAATTGAAAACGGCGTAGCAACCGTCAATGTGATGAGCAGGGGGATGCGCCGGCTTGACAAAGGTGATGGTTCTGAGTATACTTACTAACCGGTTAGTAAGTATACTCCGTCATTGAAAGGATAACTTCGCTGCTATGAATGACAAAACCCGCAACCGTGTCCTGCTAGTGCTTTTCCTGGGTGTGCTGATGGGTGCCCTGGACATCGCCATTGTCTCTCCCGCTCTTACCCCCATCCAAAATTACTTTGGCGTGGACGAACGCGCCAAATCCTGGATATTCACCATCTATGTGCTGTTCAGTTTGATCGGCACCCCATTAATGGCCAAGCTATCGGACGTATCCGGGCGTCGCCTGATCTACATCTTGGATATCACCATCTTTGCCATCGGCTCACTCATCGTGGCGTTAGCGCCGCATACCCTGTTTGGTGTATTACTGTTCGGACGGGCTATGCAGGGCTTCGCCGCGGGGGGCGTCTTCCCGGTAGCCAGCGCGGTGATCGGCGATTCTTTCCCGCCCGAGAAACGCGGCAGCGCACTCGGGTTGATCGGAGCAGTGTTCGGGCTGGCGTTCCTGGTTGGTCCGATCCTGGGTGGGATCATTATGAGCTTTACCACCTGGCAGTGGCTATTTGTCATCAATCTGCCTATAGCCGTCGTGGTCATTGCTTTAGGACTACGTTTGCTGCCCAGCACGCACGCTGAGACGCGCCACGCTTTTGATTGGATGGGTATGCTCGTCCTGGGCGTCTTGCTTTCCTGCCTGGCTTACGGTCTGAACAGCATCGACACCCAGAATTTTATTTCCAGCCTGTCCTCCCTGGCTGTCTGGCCCTTCCTGGTCCTGGCGCTGGTCTTATTGTTCATCTTCCCTGCCATCGAGCGCAAGGCAGAAGACCCGGTGCTGCGCTTGAGCATCCTCAGCAGCCGGCAATCGATCCTGGCCTCCATCCTGGCCGCGGGGGCTGGCCTGGGCGAGGTGGGCATGGTCTTTATCCCCTCCCTGGCACTGGCAGCCATGCCCACTATCATCGACAAGCACACTTCCAGCTACCTGCTGATGCCGGTGGTGTTGGCGATGGCGGTCGGTTCACCGCTGGTCGGGCGTTTCCTGGACAAGCTGGGCTCTAAAGTGGTCGTCTTAGCAGGCAGCACACTGGTTGCGATCGGTATGCTGATGTTGAGCAGCAGCGCCATCACCACCCGACTGCCCCTGTTCATCCTGGCAGGTGTGGTGATCGGTCTGGGATTGTCAGCCTTGCTCGGTGCGCCGGTACGCTACATTATGCTGAACGAAGCTCCGGCATCTGATCGCACCGCGGCGCAGGGCGCCATTGCCCTGTTCACCAGTATCGGGCAATTGCTGAGCAGTGCGCTGGTGGGCGCGGTAGCCGATTCACAGGGCGGCGGCGTCAAGGGTTATGGCTCTGCTTACCTGGTGATTGGTATAATTGCCATCGTGTTGATCATTCTGACTTTTGGCTTGAAAAACCGTCAGCAGGAGCAGGCTTCCCATGCGTGAGCAGATCCTTGACATCGCCAGGCGGCTGTTCATCCGCGAAGGATACCGCGGCCTGGCGATGCACCAGATCTCGGATGCACTGGGCGTGACGAAGGCCGCCCTGTACTACCATTTCAAGAACAAGGAAGAGCTGTTCATGGCAATCCTGGAAAGCGACCTGGATGTCATGAGCCAGGTGCTGGATGAGATCCGGGCAGAGGGAGGAAGTTACCGCGAACAGGTGACCCGTTTTGTTGCCTATGTCCTGCGCCAGCCGGTGGAGCAGCGCGCCATCATCCGCCTGGGCAGCCAGGAGATCGGGCAAGTTAGCCCGGAGGCGCGCCAGGCCTTCAACCGGCATTACTACGCGAAGTTCACCGGCAAGATCGAGGCCATCTTACGCCTCGGGATGGAAGCCGGTGAGTTCCGCAGCCTGCCGCCCAGCCTGGCGACCCATACCCTGCTGGGGATCATCTACCCGTATCTCTACAACATGCAGGCCAGTGATCAAGCACAAGCATCGCAGCTTAGTGACGAGACCATCCGGCAGATCGTGAGCATCTATTTGGATGGCATTATTCAGCCTTCCGAAGTTTTCAAAACTTCGGAAGGCTGAGATCTACTTTGCTACGAAGGGGAGGCGCGTCTCCTCCGCCAGGAATAGTTTCCAAATCTCGCCGCCGTCTGGGTTGGTTAGGGTACCCACATATAGGTTGAAGTTGAATACCGCCGCGCTCTTGTCATTGTAATCAGCAAAATTATTGGCAGTATCCCCCCAGCCGTCCAGGTTGACGCGCTGCCAGAAATTGCCATCGAAAGTACGCCAGACCTGCGCGCCATTGGGATTGCTGAAGATCACATACAGTGCTCCTTCTACCACGACCATGCCATAAGGACGCCCATTACCGGGCAGGCCAAAGCCGCCCAGCACGACCGGCTCCCAGTCCGTGCCGTTCGACGAGCGCCAGACCTCCCCGCCCTCCCAGATGTTGCGGAAGCTGATGTAAAACTCGCCATTAAGCTCTGCCATCGAGATACGCCCATTATTGGGATTGCCCAGCCCGTCCGTGAATACCGGTTCCCAGTCCGTGCCGTCCTGGGTGCGCCAGAGCTGGCTCTGGCCCATCGCATTGTTGAATCCGGCGTACAGGTACCCTGCGAAGATGTCTATGACCACGTCACCTGAGCCCCAACCGCCAAAGCCATCCTGGTTGACCTGGCTCCAGGTGCCCGGGTCGCCGCTGCCGCTGCTCCATATTTCCAGGCCGGTCACGTCGTTCAGCAGTGCGGCATAGATACGATCCTCAAATACACCAAGCGCGTTCAAAGTATGGTTGTTACTGTCGCCAAAGCCGACCGTGTCCACCGCCTGCCAGTCGGTACCGTCTGTGCGCCAGAGCTGCGCCGGGCTGCTCAGACCAAGATAAAGCTGCCCGTCGAAGACCTGGGCATCCATCATGTAAGACGTGGGCGTTAGCCAACCGGAGCCGGCTAGCTCCCAGCTCCAGCCATCGCTGCTGCGCCACATTTTAGCTTCGCCAGCGTTTCCCCATACCCCAGCATACAGATAGGGCGCAGAACCCTCCGGCTGGAAGGTCTCCAGGACAGAGATACCGTTCAATGGATCGCCAAAGCCGTTCTTATTGACCTGCGCCCACTGCGGTAAGACGTCCGGGTTGAGCAGGCTGAAATTCAACCAGTATGTTCCGGAGATGATTTCGAATCCGCCCACAGTCTGGGTTGGGTAACCGTCTGCCTGTGCAGTTACCGTATAGACGCCTGGCGCCAGCAGCAGGCTGTAATTGCCATCCGTGTCTGTCTGGGTAGATTCGCCCGTGTCCACCGACACCAGGACGCTTTCGAGAGGCAGGCCAGTGTAGCCGTCCCACACCCACCCGCTCAACTCCGCCTTCGTGGAGCTCAAGGCGAAGTCTTGCGTCACCGGCTGCATGACCAGCTCCACGCCTCCCAATGTCTGTGTGACGTAGCCCTGCGCGCCAACCGTCAGTGTGTAAACTGCGCTCGGCAGGGTCAGGCTGTAAGCGCCGCTGGCGTCGGTGACCGCGCGGAGGCCGGCATCCGACTGCACCTGTGCGCCGGCGATGGGTAGACCCGTGTCCACGTCGGTGACCATACCGCTCAGCAGCACCGGCAGGGTGGTCAGGCGGTACATACCGCCCACCCCGGAGACATACAGTACGGTGCGTTGGTCGGGGGTTTCCGAACCAAGCGTCCAAATAACCCGATTGCCTAGCGGCGCGGTTGCTGGTTTCCAGGTTTCACCGCTATCCAGACTGAATGAGAGTCTGTTGGCCGAGGCAACGTAGAAGCTCGAAGGATTGCCTCGGGTGAAATGCAAGGCCGAGATGCCAAAATAACCACCAGGCGCGCCGTGCTGGTTCATCCAATTTTCACCTTGGTCCACGGACACATACAACCCCCCGCCATCCGCGTAATAGACGCGGTAAGGTGGATTAGGTTCAGTCTCAATTAATTGTCCCCATTGCGGCTCCAGCCCATTGTTGACCGCCTCCCAGGTGAGTCCGCTGTTATTGGAGCGCAGCACGCCGCTGCCCGCCGCGGCTGCATACACCGTGCCCGGGTTGCCCCAGTCAAAGGCGATGTCGTTCACCTGGCTGATCGGCACGCCCACCATACGCTGCTCCCAGGTTTCGCCGTAATCGGTGCTCAGGTAAAGGGTGCCCGGGTCTAAGCCCCAGTTGCCGCATGACTCTTGCACTCCCGCCAGGATCACACCTGGCGAGAATGGGTCAGCCGCCAGGACCTTGGTATTATGTGCACAATCGTTGAACTCAGGTGGAATCGGCAAGGTAGTGGTATAGGGCCAGGTTTGCCCGCCGTCCGTGCTGATCATGATGTGCTCATAACCTGCCAGGTACATGCGCTGCGGGTCATTGGGATCGATCGTAAAGGCAGTGGTGCGATACATCGGTGTATAGATGGGTGGGGTGACCGGTATAAAGCTCCATGCTGCGCCGCCTTGTTCCAGCCGGAAGAGCCCCAATGAATCGATATTTTGCCCAAGCACCGTTCCCGGCTGGTCTGGCAACACTTCCAAAACTTCCGGGGATAGACCGGTCAAGCCATGGTTGGTCGTTTGCCAGGTCGCGCCGCCGTCTGTGGTGAGGCGCATTCCATTCACACTTCCAATATAGACGGTTTGCGGATCGGTGGGGTGTAAGCCCATTTCGAGCGCCCAGCTTCCGTCCCACGTGCCCCAATCCTCCCAGGTCAACCCATCGTCGTTGCTCACCCGTAAGCTATAGCTCGGATAGAAGACAGTTTGAGAGTAGGCATCACCCCACGCCAATGGCGGGAAAGCGATATGCCCATTGCAGATCCCTACGCCGTTATCCAGCACCTCGGTAAAAACGCTCAGATCAGGGTTCAGACTTTTGGCGACGCTGCACGCGCCTTGAAAGGCGCTCACCCATACCTCGCCGTTGCCGGAGGGGTGGAACCACATCCAGCCGATGCTGCCCGGCATCGCTTGCGCAGCATAGCTCCAGCTCTCGCCGCCATCCGTGGAGAGATACACCCCGCCGGTGTCGGTGCCCAGCGCCATGGTCAGCGGGTGCATGGCGTCGATCGCCAGGGCGGTCGGTACGACGCCGGAAATTCCCTCGGTGATCTTGATCCAATCCTCCCCACGATTGTCTGAGCGATACAATCCATCATATATCGGGTCGTAGCCTTCGGTAGCGATCGCAAAAACGGTATCTGCCTGGGTGGGGTGTGGAAAAACAGTATTACCGCGGGAAACGTTATTGATCGGAATAGGAATCCAATTCACAGCATCATCGTCCGAACGGAAGAGATTGACTGGCATGTAACCGCTGCTTGCATATGCAGTTTGCCCATCTGCACCAAAAGCAACTGACGAGTTATACACAATCTGATCGCTGGTCATCTGCCAGTTTGCTCCGCTGTCGGTGCTGCGAAATAAGCCCCCGTCCCCCAGTTCGACAAAGATCAGGCTTGGCGTTTGCGGGTTAATAGCGATTCCATACACCGCTCCGCCCTCCGGTCCCGTGGCATGCGTCCAGGCGCCGATGCCCTGCTCCAGTGTCATGGCATCCTGCAGCGTGCCAGAATCGCCGCCAGGGTTGGTCACCGTCAGCTCGTAGATTCCGGGCTGCTTACCCCAAGACAAGGTGGCTTCCAGCCGCTCGTTGCTGACCCAGGTGACGTCTTGCAGCTCCGTCTCACCCAGCATAGCTGTAGCGCCGTCCTCGAAGCCTGTACCGCTGATGACCAGTGGCATATCCAGGTCATTTTGTGTCACGGTTGGGCTGACGGCAGTGACCGTCAACGCTTCCGGTGCCGCAGCTGCCTCCCGCATGCCCACAACCAGGTTGAAGAAGGTGAGTAGTACGCCGATGGATAAGATGAGAGTGATAATAAGTGAAAACCAGCGTGATTTCATGAATACCCTCCAGTCTCTGATATCGCCATGTGCGCCACACCTCCCCGATGTGTCGCATTTGGTTGCTCGTCGATTTAAGTATATATCCGATTTATTCGAAGTTCAACCGGTAATCTATAAGCAAAAAACTGCTACAATTAGGGAGATGCGTCTCAGACTTCACAGATACTTCCGAAGTCGGCGCCAAGGCGCTTAAGACTTCGGAAGTATCTGCAAAGAACTTAATCGAAAGGAGTTCTTATGCGCCCCAACCCTGTACTTAACAAACTTGGCTTCAGTGACGACGAACGGGTCGCCATCATCCACGTCGACGACGTTGGCATGTGCCAGGCCTCCATCGCTGCCTTCAGTGAGCTGTGGGAGGTCGGCATCATCTCCTGCGGCGCAGTGATGGTGCCTTGCCCATGGTCGCTGGAGGCTGCCAAATATGCCCGCCTCCATCCCGAGGCTGACCTGGGCATCCACATGACCCTGACCAGCGAGTGGGAGACCTACCGCTGGGGGCCACTCTCCACCCGCGACCCTGCTACGGGGTTGTTGGATGAAGAGGGCTGCTTTTATCGCCGCTCGGAGCCGGTGCAGGAGAAAGCCGACCCCGCCGCGGTGCAGGCGGAGCTGGAGGTGCAGATCCTGCGCGCCAAAGCCGCCGGCATTCATCCTACGCATGCCGACACGCACATGGGCACGGTGGTGCATCCCAAGTTCATCCAGGCCTACCTGCAGACCGCTATTGGGCATGGATTGTCGCCGATGATGCTGCGGCTGGACGAGGCCGGCTGGCGCGAGATGGTGGGCGGTATGGTGGACGCGGCGACAGCGGAGCAGATCGTCACTCAGGCAGCGCAAATGACGGATATGCTCGAAGAGATGGGCATCCCTTTGCTGGATAACATCTACGGCATGCCGCTCGATTCGGACCCTGCGCTGCGCTTTGAGCACACCCAAGCCGCATTCGATGCCTTGCAGCCGGGTATCACGCACTTCATTATCCATGCCGCCAAGGACACGCCCGAACTGCGCGCCATCACCCCCGATTGGGCTTGCCGCAACGCCGATTACCAGACCTTCCTGCGTGAAGACCTGCGCATATATCTGCAGCAGACAGGTGTGCAGGTCATCGGCTACCGGGCATTACAGTCTTTGATGCCACATTAGGAGGACTATGACAATATCTGCAAACGTTCACGCACCGGTCAAGTTCAACCTGAGCTACAAGGTGGTCTGGGGCATCGCTGCCCTGGGAACTTCGCTCATCTCAGGTACCTACGGCGCATTATTGCCCATCTTCTACCAGGATTACCTGGGGCTGGGTGCTTCGTGGATTGCCACCGCCTCAGCCATCTATGCTATCTGGAACGCGATCAACGACCCGCTGTTCGGCTACATCACCGATAGCTCGCGGCTGAAAGGCGGGCGGCGCATCCCGTTCATGCGCTACACGGCTCCCTTCCTGGCGCTGACCTTCATCCTGGTGTGGTTCGCGCCGCAGGGGGTGGGCGACAAGACGTTGTTCTTCTGGATGCTCGGCACGATGCTGCTCTACGATACCTGCTACACCATCATCGGGCTGGTGTACTCGGCATTGCTGCCAGAGGTGACTGAGGCAGAAAGCGAGCGCAACGGCTTGCAGATCTCAGCCTCGCTGTTTGGGTTGCTGGGCATGATCTTGGGCTTTCTCATCCCCGATTTCTTCCGCCCCAAAGCCGGCAGCGAGGTGACTTTCCTGCCGTTGCAAGTC
>ERZ1649853.583-NODE-583-length-15259-cov-5.677453_pt1 | contig 15259 bp, 13 predicted proteins | sample MGYA00575353_ERZ1649853 | MGnify/ENA primary metagenome ERZ1649853 (study PRJEB40853, sample SAMN11349654) | freshwater sediment metagenome | isolation source: river sediment | host: Sediment | place: India: Okhla Barrage, New Delhi | collected 2017-02-21 ...
CTTAATGCAGCCTATACGCTGGACGCCGGCCCAAACGTGCACATCATCACCCCGGCGGCAGATTCCGCCGCGGTTCAAGATCGCCTGCGCGCCTTTCCGGGTGTGAAAAACGTGTTGGTCGCGCCGGTGGGAGGCCCGGCGCAGTGGGTGGAAAACCCACCTGCCTAAGAGTCTCCTCATTTTTTGAAAGTCCTACATCAAAACAGTTATAATGTAAAGAAGTAATCGACCTACTCAACTCACGCTGCTGAGGTTTACAGCAATGGACGCTTTTGGTACAACGATTTTGCGAATTGTAGAGTTCATTCTCGCCTTAGGGGTTCTGATTTTCCTGCACGAGTTAGGCCACTACCTGACTTCCAAGATGTTCAAAATCCAGGTGGAAGAGTTTGGGATTGGCTTTCCACCCCGCATGCTGAAATTGTTCCGCATTGGTGAAACGGATTTCACGTTAAACTGGATCCCGTTTGGCGCGTTTGTCCGCCCCAAGGGAGAAAACGACCCCAACATCCCCGGCGGCCTGTCCTCCGCGCCGCCAATTCAACGATTGGTCGTTTTGTTGGGCGGTCCGCTGATGAATCTCCTGACTGCCTTGATCCTGTTGACCGTGATTTACAGCCGGGTTGGCGTTCCGGACATGACCCGCGTGCTCATCACCGATGTGACAGGCGGCACGCCCGCACAGGTTGCCGGCATGCAGGCTGGCGATATCTTTATCACAGCTGATAATCAACCGATCACCACGGCCAGCGATTTGCAGGCTATCGTGCGAAATAATCTCGGTCAGGAAATGACCTTTGTGCTTCAGCGCGGCGACCAACAGGTGACCCTCAACGCCGTTCCGCGTTCCGATTATCCCTCCGACCAGGGTCCGCTGGGAATCTCGCTGAGCGTGCCGTATCGAAACGGAACGGCGCTGGAGGCATTCTCCCTCGGCGCAAATATGATCTGGTACCAGAGCAAAGAACTTTTTTCGATGCCGGTACGGCTGATTATGGGAACCGTTTCTGCGGATCAGGCCCGCTTTGTGGGGCCAAAGGGCATGTACGACATCTATAATCAGGCGCGGGAAACAGACCAGGAAAACGCTGGCTCAAGCACCCCTGCAGCAACCGTGAACACGCTCTGGCTGCTCGCCAATATCTCACTTGCGCTGGGTGTGACCAACCTGCTGCCCTTCCCCGCTCTGGATGGCGGCCGTATCCTGTTTCTCCTGCCTGAATTGCTCTTCCGGAAACGTATCCCGGCCAATTATGAAAATATGGTCAACCTGGTCGGTTTTGCCCTTTTGCTGCTACTCATGGTGGTGGTCACCGCGCAGGACATCATTAATCCCATTGTCCTTCCATAGGGGCGTTTCAGAAAATGGCTGATTCTTTACCCCGCAAAGCAATTCCATTCCGGCAGGTGCTGGATGACTTGATCGATGAAACCCGCGTATTTCCTGCTGTCAATTTGCATCGTTTCTCGGATCTTAACGACGCTGACATGCAAGCTTTGAAAGCCATCTGGAAACAAGTGCCTGCTGATCGGCGCGCGGCGCTGCTGGAAGATCTCGAAGAATTGTATGATTCAGATACCCTGATATCGTTTGACGAGATTGCCCGTTTTGCCCTTTTGGACAGTAACGCCCGCGTTCGCGCCGGCGCCTTACGCCTGCTCTGGGACTACCAGGGGAAGGATTTGATCCCGGCCATCATGCAACTGCTTGAAAAAGACCCGGATGAGATCGTCCGAGCCCTGGCAGCTTCCCTGATGGGCCAATTCATCTTCCTGGGCGAACTCGAACAGATTAGCGCCAGCATGCTGCATGCCATCGAGGAACTCCTCTTTCAAACCGTCGAAAGTGGCGAAAACAAACTGGTGCGCAGGCGCGCGCTCGAATCGCTGGGATATTCCAGCCGCGATGAAGTCAATACATTGATCCAGAATGCCTTTGACTCCGGCGACCTGGAATGGATGGCAAGCGCGCTTTTCGCTATGGGGCGTTCCGGCGACGAAAAATGGGCCTCCTCGGTGATTGAAATGTTGGATCATCATGAACGGGATTTGCAAATCGAAGCGGTGCGAGCTGCCGGCGCGCTGGAGCTTGATAAAGCCCGCAAGCCCCTCTTGCAGATGATCAGGGCGGGAATCGATGATGCCGACCTGCGCACAACTGCTGCCTGGTCGCTTTCGCAGATCGGCGGCGATCAAGTTGGCCCAGCGCTGGCGAAATTGCTGAAAAAAGCCGAAGATGAAGAAGAAGCCGAGTTTATCCAGACTGCGATTGACAACCTGGAATTCCAGAATGGATTGGATAACTTTGAGTTGATGGATTTCTCGCCTGCCCGCCGGGCGGATTTTCAAGTAACCGCAGTGGATGAAGACGATGAGGGAGCGGATAGCTGGGAACCAGAAGTTGGTGAGGAAGAAGACGAAGAATCAGAGGATGAAAGTTAATCTGCTCGCTTTTCGGGGGGTGATGTGCAAGCCGGGGCTTTGATATTCATTCTGGTTTTCAACCTGCTCGGAATAAATCTTCAGGCATCCAGCGCTCAAATTGAAGTTCGCGATGTCGTCGCGTTTTACAATTACGCTGAAAATGTCACCTTCCAGGCGCGCATCAGCCCTCCCTCCGGCGTCAAAGCCGTAGACCTGCTGATCCAGCCGGAGGGTCAAACCACGCGCATCGAGCCGGTCACCTGGACGAAAACCGGTGAAATCCTGTTCGACTATGACCTGGTCGCGCACCCGTTGCGACCGTTCGGCCGCACCTATTACTGGTTCCGGCTGGTCACGGACGGCGGAGAGATCACCACGCCGTCCTACTGGTTTGACTATGTGGACAACCGCTTCACCTGGCAAAAGCTGACCAATGAATATTTTGAAATCCAATGGCAGGGAGAGGATCGCGCTTTCGGCCAGCAGGTGCAAAACATCGCAACCACCGCGCTGGAATCTGCGCAGAAAATTCTGCCGGTCGCTCCCCCGCTCCCGCTCAAGATTTATATTTATACCAACGCGGAAGATCTGCAAAGCGCACTGCCCGGAACTGCGGAGACCTGGGCAGCCGGGCATGCCAGCCCAGACCTGAAGGTGATCCTGCTATCCATCCCCGAAAGCCCCGAGCGCTCTCTTGAGCTGGAACGCCAGCTTCCGCATGAGATCATGCATATCCTGGAATATGAATTGGTCGGATCCCAGTATAGCAACGTGCCCGTCTGGTTGCGTGAAGGGATTGCCTCAATCGCTGAACTGTACCCAAATGCCGATTACGCCCGCGTGCTGGAAACCGCGCAACAAAAAGACAGCCTGATCCCCATGGAAAGCCTGTGCAGCGCCTTTCCACGGGATGCAGGCAGCGCATTTCTTGCCTATGCGCAGTCCGCTTCCTTTGTCCGCTACCTGTATCAGACCTACGGCAGCACCGGCTTGGTCAACCTGCTGCGCCAGTATCAGGTTGGACTGGGGTGCAGGGAAGGCGTTCAGACCGGGTTGGGAATCTCGCTTTCAGAACTTGAAAACGACTGGCACGGCCACACGCTATCCGTCAGCCCCGTGGCTACAGCCATGCGGGCTTTGTCCCCGTACCTGTTCATTGCCCTCCTGGTATTGCTTGCGCCGCTGGTTCTGGCAATCGCCCGCCCCAGGCCCGAGGGAAAACCGCTGTGAGTGGCAGCGATCACGCTCAACTGCACGCGCTGGTGGATGGACAGGTGCAGGGCGTCGGCTACCGCTATTTCGTCAAGAACACCGCGGATGCGTTGGCGCTGACCGGCTGGGTGCGGAATAAATGGGACGGCCGGGTGGAAGTGCTCGCCGAGGGCCCCCGCGAAGCGCTGGAGCAACTATTGGAAAAATTGCGCCGCGGGCCGTCCTCGGCCTTCGTCTCGGACGTTAAGATCGACTGGAACCCATCCAGCGGGGCCTACACGCGCTTCAACGTCGCGCCGAGCGAATAAGGGTTTTAACCTGGGCTATTCTTCCTCGCCGGCCAGCAGCTTAGCCCGCTGCCAGGGCGATAAATTCTCATCTTCGGCCATCAGGTTGCGCAGGCCGTAGATCTGGTCGCGCAGTACCGCCGCGCGCTCAAATTCGAGGTCCCTGGCAGCCTGCTTCATTTCCTTTTCCATCTCAGAGATCATGCGCTGGATTTCCTTGCGCGGGATGCCTGCCGGGCGGCCCTCCCTGGTCGTATATTCGCCGCGTGCTTCAGCCACCTGGGCGGCGCCCAACCGTTCGGTCAGGTCGTGGATAGCCTTGACGATTGTCACCGGTTCGATGCCGTGATCGTCATTGTATTTTTTCTGTTTGGCGCGCCGCCGGTTTGTTTCCTGGATCGCCATCTGCATCGAATCGGTCATCCGGTCGGCGTACATGATCACCCGGCCATTGACGTTTCGCGCGGCCCGGCCAATCGTCTGAATCAACGCCGTGCCGGACCGCAGAAAACCTTCCTTGTCCGCGTCCAGGATGCCAATCAGCGACACCTCAGGCAGGTCAAGACCTTCACGCAGCAGGTTGATGCCCACCAGGACGTCAAAAACGCCCAGGCGCAGGTCCCGCAGGATGCCAATTCGCTCCAGCGTTTCAACTTCGGAGTGCAGGTAGTGAACCTTGATGCCCAGTTCCATCAGGTAATCGGTCAGATCCTCCGCCATGCGTTTGGTCAGCGTGGTGACCAAAATCCGTTCGCCCCGTTCGGTGCGCTGGCGAATTTCCTTTACCAGGTCGTCCACCTGTCCCTGCGTGGGCCTCACCTCGACCTGCGGATCAAGTAAACCCGTTGGCCGGATGATTTGTTCCACCAATTGCTCCCTGCGTTGCAGCTCATACGGTCCCGGCGTGGCGGAGGTGTAGATGGTGTAACCCATGTGCTGTTCGAATTCTTCGAACTTGAGCGGGCGGTTATCCACGGCAGACGGCAGCCGGAAACCGTATTCGACCAATGTCGTTTTGCGGTTTCGATCCCCGTTGTACATGCCGCGGATCTGCGGCACGGTCATATGCGATTCGTCCAGCACAAGCAAATACTCGCTGGGCAGGTAGTCGATCAACGTCCACGGCGCCGATCCTGCCGGCCGTTGATCGAGGTGGCGCGAGTAGTTTTCGATCCCGGAACAATAGCCGACCTCGCGCAGCATTTCCAGGTCGTAACGCGTGCGCTGTTCGATGCGCTGCGCTTCAAGATACTTATCCTTGGCTTTGAAATAAGCCAGTTGCTGCTCCAGTTCAGCTTCAATGTCATTAATGGCTTTCTTCAGCCGGTCTTCCTGGGCAATATAATGCTTGGCCGGATAAATTTCAATTTTCGTGGGCGTGTCCAAAATTTCGCCGGTCACCGGGTTGACCGCGAGCATGCGCTCGATCTCATCCCCAAAGAACGTGATGCGGTAAGCCTGCCGGTCTTCATACGCCGGGAAAACTTCCAGCGTGTCGCCTCGAACGCGGAACGTGCCCGGTCTCAGGTCCATATCGTTGCGCTGATACTGGCTCTCGACCAGTTGACGCAACAACGCGTTGCGCCGGTACAGGCCCCCCAGCTCCAGAGAGATGATGACGTTGCCATACGCTGCCGGGTCGCCCAGGCCGTAAATGCAGGATACCGACGCGACAATGATCACATCCCGCCGCGACATGAGCGCTTTGGTCGCGGCCAACCGCAACCGGTCAATCTCCTCGTTGATTTCGGTTTCTTTTTCGATGTAAAGGTCGCGCTGTGGAACATAAGCTTCAGGCTGGTAATAATCGTAATAGGAGACAAAATACTCCACCGCGTTTTCTGGAAAGAACTCTTTGAATTCCGCGTACAGTTGCGCAGCCAGAGTCTTGTTATGCGCCATCACCAACGCGGGCAATTTCGTCTGCGCGATGACATTGGCAATGGTAAAGGTCTTGCCGGTTCCGGTCGCGCCTAAGAGCACCTGATGTTTGTATCCTGACCGGACGCCGTCCACCAACTGGCGAATTGCCTCCGGCTGATCGCCGGTCGGCTCGTAGGGAGCATGCAGCTTGAAATCCATGAGCTTCCTCTCGTCTCAGATCAACCATCGCCACAAAAGAGATCAATTGTTCTATTTTATCACATTATGCGTTCACGGGAAGCACCAACGTGAACACAGCCCCGCCGAGCGGATGGTTGGCAGCGGATAAGCTGCCGCCCATCAGGACGGCCAGTTGCCGCGCGATGGCCAGTCCAAGCCCGCTGCCGCCCACGTCGCGGCTGCGGCTGCGATCTGCGCGGTAGAAGCGCTCAAACAGGTGCGGCAGCACCGATTCAGGTATGCCCGGTCCGCTGTCATGCACGCTGAGTGTCACATTGGCTCCCTGGTGGAGGATTGCCATGCGAATCACGCCACCCTGCGGAGAATATCGCACCGCGTTGGCAAGCAGGTTGGTGAGAATTTGCTCGATCCGCAGAGGATCGCCGCGGATTGCGGGGATCTCCGCCGCTTCGAGCGAGAAGCGAATCGAGCGATCCAGGCCCGCCGGTTCAAAGCGTGACAAAACGTTGGCCGCCAACTGGCGCAAATCCACGGCAGTTTGCTCGAGCCGCAATTCCTTCGCGTCCGCCAGTGCCAGAATGCGTAAATCTTCCACCAGTCGGGAAAGCAGGCTGTTCTGGTCCAGGGCCACCTGCAGCCCCGCCGCATCCAGGGGATAGATTCCATCCTGCATGGCTTCCATTTGCGCCCGTTGGACCGCCAGCGGCGTGCGCAATTCGTGCGCAATGTCCGCGGTCATGGCCTGCCGGCGCGCTTCGGATTCCTGTAATGATTGCGCCATTTGATTGAAGCTCTGGCCCAACGCAGCCAGTTCGTCGTCACCTTTGACCGCCACTCGTTGCGATAAATCGCCGCGTGCCATCTGATTGGCTGCTTTTTCAAGCTTTTGCAAAGGGTTGGCAATCCAGCTTCCCAGCAGCAGCGCAAGAATCATTGCAATCGCCAGCGCGACCGCCCCGCTGAGCAGGGAAATATTGTTTAGCCGTTCCACCAGGCGCTGCCCTGAGCCGGAATTGCCCCCCAGCCCGCCTTCCGCCCACAGGTATCCGATGATGCGCCCCCTGGCATTGCGAATCTGGGCGGCATCAGCCAATTCGCGCCCGTCGATCAAAGTGCCCGCTGTTTGAACACCGGCAGTATCGTAAACCACCTTGCGGTCCGCATCAATCAAGCGCAGGCGTTGCCCCATCATCCCGCCCATGCCCCGGCCTGGATTGCCGTGCATGCTTTGCAGCAGGCTGTCCGCGCCTTCCCAGGTTTGGTTCGCGGCATAATAATCGCGCAGCGAGGTGACCAGGCCGTCGAGACCGACCATGCCGCCGCTGGTCATATAGGTTTCCACCTGGCGCGCCACGCCCAACCGGGCAAATACCGTGATCGCGAGGATGGGGATCAATGCTACCAGGCCAAAAGCCAGAATCAATCGCACGCGCATAGTTAATCCTTTCTCATCCGGTAGCCAACCCCAAACACTGTTTCGATATAGCGGGGCTCCTTGGGATCGACTTCCAGCTTGGCCCGCAGGTTTTTGATATGCGCATCAATGGTGCGTTCGTAACCCTCATAGGCGGTGCCTTGCACGGCTTCCAGCAACTGCAACCGGTTGAACACCCGCCCGGGCTGGTCAGCCATGGCGGCCAGCAGGTTGAATTCAGTCGGCGTCAATTCAATCCGGGCGCCGTCCCGCTCCACCGAATGCGCCTCCAGGTCGATCGTCAAGTCCGACAGGCGCAGCACCGCGGTTGTCGTTCTGGCAGACCCCGCCCGCCGCAGGACGGCGCGCACGCGCGCCACCACCTCGCGGGGAGAGTAGGGTTTGGTCAAATAGTCATCCGCGCCCAGCTCCAGGCCAATCAGCCGGTCGGTTTCCTCCACGCGGGCAGTCACCATGATGATGGGCGTTTCATCCTTGCGGCGGATGCTGCGCGCCACATCCAGTCCATCCATTCCCGGCAGGTTGAGATCCAACAACACCAGATCAGGGTGCTGTTTTTCCCACAGAGCCAATCCCTGGTCGCCTCGCGACGCGGTGACAACAGTGTAGCCCGCTGCTTCCAGGTAAGAGCGCAGGATTTTCACCAGCTCGATTTCATCTTCAACGATCAGGATCGTAGCCATCATTCACCAGCCTGTTGAGGGTTTCAAGCAAATGGTCCTTCCAGTTTAACACATTGCCGTTGACGGGCATCCAGTAGGCATTCTTACCCGCGCGCACCTGGCTGCCCAGGTTGGGCAAATTGCGCGCCGGCTGGCCTTCTGGAAGCGGCGGAAAACGCAAGACCAACTGATCGTTTTCCAGAGACACTGATGACAGTCCGGCTTTTTCCGCCAGCAACTTGACGCGCATCTGGAAGAGCAAATGATCCACTTCTTCAGGAAGCGCCCCAAACCGATCGACAAATTCATCCGCCATGATCTGCACATCTGCCTCATTCTGCAAATCCGCCAGGCGCCGGTACAGGCTCAACCGCAGGTTTTGGTCGGGCACGTATTGCGCAGGGATTCCCACTGCGATGGGAAGATCGACGCTGGCCGCCATGCGAATGGCCGCTGAAGCCAACAGGGCCTCCTGGTCAGCCGGCGCTGGGATCTTTTCAAACTGGCGCAACTGGCGCACCGCCTGGGCCAGCAGCCGGGTATAAAGGTGGAACCCCACGCTGGCGATGTAACCCGACTGGCGGATGCCCAGCAATTCACCGGCGCCGCGCATTTCCAGGTCGCGCATCGCGATGGAATACCCCGCGCCAAGCTGGGTGTTCTCGGCGATAACCTCCAGGCGCTCCTGACCTTCCGGCGTGGGCGCTTTGTGACGGTGCCGAAAAAAATAGGCGTAGGCGCGCTGCGCGCCCCGGCCAACGCGCCCGCGCAGTTGATATAACTGGGCCAGACCAAAAGTATCGCCGCGGTCAACAATCAAGGTGTTGGCATTTGGAATATCCAGGCCAGACTCGACGATGGAGGTGCACAACAGCACATCGATGTCAGCTTTGGTAAATTGCACCATCACCTGGGCCAGAGCATGTTCCGGCATCTGACCGTGGGCCACCCCGATGCGCGCTTCCGGCACAAGTTGATTGAGGTGCCGCTCCATGGACCGGATGGTCTGAACGCGGTTGTGAACAAAGAAGACCTGTCCACCGCGCTCCAGTTCGCGTAAAATCGCCTGGCGCACCAGCCGCGGTGAATACGGCCCGATGTGGGTGATGATGGGCAGGCGTTCCGCCGGCGGCGTGTTGATTTGCGAAATATCGCGCGCGCCGGTCAATGCCAGGTACAGCGTGCGCGGTATTGGCGTGGCGGTGAGGGTTAACACATCCACCTCGGTGCGCAGCTTTTTAAAATGCTCCTTATTTGCCACGCCAAAGCGTTGTTCCTCGTCGATGATGACCAGGCCCAGATCTTTGAACACCACATCTGATTGGATCAACCGGTGCGTGCCGATGATGATATCCAGTTGGCCTGCAGCCAGTTTGAGCAAAATTTCGTCCTGCTCCCGCGGCGAACGGAAACGGGAAAGCATTTCAACGTGCACCGGGTAGGCCATCAGGCGCTGCCGGAAGGTTTCAAAGTGCTGCTGCGCCAGCACGGTGGTCGGCACCAGGATGGCAACTTGCTTGCCGTCCATCACCGCCTTAAACGCGGCGCGCAAGGCCACCTCGGTCTTGCCGTACCCCACATCCCCGCACAGCAGGCGGTCCATCGGGCGCGGATTTTCCATGTCCATCTTCACCGCCTGGATGGCTTTGGCCTGATCCTCGGTTTCGACGTACGGGAAGCTGGCTTCGAGTTCCTTTTGCCAGGGCGAATCAGCGCTGAATGCGAATCCCCGGGCTACCTGCCGCGTGGCATACAGCTCCAGCAATTCCTGCGCCACTTTGATGACTTCTTCGCGCACTTTTTGCTTGGCGTTGCCCCATTCGGCCGAACCCAGGCGGGTGGGCGACGGCGGTTCGGCGTTCGGCCCGATGTACCGGCTGAGCCGGTCGGCCTGAAAAACAGGCACGTACAACTGGTCACCGCCGTCATATTCCACGCATAAGAATTCGCGTTCCACGCCTTCCAACGTGCGCCGAACCAGGCCCGAAAAACGGCCGATGCCGTAATCGATGTGCACCACCCAATCGCCGGGTTTTAGATCGGCATACACATTTTCCGGCGCTTCCGCCTGCATGCGGGCGCGGGTGCGCGGCTGCGGACGTTCCAGCCCAAAAATCTCGGCATCGGTTAATAGATGCACCCGGCTGCCCGATGGAAGCGCCAGCGACCAGCCTTCACTCAGCGTGCCTTCAATGAATACCGGCGTCTGATCACGGCAGACCTCCGTCTCCCGTTCATCCCATAACTCACGCAGACGGGAAACCTGCCGCGAGATCACCCAGCTCGTATCCCCCTTGCGGCATAATTCTTCCAGGTAATCCACCATTGGGCGCAGCCGGCCCCCAAAGCGCGGCCCCGGCTTGAAGGACGCCGCCAGCTCGCCATCCGCGAGATCGCCGCCGAAGCCCAATTGCAACCAGGCATGCCCGGTCAGACTGTCCAACAATTCGGACCAGCTCAAGTAAGGGATTGGAAAATTTTCAGGCAAAGTGGCTTCGGCGATGCTCTCATTGCGCATGCGCACCGCTTGCTCCTCGATCTCCACCGCCAGAGTTTGGAGCAGATCCAGGTCATCCACAAGCGTCAGAGCATTACGGGGCAGGTAATCCAGCAGGCTGGAAACCGCCGGATGGACAACAGGAATATAAAACTCGTCCACTTCCTGCCCGGCCGGCAGGATGCCCTCGGCCCGGCCGGGCAGCAATTCGCGCGCGGGTGTCACCAACACCTGATCCAGTTTGGCCACCGTGCGCTGGCTGGCCGGATCGAACCGCCGGAGCAGGTCGATCTCATCCCCGAAGAATTCCAGGCGCACCGGCAGCGGTTCAGCCGGCGGCCAGATGTCCAGGATACCGCCGCGCCTGGAAAACTCGCCTGGCTCGAGGACGACATCCACGGCTTGATAGCCGATATCCACCCAGGAACGCGCCAGGCCATCCGGGGGCAGGGATTGGTTGATCTTGATCGTCCGGCTGGCCTTGATAAAATCACGCCGCGGCAGGGTGCGCGTCATCAAAGCGCGCACGGTGGTGATAATCACCGGCGGCAGGTCGGGTTTGGCTGCGCCCGGCAAATGGTAAACGGCCAGCGCGGTCAACGCCTGCAGGCGGTCCCGCCGGGTGCTGCTTCCCCAGGCGGCCTGCTCGTAAAACATTGGCGTCGGCTCCGAGAAATACAGGCGCGGCGCGTCCTTCAGCCAAAAGCCCAACTCGTCCAGCAGCGTGAGTGCGTGCTGGGGGCGGTCGGTGATGACAACGACCGGTTCGCGCAGGTCCTGGTAAAGGTTGGCGGCCAACGGCAGACGGGCTGCCCGCATCAATCCCAGGCCGGGCAGGTCCGCGCCGCTCTTGAGGTCGCTCAGGAGCGCCTGGTAAGCAGGTAGCGTACGAATGGACTCCAGCAAACCGGCAGCCTTTCTTCAGACTGAAGCATTAAATTGATTCATCGCCGCTTCCAGGCCGTCGCGGATGAAAACCTTGACGGCCTCGACGGCTCGGTCGATGGTCGGATTGATGATTTCCTGATCGGCTTTGGAAAAATCTTGCAGCACGTAATCCGCGGCAGACATCTGGCCGGGCGGCCGGCCAATTCCAATGCGCAGGCGGGGAAAATTTTGCGTACCGACCTTATGAATGGTTGAGGCGACGCCCTTCTGGCCCGCCGAGCCGCCGCCTGGCCGCAGCCGGATAACGCCCACGGGCAAATCCAGGTCGTCATGCGCGACCAACAATTGCGCCAGCGGCACCTTGTAGTAACGCAGCAGGGAGCCAATTGCATCCCCCGAGAGGTTCATGTAGGTCTGCGGTTTCACCAGGATGATCTTGCGGCCTTCCCACTGGCCGGAACCGACCAACGCCTTGGCCTGCACTTTACCGATCTTGATCGCGAAGGCCTCGCTCAGGCGGTCGATGGTCATGAAGCCCACATTGTGCCGGTTGCCGCGGTATTCACGGCCGGGGTTGCCCAAACCCACCAGGATGAAGGGCGCTTCCTGCAAGACCGGCGAATTCTGTGCGGTGTTATTGGGATGATGATCCAATTTCAACCTCTCCGGGTTCTGCGACGGACCGCCCGGTAAATGACAAGCACAAGGAACAGCGCCGCCACGATCCCCAGCCCGGTCAGAATGCTGCTGCGCAATTCAAACGCCGTGACTGCTATCGAATTCGGCGGCATGGGCGTGGGTGTGCTGCGCATGACCACCGGTGTGGCCGTCGGCGTGGGTGTGGGCTGGAGGGTGGTTTCGGGCAGCATCGCCGGAGTGTTGGTCTCCACGGCGGTGTAATTGCGCACGCGCACGCCCGCAACCTCCACCACAACGAAATTGCCGTCCTGTTTCAACACGCGCAGCCGGATGCGATAATTCCCATCAGTGATGGTCGTCGTGTCCCAACTGGCCAGGGTGCCGCCCTGGATGGCCGGGATTTGATCCTGGATAAGAAACCAGGTTTCCTCCGGACCGTCTTCGTAACGGAACTCAAGCTGCGCGGAGGCAAAACCATCGACTGTGCAGGAGCCTTGAATCAAAACCACGCCCTGGACGGCTTCGCCGGGCAAAGGGCGATCAAGCGCCGGCGTCGGGTTGGTTTGTTGAACGAGACTCAACCAGCCGGCAAGAATAAATGTCGCAAGCAGATGTTTCATGGCAATCGGTAAGTTTAACACGATTCGCCGGAACACGCAAAATGCGCCGACATCAAATTGAATTTATATGGGGATTTGACGAGCGTGAAGGGTTTACGGCTGGATCGGTGAGGGAGAAATGACGAAATACAACACCAATTCTTCGGCGGCGTTGTTAATCACGCTGTGCTGCAGCGCGGCAGGCGCCCACACCAAAGTGCCCGGCCCGGCATGATGATATTCACTGCCAACCTGAAAGTAACCCGTTCCCGACAGTACCATGTAGAGTTTGTCTTCACCGACATGGATATGCACCGGTTGGCTTTGTCCAGGCGCCAGCCGCGTGATACCCACCAGCATATTTTCGCTGGAATTTATCGTAGCTTTAAATGGCTTATCGACATTGCCGCCCTTGAATTCATCCGGGTGAAAAAAGAATTTACTGCGTGGTTCTTCCATTTTTCCTCTTGCGATGGTTGACCCGATCCGGCTTGTGTTGCCTCAATTATGACAGATGAAGATCGAGAATTCAATCCACAGCTTGATTTAATTCCAGAATCCGTATGTTATAATATTGTGAATGATGCCAGAAAATCCTTCACCCACTCCCATGGAAGACGACACGCAAGCGGCGCCCCAATTGCCGCCGCCCGCCGCGACAACAGCCAGCACGCGCGGCCCAATGATCAAAATCATCATTGCCGCAGTGGTCATCGTCGCAGTGTTGATTTTTGGATTGGTGATGTTGCTCCGTGCCGATGCCAGCACGACCAGTGAAATTCGCGACATCTTCATCATCTTCATGGCCCTCGAATCGTTGGTGCTGGGCGTGGCGCTGGTCGTTTTGATCATTCAACTCGCCACGTTGATCAACCTGCTGCAAAACGACATCAAACCGATCCTGAAATCCACCAACGAAACCGTCAACACCCTGCGGGGTACGGCAACCTTCCTCAGCAACAACGTCGCCGAGCCGGTCATCAAATTGAACGAGTATCTGGCTGGTTTAAAGAAATTCCTGGATGTCCTCCGCCCCGGTCGGCGGTAGTCCGGGCGAATATTCAACTCGCATATAAATCGAAAGGAGAATTTCCCATGGCAGAACGAGATGATTTTGGAGCGTTTGTGATTGGTTTCATTGTAGGTGCAGTTTCCGGCGCTGTGACGGCCCTGCTGTTGGCGCCTCAGTCCGGCGAAGAAACCCGTACCTATATCAAGGAGAAAGCGATTGAAATTGGCGACACCGCCAATAAGACCATCAACGAAACCTTTGAACAGGCTCAAGTTTCGGCCAACGAAACCGTAAAACGGGCCGAGCAGGTCCTTGCGGATGCCAAGAAACAGGCTGCTGAACTGACGGAAAAGGGCAAGACCGTTTATGAACAACAACGGTCTAAAATCGCCAGTACCCTTTCCAAATCGAGCAAACTGCCGCCCACCCCTCCTGCCGAGGGCTAAACGAATTTTTATCGACGCTCAAACCGGCGAAGATGCACTCTTCGCCGGTTTTGCTATGACTCAAATTGGAGCGCCCACAACACCCCGGGAACCGCCTCGATCACATCGCTGGCCATGACCGGCGCAGGGCTGCCCAGGTTTTGGGCTGCAGCCAGGCCGGCCTGCGCGTGAATCCACGCCCCGGCGACCGCTGCCTCCCAGGCTGGCCGGCCCTGGGCCAACAACCCGGCCACCAAACCGGCCAGCACGTCGCCGCTGCCGGCTTTGGCCAGCGCGGAGGTTGCCACCGGGATGATGCAGGCCTGGCCGTTTTCATCCGCGATCACCGTCAGCGCGCCTTTGAGGATGACCGTGGTCTTCCATTTTCGGGCATAGGTGCGCGCGGTTTCCCACCGATCTGACTGAATTTGCTCCACGGTCAGTCCGGTTAAGGCGCTCATTTCGCCTGGGTGCGGCGTCAGGATCGAGCCCGGCGGTAGCAGTTCAGGCCAGTTTTTCAGCCGCGCCATCAACCGCAGTCCGTCCGCATCCATCACCAGTGGCGGCAATTTTACCGGTCCATCTGAAGGTTTTACCACTTGCGCCGTCAGGAATCCAAAAGATGCCGGCTTGCTCGAGGACGGCGCGCCGGTGAGCAACTTTTCAATAAATCCCGCAGTGGTCGCCTCATTCCCCAAACCAGGGCCGACCAGCAATGCCGTGATGCGCTCAAAGTTTTTCAAAACCAGGTCTGCCGCACTCTCCGCGATCATGCCCATTTCGTGAGGAAGCAGCAGCCAGGTGGCTTCGGGAAATTGTCCGGCCAGGCTTGCGTGCAGCGGCGCGGGCACGGCCAGGCGAACCAGCCCTGTGCCGATCCGGTAAGCGCCGCGCGCGGCCAGGAGCGCCGCGCCGGTGTAATAGGTCGAACCTGCCACGATCAGCAGCGTGCCAAAGGTGCCTTTGTGCGCCGTGTCCGGGCGTTCCGGCAGGTAGCGCGCCGCAGTTTCACCATCTGCCATGAACAATTGAACTTCCCCGGCGGCTTTCAGGACTTCTGGTAAATTAAGATCGACTACACGCAGTTCGCCGGCCAGTTCGAAGGCCGGGTACCG
>ERZ1649853.587-NODE-587-length-15223-cov-5.268790_pt1 | contig 15223 bp, 15 predicted proteins | sample MGYA00575353_ERZ1649853 | MGnify/ENA primary metagenome ERZ1649853 (study PRJEB40853, sample SAMN11349654) | freshwater sediment metagenome | isolation source: river sediment | host: Sediment | place: India: Okhla Barrage, New Delhi | collected 2017-02-21 ...
AGTACATCTGTTGAAGTAATCGAAAGTTGATGTGGAGAGTATAAATTGGAAGCAAACAGTATTAGCCTCGGTCTAGCCTTTGTCGCTGGATTGGCATCTTTTCTATCCCCATGCGTTTTTTCACTGGTGCCAGCATACATTGGCTATTTGGGTGGCAGGTCTGCTGGTGGCGATAATCAGAAGCGTTGGACAACCTTTGTTCATGGATTGGCTTTTGTGTTAGGGTTCAGCGTTGTGTTCATTCTGCTCGGAATTGCGAGTTCGGCATTAGGGAATTTGCTGTTTAACGCACGCGATTGGATAGCCAAAATTGGTGGGATTGTGGTTGTTATATTTGGTTTACATATGACTGGTATCATACGCATCCGCTTCTTAGAGTACGATACCCGTAAACAAGAGCTACCCGACACGAAGTTGGGTTATCTTTCTTCTGCTTTTATGGGCGTGTTTTTTTCAGCCGGCTGGTCGCCATGTGTGGGTCCGGTACTTGGAGCAATCTTGACGCTATCTCTTACTGGGGGATCTATCACCCGAGGCGCCTCGCTTTTAACTGCTTACTCAGCTGGATTGGCAATTCCCTTTTTGGTTGCCGCCCTCGGTATTGGCTGGGTCACGACGATTATTCGTAAATACAGTAAAACTATGCGAGTTGTTGAGATAATTATGGGGGTGTTATTGATTATTGTTGGAACAATGCTCTTCTTGGGCACATTTCAACAGCTGTCACGTTTTGGATTATTTATTGATCTTGGGTTATAGCTAATGAAAACTTCCACCACGAATTCTCTGTTGATCGTTGGCGGTATAGCAGTTGTTCTTGGAATTGGAACATTGTTGATGATAGGTTGCTTGCTCGGCGGATATCTCGTCGGAGCGCGCCTGGTGAATTCAGATACGGAAGATAAAACGCAATCGTTGATCGACGTGGAAGCGCCTGACTTCCAATTATCTACAATTACTGGTGAGACCTTACAATTGAGTGAGCTTCAATCAAAGGCAGTGATGGTGAATTTTTGGGCATCATGGTGCAACCCGTGTGTAGCAGAGATGCCCACCTTGCAGGCATTTTCTGAGAAATATCACCAGGACTTGATTATACTTGGTGTAAATGCCAACGAATCGCAACGAGATGTGGTCGGATTTGTAGAACAAGCGGGTTTAACTTTTCCGATCTTGTTGGATCCGGGTAGTAAGGTTGAGGACTTATATCATATTCGCGCATTCCCTACCTCATTTTTTATTGATCAAGAGGGTATCGTTCGAGCAGTCCACATTGGAACCTTGTCAGAATCACTATTAGATGGTTACTTGGAGCAAATTGGAGTTGGTAAATGATTGAAGTTATCCTTTATAGCCGTGTAGATTGCCATCTATGTGATCAAGCCAAATCCGAGTTGGATGCATTGCAAACCGAAATACCACATCGCTTAATTATTGTTGATGTCGATAGTGATCCAAAACTTCAGAAAAAGTACGGTTTTAATGTACCGGTAGTGTCAGCCGGACCTTATAATATTAGTGCGCCAATTTCACGCCAGGATTTGATCATCACCCTGAAAGCAGCCGAGCATCGGGAACGACAAATAGACTTGGTTGGGGAATCGATCGAAAGCAAGAAGCAGTTAATTCCAGTGACCTGGACGAGTTCTGATAGATTTTCGGACTGGCTATCAAAGCATTACCTGGCGGTTTTTAACCTTTTTATTGTTGTTTACCTCGGCATGGCTTTTCTTGCTCCAGTGTTAATGAAACTAGGTGCAACAGCACCTGCCAATATTCTATATCGTGCATACAGTGTCATGTGTCATGAGCTGGCTTTTCGTTCATGGTTCCTTTTTGGTGATCAGTCTGCCTATCCGCGGAGCGCTGCCAATGTGGATGGTTTACTGACTTATAACCAGGCTACCGGTCTTGATGAGAGCGACCTTTGGACGGCGCGTCGTTTTAATGGGAATGAAATAATTGGATATAAGGTGGCATTGTGTCAACGTGATGTTGCGATTTATGCTGGAATTCTCTTGTTTGGATTGCTGTTTGCATTGACTCGACGGAGGATTCGATCGCTTCATTGGATTGCGTGGTTGATTCTAGGAATTTTTCCGATTGGGGTAGATGGTTTAACTCAGTTAATTGGGCAATTACCAATTCTTAACCTATTTGCCTTTCGTGAAAGCACACCCTTACTCCGTACTCTGACAGGTGGCTTGTTCGGCTTCATATCTGCTTGGTTTGGTTATCCTTTGGTTGAAGATTCAATGCGCGATACCCAATCATATCTTGACGCTAAGCGTAAACGTGTGCTAAATCAAGCTGCTACAACCGTGAAGCCAGAAGAAACTCACATTGATATTCGAAAGACACACTAGGTAGACGAACAATTAGAGAACATTGGCGAATTTTTATGCCATTTCACCAAGACGATGAGATAAGATATTTGACTTTTGATTCGCTTGATGTAGAAAAAATCAAGCATGCAATATTCACACGGCGCAGTGGCGTCAGTCCTGAACCTTGGGATAGCCTTAATTTTGGCAGCACAGTGGGGGATGATATCAAGAATGTTGCAGTGAACAAACGACGCGCATTTATCAGCCTGGGCTTGGACGATCAACTAACATATGATGTCTGGCAAGTGCATAGCAGAGATGTGGTTGTGGCAGAACACCCTCGCTTACCAAATGTTAAGCATCAGAAAGCAGATATTATCCTATCCGATAAACCGGGATTGGTTCTATTGATGCGTTTTGCCGATTGTGTGCCATTGTTGCTTTATGATCCAATCCATGATGCAATTGGAATTGCTCATGCAGGTTGGCAAGGTACAGTCAAAGGGGTTGCGGATGTTGCGGTAAGAGCGATGTGCACGAGCTACCACACTGCCCCTAGTGACCTGATTGCCGCTATAGGTCCGTCTATTGGTCCAGATCATTATCAAATCGGGCAAGAAGTAGCACAGCAGGTGATTACCTATTATGGACAGGATGCATCTGCAATATTAACTACTAAAAACGGCCAGATGTATTTCGACTTATGGGAAGCGAATCGTTTGCAGCTAGAATATGCGGGAGTAAAATCCATAGAGTGTTCAAGAATTTGCACAGCTTGCCATTTGGAGGATTGGTATTCACATCGTGGGCAGTGTGGTAAAGCTGGTAGATTTGGAGCTCTTATTTGTTTGAGGTCATAGATTATGAGCAGTCTTCATTATCCTAATCCTATTGAAAAGCAAGTATGTGATAATTACCACAGAGTAATAGAAAACATTGAGCGCACAACAAGAAACTCGGGTCGTCCCACACAATCTGTGAAGTTAGTAGTTGTTACTAAAAAACAACCAATTAATCTGATTGATGCTGTGATTAAAGCAGGCGCAATATATTTGGGCGAGAACTACGCTGACGAGGCACAGCCGAAAATATACACATTCCGGAGTAACACGAAGATTAGCTGGCACATGATCGGCCATATGCAAAGTCGTAAGGCAGAAATTATCAGTGATCATTTTGATTATATTCATTCGCTCGATAGCTTAAAATTAGCGGAACGATTTAATCGTATTCTGAAGGAGAAGGGCAAAAAATTGCCCTTCCTTTTACAATTTAATGTAAGTGGCGAGGAAACAAAATCGGGTTGGAATGCCAGTCAGGAGCAACTTTGGGATCATCTATTGCCTGAGATAGAGAAAATAGTTCACCTGGAAAACGTCGAGGTTCGCGGGATAATGACGATGCCACCGTATTCTGACAACTCTGAAGACGCCAGGCCATATTTTCGTAAATTGGTTAAATTACGCGACTATCTCGGTATAAAATTCCCAGGTGTTAGCTGGGATGAAGTGTCTATGGGGATGAGTGGTGATTACGAAGTAGCCATCCAAGAGGGGGCAACATGGATTCGGATTGGACAGGCAATCCTTGGATCCAGGCCTTGCAATGCCTGAAAACCCATCAAATACGATATGTGAAATTTCTCGTTTTTTATGCAAATGTCGAGTAAAATAAAGGTTGTCGGTAAAGGTACATTGCTCACGAACATTTACGAAGGAAGTGTTACTGTGGGTACTCAAAAATATCACTTGCACGATGGAAAAAAAGGGGCTGCGCTGGCTATCCGTGTAACCCCACGGGCAAGCCGCAATGAGATTGTAGAAATATTAAGCGATGGAACCGTACGTATACGACTTACGGCTCCTCCTGCTGAAGGTAAAGCGAATGAAGCGCTTATAGAGTTCCTAGCAGAGGTTCTCAGTGTTCCTCGCTCACACATTGAGATTGTTGCTGGCGTTACTGGAAGAGATAAGTTGGTGTCTGTGATAGACATGGACACTGAGGCAGTGCATCAAAAGGTATTGCAGCAACTAACGTAAAAGAGAACCGGCTAAGAAATTAGCCGGTTCTCTTTTATTGCAAGTTCTTTTATGTATAACCAAACTGTTGTGGCGGTGGTAATTCGGTGCCTGTTGTGCTTAACAACCACAAGGATTGATAGGCAGCTTCGTGTATATCTCCAGTCTGGTTAAAATAGAGTGAATAGATGCTGGGTGCGATTTCAACGTTGCCCGATAAACCAAGATATTCCAAAGCCGATAAGCGTTCGTCTTCCGTACCTGATTTTAAAGCTTGTAAAACGAGAGTAAGCGCTTGTTCTCCTGCTGCCACTCCCATACCTTGTTTACTGGCGTATTCAGTTAACCACACGACGTCGGTAAGTGCTGGCACCGGTTGTGGAATGTGAGGGTTGGGTTGACGTATTTCTTCAAGCGCTTGGATTGCCGCATTGCGGACGATCCATTCCTTGTCCTCCATCTGAAGTTTGTCTAATATCTGCTCGGCCCAGGGTTGGTGAACACGTGCTAATCCAAAAACAACTGAGCGCCTGACCAACAAATCTTCGATTGTGCTCCCTTCTTGCAGGGCAGGATGTCCTTCAGCCGGATGATTAGCAAGTGCCTCTGCGGCTGCGCGCCTGCTAGACTCGCTTCCATGCATCAACGCTGCGGCAACAGATTCCAGTGAACTCTTATCGCCAATTTCTACCAGTGCTAAACAGGCAGAGCGGGCTAGACTTGGGTTGGCTTCTTCGATTAATGGTGAAAGGTCATTGATCGCTTTACTATCTTTAACTAGACCACAGCCCAGAGCAGCTAACTGGCGTGTATAAGGTTTCTCGGATTTTAATAACTGCCTGAATAATACAGAAACACCCTGATCGCCTGAAAGTGCAAGTGCAGTAGTTAGTTTCGCGCCTAATGCAAGTGAGTTAGACTCTTTATTTATTGCTCCTGCTAGAGTTCGCAAAACTAGCGAACGCCATGCTTTTGTTCGTGGCGTTATACGCAACCATCGTGCAACTCGTAACAATTCATGATTCAGAAAATCGTCTCTGCGGATTAGGCTCATCGCCAAAACTGAAGCATCTCCAAAGAATGACATGAAGTAAAGCGCTAAAGCTTTTCCCGTCCAATCCGGTTGATCTTGAATAGAAGCAATGCTATCAGATGATAAACGATTCCCTGCCAGGTAGCCGAGAAGAATAGGGTGAGCGAACGCGAGTTGTGAATCTGGTAAACTGACGAAAATACCAGCATTTACCAACGAGTTTAGTGATAGACGCCCACGTACTTGCGGCAGCCCGCTTGTTAAATCGGGCTGCGTTTCAATGGTGATTGGATCTACCGGCATAGATTTGCCTTGACCCACAATTAATTCATTCGCTTCGCTTTGCTGGACTTTGAAGCTTTGCTTGATGATCATATGTAAAGCAAGTTGTTCAAGCGTCGAGCGCGAGGCGTCGAATTCCACGGTTAAGCGTCGCAGATGACTTTCGATCAGGCTGGGTTGATCGACGCCGATCAAATCGCCTGCATATGCCCCCCATATTTTTAATGTCAATTCAAAAGGCGTAGCAGGTAACTCTTTCGTTTGCAGCCAATTATTCAAGAATTTTGTTTCAATTGTGGGTGCTGTTGCAGGTGGATAATATGGAATTACCAATCGAGTCCATTGTTGGCTCCATTTTGTTACAAGTTTATCCTTGTACTCGTCTCCCCAAGCTGCCAGTGCGACTGGTAGAAGTCCCAGGCTGAATAAACCGTCGGTACACTCAAATGTACCTGCCGCGACTATCCTGTTTCCTGGATAAGTTTCATTAAGCTTAGATAAAAAGTCGATCGCCAGCTTCAACTGCTCGCGCGGCAATTCATCCAACCCATCGACGATAAATATGGCCCGCTTGGCGGTCATACAATTTTGTAACAATCCAGGCAAACGCGGAAGGGTGAGCGCAGAAGCATATTTGCTGATGATAGTTGTAAGGTTATCGATAGGGGTCTTAATCTTATAAGATTTAGCATCTGGTTGCTCGCCACCTGTTGATGGTTGCTCGATCAAATGTTGGTCATCTGGAGGTTGGGATTTGATAGATACGTCAGCAAATGGAATATCGCTGGCGTGAAAATAAATCGGAAGATGATCTCCTAGGGACCCGGTATTCGGATCTTTCCGTGCAATTCGGCTTGCCAGCCATGCTAACGAGAAAGTTTTGCCCGATCCTGGATGACCAAGTACAACGATGTTCGCTTTGCCCTGTAAGGCTTCGACTAAGGATATTGTTGGGGCACGATAGGTTGCCGCCAACTCTGGCCAATCCGGTGTATATGGTACAGTCAGATGGACGACATCCACTGGTGGGGGAGTTTTATGCAATGCAAGTAGGGGAGGAGGTGCAATCAAGCGTGGCTCAAGGGCGATTTCATCAAGTGCAAAAAAAGTCGATGCAAGGTGTTGTTTTTGTGCCTGCCGGACCACATCATTTCGCAGGCGAGTCTCTACACTGGCTGTGAGCTTCTCCCGTGTTTCTTGCACTTGTTGGCGGGTAGTTTTTATTAACCCAGGTATGAATTTCCTCAGGATATTAAATATAAATAGGAATAGTGCGCCAGCAATGAAACCTAACCAGAAAGATATTCTATCGATTTCGAGATTTTTTAAAAAGTTGAACACAAGTATTTCCTCTTTCACTTATCCAGGATAGACGATCCTTCCACACGTTGGACAATATACTAAAATCGGTGATGTGATCGCTTGTTGTATGAGTGATGGGGTTAATTGCGATCCGCACGCCGAGCAGCTTTTATCCACGGCTTTTGCAACTGCTATCCCCCGACGTTGATTCCTTAATCGTTCATAAATCGACAAATTATCGCTTGTGACCATCACGATTGCCACTTGTCGGTCTGTCTCAAGGCGTTTAACCAGCTCACTAAGTGTAAGCCGTTCACCGTCGAGTAATGAAAATTGACTGGCAATATCTGACTGAACGGCACTTAATTTATCGCGAGCTATTGCGCAATTTTGTTCTGCATTTTCGACGGCGAGCATTGCTTCGAGTTCTCTTTCTTCCAAAGTTACTAGGTGTTTTTTGAGAGCAACAGCCTCGGCTTGCAGGTCCTGTAATTCTTTAGGATTGCGTACTTTTCCGCCATAGAGTGCTGCTTCAGTTTGTTCGATCTTTAATTTTTGTTCATTCGCTGAATATTCCGCGCTATGCAGAATTTTTTGTTCCTCATTCAATGCATATTCAGCTTCATCGAGAACTTGTTGGGCTTTACGCAGCGTTGTTTCCTGATTGAGTATTCTGTCGATCTCGTTGATTCGATTACGCGCCAGGTCCAGCTGACTGTCGATTTGCTGCAAGCGATAAAGATTCGAAGATTGACTCATGATGAGATTATAGAGGCGGATGCCCAAGAAGGCAAGGGGTTTTGGATGCCTTTGGTATAATTTATATGTGAATTTACATATTTTACGCGTATTATTTTTGAGCATGCTCAGTATATGTGCACTTGGCCTTTGCATTTATGGCGCAATTCAATATACGAGTGCTGAAATAGCAGTCGAGTGGACCACTGCTAGCGAACTGGATACCGTTGGATTTAACGTCTATCGTAACTCGCTGGCGGAATCTGACTTAATCAAGGTCAATTCCAGCCTGATCACGGCCTCGAGTAATGCTTTGATAGGGGGATATTATAAATTTTTAGATTCCGATCTTATACCAAATGTTGAATATTCATACTATCTTGAAGATATTGATAGGCATGGTAATGCTACCAAACACGGTCCGATAGTAGTGGTTGCTCAAAGAGGCGGGAAGGCAGAGCTACTAATAGCTCTATTGTTAATAGTTTCAGTCCTGATTGGTTGGAAGATTCCACTCGATAAGGTAGTTTCGTTACATGAGAATAAGTAAAAGACCAACTTCAGAGTATTACAATTTTAACCTAGAAATTGGTGGATTATGTATAGGTGTTGATTGTCAATTGCCTGACCTTGGATATTTACTCTACGAACATTACTATTGTTTCTTCTCGACTAAACCAGCCATTTTTCACTTATCTGTAGTTCCATCAATAACTCATCCAATAGGAGATTTAACATATCCTGATTTAACAAGACTTGCTGATTGTCTAAGCTTCCATGCTGGCACTTGTACTGGTAGTATCGATACCTTGACCCATCGAGCCGAATTGGCTGTATCTCAGGTACGACCATTTGAAGATGTGGATTATTTTATTCGCATTCTTATTGCTTTGCTCTGTTTTAATGCCGGAGGATTGTTATTGCATGGCGCAGGAATCGTCTGGGAAAATGACGCGCACATTTTTTTTGGTCGTTCGGGTAGTGGCAAAACCACTATAAGTCACTTAGCCATAGATGGCTTGGTATTGAACGATGATCTTGTAGTAGTTTTGCCTGTTCGAAACCAATGGATGGTTTTTGCAACACCTTTCGGCTCTCTCGGGGATAGGAGGTCGGAACAAAGCGGATACCCCCTGTTTGGACTTTATAGGCTTGTCAAAGACACACATAATTATACGAAAAGGCTTTCTCCTAGTCGCGCGGTAGCTGAGTTAATTGGCAGTGTACCAATTCTGCCAAGCATAACTAAATATCAAGCGCTGGCCCTTTCACGATGTGATGAGCTTTCTGCAAGTATTCCTGTGTTCTACTTGCACTTCCGTATTGATGCTCCTGTACGGCAGATCGTCAACCCTAAGCGGGGGTAATTTTGAACCAAGAACAAATCTTGAGCGACTATAATATTGAAGCTGATGATCAAGGCGACTCCGAGAAAATTTCTCGTCAATTGCTGGATCTCATCTCCAGGCATGACCAGGAAGCCTTTCTAAGTTTTTATGACAGATTTAAAATTCCAATATATAACTTTGTCTTTCGCCTCGTTCAAGAACACTATGGGGCAGAGGACATAACGCAGGAAGTATTTCTTGCTGTGTGGAAAGGTGCACATAAATTCCGTGGCAGATCGAAAGTGAAGACATGGATTTACCGAATAGCGTATTACCAGAGTGTGTCGTGGTATCGTCATCATCCGTCAATTGTTAATCTGGAAGGAGTCGATGATATGCCATAAGATGCCAGTTCTTTCCAGCCGGAGTTAATGATGAAAGCTGATGTGTTGCGTGTATTAAACTTGTTGCCGATGAGGCATCGTGCAGTGGTGGAACTCACATTCGTGGAGGGGATGAGTTACCGAGATATTGCAACGACTTTAGGTATTCCGATTGGTACTGTCAAGAGTAGGATGAGTTATGCAATAGATAAATTGACTCAAGCGCTAAAGTCATTTGATACGAATCGGGATGAGTCATTATGAAGATAGCCTGTTCGCGTCAGTCACTTAAAAAATTGTCGTCATGGTATCTTAATGGATCTTTATCAAATTATGAGCATGGGGAAATCGATAAGATAAGAAAAAACGATCCCGAATTTGACAATCGTATAATTTGTATCGATACGATAGGTCGAATAGTGGCGCAGCAACCAACGCTCGAGCCGTCATATAACATCGAGAGTCATTTACTTGAGCAAATAACAATCCAACCGAGAGTACTATTAGCACGCATTCATCTGCATTCGATATTCCTCGCTATCGTTGTATTCGTTTTCCTGTGGGCGATCGCGGAACCGGGAATATCGCTACGGTGGTCAACTGAGAGGGATGTTGACACATACAGAGTTTATCGCTCGGCAGGCAACTCTTCCAAGTATGTCTTGATCCATGAGATCGAAGCCAAGATCATGAAAAGTCCCCCTCATTATGTTGATGCTATTTTACTTCCTTGGGGTACATATTCATATGTTGTAGAAGGGATTAGTGGTGATGGCAACGATCTAGTTAGTCAGGCAGTAACAAGCGAAGCAAGCCAACTCTTGCCAGTACAAGCGATGTTACTCATAACAAGTATATTTGTTGGTTATATAGGTGGATATTTCGTAAGATATTTTTCAAGACTTTTACATTCGGGTGATGGCTTGCGCGAAAGGTACGATTGAGTTACAATCATATAAGTAATAATTACAGTCAATTTTGGGGATTGCTTATGAGTGCTGATGATCGTGAAGTGTTGGAAATTTTGCTAGTTGAATCGAAAAAGACATATATCAAGCCAGAGATAGTCCATGAGATGTTGTTAGAGACTCGCGCTGGAACCGTAATATTGCCGGTCATACCTCCCGGTGCATTTCCTCAGACACATCCATAAATCTTCGCGGCTGGTTGGCTTAATCGACTCATCAAGTATCGAAAGCAAGCAGAACGAATCTATTGAGCTTCGTCATATACGAAGCTCTTTTTTATAACAGAATAAAACAATTATAATTATTGGGGGATGAAAGGATAAATGGTGGCTTATGATAAGGCGGTTGACCAATCTATTTTTTCTAATAGTTGCCTTTGGTGTATTAACATTGCCTATCTTAGGTGCGCCGTTACCGGATGAGGAAACACCTTCTAATGGCGTGCGCGTGATCGAATCGGGGAAGGATCAAATAATTGTTGAGGTAGCGACGTACGCCTATGAATCAACTGTGGTTCAGATGGATGGAAAATCATATGACCTGCTGACCGCCGATGGGTATGCTATGACAGCACAAGGAGGAGAGCCACAATTGCCGGTGATTAGTTTCACGGTCGGAGTTCCTGTTGATAGTTCTCCAGAAATATTAGTGTCTGATATTCAGCCGGTAAAAGTTATCGATGAACATTTAGACCTAATTCCAGCACCCGAGCCAGCCCCTCTCCAGGCTGCGAATCAAAGCGGAGACCGATTTGTCCACCCTAACGAAGTTATTTATGCTAGTGATGCTCTTTACCCCGTCGAATATGTGAAAATTGTTGAAGACGGCTTTTTACGCGATCAGAGAATTGTACGTGTCGAAGTAGTTCCATTCCAATATTTACCTGCATTAAGAAAAGTGGTTTTACATCAGCAAATTCACATAATTCTTACCTTTAATAGTAACATGGATATATCGTTAGAATTAAAAGAGAATCGATTAAACGATCCATATGAAATGGTGTTACGTCCCTCGATTCTAAATTATGACCAAGCAAAAAATTGGCGATCCTTACCCGAGGTCACCAATACACGAGAGACTACCGTCGATGGACCACGCCTAAAGATAGATATCGACAGAGATGGTCTTTATCGATTGACTTATGTCGATTTATTGAACGCTGGGATGAATATTGATGAGGTCGACCCACGCTTGCTACATGCTACTAACCAGGGAAGAGATGTGGCAATTTATATCGTCGGAGAAGATGATGGCGTGTTTAATGCCGAAGATTATATTCTTTTTTATGGCGAAAAATTTAATGGGGATTACCTCTCGACATTGCATCTCGACGAATCTGAGAATTGGATGACTTATACACAGCAACTCCCCGATGGTTCTCTGGGTATTTGGCGTCCCGAATTTACCTCGGTCGAATTAGAAAAATATACAGATGATAATGTTTACTGGTTGTTCATCGATCCTTCCGGTAACCCACCACGCATGGCGGAACTCGACGGAACGCCTGGAACGGCACAGGTGCCATCATCGTACACCGCTGTACAGCACGCCGAAAAGGATTGGCGGAGGTGGGAGTATCATTTTGTAACTGAAGATACGTGGTTTTGGGAGTTTGTTCTCGATAATTCAGTTCATATTTATACCACCACGTTGTCATCAATTGCACAAGAACCTTTTAGCGCGACCGTTCGGGGAGAACTAGTCGCTTTTAGCTATAGTGACACACTCTCTCCAGATCATCATACCGTTATAAATATCAATGACGGTGTTACTCCTGTGGACGATTCTTATTGGGAGGGACGTAGTCTCTATACTTTTGCTGGACAGGTTGCATCTAGCGATTTGATCGAAGGCGAGAATCAATTAAAATTTCAAATAATGTCTGACGCATACGCATACCCTCAAATCATGGTCAATTATTTTGATGTGGAATATCAACGTTTGTTTGCTGCCTATGATGGCGCGATTAGATTTTCGGGAGAAAATGAAGGTACCTGGCGTTACAGAGTTGACAATTTTTCATCCTCGCTGATAACGGCATATGAGATCACAGATGCGTTGCAGCCAACGATCGTGGTCAATCCAAATGTTGAGCCATCACCGAACGGATATCTACTAGAATTTGAATTAACACATAATGCTGGGGATCTGTTCTATGCCGTTGAAGAAAGCGCTATACAAACCCCAAAGGGGCTTTTGTATTACATCCCGCCGGATTTGAAATCAACTGACAACCAGGCTGATTATTTAATTATTTCACATCCAGATTTCCTGGCTGCAGCACAATCACTGGCAAATTATCGTGCTAGTCAGGGTTTGCATGTGATGTCCGTGAGCATCAACGATGTGTATAACGAGTTTAATGAAGGTATTTATCATCCCATCGCCATAAAGAATTTCCTCGAGTATACCTTTTCTAATTGGCAATCACCGGCACCGCTCTATGTCATTTTGGTTGGGGATGGGACATGGAATGATAAAATGGTTAACACGTCTTATTATGGTACATCACCTGTGTTCATGCCGGTTAATCTTGGTTGGGTGGATCCATGGCAAGGGGAGGTTGACACTGCCCATCTTTTAGTGACCCTAGTCGGCGATGATTTGCTGCCAGATATGTTGGTCGGTCGCATCCCGGTTAACACACCTCAAGAGCTCACGGCAGTTATCGATAAGATCATCGCTTTTGAGCAATCGCCCTACGATGATTGGCAGCTACGGAATGTGTTCGTGGCTGACAATACCCCTGATTCGGCCGGAGACTTTGTGGCTTATTCAGAAGACATTATCGCGGATTTCATCGAACCCGGCTACACTGCTGACCGAATCTACCTGGATGATTACATGGATTATGGCTTGTGTGGTACACCTCCTTACCCTGGTGGACCCAGTTGCCCAAACGTTAATAAAGCGATCACAGAGACCTTAAGTACTACTGGTGCCCAATTTGTTGCCTTTACTGGGCACGGAGCGACAAAGAATTGGGCTAGTGAGCAAGCCATGTTGATTCATTTTGACGATCCTGCCAATCCTAATGACCGTTATTACAGTGATATTGATACGATGCAAAATGGAGATAGGCTACCAGTGATCTTGTCGATGACATGCCTGGATGGTTATTGGTTCCATCCGATTCTGAGCCCTAGTTTGGCTGAAACTTTTTTGCGAACGGAAATGCGTGGGGCAGTGGCAACATTTTCCCCAACAGGATTGGGTGTATCTACAGGACATGATACCTTGGAGAGAGGATTTCTCGGTGCGATATATCAAGATGGAATTTGGGAGTTGGGTTTGGCCGCATTACGAGCAAAACATGCGTTAATCGACGCTGGATTTGCCCCCGACTTAGTCAAGACATTTACGATATTTGGCGATCCAGCTTTGCGATTGCATAGTTCTTATAATCTCGTCGTTAACCCGGCTTCGGACAGTCAAGCGGCACTTGCTGGTAGTACTATTTTCTACACGATGCAGGTGACAAATACGGGGTACCTAACGGACACTTACGAGATTGCTAATTCAGGAAATATATGGCCTGTGAACTTATCATCATCGCTGGTCACTTTACTTCCTGGTGGAACCATGTCAATCACGGCTACAGTAGAGATTCCCGCGGACGTTCCCGGAGGAAGTACTGACTTTGTTAATGTAGATTTTATCTCCCAGGGAGATCGAAACAAAACTGATCAGGTTGTGTTACAAACGGTGGCAAATGTGTATGGCGTGACCATTGAGCCTGCCTACTCCAGCCAGATCAGCTTGCCAGGGAGCACCGTTACCTACACTCTAGAACTTTCTAACACCAGCAATGATTTAGACATATTTGATGTCGTAGTCGGCAATAATATCTGGCCGACTACGCTAGATCAATCCGTAGTAGGTCCTGTGTTACCTGGCACTGCGTTGCCAATTACCATAACGGTTGATTTGCCACCAGGCGCTGAGGATCATGCGAACGACACAGCCATTATCTCAGTTACTTCCCAGTCAGATCCGAGCCGTTTTGCTATTGCTACACTGAATACCACTGCAAGAACTTATGGGGTGAACGTAAACCCATCTATACAATACGGAGCAGGTAGGGTTGGCGAGCTTGTGGAATATCTGATTACAGCAACGAATTCCGGCGGTTACTCAGATCAACTTCGTGCCTCTATCACTAGTGAGAATGGTTGGGAGGTTTCACCCGCGCAGATCGATTTGGGAAATTTGATGCCTGACGAATCCCGGACTTTTACAATCACTGTCCTTATACCAACAGATGTGCCGGGAGGATTTGTGGATACAGAACATGTTATATTATCTTCACTCAGTGATCCCGATGTGACCGGTGAGGCTACAATCTATTCAGCCGCAAATGTATATGATCTGTCGCTAACAACATCATTTGATACACAGATGGGCGAACCCGGTGAAACTGTTGTTTATCAATTATTATTAAAGAACCTTGGTAGTGTCAGTGATATTTTTAATCTAACAGCCAGCGGTAATACGTGGGAAGTAGATCTTTACCCCGCAGAAGTTCAGTTACTGGCTGGAGAAGCGGCCGATATTTTGGTGCAGGTAGAAATCCCGGTTGACGCTATCGATGGAGAGAGTGACGTTTTTTCAATCATAGCCGTTTCGAATAATGATCCAGGAAAGACAGCGTCATTGACCCTGACAACAACAAGTTTTGTGGTATATAGTCATATGTATATCCCATTTATAACTAAGTGACATAAAGAATATGGCTGCTGAAGATAGGTTGGAAAGTGATTATCGTCAAGCGATTGTTGATATTTGTAAAGACGGTTTTACAAAAGAAAAATTCCTGCGATTGCGCGTAGCCAGTGAAAGTATGT
>ERZ1649853.588-NODE-588-length-15221-cov-6.638006_pt1 | contig 15221 bp, 10 predicted proteins | sample MGYA00575353_ERZ1649853 | MGnify/ENA primary metagenome ERZ1649853 (study PRJEB40853, sample SAMN11349654) | freshwater sediment metagenome | isolation source: river sediment | host: Sediment | place: India: Okhla Barrage, New Delhi | collected 2017-02-21 ...
GATGACATACCCCGCACGGACGATCCGGCGCACTCCATGCCCGTCGACCTTCTTGTAGGACGCACACGCATCAACGACGTGCTGCGACTTAACCGGTTCATGCTTTATTGCGCCTCGAGGATTCAAATGGGCGGATATTTCGCGCTGCGGTACACGCCGCTCGAGAATGTCACAAAGCGTTTAAAAAGCCGCTACAGTGGGATTCTGTATTATTTCGCCTTTGCGCTTCATTACCTTTGGTATCGTGCGATCCCGAAAATCCCATGGCTGGACGCCCTCTACTTTTCGCCGGCCTTGTCCTGGCTGGATACCATTCTCTTATCGATTGTGAAAAGGAGGGGGCGGGCTCTGTCGAAGGCCGAAGTCTGGGGCCGTCTATCCTATTGCGGCATGAGTGTCCTTGCGGAATCGACAGGGGATGACGAACGTTTTGTGATAGCTCAGCGTATCGCATTGCCCGTAGAGGGTAAAATGCCCTCGTACTACCCTGTCGTCAAGCTGGAGAAAGTGGGGCTGGACGGTGTCATCATCCACACCCATAAGATCCGGACCATGTTCCCTTTCAGCGAATTTCTCCAAAAACGGGTTTTTGAGGATCATGGCCTGGCAGCTACCGGGAAATTCAGCAATGACTTTCGGCTCACCGAGATTGGCAAGTTTCTCCGAAAATACTGGCTCGATGAGCTGCCGCAGATCTATGACTGGTTGCGCGGTGACGTAAAATTGGTCGGCATGAGAGCCACAAGCCCGCATTTCCTGAGCCTGTATCCAAAAGAAGTTTACGATCTATACGTGCAGATTAAACCTGGGCTCATACCTCCGATTTTTGATGAATCCGTTACCCGTTTCGATCAAATCGTTGACGTGGAACTATCCTACCTCCGCAGCTACCTTGAAAACCCTTTTCGAACAGATGTACAATATTTTATCAAAACGTTTACGGATATCTTTTTCAAAGGCGTGCGAAGCCGTTGATAGGCTGAGCGAGCAAGGCTGATTATGTGCGGCATATTTGGACTATTCGTTCATCCGGATGCCGGTTACGAGCCGGGATTCATCAGAAAATCGCTGGCAACCCTTGCGCGGCTCTCCGAGTCCCGCGGCAAGGATTCCTCTGGCGTCGTTTTCAGAAATGCACCAGAGCGTGAATTGCTGGTGCTCAAGGGAGCCGTCCCCCTGCACTTCCTGTTAAAAAGGGCAGAAGTCTCGCGTTCCATGGATCAAATGCTCGGGACTTTCCGCAAGGATTCGACTGCGGAAGGGCGACGCACCTTTGCGGTGATGGGCCACTCCCGGCTCGTGACAAACGGGTCGCAACTCAACGACGCCAATAATCAGCCGGTAGTCAAAGACGGTGTGGTTGGAATCCACAATGGGATTATTGTAAACGAAGACGAACTCTGGTCGCGGCACTCCGATATGCGAAGGACCTTTGAAATCGACACGGAGGTTATGCTTGCCCTGGTCAGAAAGTATCTTCGGGATGACGGGGATATCGCGGCTGCCGTTTCAAAAACCGTAAAAGAAATATTCGGGACGGTCGCGACCGCATTCTTCCTGGAGGACTTTAACAAGGTCGCATTGGCAACGAATAACGGCTCTCTCTATGTTTTGACTAATGAAACCGGTTTGTTTGCCTTCGCCTCCGAGGAATATTTCCTCAAGAAACTGGCTCAAACCATGCGACTGGAACATAAGAACGGATATTGGATCAAGCAGGTCGCAGCAGGAAAAGGGTTCGTACTCGATCTGGATCGCTTCCATTCCTTTGAGTTCTTTTTTGATGCCGAAGCCCAACGATCGCCCCGGCGGTCGAATCCAAATCAAGCTTACCGGATAACCGTTCAAGCGGTCTCGGACGGGAAGTCCCAGCGTGAATTGGTCCTCGATCCCGCCCAAATTGCAGCGCACCCCAGAGCCTCGACAGAATCCGCCCTCCTCGAATTCAACAGGGATCGGATTCAGTCCCTCCGCCGGTGCAGCAGGTGTCTCCTTCCGGAGACCTTCCCGTTTATCGAGTACGATGAGAAGGGCGTCTGCAACTATTGCAATCACTACACCATCAAGAATCAGCCCAAGCCAATCGGTGAACTGATGGCTCTTGTCGAGCCATACCGACGAACCGACGGTCGTCCCGATTGCATCGTCCCATACAGCGGCGGACGGGACAGTACCCATACGCTGCACATCGTGAAAAATGTGCTGAAACTCAACCCGATCGCGTTCACTTACGATTGGGGCATGGTCACCGACCTCGCGAGGCGCAATATCGCCCGTGTCTGCGGAAAGCTGGGGGTAGAGAACATAATCGTCTCAGCCAACATATCCTGGAAGCGCGAGAACATTCGGCAGAACATTCTCGCATGGCTGAGCAAACCCCATCTCGGCATGATTCCTCTGTTCATGGCAGGGGACAAATTTTTCTACTACTACACGGATCAAGTAAAGAGGCAGACCGGAATCGACCTCAACATTTGGGGGATCAACCCCCTGGAGAATACGGATTTCAAGGTCGGCTTCCTCGGGGTCCCACCAGATCATCGGAAAAAAAGAATTTATTCGCTCTCCCTGAAGAGGCAGCTGCAGTTGTTCCGAGGAGTGGGGGGTTGCTTCCTGAGCAATCTGCGGTACCTGAATCAATCCATGTGGGATACGTTGGGCTCGTTTGTTTCCCGGTCCGTCATCCCACATCGCGATTACTATCACCTGTATGACTATTACCGGTGGGACGAAAATGAAATCGAGCAGCTGGTCCTGCAAGAATACCGCTGGGAAACCGCCGTCGACACGCGGACGACATGGCGGATCGGTGACGGCACAGCGGCTTTCTACAATTACATCTATTTTACTGTTGCCGGCTTCTCGGAATACGACACATTCCGGAGCAATCAGATTCGCGAAGGCGCGATGACGCGCGACGAAGGCTTGCGTCTTGTCATGGAAGAGAATCGGCCGCGCTACGCGTCCATCAGATGGTATACGGACATTCTCGGTCTCGATTTCTCGTCGGTCGTAAAAACGATCAATCGTATCCCGAAATTATATCCATAATGGCTCTGCCATTTTTGATTCCATGAATCCTGCGCGAAGGCCATCATGAATATCTGGTTTCTTTCAGCATACGAGCAACCCGGAGGACATACCTCGAGAACTTACGATTTTTCCCGGAGGCTTTTCGCGCGGGGACATCAGGTCACCATATTTACAAACAGCTACTTCCATCGGACCCACGAAGAGTTATTGCGACCCGACGAGAAATGGCGCATGGAGCACATCGAGGGAATCCGCATTTTCTGGTTGCGGACCTTTCATTACACAGGGAACGACTGGAGACGAGGGGTCAATATGCTCTCGTTTGCCTGGCGCTCACTTCAGGTCGCCGATACGCTTTTAGAGAGACCCGATGTGGTGGTCGGTGATTCCGTTCCGCCCAGCGCGGGTTGGGCTGCTTCCAGGATTGCACGCGCACGACGAGCCGCTTTCGTTTACCAAATCCGGGACGTCTGGCCTATCGCCCTGGTTTACGATGGCGGTCTTTCAAAGCATAGCCCCGTTTACCTCGCATTTCGCCTTATAGAAAAACAGCTTTACCGCAGATCCCATCGCATCTGCGCCACGATGCCGTACCTGCAGCAGCATGTGTTGGACAGCGGAGGCCATCCGGAAAAAGTAACCTGGATTCCCAATGGCGTCGACTTGGAGAAATACTCCGGCACAGAGACCTATGATGGCGGTGAAGAGCTTCCCCTGATTGCCATGTATGTCGGGGCATTCGGTTTTGCACACGACGTGATCACCATTGTCCGGGCGGCAAGCATGCTCCAGGGAAAAGGGATTACCAGTTACCAATTTATTCTTGTGGGCGACGGTGTCAAACGGGCGGAGTGCGAACGAGAAGCGGAAAAGCTCGGATTGACGAATATCGCATTCCATGACTCCGTTCCAAAGACGGACGTTCCGCAACTTCAAAAGGAAGCGGATATTTTGATCGCGTCCGTCACCGATTCGGATTCATACAAATTTGGCATGAATCTGAATAAACTATACGATTATTTTGCATCCGGAAGACCGGTCATCTTCTCTGGACGAGCTCCCAACGACCCCGTGGCGGACTCGGGGGCAGGGTTCAGTATTCGTCCCGAAGATCCGGCCGCGATGGCGGATGCGCTGGAAAAATATCTAGGAATGAGTCCGGCGGAGCGAATCAAACTTGGGAAATTAGCCCGCCTGTATGCGGAAAAGGAATTTGATGTGCGCACACTTGCCGATCGCATGGAAGCGATGCTTTGGGAAGCAAGCCATGATAGAGAGTAGCTGCGCGAAGGCGGCATTCAGGCACGGTGCGCATGCATGGAGGATGCTTTGCCGGACAAGGCCTATATTGTCTATCGATACAGCGCGAGCATAGCGGTCCCGCATTTCGATACCTCCCAATTTGCTGTCCTGCGCCCGACGATGCGGACTGTTTTCCGGTGTGTGCCGAGCTATCCGCTCTTTATCGTATGGTGGGCCTTTCATCGCAGCGGCGTATTTAGCAACAAGGACTTCAGCATGATCGCCCTGCTTGAAGGGGGGCGCATCCTTCACAGGACCTGTGTATTTCCACGATTCTACAAATTTCCGTTCATGGGCAAGAATGACGTCCAGTTAGGCGAAATCTGGACCCGGGGGGATTTCCGTCACAGGGGCATTGCATCGAAAGCCATAAACTGCGTATTGAATTTAGAGTCGTATCGTAATAAGACCCTGTGGTACGTTGTTGAGGAAGACAACGCGGATTCCATCAGGCTTGCAGAAAGAGCCGGCTTTTTGAAGTACTCTGCTGCCGAAAAGAAAAGAAGACTGGGCATCTCGGCTTTAGGCGAGTATCAAATTCATATGGGCAAGCCCGAATGAAACGTCTTTTCGACATAGTGTGTTCCGTTTTCGGATTGGCTGTTCTCGGCCCGGTGCTGGCATACATCAGCTACCGGATCAAATCGGAAGACGGCGGGGCCGTGTTTTACCGCGGCGTGCGGACCGCGCGGTATGGGCGCTCCTTCCGCATCTTCAAGTTCCGGACCATGGTGCCGAATGCCGAAATTCTCGGCGGAGCATCCACGGCCGAGGAAGACGCCAGGATCACCCGTATCGGCCGAACGTTGAGGAAATACAAACTGGATGAACTTCCCCAACTAATCAATGTTCTCCAGGGTGATATGAGTGTCGTTGGACCGCGGCCGGAGGTGAAAGTCTACACGGACATGTACACGGACACGGAGAAAGCGATTCTCACGGTCAGACCCGGCATCACCGACTGGGCCTCCATCTGGAATTGCGATGAGGGAGGCGTCCTGGCGGGAGCAGCGGATCCGGAAAAGGCTTACCAGGAACGGATCCGGCCGACCAAAATCCGGCTTCAACTGAAATACGTTCGCGAACGCTCTTTCTTTACGGACCTGAAAATTATTTTTCTCACCGTGCTGGCAATCCTGAAGCCGGAAAGTAAAGCCATCCAGGAAATCAGGGCACAGGATTTCCACCAGAAGGAGGAAATGGTTTGAGCTATCCCAAGGCGTTACTGGAACACCTGTATCGGACCCTGGTCCGAATCCGGCTCTGCGAAGAGAGCTTTGTCGATCCCATTCTCAGCGGAGAAGTCCGCTGCCCCTGCCATCTCTACTCGGGGGAAGAGGCCGTCTCGGCCGGGCTCTGCGCATCCCTCGACGACAGGGATTATGTTTTCGGCAATCACCGCTCCCACGGCCACTTCCTGGCCAAGGGGGGAAGCATGCAGGAGCTTGTCGCCGAGATATACTGCCGGGAAACCGGATGTTCCAGGGGACGGGGGGGCTCCATGCACCTCATCGATCCGGCCGTGGGAATGCTGGGGGCCGCCCCCATCGTCGCAGGTACCATTTCCCTGGCCCTGGGAGCCGCTCTCGCCTCGTCGATCCGGGGAGAGAAACGGGTATCGGTGAGTTTCTTCGGGGACGGGGCAACCGGCGAGGGCGTTCTGTACGAATCGATGAATTTCGCTTCCCTGAGGAAGCTCCCCATCATCTTTGCCTGCGAGAACAATCTCTACGCCACCCACATGCCGATCCGGGATTGCCGTGTCGGAAGCAACATCCATCCGATCGCCGGCCCCTTCGGCATCGAAGCCGCCGAGGTGGACGGCAACGACGTCCTGGCCGTTTACGAGGCAGGAAGGAAAGCCGTCGACAGATGCCGCACGGGACAGGGCCCCGTCTTCCTGGAGTTTCTCACCTATCGCTACCGGGGTCACGTGGGACCCGACGACAACATCCAGGGCTCCCATACCGACATCCGGCCGAAAGAGGAGGTCGCCGCATGGCTCCGGAAAGATCCGATCCTGAATTTCGAGAGGCACCTCGTCGAAAGCAAGCTTCTCGATGAAGGTACCTTGGAGCGCATCAGGCAACAGGCCCGGGAAGAAGTGGCTGCCGCCCATGTCATGGCGAAGCAGAGCCCCCACCCGAAGACGAAGGAGTTGACAAAATATGTCTACCAGTAGGAAACTTCAGTACAGCCTTGCTCTCAACGAGGCGCTTCATCAGATGATGGAGTCCGACCCATCCGTCTTTCTCATCGGACAGGGCGTCAAGAGTCCTTGGTACGTCGGCAACACGGCCCAAGGATTGCTCGAACGGTTCGGCGAGACGCGGGTCATCGACACCCCCGTTTCCGAGAATGCCGTCACCGGGGCTGCCGTCGGTGCGGCCCTCACGGGCATGAGACCCGTCGTGGTCCATCCCCGGATGGACTTCATGTTCTACGCTTTCGATCCGATCATCAACGAAGCCGCCAACTGGTATTACATGAACGGGGGGAAAGCCTCCGTGCCGGTCGTGATCTGGGGTATCATCAACCGCCGCGGCGAGCAGGCAGCCCAGCACTCGCAGGCCCTTCATTCCATATTCGCCCATGTGCCAGGACTCAAGGTGGTCATGCCCGCCACCCCCTACGACGCCAAAGGCCTGATGATCGCCGCGATCCGGGATCCCAACCCGGTCATCTACATCGACGACCGACTGCTTTACCGGCAGGAGGGCGAGGTGCCCGAAGAGATGTACGAAGTGGAGATCGGCAAGGGGAACATCCTGAAGGAGGGTAAGGATGTCACCGTGGCGGCGGTCTCTTACATGGTTGCAGAAGCACAAAAGGCGGTGGCGGAGCTGGCCGGGGCAGGGATCGATGCAGAGCTGCTCGATCTTCGAACCGTCAAGCCCCTCGATCAGGAACTCGTGCTGTCGTCAGTGAGAAAAACGGGGCGGCTGGTGGTGGCCGACGTGGGGTGGAAGACCTGCAGCGTGGCAGCGGAAGTGTCCGCCCTGGTTGCGGAGAATGCCTTCGAATACCTGAAGGCGCCCATCCGGCGGGTGACCCTGCCGGACTGCCCGGCGCCGGCGAGTGCCGTTCTGGAAAATGTTTTCTACAGGGACAGCCGCGACGTTGTGTCCGCGGTAAAGCAAGTGACCGCAAAAAAATAACATCATGGGATAAAGCGTATGGCCTACACAGTTCGATTTGTGGATCCTGCAAAAAACTACCGGATGATCAAGGATGAAATCGATGCCGCCTATTTCGAGGTCATGTCCAAGGGCGACCTGATCGATCGCGGCCAGCTGAAACGTTTCGAGCAGAATCTTGCCGCATTTGTGGGGGTGAAATACGCCGTCGGCCTCAACAGCGGCTACGACGCCCTCCACATGTCGCTCCGGGCGGCCGGAATCGGTGCCGGTGACGAGGTCATCGTCCCCTCCCACACCTTCGTCGCCTCCGTTTCGGCCATCGTCAACGTGGGGGCCAGGCCGGTTCTCGTCGATGTGGGAAAGGATTTCAACATCGACGTGGGAAAAATAGAATCGGCGATCACCCCGAAAACCCGGGGCATCATGCCCGTGCATCTCAGCGGTTACATGGCTGACATGGTGCGGGTCATGGACATCGCGGAAAAATACCGGCTCGTCGTCGTGGAGGACGCCTGCCAGAGCCTCGGCTCCAGCATGCTCGGCAGGAGAGCCGGAAGCTGGGGGCTCACGGGCTGCTGGAGCTTTTACCCTTTCAAGATCCTGGGCGGATATGGCGACGGCGGCGCGATCACCACCAACGATCCCGAGGTGGCTCTCTTCGCCACACGGATGCGCTACAATGGTGAGGACCGGCAGTCCGGCGAATACCACGGCCATGGATTCACGTGCCTTCTGGACAATCTGCAGGCGGCCTTCCTCGACATCAAGCTCGCGCACCTGCCTCGCTGGATCGTGCGGAGGAAGGAAATCGCCGAGCGCTACCGGGCAGGCCTCTCCGACATCCCCGATCTCCTGCTTCCCCACTACAACGATCCGAGACGGGACCACGTCTACCAGAATTATGTTGTCCGATCGAAGCAGGGGGACGCATTTTCCGAATACCTGCAGGAAAACGGCATCGAGATTTTGATCCAGTTCCGGAAGCCCTACTACCGGCATGAGGCCTTGAAGCTGGAAGACAGCGGGTTCCCCGAAACGGAGGCCTTGAGCCGGGAGGTATGCTCCCTGCCCATGAACGTGGAGCTGGAAAACGCAGAGGTGGATTACGTCATCAGGACGGTCAGGGCATTCTATGGAAAGTAACCCGCGGAGGATTGAGTGAACCATGGCCCTTGAACTAAGTGCCCGTCATGAATGGGTCCTGCAGTCCGAAATCCGCAACATGTCGATCGAATGCGACCGTGTCGGCGGTATCAACCTCTCCCAGGGTGTCTGCGACACGGAAGTTCCTCCGGCAGTGCGCCTGGGGGCCCAGTCGGCTATCGATGAGGGGATCAATATTTACACCCGCTACGACGGCCTGGAAGAGCTTCGGAAAGCGATTGCCGCCAAGCAGAAAATCTTTACGGGCCTCGAGATGGACCCGGAGAGAGAGGTCATTGTCAGCGCAGGGGCTACGGGAGCCCTGTACTGCGCATGCCTTGCCCTTCTGAACCCCGGGGACGAAGTGATCGTTTTCGAGCCCTATTACGGCTACCACATCAGTACGCTGGTGGCGACCCAGGCCGTCCCTGTCTATGTCCAGCTACACCCGCCGGCGTGGTCTTTCGAATTCGCATCGTTGGAAAAGGCCGTGACGTCCCGCACAAAGGCCATCCTCATCAACACGCCGGCCAACCCCTCGGGGAAGGTCTTCAGCCGCGAGGAGCTGGAACATCTTGCCGCCTTCGCCTCGAGGCACGACCTTTTCATTTTCACCGACGAGATTTACGAACATTTCCTTTACGACGGATACAGGCATATCCCTCCTGCAACCTTGCCGGGAATGAGGGAGCGGACGATCACCATCTCGGGCCTCTCGAAGACCTTCAGCATTACGGGATGGCGCATCGGGTACTGCCTTTGCGACGCCCGCTGGGCCCAGACCATCGGTTACTTCAACGATCTGGTCTATGTCTGCGCGCCGGCGCCGCTCCAGATGGGTGTGGCCAGGGGTCTGGAGGCCCTCGGCGCCGACTACTATGAAAGCCTCTCCCGGGAATACGCCTCAAAAAGGGACAAGGTCTGCCATGCCCTGAAAAAGGCCGGGCTCAATCCCCATGTTCCGCAGGGCGCCTATTACATTCTCGCCGACATATCCGGCCTGCCGGGAAAGAACAGCAAGGAAAGGGCCATGTACCTGCTTGAGCGGACCGGTGTAGCATCCGTCCCGGGTGAAGCTTTCTATGATGGGGACGGAGGAGAGAATCTTGCCCGGTTCTGCTTCGCCAAGGAGGACGAAGTCCTCGAGGAGGCATGCCAACGGCTCGAAAAGAAGGTTCTGTAGGAAGCTCCTGGCAAACCGACATCACATGGAAATCTTTTTAGCAGAGTGCATCTCTACGCAGGCCTCATCTTGACCGTAAGAGATTTCATGCTGCACAAGGAAAACTTTCATCGAGCTCGAATTGTCGAATCACTCTTCCAGTCCGCCCCTGCCCAGCTCAGGATCGCACGAGCGCATCCCACACATGCTCCGCAGACATCCTGTAACGTGTCTGCAGATGACGAGGTGACTCTATACATGAAAGGCCCGTCTTATCAATTTCTGACGAACGAGACGCCCAGGCGTGAGTCCGGGAAATTCGGCGTGACATCTGGCATCTTCACGGAGATGGTCAAGGAAGTAGTTTCATGAAACGGATGCTTCGCAACCCGCACTTCTACATCATGCTCCTCGCCGATGCTGTTCTTCTATCGGTCGCTCACGTCTCCTCGTACTGGCTCCGCTTCGAGGATGGAATACCTCCTCAGGCGTGGGTCAACATCAAAGCAACTCTGCCGGCCGTCGTTTTGCTCAAGCTTGCTGTATTTTATTACTACAACCTGTACAAAGGAATGTGGCGGTACACGAGTCTGACTGATTTCCTCAACATCATCAAAGCAAGCACGCTGTCCAGCGTTCTCATCGTCCTGCTCATTCTATTCGCATTTCACTTTGAAGGCTTTCCGCGGTCTGTTTTTGTCATTGACTGGGGGATGACCATTTTCCTGGTCGGAGGCGTCCGGCTCATCATCCGGCTGGTCCTGACCAATCATGTATCGACGCTTTTCAACATCAAAAGTACCAGGTCTAGCTTACCGACCAGGCGAATCCTGATCATCGGCGCAGGCAATGCGGGGGAAAAAGTGCTGCGAGAAATAATGGAAAATCCCTCTGTCCGTTTGGAGCCATGCGGCTTCCTGGACGATGCCAAGGCGAAACACGGCAAGACCATTCACGGGGTCGGGGTTCTCGGGCCTGTTGACGATCTGGATGAACTGCCCGATGTGTACGACGAAATCCTGATCGCTATTCCGTCCGCGCGCGGCAACGAAATGCGTCGTATCGTGGATATCTGCAAGAAATCGGGAAAGCCTTTCCGTACCCTGCCCAGCATCGGTGAGCTGATCGAAGGGAAGGTTTCCGTCAATGCCATTCGGAAAGTCACCCTCGAAGACCTCGTCGGCCGCGAAGAGGTGAACCTGGATCAGGAAGGCATTTCGCGATTTATCAGCGGAAAGCGAATCTTAGTGACTGGGGCTGGCGGTTCGATCGGATCCGAGTTGGTACGCCAGCTCGGCCGATTCGGGCCCGAGGCCATCGGGTTGCTGGACTTCAGCGAGTACAATCTCTATCAAATCGAGATGGATTGCCATAGGCGCCGCCTCCGTGGGGCCATTCATCCCCTTCTGGCGGACATCCGGGACCGTGACCAGATGGCCCGGATATTCTCCCGCTTCAAGCCTCACGTTGTGTTTCACGCGGCGGCTTACAAACATGTGCCCATGCAGGAACACCACCCGCGTGAAACGTTTCGCACGAACGTCCTGGGCACGCGCAACGTCGTCGAAGCAGCATTGGACAACCTGGCAGATCGTTTCGTACTGGTATCCACGGACAAGGCTGTACGACCAACGAACGTGATGGGCGCGACGAAGCGCATAGCCGAGATGCTAACCCAGAGCTTCAACGGCTCGCTGAATACCAGGTTCATGGCCGTGCGGTTCGGAAATGTGATTGGAAGTTCCGGCTCGGTAATTCCCCTGTTCCAGCAGCAGCTTGCGTGGGGTGGGCCCCTGACGGTCACCCATCCCGAGGTAACCCGATACTTCATGTCCATCCCCGAGGCAGCGCAATTGATCCTGCAGGCAGGCGCTATGGGCGAGGGTGGAGAGATTTTTATCCTGGAGATGGGAAAACCAATCAAGGTCGTCGAGATGGCCCGGGATCTCATCCGGCTCCATGGGCTAGAACCTGATCGGGATATCGCAATCAAGTTCATCGGATTGCGTCCCGGGGAAAAACTCTATGAGGAGCTAATGACGGAAGGGGAAGGGATCGTACCGACCGATCACAGGAAAATCATGGTCCTCAGGGGAACGGCCGAGAACAGAGACCGACTAATGCAGCACATCGAAGAGATGACGCAGGTGTGTCAGATGGGTGAAAATAGCAGTATCCGAAAAAAACTGAAGGATATCGTACCGGAGTATCAACCAGAACCTTGACCATTTTACCAAATCAGAAGCCATTCAAGCGCCCACGATGGGATGTGCCGCGCCGCCGTAGTCAACCGCCGGTATGCCGTCTGCGATCACAGCACCGTTTCAGCCCGCGGGCTAACTATCCGGCATGATCCTATCTAAGTCGGGGAACCGTCAATCGGCATATCAACTCGCTAGGCTGTGGAATACCGTGGAAGAAATGTCACAGAATTTCCTGAAATGGTCCGTAGTAGAAATTGCGGGTGTAACGCGATGAGGATGGATATAACTCGTTGAAGCGCGTGACTGTCAAAACGATACTCAATACAATAACAGCGGGAGAGAGAGCAACTGCCTTTGACTATATCGATAAGGTCATCCCTGTTCTGATGGGAATTTTCGTTTTCTTCAACAGTATCCCCCACACGACCGCCATTAAAGAAATCTCGTTCTACCTCTCGTGCCTTTTTGTAATCGTCCTGGCATGCGGAAAAAAGGTTGATTACCGCTTTAAAACACCCCTGACGATTCCGTTCCTCCTTTTACTGGCGTGGTCTTGCCTTGGCTTTTTTTTCGCCCTGAATAGGCCCAATACGATTCACGACATTTACACACATTACATCAAATACATCCTCGTCTACTTCTTACTCATTAACTTTTTCGGGACGGAACACCGCTGCAGAATTCTTATTTGGATTGTTGCCCTCTCGGCTGCTCTGTTTTCGATAGGCGCAATGATCATGTTCTACGGTTTGGAGAGAAACCCCTTCACCCAACGACTCGGATTCAGGGACATGTCAGCTAACTACCTTGGATTTGTCACGATCCCGGGGCTCATCCTCACTCTCGGACTAGTCTTTTCGAGTCGGCACTTGCGCGAAAAAGTTTTTTTATCATTGGCTTTTTCTTCGACTACACTGGCAACACTGCTTACACAGACGAGGGGGGCACTCATCGCAGTCATCGTATCTGTCGCGTTAGCGTTGTGGGGAAGGTGGAAATGCCTCCTATTGATCGGATTCGGCCTGATTGTTTATCTGGTGTATTCTCCGGGGTTCCTGAAAGACCGCATCCTCATGGAAAGTCATGACCTGGTGAACAACTATCGAGTTTCCATCAACCGGCTTTCACTGGAAATCATCAGTGACCATCCGATCATTGGCATAGGCTTCGGCATGCAAACATATGCAGATCGGACATTGCTGTTAACGTACAACGAAAAGGTTCCCGAAAGATATCGTCAGCCGCTAGATACTCTTACCCCATGCCCTCACAACCTTTATTTGGACATCGCAGTGCGGGTCGGATGGGTCGGTCTCGGTTTGTTTTTTTTCATACTCGCCGTTTTTTTCAGAATGGCATGGCAGACGGCTGTCCAGGGAAAAACCAATTTTATCAAGACATGGGGACAATTGCTTGCCGGCTGTATGCTATCTTATCTCATTCAAGCGTTTTTCGCCGATGCTGCATTCGGTCCGCAAGCCATTATGTTCTATACTGTCCTGGCCCTTATGACGATCTTGTGGACATTAGACGACAAGGGAGCAGGCCAGCGGTTGGCTTGATGCGGTCTCTTCCTGTGAATGAAATGAGTTCTCAACCTGTCGGGATGTTGCACAAATGAAGCACATTTTGCTCCGGTGGCTTCCCTATAATTATCATCTCTACAATTTCTGCAAGAGTTACGTCGAAAAGCACGACGGGGATTGCAACGGCGACATGGAGACCAACGGCGAAATCCGTGTCATGCGGAAATTTCTGCCGAGAGGTTCCGTCGTCTTCGACGTAGGCGCGCACACCGGGGAATGGACGCGGCATGCCCTGTCGGTCAATTCGGGGCTGAATGTTCACTGCTTCGAGCCGTCGCGGGAAAACTTCGCCAGTCTCTGCCGCAACGTTACCTCGCCGACCGTGACGCTCAACCCATTCGGCCTCAGCTCGGAAAGGGGCGAGCGGCCGCTTTTTGTCTACCGGTCCGCGCCAGGCCTGCATTCGCTCTACCAGCGCCGCGGTCTGGAAGACGGCTGGGGGTTGGCAACACCCGCAGAAACAGAGACGGTCAAGCTGGACACCCTCGAGCATTACTGTGAAGCACGGCGGATTGGGAAAATCGACTTTCTCAAGGTTGACGTCGAGGGGCACGAGCTGGAGGTTTTCAGGGGCGGCCGCTCGCTCTTCGAGGACGATCGGATCGGCCTGATCCAGTTCGAATACGGGGGCTGCAACATCGATTCGAAGGTGCTGCTAAAGGATATTTTCGAGTTTTTCGCGGGAATGCATTACCGCTTCTACAAGATACTCCCGGAAAGGCTGAAATTCTTTGAACGATACGACCAGCGTCTCGAAAACTTCAAATACCAGAACTGGCTCCTGATCAACGATCAGTTCGGAGCCCATCCGAAGGGAAAAAGCCCGGAAGCCGTCGCGCCGGAAAAGAGCGTGATGGAGAGAAGCCGCCTTGCAGCCCGGCAAGCGGCGCTCGTCGACGATCTGCGGCACGAGATACGAGTCATGCCCGAACCGAAGGCGGTCGTGGACTCCGCCGCGGAATCGGCATGGATGGCCAATCGCACGACGTTACGGAAATGCATTCTCGAGGAAGATCCTCGGGAGTTCCTGACCTGGGACGTGGTGACCGGCAGCATGTTCGTCGGCAACCGGCCCTTCATAGACAGCGAACTCCGTTATTTGATGGGCCGGCCGGACTGGAAGCAGGTCTGGGAAGACATCCTCGAGGAGGATACTGCAGGGGCTCCGAAACCCTTCAAGGCCTTCAGGCGAAGCTCCGGGAACCGCATCCATCAGGCCTATCACCTTGCCCGCTTCGAGCAGGAAACGGGGCTCTCGGTCAGTCGTTTTCCCCTGATCGTGGAGTTCGGCGGCGGCTACGGCAGCCTGTGCCGGCTTGTCCACAAACTCGGGTTCAAGGGTCAGTACGTCATCTTCGATCTGCCCGAATTCGCCGCGCTGCAGAAGTTCTACCTCGGCTCGCTCGCCCTGCCGCTGATCGAGGCAAAGGACATTTCCGCCGGCAGACGGGGCATCCTTTGCACATCCGATTCAGCCGTGCTCGGATCGTTTGACTCCCGCAGGGCACATACGGAGCTTTTCATCGCTACATGGTCGCTCAGCGAAACGGATCCAGCATTTCGTGAACAAATCATCTCCCTTCCCGCCATCGGCGACGCTACCGCCTACCTTATGGCTTACCAGCGCGATTTCGGGGGTGTCGACAACCCC
>ERZ1649853.590-NODE-590-length-15125-cov-4.514001_pt1 | contig 15125 bp, 12 predicted proteins | sample MGYA00575353_ERZ1649853 | MGnify/ENA primary metagenome ERZ1649853 (study PRJEB40853, sample SAMN11349654) | freshwater sediment metagenome | isolation source: river sediment | host: Sediment | place: India: Okhla Barrage, New Delhi | collected 2017-02-21 ...
GAGGAAGAAGAGGAAAAAGAGGAAGACGAGGATATCATCCCGATCGAGCTGCTGGAGCGCAATATTACCTTGCTGCGCACCCAACTGGCCTTCCTGACCTCGTATCAGATCATGGCAGAGCGGGCAGATGATCTCGGCCTGGTACCGGCCGGTCCGGACGATATCGTCTACCTCGAAATTGATGGCTATATTGCTCCGCAATCGGTGCAACTGGCTCCGCCACCGCAGCCGGCTGTCTCCAGCCCAGCCGAGATTGATCCTGCTTACCGGGAGTCATTGTTCAACTGGTTGGATGATCAAATTACTGAAATCATGAAGTTATTTAATGGGGTGAAGCCATGAGTACCAGAAGAAGATATCCTGCTGAGGTGTTGAACCGGCTGAACATGGCCGTTGAGAACGCCCCCGTCGAGGCTGAACAGCCCGCACCGGAGGTCAATTTAATCGCCCTGCCTGGCCGCCTGGTATTTTTGGGTATCTTGTTCGGCCTGATTGGATTGCTTGTCATCGGGCGCCTGATCTATTTACAAACCAGCCCCACCTTTGATGACTGGGAAAACAGCAAGCCAGATACCACCACGCACCTTTTCTTCCCGCCGCGCGGCGAGATTTACGACCGCTGGGGCCGGCTGATGGCTGGAAATGAGCTGCTCTATGAGGTTGGCGCCAATGTCGTCAGTGTTGATAGCCCTCGCTCGATTGCCTTTGCCATGGCGAAGGTGCTCACCAATCACGTGGCTTACAATAACCCGGTATATACCAGCGCCGATTACGAGGCGGATATTCTTACAAGATTCGAGAATGCCTACAAGTATGGCTCTCCCTATGTGCTCCTGGCGGATTATGTGACCCCAGATGAGCTGGCAGAGCTGAAGCGCTGGGTGGAAACATATAGCAACTTATCCGACCGGCAGGATCAGGATGGGAACCCGATCAGCCTGGATGGGCTGGTCTACCGCGAGCGCCTGGGGCGGATCTATACGGAAGAGACACTGTTTAAGAGCATCCTGGGCTTTGTCAACGGTGAAGGCCAGGGGCTTTACGGCGTCGAAGGACATTACGACGAGCGGTTGGCTGGTATTCCTGAGAATCTGCTTTTCTCTGCGGATCCTAGCCAGGCCAACAACATCCCCCCCGCCCAGGCTGGCGACGACCTGATCCTCACCCTGGATCGCGAGATGCAAGCCGCGGTGATGGACATCCTGGAAGATGCCCTGGTAGAGACTGGCGCAAAAAGTGGCACCGTCGTGGTGATGGATCCAAATACCGGCGAGATTCTGGCCATGGTCTCCCTGCCGATTCCCGAGCTTCGGCCATACTGGGAGGATCAACTCATCCAGGATGTAGCCCTCAACCGGGCGGTCAACGAAGAATATGAGCCTGGATCGGTGTTCAAGGTGCTAACCATGGCTGCCGCCCTGGATGCCGGCGTGGTTACCCCCGAAACGATCTTCACCGACCTGGGTTTCATTGAAATCGGCGGGGCGATCATCCGTAACTGGGATGGCGGCGCCTGGGGTGATCAAACCATGCAGGGTTGCTTGCAGCACTCCCTGAATGTGTGCCTTACCTGGGTTGCCATTCAGTTGGGCGTGGATCGGTTTTACAGCTACATGCAGGATTTTGGTTTCGGCCACATGACCGGTATTGACCTGGCCGATGAAGCCAGCGGGCGGCTGAAGCTCCCCATCGATGATGATTGGCAAATGATGGATTTGGGGATGAATTCCTTTGGCCAGGGTATCACGGTAACCCCGGTGCAAATGCTGATGGCAATCTCCGCCGTGGCGAATTTACGCGGCGAAATGGTCATGCCGCATGTCCTGCTCTCCACCGTGACCAATGGCACGCAGTACTCGCCAAGGCTGGACAGTATGGGCCACCCAATCTCCGCCGAGACCGCCCAGGTTTTGACGGAAATGTTGTATCACTCGTTGGAAAACGAGTCATCGGTAGCGCTGGTGGATGGCTACGCTGTGGCTGGCAAGACGGGCACTGCCCAGTTAGTCATCAATGGGAAGTACGATGACACCCTGACCAATGCCTCGTTCGTTGGCTGGGGTCCTATCGATGAGCCTCGTTTCTTGATCTACGTCTGGTTGGAGCAGCCCGAGAGTTCGCCCTGGGGCTCGGTCGTAGCTGCCCCGGTGTTCAGTGAAGTATTTGAACAGATGGCCATCCTGGCTGATCTGCCTAAGGATGAGGTTCGCTGGTCGTTGGCGACCCCATAAAGGATCGTGGCGTGTTAACCCTGGCTGTCTTTCTGGAAGCGCTGACTGGTTTTTGCCTCGAAGCTCCCCGCCTGGTGATCACCGAGGGCGTGATTGACTCACGCCTGGCGATCCCGGGGGCTGTCTTTGTCGCTTTGCGTGGTGAGCGCACCGATGGTCACCAGTATGTCACTCAGGCATTCCACAATGGCTCTTCTCTGGCCCTGGTTCAGCAAGAAATGCCAGAGGGTATCCCCGTCCTGGATTTACGCACGCCTTTGACCCAGGCTGAGCTGGCCAACCGGCTGGCTGAGCTGGAAGCGCCGTTCTGCCTGTTGGTGCCTGATAGCCTGAAAGCCCTTCAGCAGGTCGCCCGCTTCTGGCGCAAACAGCTCCATGTGGATGTGATTGGGATTACCGGCAGCGTGGGTAAATCTACCACCAAGGAGCTGATCGCCGAGGTATTAGGACAGCGCTTCAGTACCTTAAAAAATAAGGGCAATTATAACAACGAGATCGGGCTGCCCCTCACGCTGCTCAGCCTGACCCCCGGTCACCAGGTGGCGGTATTGGAGATGGGCTTTTACGTGCCGGGTGAGATCGATTTCCTGTGCCAGATTGCCTGCCCGCGCATTGGCGTGATCACCAACATCGGCACGGTGCATGCCGAGCGCGCCGGCACCCAGGAGATCATCGCCCAGGGCAAGTCTGAGCTTGTCCAGGCTTTGCCCTCCGATGGGTATGCCATCCTGAATCACGATGACCCCCTCGTGCGGTCGATGGCAGATAAGACCGCCGCCCTGGTGTTTTACTATGGCATGACCGAAGAAGCTCACTTATGGGCAGACGGCGTGGTCGGCTTAGGCTTGGAAGGCATTCGCTTCAGGCTGCACTACCGCGATGAGACCCTCCACCTGCGCGTGCCGTTGATCGGGCGTCATTCTGTCCAGACGGCTTTGCGGGCTGCCGCGGTTGGATTGGTATGTGGCCTCACCTGGCAGGAGATCATCGAAGGATTGCGCTCGATGAGCACCCAGCTCCGCCTGATGAGTGTGCGCTCCGAGCGAGGGGCGATGCTGCTGGATGATACGTACAATGCTTCGCCTGAGTCGATGCTCTCAGCCCTGAATTTATTGGCAGAGATCAACGGTCGGAAAGTGGCAGTGTTAGGTGATATGCTGGAGCTGGGGCAGTATGAATGGCGCGGGCATGAGCTGGTGGGCATGCGCGCCGCCGAGGTCGTCGATGAGCTGATCACCGTTGGCGAGCGTGGGCGCATGATCGCCGCGGCAGCCTGCCTGGCGGGCTTGCCGGCGACCCATATCACCGAGTTGGAAACGGTGCAAGAAGCGATCGACCTGCTTCAAGCTCAATTGCGGGCAGAGGATGTGGTTCTGGTGAAAGGCTCGCACGGGATGCGTATGGAACGGATCGTAGCCGCATTGGAGTATATCGCATGACCGAAGGCGCGATGGCTTTATCTCTGGCTGCATTCAGCTTCTTGCTTACCATGATCTGGGGAGAGCCGCTGCTGCGCGTGCTCCGCCATCTCAAGATGGGCGACTCGATCCGTATCGATGGCCCTCAACGGCACTTTGCCAAATCAGGCACCCCCACGATGGGCGGCGGATTGATCATCCTCCCGGTGACCATCCTGACTATTTTATTGAACATGGCCTCCCTGGTAGGAATCAATGTCTTGGGCCGCTCCATCTTCTTGCCCCTGGGTACGTTGATCTTATTTGCCATCCTGGGCTCGCTGGATGACTGGCAGAAGCTGCGCGGCAAGCGCCGCGTCGAAAGGGGCATGCGCGCCCGCACTAAGTTCATCATCCAATGTGTGTGGGCGATTACCATCGCCATCGGGTTGCGCTATGTCCTGGATGCACCTGAAATGTACGTGCCATTACTCGATCAAGAGATCAGCCTGGGTGTTTTCTATATACCGGTCGCGGCCTTCCTCATCGTCGGCATTTCCAATGCTGTCAACCTGACCGATGGCCTGGATGGTCTGGCTGGCTTGATCTCCGCCACTTGTTTTACCGCCTATGGCGCCATCGCTCTGATGCAGGGGCAAATTTACCTGGCGCGTTTCTGCTTCACCCTGGTGGGAGCATTGTTTGGGTTCTTATGGTTCAACGTTCATCCCGCCCAGCTTTTCATGGGCGATACCGGCTCCTTGCCTTTAGGGGCAACTTTAGCGGTTGTGGCTTTGATGACCGGGCAATGGCTGCTGCTGCCGTTGATTGCCGTGATCCCGCTGAGCGAGGTGATCAGCGATATTTTACAGGTCGGCTATTTCAAGCTGACCAAAGGCAAGCGGTTATTCAAAATGGCGCCCATCCACCATCATTTCGAGCTGTTGGGATGGAGCGAAACCCAGGTCGTCCAGCGTTTTTGGTTGATCAGCTTGCTGGCTGCCATCCTGGGCATGGCGCTGGCTTTGACGTGATGAGATAGATATGCACAAGCGTGGGCGTGATTGGAATGGGATCAAAGTGCTGGTAATTGGAGCCGCCCGCCAGGGCATCGCCCTGGCGCGCTACCTGGTCTTGCGCGGCGCACAGGTGATCCTGAATGACCAGCGCTCGCTAGAGCAACTGGCCGATGCCCGCCTGGCACTGGCGAACCTGCCGGTGACCTGGGCCTGTGGCGGTCATCCCCTGGAGCTGCTGGATGGGGTTGACCTGGTCTGCCCTTCTGGAGGCATACCCCTCACCTTACCGCTGGTCGTGGAAGCCCAGCGGCGGGGCATCCCGCTTTCCAATGATACCCAGATCTTCCTGGATGCCTGTCCCTGCTTGACCATCGGCATCACCGGCTCTGCCGGGAAGACTACCACGACCAGCCTGGTGGGGCGGATCGTCGCCCAGGCGCTGGGCGCCGAGCACACCTGGGTGGGCGGCAACATTGGCTCACCGCTGCTCGCGGTGGTCGATCAGATGCACCCGGGTGACCTGGCGATATTGGAGCTGTCCAGCTTTCAGTTGGAGATCCTTACCTCATCGGTGAGTATAGCCGCAGTGTTGAATATCACACCCAATCACCTGGACCGGCATGGCACAATGCAAGCATATCGCCGGGCTAAGGGGCAGATTGTCAGCCTCCAAACCCCGGCCGGCTGCGTGATCCTGGGACGGGATGATCCAGGCGCCTGGTCCCTGGCCCCAGATGCGCCGGGCGCGGTGCATTCCTTTGGCCTGCAGCGCCCGCCAGCAGGAGAGATTGGGAGCTTCGTGGAGGATGGGCAGGTATGCATTTGGGATGGCCAGGCAGCTCATCCGGTATTGCCGGTCAACCGCATCCCCCTGCGCGGCGACCACAATGTGCAAAATGTGTTGGCCGCCTGTGCGATCGCATCGGCTGCCGGAGTGCCCATTGAGGCCATGCGGGCTGCCATTGAAAGTTTTGAAGGCGTCCCCCACCGCCTGGAGCTGGTGCGCAACTGGCATGGCGCTGCCTGGTATAACGATTCGAAGGCAACTTCCCCACAGGAAGCCATGGCCGGGATCCGCTCCTTCTGCGAGCCGATCGTCTTATTGGCGGGCGGGCGGGATAAAAAACTGCCCTGGGATGAGTTCGCCCGCCTGGTTCACCACCGCGTGGATCACCTGGTTTTGTTCGGGGAAGCTGCTGATCTGATCTCCCGGGCCATCGGGCCGCTGCCGGTCTCTGGCCGGCCGTACACCCTTGAACGTTGCACTACCCTGTTTGATGCCATCCAGGCGGCTGCCAGGGTTGCTGAAGCGGGCGATGTTGTCCTGCTCTCACCGGGAGGCACTAGTTTTGATGAGTTCCGCGATTTTGAAGCGCGCGGGGAGGCGTATAGACAATGGGTGTTGGAACTTACGTGAGAACAAACCGCAATCAAACCCCACCACAGCCGGATGCAGCCCGGTCACCTGTGCGGACGCAGCGTCCGCCCTGGTTTGGACTGGATATTCCCTTGCTTCTGGTGGTCATCATGTTGGCCGTTTTTGGCATTGTAATGGTCTATTCTGCCAGCGCCGATTATGCCTTTCGGCACATGCACTCCGCGACAGCCATCTTCTCCCGCCAGTTGCTCTGGATGGTACTGGGCGGCGGGGTAATGGTGTTTATGGCCTTCCTGGATTTTCGCTGGTTGCGTAAACTGGCCATACCGTTGATGCTGGCAACCGTATTCCTGCTGATCCTGGTGCAGATCGTTCAGGATGAGCGCTACGGGGCGGTGCGCAGCCTGTTCAGCGGTTCAGTGCAGCCTTCGGAGCTGGCCAAGCTTGCGCTGATCATCTATCTCTCGATCTGGCTGTATAACCGCAGCGACCAAATCCGGCAGATCCGCCTGTGGATTTTACCCATGGGCTTTATTCTGGGTATCCTGGGAGCGCTCATCATGATGCAGCCTGACCTGAGCGCATTGATCACCATCGTCATCCTTGGCTCACTGATGATCTTCCTGGCCGGTGGCGGTATCCGGCAGTTGCTGGTGGTGCTCGCCCTGGGCCTGCTGGTTGGTTATATCGTCATCATTTCGGGAGTCTTCTCCACCGGCACTAAACGCTGGTTTGAATTCATTGGTGGCCTGGGCAATCCATACGAATATTCTCTACATGTGCGCCTGGCTTTACAGGCATTCATCCGCGGTGAATGGGCGGGGGTTGGCATTGGGATGTCCATGCTCAAGTTATTGGGCCTGCCTTTTCCCCATACGGATAGCATTTTTGCCGTGATCGGCGAAGAGTTGGGTCTGGCCGGCGCCACGATTTTGATTGGCATGTTCTTATTCCTGCTCTGGCGTGGGCTGCGGATTGCCCGTTACTCGCCAAATAAATTGGGCGCCCTGCTTGCGGGCGGGATCAGCGTCTGGTTGGTGACGGAAGCCTTCATTAACATGTTAGTTATGGTTGGGTTGATGCCCTTTGCGGGCAATGCCCTGCCATTCATCAGCTCTGGTGGGTCCAGCTTGACCATGACCATGGCTGGGATCGGTATCATCCTGAATGTCTCTCGGCAGACTGCCAGGCAAAAGGTAAAAGAGGAGCGATCGTCGCATGCGATTGTTGATTTGCGCCGGAGGGACCGGCGGGGGCGTGTACCCCGCCCTGGCCGTCCTTCAAGCCCTGCAGTCGAAGACTGAGCAGGGAGCACATGGGAACCAGGATGAGCAGTCCGGGATGGGTCCGGCTGCTCCGTCCGGCGATTTAACCGCCGAGGAGCAGGATATGGTGTTGTGGGTGGGTGGCGTCGGAGGCATGGAAGCAGACCTGGTCAGACGGGCAGGAGTGCGTTATGAAGCCATCCCTGCCGGGCAGGTGCATGGCGTCAGCCTGCGCTCATTACCGGGCAACCTGTGGCGTTTGTTGTTGGGTTTCTTCGCCGCCTACCGCCTGCTGCGTAAATTCCGTCCCCATGTGCTGTTCTTTACCGGCGGTTACCTGGCGGTACCGGTTGCGTTTGCTTCTCGCCTGCTGCGCCAGGGCAAGCGCTTGCTCTACGTCCCCGATATTGAGCCTGCCTGGGCGCTGAAGACACTGGCCCGTTTTGCTGATCAGGTTGCGCTTACTGTGGAGGATTCACGCAGATTCTTCCCGAAGCACCCCAACCTGGTCGTGAGCGGATACCCCCTGCGCCCAGATCTGCATAGCTGGAAAAAAAACCAGGCCCTGGAAGTATTTGCCCTGCGGAATGATCTGCCGGTGGTTCTGGTTTATGGAGGCAGCCGAGGCGCTCGTTCGATCAACCAGGCGCTGCAGGGTGCGCTGCCAGAGCTGCTGCGCCAGGTGCAAGTGCTTCATATCAGCGGCAATCTGGATTGGAACACTGTTGAAGCCAGCCGGCAGGCTCTCCCGGTGGAGCTGCAGGCTCGCTACCGGGCGTATCCGTACCTGCACAAAGAGATGGGAGCCGCCTTGCGCGCCGCCGACCTGGTAGTCAGCCGGGCAGGGGCATCTATCTTAGGGGAGTACCCGTTGTTTGGGCTGCCCGCCATCCTGGTGCCATATCCGTATGCCTGGCGTTACCAGCGGGTGAATGCCCAATACTTGGTGCGCCAGGGGGCGGCTGTGCAGGTGAATGACGCCGACCTGGTACAGCAGTTGCTGCCCACGATCCAGGAATTGTTGGCCGATCGCCAGCGGCGCGAAGGTATGCGCGCGGTTCTGGTATCGCTGGCGCACCCTGAGGCAGCGATGGAGATTGTCCACCTGATCCAGAATCTTGCCCCACATGCTGGCGCAACAATCGCTGGAGGAGCGAGGGTATAGCTATGGTATCACTGAACTTCTTTTTCTTCTGTTTCCTGATCCTGTTTGCCATCATCGGCGCCATGCGCGGCTGGGCGAAGGAAATGCTGGTCACCTTTAGTGCGATTTTGGCGCTGTTCGTCATTGCCGTCCTGGAGCAGTATATCCCGCCCGTCAGGGCATTCGCCACCCCAGGAAGCTCGGCCCAGTTTTGGACGCGGGTTGTTATCCTGGTTATGCTGGCGTTTTTCGGCTACCAGACCCCGCGCTTCCCGCGCATCAGCGAAGCCAAGTTTGCCCGTGATCGCCTGTCCGACACTTTGCTAGGGCTTTTCCTGGGTGTGCTCAATGGCTACCTGATCGTGGGCACGCTGTGGTATTTCCTGGCCAGCGCCAATTACGGCCCGATGAGCAAATTCATCGTTGCGCCTACCGAAGCCACCGAGATGGGTAAGTCAGCCATCCAGTTGTTGAGCCTGATGGCTCCGGTCTGGTTGGGCATCCCATATATTTATTTCGCCGTTGGTTTGGCGTTTGTGTTTGTGATCGTGGTGTTCCTGTAGGATTGGAGACTGGAATGGAGCTGGATAAGGCAGCCGTTATTCACCTGATTGGCATCGGCGGGACTGGGCTCTCGGCGATTGCTCGCCTGTTGGTGGAACGCGGCTACCGGGTAAGCGGTTCGGATCGGGCACTTTCGCCACTGGCACACAGCCTGCAAGCGGATGGTGTGCCAGTGGCGATTGGCCACCGGGCGGAAAATATTCAAGGCGCCGCCCTGGTCGTCCGTTCCTCTGCCATTCCCGACGACAATGTTGAAGTCCAGGCCGCTCGCGCGGCCGGCATCCCGGTAGTTAAACGGGATGAGTTCCTGGGTTTGCTCACCACCCTGTGGAAGGTGATTGCCGTTGCAGGAACACATGGAAAGACTACCACGACCGCGATGGTCGCCTGGCTGTTGACTGCCTTGGGCCAGGACCCGTCTTACATTGTGGGGGGCACTCCTGCCAACCTGGGCGTGAATGCCCACGCCGGGCAGGGCAGTACGCTGGTGATCGAAGCGGATGAATACGACCGCATGTTCCTGGGTTTGAAGCCAACCCTGGCAGTGGTGACCAATATCGAGCACGATCACCCTGACTGTTACCCAACCCAGGAAGATTTCTACCAGGCTTTTGCTGCCTTTAGCCGTTGCATCCGGTCGGGCGGCCTCCTGCTGGCTTGCGGCGATGACCCTGGCGCAGCTCGTCTCATGGCAGACGCCAGCTCGGCGGGTATCCGGGCGCTGGCGTATGGCATCGAAGCCGAGGATCTGGCTTACCGGGCAGAGAACCTGGTTCTCAACCCCACAGGCGGCTTCACCTTTGATGTCCACTGTAGCCTACCGCAAAGCCTTGCACTACCCTGTGCGGTTGAGCTGCAGGTGCCGGGCCGGCACAACGTGCTCAATGCCCTGGCTGCCCTGGCGGTGGCGCACCAGCTACAGCTTTCCCTCACCCAGGCCGGGCGGGTGATGAGCGACTTCCTGGGCACCGGGCGACGATTTGAGCTGCGCGGCGAAGTTGATGAGATTGCTGTGATCGACGATTATGCCCACCACCCGACCAAAATCCGCGCCACGTTGGCTGCCGCTCGGGCGCGCTACCCCCAGCGCCGCATCTGGGCAGTCTGGCAGCCGCATACCTACTCCCGCACGCGGCTGCTTCTTGCCGAGTTTGCTGCCGCCTTTGAACTGGCTGATGAGATCATTGTGACTCAGATCTATCCGGCTCGAGAAGCGCCGCCATTAGATGGTTTTTCTGCTCTACAGGTGGTGAGTGCCATGCACCCGGCGCAGGTTCATTACATTCCTGACCTGGTGCAGGCGACATCATTTTTATTGGCTCGATTGCGCAGGGACGATGTGTTGGTGGTAATGTCTGCCGGTGATGCCGACCAGATTTGCACCAATGTGCTGGCTGCTCTGCGCGAAAGGAGTGCGAACTATGTCTGAAACGAAGAAAGTTAAATCCCACGATAAGCGGAAGAAAACCCGGCGCTATGAGGCTGAAGCCCAGGGGCTGCTTTCCCTGCGCCTGATTGCCGCCCCGAATCCGAAGGACGACCTGTCGGATAATGAGCTCAAGGCATTTTGTGGCGATCCTCGCCAATCTCCCGAGCTGATCCGGCTGCTGATCGACGCCGTGAAAGCGCTGTAGGATCAATTTGAGCTGTTTATGAACCTTGACCTGTCTCTACTCCAGCAAAAATTCGGCTCCCGCTTGCAAACCGGGGTCGCGCTGGCGCGCTATACTTCTGCACGCATTGGCGGTCCGGCCCAGGCGTTGCTGAAAGCGGAGACGGCCAATGAGCTGGCCCATATGGTGACCTTGTTGTGGGAGCTGGAGCAGCCTTTCATGGTCATCGGCGGTGGATCGAATATCCTGATCGCCGATGCGGGCATCGATGAGCTGGTTGTGCTCAACCGGGCACGGCACGTTCGCTTCGCCGGGCATGCCGAGCCGCCCATGGTCTGGGCAGAGTCTGGGGCGAATTTTGGCCTGCTGGCTCGCCAGGCGGCTGGTCGCGGTTTGTCTGGGTTGGAATGGGCTGCGGGTATCCCGGGTACGTTGGGCGGGGCGGTGGTAGGAAATGCGGGCGCGTTTGGAGCGGATCTATCGGCGAACCTGGTCATGGCAGAAATCTTGCACCGTATACCCACAGAGAAGGCCGGAGAGTTGTCTGTGGCTCAGCGTGACCAATGGTCGCAGGAGAATTTTGAGTATGGCTACCGCACCAGCCTGTTGAAGCAGCACCCAGGAGCAGCGATTGTCCTTGCCGCGAAGCTGCGACTGGAGCACAGCACCCCCCAGGCGGTACAGGCGCGTATTGACGAGCACACCATCGTTCGCCATCGCACTCAGCCTCCTGGGGCCAGCACAGGCTCAATGTTCAAGAATCCGCCAGGGAATCATGCCGGGCGGTTGATCGATGCAGCTGGCTTGAAAGGCACCCAGATCGGTGGGGCGCAAATCAGCCCACTGCATGGGAATTTCTTCATCAATTTAGGGAACGCAAGCGCCTGTGATTTTCAACAGTTGATCAGGCTGGCGCAAGCGACGGTAGCAGAAAAATTTGGGATCGAATTGGAGCTGGAGATCCAGCTCGTTGGGAAATGGCAGGTTGAGAAAGGATAACGTGGCAGACAGGTTGCGAGTTGGCGTGATATTTGGAGGTCGTTCCGGTGAGCATGAGGTTTCACTCATGTCCGCCGGCTCAGTGCTGCAGGTTCTTGACCCGCAGCGCTATGCTGTCACCCAGGTGGGCATCACCGCGCACGGTGAGTGGTTGGTTGCTCTTCCAGGTAGTGAGCGCAGTGTCCTGCAGGCCTTCCAGGATGGTCAAACCGGGTTGTTGGCGTCCGCTGCCATCTTGCCTGACCCCTCCCATCCCGGGTTGTATTACAGCCAGGCAGCCCGCACGGGTTGGGATTACCTGACCGGGCTGGATGTGATTTTCCCGGTACTGCACGGCACCTTTGGGGAGGATGGCACGCTGCAAGGATTGCTTGAGCTGGTGGACATCGCTTATGTGGGTGCGGGCGTGCTGGGCTCGGCGGTTGGCATGGATAAAGGAGTGTTCCAGGCGGTGATGCAGGCGCATCATATCCCGGTGGTCGAGACCCAGGTGTTTTTACGCCGCGAGCTCCAGGCTGATCCACAGGATGTGATCGCTCGCGCCGAGCAGGTTGCCCCTTACCCGCTCTTTATCAAGCCTGCTAACCTGGGGTCGTCGGTTGGGGTGAGCAAAGTGCTCAACCGCTCAGACCTGTACGAAGGCTTGTTGGAGGCTGCCCGCTTTGATCGCCGCATCCTGGTGCAGCGGGGGGTCAATGCCCGTGAGATTGAGGTGGCAGTCTTGGGCAACGACGCTCCCCAGGCTTCCATCCCCGGAGAGATCCTACCCAGCCGGGAGTTTTATTCTTATGAGGCTAAGTACGTCGATAACACCTCCGGCTTGCTCATCCCCGCGCCTATCCCCGAGGAAGTGGCAGAACAGGCGCGCAGGCTGGCTGTGCAGGCCTACCAGGCCATCGATTGCGCCGGGATGGCCCGGGTGGACTTTTTATTGGATAAGGATAGCGGCGCTTTGTTCTTGAATGAGGTCAACACCATCCCGGGTTTCACCCAGATCAGCATGTATCCCAAGCTGTGGGAGGCATCTGGGGTGTCGTACGCGCAATTGGTGGACCGCTTGATTGGGTTAGCGTTAGAAAGAAAAGCAGAGCGAGACCAGATCGAACGAAAGTATGAGAGATAGGCTTATGGCAGATAGATATGACTCGAGCCAGAACAGTAATCCCAGCCGGTCCAGGCACAATGCAACCGTTGGGCGTGCCCGGCAGCGCCAGATAGAGCGCGAGCGGGCGCAAGAGCTGCGCCAATCATTGGGGCGCTCCACATTGGAAAAGGTGCAGATGCCTTCCTTGAAATCTGTGCAGCAAAAACTGGCAGAGCTTACCCCCTCTCCGCCGCAGCCCCGCCGCACGACTCGCCGGTCGGTCCGCCAGGCAGCACCTGCCCAACCGGTGCTCTCGGTGCCGCAGCGGAAATCAACTCGCGGTGCAACGCGACCGCTGCTGCAGGATCGCCGCCCGCGCCGGGTCGCCACGACCGAGAGCAAGCTGCCTCCGGTGTTGGTGCGGGGTGGGATGCCGGATATGGCAGTGCGCAAAACCCGGCAAAGCCTGCCCCGGCGGCGCTATGAGGTTGCGTTGGGGGTTCCCGGTGCGGAGCTGCAGCTACCCTCCTTACCCATGGTCAAGGTAGGCTGGCGCGCCATTTCTGGCTTACTCGCAGCTTTGATGGTCGCCTGCCTGTTCATCTTGTGGAAGTCGCCTGCCTTCCAGGTGACTAGCGTGGAGGCGGAGGGATTAGAGCGGCTTACCGTGGGTGATCTGAATAGCGTAATGGATATCCTGGGCAGCTCGGTGTTCAGCCTGGATCCGCAGGCGATCCGGCAGACGTTGAAGCACAATTTCCCCGAGTTATCCAGCGTCACGGTGCGGGTTGGCCTACCGGCGAAGGTGCAGGTGCGCGTGATTGAACGCCAGCCGGTGCTTTCCTGGTACCAGAATGATACCGAAGTGTGGGTCGATTCCGAAGGTGTGGCTTTTCTGCCGCGTGGTAACCCTGGAACGTTGGTGCGGGTTGCCGGCCAGGGTGAGATGCCGGCGGCCATTTCTGGGGTGACTGTCCCGGTTGCGAATTCTGTTGTTCCCGGTGGTCTGGCTGTGCCGGACAAAGCTGGTGATCAGGTTGCCCGGCCGGCCGAGTCTGACCACCTGTCGGTTGACCTGGTGCAGGCAATCGTCACCCTGGGTGGGTTGGTTCCTGCCGAAATCCAATTGGTGTATGACTCGGCTTACGGTCTGGGCTGGGAAGACCCCTTGGGTTGGGAAGTTTACTTTGGCCAATCAACCAGTGATATGCAGCAGCGTCTGGTCGTCTACCAGGGTGTGGTAGAGTACCTGCTCGACCAGGGCTTGCAGCCTGAGCTGGTCAGCGTGGAGTTCCTCCACGCACCATATTATCGAATGGAGCGGTGAGCGATGGATGAACCGATCATCGTCGCAATTGATATCGGAACCACCAAGATTTGCACCCTGGTGGGTCGTGAAGAGACGCCTGGACAGTTGCGCATCCTGGGCGCTGGCATCGAGCCTTCGCAAGGCATCCGTAAAGGCGTCGTAGTGGATATGGTTGCCGCTTCAGAGGCCTTGGTGCGCTCGGTAGAAAAGGCTGAACATACCAGCGGGCTGGAGATCGCGACGGCGCTGGTCAGCCTGGCGGGTTCGCATGTCTCATCCGTGAACAGCCATGGGGTGGTGGGCGTCTCCGGGCGCACGATTGATGAGGATGACATGGAGCGCGCCGTGGATGCTGCCCGGGCGGTAGCCATTCCGCATAACCGCGAAGTGATCCACATTATCCAGCGCGGTTTTAGCATCGATGGACAGGAAGGCGTTCGGAAACCGCTGGGAATGCACGGTTACCGCCTGGAGGTCGAGACACACATCATCACCGCCTCGGCTGCCTCGGTAGAGAACCTGCGCCAGTGCGTCGGCGCCGCTGGCGTGGAAGTGTCCCAATTCGTGCTCAATCCCCTGGCGTCTGCCGAGGTGGTGCTCACCGAGACGGAGCGCGAGATGGGCGTGGTTGTTTGTGATATGGGTGGCGGCACCACGGATATTGCCATCTACATTGGTGGCGATGTCTGGCACACCAACGTCCTGGCGGTTGGTGGCGACCATATCACCTCGGATATCGCTCATGGCTTACGTTTGCCCGTATCCCAGGCAGAGGAAGTCAAGATCAAGCATGGGCATGCCGTCAAGAGTGAAGTCAGCCCGGATGAGTACTTCACCATCAAGCCCTTTGGCGAGGAGCAGCCTGTGCAGATCAACCGCCAGGAGCTGGCCTATGTGATCGAAGCCCGGGTTGAGGAGATCTTCGGCCTGGTGTTGCAGGAGATCAAACGCTCCGGCTATGATGGTTTGCTGCCCGCTGGCCTGGTGCTCACCGGCGGCACTAGCGCCCTGCCAGGCATCCGCTCCCTGGCCAGCCGCACCCTGGGTGTACCGGTGCGCATTGCCGGCCCGGAAAACTTGATCGGGATGAGCGATAAACTGGAGTCTCCAGCGTTCTCCACC
>ERZ1649853.592-NODE-592-length-15076-cov-4.576992_pt1 | contig 15076 bp, 16 predicted proteins | sample MGYA00575353_ERZ1649853 | MGnify/ENA primary metagenome ERZ1649853 (study PRJEB40853, sample SAMN11349654) | freshwater sediment metagenome | isolation source: river sediment | host: Sediment | place: India: Okhla Barrage, New Delhi | collected 2017-02-21 ...
CCACCGGAGTGATCCTGCTCGGCATGCAGAGAGATGATGTAGTCGATCTGCTCAACGCCTTCCAGGCGGGTCATCAGCACATCCAGCAACGCGGGGTCAACGGCATCGATCAGTGCGGTTTTCTCACTGCCCCGCACCAGGTAAGCATTGTAGCTGGTGCGGTCGGGCAACGGGATCAGCGCGTCGAACAAACCGCGTTCCCAATCCACCGCGCCTACCCAATCCACTCGGGAGGTGATCGGTCTGGCTCTCATATTATCTCCTTGTAAATGTTGGTCGAATTGCATCGGTGCTCTGCCGGTGATTATAGCACGGCAATTGAGCATAAGTTTCTACCCCACGCTACCCTGCTGCCGTGCATAGCGCACCACAAAATCCGCGGTGCTCGCCATCCGTGCGGCATATTCCGGGAGCAGGTCGGGATAGAGATGCGTGCCCCCGGTCGCCCACAGGTTCCAGTAGACCTCCAACCCCGCCAGGAACAGCTCGATCTGGCTGGCTTGTTCCTCGGGCAAAGAGCGATATTCAGCATAGCCTTCCAGCAGCGCCTCCCGGTAGCGCGCATAATCCGGCTTATCCCGGCAGGCGTCCAGCGCCACCGCCAGGTCAAACACCCAGTAGCCATAACCCGAATCGTCAAAATCGATCACCCGCGGCTCGCCGTGCCAGAAAAACAGGTTTGCATCCACGCCCAGGTCGCCGTGGATCAGCCCAAATACATCGCTGCCTTCGCCCCACTTATCCATCACTTCCCGGATGCGCTCGGCTACGAATGAAAAAGCTTCACGGTGCAGCGGAGAGAGCAGCTTCCAGGCCTCGGCGTTGGGCATATCGCTGCCGGCATCGTCCGTAAACAGCCCATCCCAATCAAACCGCCGCTTGCACAGCCCCGCCGGGGGCTGCCAGCCTGCCCTGCGCCCGCAGATGCTCCGGGGTAAAGTGGTTTTTCACCGAGCGTCCCTTGATCCAACGCAGCAGCGAGCATTGGCGCTGCCCGGGCACACCGGGGACTTCCACCGAGAGCAGCAGCCGCCCATCCCGCGCCGCCACCGGCTCCTGCACCGGCAGGCTCGCTTCCCGGCGCATGGCAGCCAGCCAGGCCAGCTCCAGCTCGATGGCATCCACTTCCTGGTCGCCGGGCTGGTGCACCCGCAGCAGGTACTGCCCCGCCTCGAACAGGTCGCCTGCCTCTGGCAGCCCCTGCAGGTAGTCCGTTTGTACACGGAACAGAGTGTTCCCTGCCTGGCGCAAAAAATGGATTTGTGACTCACGGACACCGTAGTATTCCAGGGCTATAGAAGCCAACTGCAGCATCCGGCGCAGGCGGCCCAGACGAGTCAGCTCAGCGTATGGTTTCATATACATCAACCGGAATGTTCCACCGTGATCACCACATTCCCCCGCTTATGCCCATTATCAACATATTGATGTGCCTCAACGATCTGATCCAATGGGTAGCACCGGTCAAGCACGACTTTCAGCTTTCTCGCCTCGATCAATTCCTTTAGAAAATGTAAATCCTCAGCTCGTTCTCTGGCATTCAACGCCATCACAGACTCGAATCTTCCACCAGGAGCAAGTGCCTTTGCCCGGCTTAGCGGCGGGCATTTGCCAACACAATCATAAATTGTGTCGTAATGCTCCCCACGGGCAGCGAAATCTTCCACGGTATAATCGACGGCATGATCAGCACCAAGCGACATCACCAGCGCCAGGTTGGCAGTGCTGCACACGGCAGTTGCCTGCGCCCCAAAGTACTTCGCCAGCTGCAAAGCATAGGTTCCCACGCTACCTGAAGCACCATAGATCAACACATTTTGTCCCGCCTGAATATTACCCTTGTACAGAAAGCGCAGCGCGGTGGCACCACCCACCGGCACTGCCGCGGCCTCTTCAAAGGTCAGATTGACTGGTTTGATCGCCACCATCCCATGTTCTGGAAGGCATAAATATTCGGCATAGGCACCAAACCGCAACCCGCTGGAAGCAAAGACCACATCACCTGGTTTAAAACGCGTCACTTTACCCCCTACCGCTTCGATTTCCCCCGCCAGCTCGAATCCCAGGGTGGTGATCCTGCGCGGCCTCAGCAGCCCATTGAACAGCCGAGCGGCAAACGGATCGGCCTTGCGCATGTGGCAATCCCCGGCAGAAACCGTGGTGGCATGGATTTTAACCAGCATTTGGTCCCCCTTTGGGGAAGGATTCTTCACCTCCTGGAGCTGAAGAACCTCGGGAGGTCCATATCGATGATACACAACAGCTTTCATTGGTTCACTCTCACCTGTGTAAGGATTCTCCTTACCGTAATATCGCCTTGTAATTATACAGAGGATTCACCCCCAACAGAATAGGGAACCATTGTATCCGCTTATGTCCGTTCAAATATTAGCATTATAATAAATCAATGACCACCCTACGACCACCTGCTTATATCGTCTGGAGTACAGATCAGATCGATCTATCTGATCCCTTCCAACACCGCTGGTACATCCAGCAAGTGCTGACGCACGGGCGCGCCGAGGATCTCCGTACCCTGAAACTGGAGGAGATTGCTGCCGTGCTGGATGACATCCTCCTCCCGGAGGATGTACGCGACCTATGGCAGCGTTTTCTGGAGAAACGCCATGCTCAAGGGTAATGGCATTCTCTCCGATTTTCAGCGAGCCTTTTTACGGCTATTTGCCGGGTTGCTCGATCAGGAACGCTTTTATCTGACCGGGGGTACTGCTCTGGCTGAATACTACCTGGGGCATCGCTTATCATATGATCTGGACCTATTCACCAGTGAAGCAGATCTGATCCTCCCATTCTCATACCAGGTCGAAGCGGCTGTTCAAGATGCCGGGATCGACATCGCCGCGGTGCGCCGATTTGCCACCTTTGTCGAATTTCAGATTACACAGAATGAACAAACTCTTAAAGTCGACCTGGCACTGGATTCGCCTTTCAGGTTTGCCCCAACAGAATTGAGTGATGCGGGGGTGATGGTCAATGATTTTCAGGATATTCAAGCCGATAAAACCCTGGCTTTCTTTGGTCGAGCCGAACCGCGCGACGCTATCGATTTATATTTCCTGTTACAGAAAACGGCATTCGATGAACTGGCAGAGCTTGCCCGCCAAAAAGATACCGGCTTCGACCTTTATTGGTTCGCTGTCGCTTTGAACCGCACGTCTAAATTTCCCGATGAACTCGAGCGCTGGCCGGTCAAGATGCTGATCGAATGCGACCCGATCGAAATCAAGCGCTCATTCCAGAACCTGGCGATGCGTATGCTAGAGCAGTATACCCGGCCAAATTAACCACCAGCGAACAAACGGAAAGCTTATTCTGCAATGGGCCTCGTCCGGCAGATAATCCTTTGAGATTTTATGTCAATGGATTATCCCGCAGAAAGGTCAGCACCGCCGCGCAGTCCAGGTCCGCGTTGGACAACACCACCACCGTGTACCCGCTGTCAAGATACATGCTGAGGAACGAGCACACCCCCGGCGCACCGCCGGTATGCCCGACCATGCGTCCCCCGGCTTCTACCCGGTCGAAAAAGCCATAGCCATACTGCACATTTTCACGCACCTCCACCTTGCCGGCGAGCAGCAGCTCGATCGAGGCCTGGGTCAGCAGCCGGTAGCCGAGCAGCGCGTTGCGAAACCCGAACAGGTCTGCGACCGTCGAGTAGCCACCCCCGGCGGGAAAGCCCCGCCCAGGTAACAAGGCGGTGTTATCGGACAAGATGCCCGTCTCATTGCCAAAAAAGTCAACTGTAGTATAGCCGGTGGCCATATTGGGAATATCTTCCTCAATATCATAGGCTTGTGTATCGGTCATGCCGCTGGGCTCGAAAATGTTCAGGCGCACGTAGTCATCATAGCTTTGGCCGGAGACCTTTTCGATCAGCATACCCAGCACGACATAGCCGGCATTGCTGTAGGAGAACTCCTGCCCGGGCGTGAATAACAGGGGTTCGTCGACAAACAGGGGCAGGTAGGCGTCAATGGTTCTATAATAGTTCGGATCAGCGCTGAACGCCTCGGTGAACACATCCCCCAACCCCGAGGTATGGGTCAGCAACTGGTGGATGGTGACCTGGCTGGCGACTTCCGCATTGGGGTACTCCGGAAGATACGAGGCAATCGGCTCATCCAGGCTCAGCTTGCCCTGTTCAACCAGTTGCAGGATGGCGGTTGCGGTGAACATCTTGTTCATCGAGCCCAGGTTGTACAGGGTGTCCACCTGGTTGGGAACGTTTTCTTCCCGGTCTGCCAGGCCATGGGCGTACTCCCACAGAACTTCAGCCTCTCTTGCCACCAGGATCGATCCGGAAAACGCATCCTGCGCGGCCAGGCCCTCAACGAACGCCACCAGCTCCGCCATACCGGTGGATGAGGTGGCCGTCTGCGATGGAGGAGCAGGGGTCAGAGTGGGAGGCGGGATGATGGTGGGTGTTTGCGTGGGGGGAAGGTATGTTGCGGTCGCAGAGGGCTGTTCCAGCGCAGGCGTATTCACAACAGGGTAGACGGTCAGCGAGGCCGTCCCTGGTGTACAGCCTCCTGCCAAGAACAAGGTTACAAGTGCCAGGAGAAGCGTGCAAGTTTTTTGAGCCATCGTGTATTCCTCACCAGGTATCTCAGGGGTATGTATAAAATACTCTGATAGCCTGAGGAGTGTTCATTACGGTAGCTAAAGTTTTACACTTCTGGCAGCGCGAATTTCAGGTCTGGTTCGGCAATGGCATTGTAGAGAGTAGTAATCGCCAGCGGTCCTTGTGCATATATTTCAATTAATGCCGCCCGCCCTAGATGCGTATCAATCACCCGGCACAGGTGGGCGCCAGTGACATAGAAAGCCCTATCCATCACGCCTTTCGTCCAGGCCAGTATCTGGAGCTCTTCTGACGGGACCTGTCCAATCTGCGACAGGATCATGTTGGTGGTGGCAAAAGCGCGCTTTACTTCCTCGAAATCATCCAGCATCTGGTAATCGCGATCATCTTCCACGTTGAAGATTGGCAAGGCCCGGTAAGCGACATAGGTGCAAATACCTTCGCACACGATGTTGTTCAACAATTTGTTCAGATCCGTTCCCACCCGTTCTTTTTCAGCATGCAAAGTGCGGTAAAAGCTATAACCGACATGGAATATCTCATGCACCAGCAGGTTGAGGATATGCTCCGGGTTGCCTTTCCAGTACTTTGAGGCGATATCAACGACGATATCTTCCACGGCAAACGCGTTGGGGGGAATGAATGCCGTGAATTGAACGGTCACACTCAAATCGACTCCCGCAGGCAAAAAAGAGCACTCGTGCGGTAGGGCTTGTTCGATGAACACCTTTTTCCCCTCCAGGATACGCCGGACAGCTTTCATCAGGGGATGCTCCGCTCGCTCTGCCGGAGATAAGTCCGCCCACTCCCGCATTCTTTCGCGCCATTTTTCGTAAGGAATGGTGTATCCGACCTGCTCTGCCCATTTACAGGTCAGTACTTGCGCGCGATATTCGGCCCAGAAGGCCTGCTCGTTATCCAATACCCAGCCTGGATCGGTGATAATTTTATCTAAGGCCGTCGTATCGAAGACTACCTGTGATTTTTGACAATCGCACATTGTTTCTCCTTGTTGGTGAAAACCCGTCCTACATCTTTACTACCTAATCGCCCCAGCCAACCGGCGCTCATATCCGGTCAGCGCGCGAAAGCCCGGAAGGGATTAACCTGCGTCAACTGGCGGATCATCCCCTCCTCCACGCCAGCCACCCGCAGCCTGGGCAGGAACTGCCCGGTCAGATAGGTGTACGGCTTGGGCACACCGCCGCCCGGCAGCGCGGGATCGTACCAGCCGCGATCATGGCTGAGCAGCAATTGATCGCCCAGCCCGGCATCCAGCAGGCGCTGGATATTCTCCAGGAGGGTCTCTTCGCGCACCCACTCTTCATTCCCGATTGAATCGTACTCCAGCCAGGCGCCGCGCCGCGCCATCTCCAGGTGCAGCGCAAAATCCGGCTCCGCCTGGGTGTGGATCCAGATGAATCGCTCGGCGGCATAGCCCATGTCTTCGATAATACCGAGCTGCTCCCTCACCACTGTGCCACGAATGGTGTGGCTGCCGATCACTGCGTTCGTAGTGCGCCCCGCCTGCGCAGCCGCCCGCAGGATCCTGGCTTCGCAGGCGGTCAGCCCATCATCCCCGGCGCTTAGCTTGATCCAGCCCGCCTGCACCCCACTGCCTTCGATCTCCCCTTGCAGCTCGCCCATCATCCAATCCGCCAGCGCTGCCTGGCTGGCGGCGTGCGCCCAGGCAGGCACCCACGGCTCACGGTAGATGCCGGTGGGCACGACCAGGGGCAGGCCGGTAGCTTCTGAAACCGCTCTATCAATATCCGCCCGCCGTCCCACGCCGTGTGTGCTGCACTCGACGATAGCAGTCACCCCGGCAGCCTTTGCCCGCTCGATCTCCGGCCCCATCAGGCGCAGCACAGCCTCCGTCTCGGCCTGGGCATAGCCTGGGGTATCCCAGGTGCGCAGGTCGACAAACACATGCTCGTGGGGCAGGATCAGCCCCAGCTCGGCAGCGCTTTGCGGGCCGAGGGTGGTAATGAGGCTGGTCATGGCAGGCTGTTCAGGAAGCCCCAGGTCCGCTCCCAGGCCAGGCTCGCCGCCGCGGGGTTGTACGCCTCAACCCGGTCAGGCTCGCAGAACCAGTGCCCGGTGCCAGGATAATGGTAGAAAGTGGCCAGGCGCCCGGCAGCCCGCAAAGAGTCCTCCAGGCCGTGGACATATTCTTCTGACTCGTAGGGGTCGTTCTCAGCATAATGCCCCAGGTATGCCGCCCGGGAGGCAGCGAAATCGCCGGGCCCGGTGCCATAAAAGAGCACCACGGCGCGGATGTACTCCGGGCGTCCTGCAGAGATTTGCAGGGCAAAATAGGCGCCGAGCGAGAAACCGATCACTGCCAGTCCCTGGTCAGCCTGTGCGCACTGCTCGCTGAGATAATCCACCGCGGCGTTAACATCGTCTAACGCCTGCGCATCATCCAGCGCCTGGCTCAAGCTTTCCGCCTCGGGGATGGTGGTAGCCAGCTTGCCATGATACAGGTCCGGGGCGTAGGCTGTGTATCCCTGCTCCGCCAGCCGGGTGCAAAAGCTCTTGATCGTGTCGTTCAGACCCCACCAGGGATGCAGCACCAGCACGCCGCGTCCACTACCGCTGGATGGGAAAGCGAGAAAACCTTCGGGTTGAGAAGTTACCATATCTACTCCTTATGCTCAATGTGAACTGAGCCATCCGGCCCGACCAGGACGGTGGAGCAGCCATCCTCCGCACGCCATACAGTCGTACCGTCCAGCCACTGGGTTACGAAGCTCCAGGCACTCATAAGCGCTCAGCCAAAGTGCGCGTCACCGTCATCACCGGGATTTGCCAACAGAAGCATAAGGTTATCTCCGCGCACCATTAGAGCAGACCACCTCCTGGAATGCTATGATTCTATACCGAAAAAGCTTTTTTCAACGCCGCTATCTGTGAGTTGCGGAAATCCTGAACGACGGGTAGCTGATGATTGAATACATCAAACCCATGAAAACCACCGGGGACAAGTACCAGCTCACACGTCACGCCGCTTGTTTTTAATCGCTGGGCATACGCCACATCTTCATCGTGAAAGATATCCAGGGATCCCACCCCGATCCAGGCTGGCGGCAGCCCCGCAAGATCTTCCCGGCGCGCGGGAACCGCGTAAGCCGGCGCATCTTCCGCGCCAACCTGCCTTCCCAGGTAAGACTCCCAGCCGAAGCGGTTGCTCTGTTGGTCCCAGGTTACGTTAAGGCTGTCGTCAAGTTCTGCCCGCAACACGGTGCGGTCGTCCAGCATCGGGTAGACCAGCTGTTGTAAAATGGGCTTGATCGCGAGCTGGTCATGCGCCTGCTGCACCAGGGCCGCCGCCAACCCGCCCCCCGCGCTGGCCCCGCCAATGGCGATGCGCGTGGGATCGATCCCGAGCTGTGCCGCATGCGAAACCGCCCACTCCAGGGCTGCCATGCAGTCGTCCAACCCCGCCGGGAAAGGGAAACTCGGCGCGCAGCGATAGTCCACCGAAACGACAGCCATACCCACCTGGCGCACCAATTCAATGCAATAACGGTCATCCATTTCCGGTATGCCCATGATGTACCCGCCGCCGTGCATCCATATTAAGGCAGGCATCGGTTGGGGAGCAGATGGGGGGGTATAGATGCGCAGCCGGACGGTCATGGCGCCGTTCTCTACGGGGATTAATACGTTTTCAATGTGCAGATCGGGCGCCTTCGAGGCGGGAATCAGAGAGATCAACCGCCTGACCAGCCAGAGATTCTGCCTGCTGAAGCTGAACTTTGGGCTCACCCTGGCAATGCCGCGGAGCTGGGGGTGGATTTTTGATAGGTCGTTATTCATCGCTGCACCGGAGTCTGCCAGGCCCTAAGGAATTTTTCAGCAGACCTGAGGCATTTTCTACCCGGGTTCTATGCAGTCAAAGCCTGGTTTAGCATTTAGCATAGAAATTCCTCTAACCCCGGGCCAGTATTTGATCGACCTGCGCCATCTGCTCCGCAGTCAGCGGGCCGAACGCCAGTGCCCCGGCATTCTCCTCCACCTGCTTCACGGTGCGGAAGCCGGGGATAGGAATGGTCTGCGGCGAGCGGCCCCAGTTCCAGGCAAGCGCGCCCTGCGACACCGTCCGCCCCTGGCTGGTCAGGATGTCCAGGACAGCATCCCGCCTAACTGCCCATTCCGGGTTGGGCTGGCCGTCTTTGAAATACTTCATCCACTCGGGGCTTTTTTCGCCGCGCACATCATCCGCGGAGATGTTCACCGCACCGGTGTACTTCCCGGTCAGCAATCCCATCGCCAGCGGGCCGCGGTTGATGGCCGCCAGGTTGTATTTCTCGCGCAGGGCGATCATCGCCGGGTTATCATCCAGCACGTTGAGCTGTAGCTGGATGGAGGCACAATGCGCACCCTGGGCAAAGACCTCCGCCCGGTCGGGGAAGTCCGTGCTCCAGCCATAGGCGCGGATCTTCCCGGCCTGCACCAACTCTTCCAGCGTCTCGCGCAGTGGGGCGGCTTGCTCCGCCGGGTAGCCATTGTCGTGGAACTGGTACAGGTCGATGGTGTCGGTGTCCAGGCGGCGCAGGGATGCCTCGCACGCGCGGCGGATGCCTTCCGGCGTGGCATCCGAGCCGGTCACCTGGCGGGTAGTTTCGTCAAATACGGCGTTGAATTTGGTGGCGATCACCACCTGCGACCTGCGCCCGGCGAAGGCGCGGGCGAGCACCCGCTCGCTGTGCCCGGCGCCATACACGTTGGCGGTGTCGAAAAAGGTCACCCCCCGATCCAGGGCAGCATGGATGGCGCGGATTGACTCGTCGTCATCCACCTCACCCCAGCCCAGGGGCGTCTCGCCAGCCCAGAACGGCCCTCCAATCGCCCAACAGCCCATGCCCAGCGCGCTGATCTCAATGCCCGAACGACCTAAAGTGCGTTTCATCGTTTATCTCCTGTATTCGAACCTCTGATAGATTATTGTAAATAACTAACTCGCCTCCGCCTGGACCCGCTCCAACCACTCTTTTACCAGCGCCGGGAATAAAACATCCTGCTCAATTTGCAGGTTGTGCCCTGCCTTGTCCAGGATGACGAACGAGGCACGCGGGAAGTTCTCGATCAGTTGCCAGTGATCGCTATAGCCGACCATCGAATCCTGCCGCCCCATCAGGATCAAAGTTGGTTGGGTGTAGGGTTGCTCAACCTGGTCGACATTGACCGTGTAGGGAACATGCTGTCCCAGCGTATGCTCCAGGAAGGCGTAATCGGCAATGAGCAAACCAGACAGAATTTCTTCCTTGAATCTCTCCCAAACTCTCCGGGTCTGAACCACGTTGATCCCGGTAAAGTACCGGCGGTCCTCTTCAGAAAGGCTGCTGACGAAATCTCCATCTTTTTCCAACACCTGGAAAACCGGTAAATGGTCGCGCAGCGTTTCCTGGCTTGCCACCGGGCAGATCAGCAGCAATCCATCCACCAGGTCTCTACGCTCTTTGATCACACCCCGAGCCAGGTAGCCGCCATACGATTCTCCCGCCAGGAGGAAGTGCTGATCCGGGAGGATCCCTTCAATGAATTCCAACACCAGACTCAGCATCTGATCGGAGCCATTGATCCAGGGCTGCCCCCTGGTTTTACCCATGCCCGGAAGATCGAAATAGATGCGCTGGTACGGCGTTTCCAGGGATTGAAAGACCGGTTCCATGCAGCCTTTCATCAGGCGGTGATCCGGGCTCCAGCCGTGGATGCTCACCACCGGCCGGCCTGAGCCGTAGGTTTCGTAGTAAATGTTGACATCTTTTACAGTGTATTCCATCTGAACTCCTTATATTGAGTACCTCACGGCGACACGTATAGGTTCTCTGCCACGAAAGCCTCGATCTCAACCCGGGTGAACACATAGTCTGCAGGAAAAGCATACAAGCTGTTCGAGACACCCAGGTTGCCAATCGTATCATCATTCAGGGTGACCGTGGCGGTTTGCACCGCCGGGTTGGCGAAAATCGTCAATAGGAGTTGCATCTTGACTGCGATCAGCGTAACGTCGCCAACGCCAAAATACTCGCCCTGCAGAATGATATTTGCGTGACCATCCCTAAATGATGTTTCAAGGATTTCCAGGTCCGTGCTGGTCCAACCATTGCGCGCATCGCTCAGCATGTAGTCTAAGGAGGTGCGCAGGTCGGCGGCAGTATCCGGGGTGTAAGCACTCTCGGAAAGCTGCGGCGCCAGGATGTAAGCCTCCGGCATGACGACCACGCTGCCCTCTGGAAAGGGTTCAGTAAGCGGGGCAAAGTAATAAAACACGATCTGATCCCCTGGTGACACACTGGTGACGGTGGGCGGCAGCGTAGCTGGCAGCGAGGTGACCACCACCATTTCACCCGTTTCGTCCGGCATCACTGACGGTGTGAGTGCAAGCCCTCGGCAGGCTGCCAGTATGCCTGCGAACAGAAAGATGAAGATGATGGGTTTGGCAAGTTTGTTCATTCCTGGTTGAATAAATGCGGGGCGTATTTCTTGAGCTCCTGCCCCAGCTCGCTCTCTTGCCATTTCTTATGCAGGGAGAGGGGTATCTTTTTCCCCTCTGGAATTATCAACAGTGGCGCCCACCAGGTCTTTATTTCTGAGGCAGGTTGGCGAAGCAAAAGGCAATCTTGCTTTCGCAGACGGAAAAGAAATGCGTGACTGCCAATTTTTTCCAGGTTAGCCCAATCCGTATGCAACTGAGAACCTGGCGAATAGAATCCGATCCCTGCCTGTGAGGTAGTGATTCGGGTAACATTAATCAGCCACAAATCTATCACCCCGTTTAATATCAACACTACCCCCTGGAAAATCAGCAGGATGCGGGTCGACATCTTCGGTTCTGGTAGAAAGAAAGGGACGCGGATAAGCAAGACAATTTCGATCGTCCCCAGGATGAGCATGGATATAGCCCATAAAAGGAGCGACCTTCGGGTCGACCTGTCAGGTAGATGTACTTCTTCATCATCCATTATTTTCCTCCTCATTACTCGTCCTTCCTACGGATACACCAAGCTGAACGGATCCACGCTATCGCAATACATAGCATAGGGTTGACCAAACGCCAGGTTCAGGCTGTCAAAGATCTCCCCCATCTTCATAATCAGTGCCGTCGAATATTGAAGGTAAATCTGATCGTCAATACGAGTTTGCCAGGGACCACCGCAGTTTAACATGTTCGAGTGCGCGGTGTCCAGGGTAAGCTGGGTGCCATCCAAATAAGTTATTTCGACCAACCACTGCGGATCATTGTCGGTGCAGAGGGCAAACTCTCCGGGTGCCTGGATCGGGAAGAAATCCACCAGCGCGGAGCTGACGGATTGAACCAGGGTTGCGCGGATCGTGCCCTTTGCCTGGGCGACCATGTCATCCGGCTGACCCTCAATAGAGACCTGTAGCTCATCTGTCAGGTGCGCGTTCCTGATATCGATGCGATAGGCGACCCGCGCAGGCTCGCCCATGCCGCTCCAGTGATAGTCGATCACCAGGGAGGTGATCGGTTGGTTGCTAAATGGCGGTGGTTCTACCAGCGCGAGGCTACTAAAGTAGGGATAAAAAAGCGTTTCGCTGAAGGCGTACGCAGGATTGAGCAGGATTGTCTGGGCGAATGCTCGTTTACCTTCCTCGGGAATGACCTCCTGGTTTTGCGTATGATCGATATATGCCGCCGCCAGTGCCGCCCAATCACATGCCGATTCAGGAGTGTACGCCGCTTGGAGCTGCCAGTAGTGCAGACCAGCAGGATAGCGCCAGATGGCTAAATAATGCACATCACATGACCTGGCCTCCTCAATTTGCTGTTGGGGTGGCAAGGCAACTGGCCAGGCCAAAGGCAGGTGATCTTCATAGGCGGGTAGCGATATCGTTGGCGTGGAGGTCGGCAAGGGTAGAGAGGCGGGGGTATGAGTAGCAGTAGGGTTGACGCCTGTTAAAGATGTGGCAGTGCCCTGGGCAGCTTCGTAACCGGTGTTGGGCAGAATGCCCCAAAGGTATATCCAGTTAAAATTGGCCGAGGCCAGCATTCGCCCATTGGGTGCAAATGACAGCCCCTTGATCGGCTCCTGGCTGCCCTCCAGCTCGGCCACAATCTGGCCCGTTTGGAGATCCCACACGCGGATCAGGAGATCCGCTGAAGCAACCGCAAGGAGATGATTATCATAGCTGAAAGCCAGACAGGTCGGCTGGCTCGGGTTGTCCAGCGTTGAGACCAGCCCCAGATCCGATACTTGCCGGATTTGGATGCGCTGATCCTTGAATCCGAAAGCCAGGTACGCACCGTCGGCAGAGACTGCAATGCTGGTCGGCGCGCTTTTTACACCAGTATCGAAAACCAGGTCGGGCTGAAGCTCTGAATCATAGTAGGTGTGGTAAGGCTCAAGCGCCAGCAGGTGTCTTTCCAGGCTGGCGAAATTAACCAGCCAGATTTCGCCATTATGAAATGTCAATATGAGGTTTTCGCCATCGGGATAGAAATAAGCCTGACTGGCATTCAGAGAATAATCAAGCCCGGTCGTGGGATCTTCAAGGTTGGAGATTACCAGGTATCTCCACTCATTGACTTTCACCGAATAACGTCCATCCAGGGAGGTACCGCCAGGCTGAGGTGCCAACTGAATGTCTTGGGGGGCAGATTCTTCGCGACTGGCTAAGAAGCCATCCGCAACTCGCCAACGGCGCAGCCCCATGCTAATCAAACTGCTATCGGCAGAGAAAGACAGGTTGGTATCGGCTTGAAAGCCGACATCCCATTTGGCGATTAGGGTGATCGCCGAGGCTGAGTCAGCCGTGATCGGCTCATACACCGGCGGGATAGGTGTTCCCTTGCCGGTGGGTGTATAAGGCGTTGGGGTAGGAGGCTCGGGAATCAGTGTTGCAGTGGCAGTTGCCACCGCTATCAAGGCCGGCGTGGTAGTGGTGTCCGGTTGTAATGAGCCGCCATCTCCCTGGTCAGCGTCGCAGGCGATCAGGAAAACGCTGCACAGAGCGACAACAAATGCAACCGCTGCATACGACTTAACCATATAGCCCTCCTGCGAATGGCTTCGTGAAATCACACGATGCGAGTATTATATCCATTAATTCATAGACTACGACTCCATAAATTTGATAAATTTACGGAAAAGGAATATAACACGATCAGCTACCCTGCTGACACAGCTTTCCTGAGTTCTTACCGCCTGCCTGCCCAGAAATATATAGGATAATATACAATATGTGTATATTATCCTATATAAAATATCCGTATTCTATTGCAACAACTTATCAATTATGATAAGTTTCCGCCATGGAATTCGAGCAACTGTCAGGATGAGTGATCAGGTAAAATGAACCTCCCACTCCGCACAGCGTATTAATCACGGTTCATTCACCCAGGAGCCCAGCTTGCGATCCGCCATTCCCCTCCCCCCACGGCGCTACACCATATTTGACAGCCTCGGCATCTCGTTCCGCGTGGCGCCGGTCGCCGCCTTCTTCTACGGCTTCTTCGACCTGGCCGCCGCGGCGCTGATCCCGGTGGCGACGCTGGTCGCCGCCCGGCTGATTGACGCCGTGGTGAGCAGCGTGCAAGAGGGCACCTCGGTCGAGCCGATCTACCGCTGGCTGATCCTGTTGGCCGCGCTGACCGCCTTTGGCTGGCTCAAATCGGCCATGCACAACTTCGCCGACCTGAAGCTGGTGCTGGCACTGCGCCTCCGCTACCGCACCGCGTTGACTGAGAAACGTACCCGCCTGGAATACCGCCTGCTCGAGCAGAGCGAGACCTGGGACCTGATCCAGCGCGTGGCAGCCAACCCGGAGGGCGGGCGGCTGAAAGCCACCTACTACCACATCATCGACCTGGCCTCTTTCGTCATCAAGGTCGGCGGGCTGATGGCGCTGCTCGCTTCGGCGGTGTGGTGGCTGCCGCTGCTGGTGATAGCCGTCGCCGGACTGGTGCTGGCAATTGGCGTGCGCGGCGGCAAGGCGATCTACCGCGCCGAGCGAGAAGTCGCCCCGCACGACCGCCGGCTCAGCTATCTCGGTGAGGTGATGCTCGGGCGGGATGCTGCCGCCGAGCGGTCGCTGTTTGGTGCCAGTCCGATGCTGACCGACATGTGGCGCGTGATCTTCAAGAATGCCCTGGGCGTGCGCATGCGCGCCCGCCTCAAATGGTATCTCAACGCCTATTCCGGCAACCTGGCTAACCAGCTCATCTGGATCGTCCTGATGCTGCTGCTCTTGCAGCCGCTGCAGGCTGGGACAGTCTCCATCGGCCTGTTCCTCGCCCTGACCCAGGCCTTCACCAAGTTTGACATCGTGTGGGGCTTTATGGATACGGTCAACGGGCTGGCGGCGGATGCCGAGTTTTTCAAAGACCTGACAGAATTTCTCGCCCTGCCGGAAGAGACCGGCCACGTCCGCTCCCCCTCTCCCCTTCCCCCTCCTACGAACGCCTTCACCCCTGTCCCATCTCCCCTTCCCCCTCCTACA
>ERZ1649853.593-NODE-593-length-15074-cov-7.356615_pt1 | contig 15074 bp, 21 predicted proteins | sample MGYA00575353_ERZ1649853 | MGnify/ENA primary metagenome ERZ1649853 (study PRJEB40853, sample SAMN11349654) | freshwater sediment metagenome | isolation source: river sediment | host: Sediment | place: India: Okhla Barrage, New Delhi | collected 2017-02-21 ...
CACCTTTCTCGGCGCAGGACCGCCGTGGAATTGGCGAACTCGACTCACAGGTACGCTCTAGGTCGTGAACTTTCAAGTACCACCGGACGATTCAGAACGACGGGCGAAATCGCAATCGAGGCGTTCTGAGATGAGCGAGGCGAAGGCCGGACCGTGGACGGTGCACGACGGAGATCCCAAGAGCAGGCACTCCAGGGTCCACGAGGTCGGCAAGTGGTTCAACAAGCGGAGGATCGGCCTCGTGGTCGGGCCACTCATCTTCCTCGTCCTGGTGCTCATGCCGGTGCCTCAGTCCATGGCGGACACCGTTGCCGGCATGGACGAGGACATCCGCCCCTCCACCGACCGCGCGCCCCAGATAGCCCTGGGCACGCTGTTGTGGGTGCTGGTTTGGTGGGTCACCGAGTGCGTCCCCCTCGGGATAGCGGCCCTGATCCCGCCCCTCGTCTTCTCGATGACGAGGATAGTCCAGTGGAAGACCGCCCTGACCGCCTTCACAGACCCGATCATATGGATATTCATGGCTGGGTTCGTCCTCGCGGCGGCCTTCAGGAAGTGGGAACTCGACCGGCGCATCGCGATAAGGCTGGGACTCCTCTACAAGGGCAGCAACCCCATGATCGCCGCCTTCTTCGTCGCGGCGCTCCCGGTGTTCATACTCACCCTCACGGGCTCGATAACCGCCTCCACGGCGGTGGTATTCCCGTTCCTCATCGCCTACCTCTCGATGGTCGGGATCAAGTCCGGCAGCAAGTACAGCGAGGCGTGCATGCTGGTCCTCGCCCAGGCTGCGACGGCAGGTGCGATGCTCCTGCTGATCAGCACGCCGCCCAACCTCATAGCGAAGAGCATCGCCCTCGAGTACGCCGAGGTCGACCTCACGTTCCTCGACTGGCTGGTCGTCGGGACCCCGCACGCAATCATCGGCCTGCTCATATCGTGGTTCGTGGTCTTCAAGGTCATAAAGCCCGGGGAGAAGACCGTCGCGGCCGACAAGTCCAAGATGGTGGCGGTGTCGAAGCAGCTTGGCCGGATGAGCCGCGGGGAGAAGGTCGTCGCGGCCATGCTGGTCCTCGCCGTCAGCCTCTGGATATTCCCGTCCGCGGTGAAGGTCGCGTCGCACTACGCCCCCGGCCTCGAAGGTCTGTCGGCGGACCTGTCGGTGGTGATGCCGGAGGCGATGCCTGCCGTGCTGATCATCATCCTCGCGGGGCTCATCCGCATCCGGGGCGAGCCCGTCCTGAAGTGGGACGAGATCGCCAAGGGCATCGACTGGAACGTGGTCTTCCTCTTCGGCGGCGGCATAGCCCTCGGGATAGGCCTCGCGAACAGCGGGTTCGCCAACTGGCTGGCGGACGGCGTCGCCTCCGCGATGGGCGACGACCCCAGCGCGTGGGGGATATACGCTATATCCTGCGTGCTCGGCTTCGTCCTCACCTACGCCGCGTCGAACACGGCGGCCGCCCTCATATCGTGCCCGATCGCGGCGACCCTCGCCATCGGCGCGGGCTTCTCCGGTCCGGAGCTCCTCCCGCCCATCATCGGCGCGGGGCTCGCCTGCTCCATATCCAGCGCGATCCCGTCGACCACGCCGCCAATGGCCATAGTCTACAGCTCCGGCTACGTCAAGATATGGACCATGTTCAAGGTCGGGATAGTCTCGGACCTGCTCAGACTGGCGGCGCTCATAGTCCTCGGCCCGCTGTTCGCGAGCCTGCTGATCTGATTCTGATGTCTGGCGCGCGTCGGGGCGGGCGTGCGCGGCCGGGCGCGCAGGCGTGTCTCCGTCTGTCTGTTGATACCGTTAAATAGCGGCCCGGCGCAACGTAATGACCAGGGATGCGCGAATGCCTAACAGTATCATCGAGGGCGCCCTTGGTCCGAAGGGCCCCTCAGGGGATGTGGGCAATGACAAGGGCCAGCAGGCGAAGTCCGCCGAGGACCTGGAGATCGAGAGGGTCGCGGAGGGCCTCAACGTCTGCATCAAGCTGATAGGCTGCGGGGGGGCCGGCTCCAACACGGTCAACAGGTTCTTCGAGCAGGGCGTCTCCGGGGTCCAGACGCTCGCCATCAACACCGACGCGAAGCACCTCCTGTCCGTCAAGGCCGGGAGGAAGATACTCATCGGGAAGGTCCTGACCAGGGGCTTGGGCGCCGGCGCGAAGCCCGAGGTCGGCGAGCGCGCGGCCATGGAGAACGAGCGCGACCTCCAGGACTACCTCAAGGGTTCCCAGATCGTCTTCGTCACGGCGGGCATGGGCGGCGGGACCGGCACCAGCAGCTCGTTCGTCGTGTCGCGCCTGGCGCGGGAGGCGAAGGCCCTCACGGTCGGGGTCGTCACTCTGCCGTTCAAGTCGGAGGGGGAGATGCGCATGGAGAACGCGACCGAGGGCCTTTCGCGGCTCGCCAAGGTGTGCGACACCACCATAGTGATACCCAACGACACGCTCCTCGAACTGGTCCCCAACCTCCCCGTCCAGGCCGCGTTCAAGGTCGCCGACGAGCTCCTCCTCCAGACCATCTGCGGCCTCACCGAGATGCTCACGAGGGCCGGCCTGGTCAACGTCGACTACGCGGACCTGCGCACGATCCTCGACGAGGGCGGCGTCTCGTTGATCGGGGTGGGCGAGTCGCAGGGCGCGCCCATGGAGAGGATGGACACGGCCGTGGAGGAGGCGCTGACGTCCCCGCTCCTGGGAAGGGTCGATCTGAAGGGCGCGAAGGGCGCGCTCGTCAGGGTCGTCGGCGGGCCCGACATGACCATAGAGGAGGCGGCGAGGGCCGCGGAGATCATCTCCTCCAGGCTTAGGCCGGACGGGCGGCTGATATGGGGCTGCTCCCTCGAGGCCGGGATGGAGGGCAAGGTCAAGATACTGCTCATAGTCACCGGTGCGAGGTCACAATACGTCCTCCTACGCGACGGCACGGAGCCCGTGATGCACAGGACCGGCGAGGACTACCGCGGATCGGTCAACGTGCCGTCGCGCATACACCAGGACGAGGACAGCTCGTTCTTCGTCAGGTGAGCTAGAGTCCCAGGAGCAGGTTGGACAGGGCCCCGAGCGCCATGGCGAGGCCGATCGAGCCTGCGGTCACGACGGCGGTGCTCCTCACCCCGAACTCCTTCAGCATGACCGCGAACGCGGCCAGGCACGGCATGAACACCGCCATCACGAGCGCGAAGGTGAACATCTGCTCTGGGCTCAGGTGCAGCGCCAGGTTGCTGGTCCCGAAGAGGACCATCAGCATCTGGAGGGCCATCTCCTTCCTCAGTATGCCGAAGATGAGCGCCACCACGACCACGCCCGGCAGCCCCAGGACCGCCATCATGAACCCCTCCGAAGGCCCGATGAGCTGCTGGAGGATCCCCTCGGCCATCAGCATCTCGAGCGCGATGCTGCCGACGAGGAGGAGGGGGAAGGCGATGGTCAGGAACTCCTTGACCCTCAGGTAGGTCTTCCTCAGGATCTCGTGGGGCGAGGGCACCCGCAGGTCCGGTATCTCGACGAAGAGCCCGGTGGGCTCGAACTTGATGGTCCTGTGCATGGCGAAGCCGAGTATGACCAGTATCGCACCGAGGATGATGTAAATCGCGAGCGCCCACACCGCCCCCGCGTAGTTGCCGACGGTGCCGATTATGATGGCGGTCTGGGCCGAGCACGGCACCGCGATGGTGATGAGGGTGGCGAGGATGAGCCTCTCCCTCCTCGAGCCCATGGCCCTGGTCGCCAGGATCGCGGGGACGTTGCAGCCGAACCCGACGACCATGGGTATGACGGCCCTCCCGTGCAGCCCCAGCCGGTGCATGACCCCGTCCAGGAGCGACACCACCCTGACCAGGTACCCGGTGTCCTCCAGGACGGCCAGCATGATGTAGAACACGACAATGTACGGTATCACCAGGGCGAGCATCGCCTCGACGCTGAGGTACACGCCCTCCGCGGCTCCCCTGGCGAGGTCGCTCGACAGGCCCGCCTTGAAGTCGTCGAACGGGGCCCGGGCCGCGTCGGTGTACGCCCCGACCAGCACCCCCTCGAGCGCCCCGCCCGCGAACACGAGCACCAGGAAGACCGCGGCAAGGACGGCTATGAGTATCGGTATCCCCGTGGCAGGCCTGAGTGTGAGGTCCGAGATGAAGCCCTCCTTCCTCTCCCGGTCCGCGGCCTCGCCCACGACCTCGGTGGCGATGCGCCCGGCCTCGCCGAACCTGTCCCGTTCGATGTGGACGACGATGTCCTCGCCGTGCTCCTTCAGGAACTCCTCCCTCATCCTTTCGGAGGCCCGGACGGCGGCGCCGTCCGCCTTCTCCAGGACCCTCCTGTCGCCCGTGAGGAGCCTGAGCGAGACGGCCCTGAGCGGCATGGGCCAGTCCTCCTGCTTCAGCATCGCGGAGAGCTTGCGGACCATCTCCTCGATGTGCGAGTCGTACCTGACCTTGAACTTGCTCCTGCCCCTGAGCTGGACCGACGTGAACAGGAGCGAGTCTATGCCCTCGCCCTTCGTCGCCACGGTGGGTATGGCCGGGACCATGAGGATCCGCTCGAGCCTGGCGACGTCCACGTCCCGGCCGCTCCTGCGCATCTCGTCGTACATGTTCAGCGATGCGACGACGTGATACCCGGATTCTATGAGCTCGAATAGGAGGACGAGGTTCCTCTCCAGCCTGGTGGTGTCCAGGACGGCGACGACCGTGTCCGGCCTCCTCTCGAACAGGAGGTTCGTCGCGACCCTCTCGTCGTCGGTGTTGCCCGCGAGCGAGTATGTGCCCGGCAGGTCGATGACCGTGATGGTGGAGCCCATGAACTTAGCCTTGCCCTCGAAGAATTCCACGGTCGTGCCAGGGTAGTTGGAGCTGATCACCCCGACGCCGGTGAGCCTGCTGAATATGGCGCTCTTGCCGACGTTCGGGTTACCCGCCAAGGCGATCTCCATGCGGTCCCCCCTCAGGCCCTCACCATGTGGAGGGCTCGGCCGATCTCCCTCGCGAGGGCGATCTTGGTGCCCTTCAGCGAGACTATGATCGGCCCCCCCATGGGCACCTTCTTCTCGACCTTGACCTCGCTCCCGGGCACGAACCCCATCGCGAGGATGCGGCAGAGCTCCTCCTTGTCCTTGGACGCCAGGTGCGACACTGTCCCGACGTCGCCCTCGCCGAGGTCGACGAGGCTGACGGTCTCCTTTGTGCACTTCTCGCACGCGATGCCGCGCTCGCACTTCGGTATCTGCTTCCCGTGCGGGCACTCGGAGGGGCGGTTCAGCATCCGGCATAGCTGCCTCTCGGCCTCGTCGGTCAGCACGTGCTCCATCCTGCACGCCTGGTCGTGACGGGACTTGCCCCTGATGCCGCACAGGTCGTTCAGGAACCGCTCCAGGAGCCGGTGCTTCCTGGTGACCTGCCTCGCAATCTTGAGCCCCTTGGGGCTCAGGGTCGCCCCCCGGTACCTCTCGTGCCGGACGTAGCCCTGCCTGGAGAGCTTATGCATCATCTCCGTGACGGACGCCGGCGCGACGGACATCGCCTTCGCGACGTCGGAGGTCTTCGCGACCCCCCCGTCCTCTGTGAGGTTGTATATGACCTTCAGGTACTGCTCGGCAATCTCTGTTACCATCGGACGGGAGTTAGGTTAACCTAAATTATATACTTTGTTCCTCCCGCCGGGGGCGCCTACCTCTTGGAGTCGAGGTATTTCTTAAAGGGGTAGGTCTTGAGGCGTATCTCCGTCTCCCCCACCGGGGGGTACTCCTCCGCGTACTCTTCCTCGGCCAGGGCACGCTCCTCCTCGGTCAGGAGCTCGGCCTTGACGCCGTAGTTCTGGACCAGCCAAGTCTCGAAGTCGAACCTCGTGGTACCACCTGCGGTTGCATGGGCCCGAGGGGGGATAATGCTGCCCCCGAATGACATCATGCGGACGCGAGGAGGGCCACGATCTCCTTGTGGATCTTGGACATCGCGTGGGTCGCCGGGCTGGCGACGTTCTTGCCCGCGGGCCTGCCCTGCGCCATTGTCTTGGCGAGGACCTCGTCGTAGGGGATCCTCCCCAGGACCTTGGCCCCTTCGGCAGCGGCGTACTCCTCGACCTGGGCGGTGAGGCCTTCGTTGATGTCCGCCTTGTTCGTGACCAGCCCGGTCCTTATGCCGAAGCCCTTGGCGAGCTCCAGGATCCTCCTGGCGTCGCTCAGCCCCGACTCGGTGGGCTCAGTGACGATGACAGCTAGGGTGCATCCGGAGAGCGACGATATGACGGGGCAGCCTATGCCAGGCGGGCCATCGACGAGTATCGTCTCGGCCCCCTCCTCCTTCGCCACCATGCGCGCCTTCTGCTTGACCATGGCGACGAGCTTGCCGGAGTTGTCCTCCCCGGGGTCCAGGAGCGCGTGCACCATCTTGCCGAAGACGGTGTCGGAGACGAACCACTCGCCGACCTTCTTGTCGGCCATCCTGATGGCCCTGCTCGGGCATATCCTGGCGCAGAGGGCGCACCCCTCGCACGCGCCCGCGTCTATGGCGACCTTCTTTATGCTCGGGTTCCCGACGACCTTCACCGCACCGAACCTGCAGACCTCGACGCACTTCCCGCAGTTTGTGCACTTCGGGCCCTGTATCTCGGCGACCTTCATGCCCATGAATTCCTGCCTCTGGAGCACCTTGGGCTGCAGGAGCAGGTGGAGGTTCGGCGCGTCGACGTCGCAGTCCGCGGTCACGGTCCTGCCCATGACCGACGCGAGGTACCCAAGCAGCGTGGTCTTCCCGGTCCCGCCCTTACCGCTCACTATGACCAGTTCCTTCATCGCCGTCCCCCCTCGAAGGCCCAGTCCCTGAGCCTCGTGAACGTGGTGTGGAACCTGGGGTCCTCCGCTATCAGGTCGCCCTTGGAGTACGCCTCGGCGATCCACCTGTCCAGGGGGAGCTTCCCGACGACAGGCACACCGTGCGCCTCGCAGAACCCCTCTATGTCCGGGCCAGGGAGCCCGTGCTTGTTGATGAAGACCGCCGCAGGGACCTTGAGCTTCCTGGTCACCTCCAGGGCGAGCCTCAGGTCGTGCATCCCGAATGGCGTGGGCTCGGTGACCAGGACGCACGCGTCCGAGTCCTTGATGCTCGCCACGGCGGTGCACGCCGTCCCGGGGGGACAGTCCAGCACCACCGCGTCCCTCTCCGGGACCGCCTCCTTGACCCTCCTGATGAGCGGGGTGGCGGCCGCCTCGCCGACCTTCAGCCTTCCATATGTGAGGTCTAGCACGCCACCCTCGGCCCTGATCACCTCCCCGAGCAGATGGTCCTCCTCGGTGATGGCGTCCTCCGGGCACAGCATGACGCAGGCGCCGCACCCGTGGCACAGCTCCTTGAAGACCATGACCTCCTTCGGCAGGACCGCTATCGCGTGGAACTCGCAGACCTTCCTGCAGTTGCCGCACAGGGTACACTTGCTGGCGTCGACCTTGGGGACGGGCCTGAAGACCTGCTCCGCATGCTCCGACGCCGCCTTGGCGAATATGTAGCAGTTCGGCTCCTCGACGTCCAGGTCCACCAGCGCCGCGCCCTCGCTGACGGCGGCGAGGTTCGTGGCGACGAGGGTCTTCCCCGTGCCGCCCTTGCCGCTGGCTATCGCTATCCTCGTGTTATCCCCTTCGTGTGCGGAGCCTCAGTGGCTGTGCTCCTTGCATGCGACTTCGTGCGAAGCGGACTGCAGCTTGCCGTCACGCCACATCTGGACCGCGTCCTTGACTGTCCCGGACGCGCCCACGAACACCTCGACGCCGAGCGACTGGAGCATGTCTATCGCCTTCGGCCCCAGCCCGGAGCAGACCAGGACCTTCGCGCCAGTCTTCGCTATGTGCTCCGGCGGCTTCCCTAGCCCGCCCATGTGCTCGCTCCTGTTCTTCACGACCACGACCTGGTCGCTGTCCAGGTCTATGACCGTGAAGGTCGGCGCGCGGCCGAAGTGCTCGCACACCAGATCGTCGAACCCGCCTTTCTCCATCGTTGGTACACAGAGTTTCATCTGTCCTCACTCCTCTTTCTTCTGATCGTCCTTCGTCTCTTCCATGTCCTTGAACCTGAGCCTCCACCCCTCCCTGACTATGTTGCGGGAGCCGCAGCAGAAGCACTTCTCCGGCCTCTCGGGGAGGGCCATGTCGAGCCCGCAGTCCCCGCACCGGAACCTGAGCAGCCTCAGGCCCGTCCCCCCGTGGAGGACCCGGCCTTGCAGTTCGCGTCCCTCATCGCGTTCCTGAACGCGATCACAGAGAGGCTGGCGCAGTGGATGTGGTCCTCGGGGAGGCCGCCGAGCGATGCGATCAGGTCGTCAGGCACTATGGCGCACGCCTCCTTGACCGTGAGGCCGGTGACGAGCCTGGTGAGCCTGCTCCCGCACGCGATGGTCGCGCCGCATCCGTCCGTGTAGAACGTGCATCTGGCGACCTTCCCGCCCTCGATCTTGACCCACATGTGCATCGTGTCCATGCAGAGGCCGTCGGCCACGCCGGCGCCGTCCGCGTCGTCCATCGGGCCCACGTTCGCCGGGTCCCGGAACTCGGAGATGACCTCCCTCGAGTAGACCTTGGAGTCCTCGCCGTCCATGGCCGCCACGATGTTCTCGACCAGCCTGTCGAGCTCCGAGGCCTCGTCCTTGCCGCCCATGGTCCCGCTTACCCGCCCCTCGGGCCGCGCCCATGCCCGTGGCCGTGGTGGCCGGGCGAGGTCGACGTGGAGGTCTCGTCCAGCTGGCCGGTCCTGTACGACTCCATCGCGGAGCCAACGGTGCCTGTGCACCTGACGAACATCCTCACGTTGCCTGCGGCCAGGACGCGGAACGCGTTTGGCCCTATGTCCCCCGTCACGACGGTGTCGACGCCGAGGTCCAGGATCTGCTGCGCCGCCTGGATGCCCGCGCCGTTGCCGAGCGCCTGCCCGGAGTTTCTGACCGCCCTGTGGCTCCCGTCCCCTTCGAACACCACGAAGTAGGAGCACCTCCCGAACCTCGGGTCTATGGGTGAGTCCAGGGACTCGCCCACGGAGCTCACCGCCACGCGCCTTCCTCTTCCTTCCTTTCCCTCTGGATTCGTCGCCATATCGTCACTCTCCGCACTGGGTGCCCCTCATCTGCGAGCCGCACTTGGGGCACTTCGTCTTGCTGCACGGCACGCCCCTGAACGCGTGCGGGACCTCCGTCCCGCACTCGGGGCACACGCACTTCTTCGATCCGAACTCGAGTTCGCTCTCGGCCTGAGCACTGTTCTCATCAGCCATCGCCAGTCCCTCCTCTCACCGCGGCCTGCAGGCGCCCCTCCTCGCCCTGTCCTCGGCGGCCCTGCGGATGTCGCGGCTGCCGCACGAAGGGCAGGACGTGGGCCTGCCCGTGCCGAAGGGCTCGTCCCACTTCTTCCCGCACCCGAGGCACTCGAACTTCCTCACGCCGGCCACCATCCGTCTAGCCACCGGTCCCCTCGACCGCCTCGATGATCCTCATCGTGATATCGTCGAAGGTCTTGGCCGCCTTGTCGGAACCGGCCGCGAAGGGCTTGCCGTCGTCGCCGCTCTTGGCTATGCTCGGGCTGAGGGGCAGCTTGCCGAGCAGGGGTATCGAGAGGTCCTTGGTCGCCTTCGCGACCCCCCCGTCCTCGAACAGCGGTATCTCCTTGCCGCAGTGCGGGCACGTGAGGCCGTACATGTTCTCCACGAGGCCGATGGGCTTGAGCCCGACCGCCTTCGCGAAGTTGATGGACTTCCTTACGCTGAGAAGGGCGACGTCCTGCGGAGTGGTCACGATGACCGCCCCGTCCGGGGCCGGGACCAGCTGGGCCGTGCTCAGGGGCTCGTCCCCCGTGCCAGGCGGCAGGTCGACGATGAGGTAGTCCAGCTCCCCCCACTCGACCTCCTCGAGGAACTGCTTTATCGCCCCCATCTTGACAGGGCCCCTCCATATGACCGGGGAGTCCCTATCGCTCAGCAGGAACGCTATCGAGATGACCTTGATGGACGGCGGGACCAGGTAGGGGATGATCTTGCCCTTCTCGTTCACGCTCAGCGGCAGGTTCGGGATGCCGAGGAGCTTGGGCACGCTCGGCCCGTGCATGTCAGCGTCCAGGAGTCCCACCTTCTTGCCCTTCTTCGCGAGCGCGGCCGCGAGGTTGACGGCGACGGTCGACTTGCCGACGCCCCCTTTGCCGCTCATGACGATGATCTTGTGCTTGACGTCCTTCAGGTTCTCCGCGGCCGTCGTGGCCGGCGGGCCCTTGGAGGGGGCCGCCTGCTTGCCAGTGAATGCGCTCATGGTTCGTGCACCCCTCAGATCAGCAGGTGAATACCCTGTCCGCGTCCACGGCCTGTGCCGCGAAGTCCATCAGGTTGACGAACTCCACGCCGTCGATGAACTGCTTCTTGTCGATCCCCCTCGCCTCCATGCAGGGGATGCAGACCTGTATCCTGCCGCCGCTCTGGACGAACGCGTCCATCATCTGCTTGACCGGGGCCATGCCCTCGACCGGCTTGAGCTTCTCGGCGTACCCCTTCTGGGCCAGCTTGACGCCGTTCATGGTCAGGAACACCTTGGTCTTGATCCCGAGCGCCGTCGAGGCGCCCGCGCATGCGAACACCATGGTCGCCTTCTCAAGGTCCTCGTCCCCGTGAGTGCCGACCACTAGGAACGCCTTCTTCGAGTAATCCGTCTTCTTTGCCATCCTGATGCCTCTGCCATCCGCTTGGCCTCCGTGGTTGAAGCCCGGTGCGGCGAACAGGTTAGCCGTGCGACGGCGCTCAGTCGGAGGGGAGCCCGAACACGTGCTCCCTGTAATACCCGCTGTATATGGCCCCGGCGGGGTTGTGCGCCATGACCCTGTCCTTCACGATGAAGGTCGTGACGGGCGCCTTGGAGTGCTTGGTGAAGAGCATGTCGTGGCCCACGCAGAGGCCCACCACGATGTTCATCTCTGTCCCGCACTCGGCGAGGCACATGGCCTGCCCTATGGGGTTGCAGATGGCCTCGTCCCCCTTGTCCCCGTGGAGCTTCACGACCCCGAGCTCGCCCTTGTCGATGCCACAGGTCTTGCAGCACACAGAATGCACCTCGAACCCCTGCCTGGAGAGGATGTCGGCGACGGTCCTGGCCTCAGATGAGAGGCCGACGCAGAACGCGATGCCGAGCCTCTTCATGCCCATCTCCTTCGCGTATATGACGATCTCCTCGAGCCTGGTCTTCTTCATGTAGTGCTCGGCCTCGATCCTCCCGGAGACGCGCATCGACTTCAACTCGTGCCCCTCGTAGGCCTTCCTGGCCCCGTCGGCCAGGCCGTAGCAGTCCTTCCCTTCGTAGCACTCCTTGTCATCGCAGTGTGCGCAATCCGATTTCATCCGGTCCACCGTCGTGGGAAAGCGTTTCTGACGGCCCTGGAGGCCAGCCTCAGCACAGCTCGCCGATGTGGCTCGCCACCAGTTTCCTCTGTGCCCTCCTGAGCATGACGTCGAGGGTGGCCTTGGATATCTCCAACCTCTTGGCGAGCTTGTCGAGCGTGATCTTCTTGGGTATCTCGAAGTAGCCGAGCTCGTATGCCATCTGGAGAACCCTCTCCTGCGCCACGGTGAGCTCGGAGGCCGTCCTGAGGACCGATATCTTCTCCACCTCGACCGTGCAGCCCAGCTCGGTCACCTTGGACACGAGGTTCCTCAGCGCGCCGGCGTTGGGGGCTATGACGTTCCACTGCATCATCCCGCCCTCCCTGTTGGAGGCGGAGTCCATGAAGCACCCGGAGTCGGCCATCAGCCTGCACGCGGCGCACTGTTGCAGTTCCACCGTGCCTATGTGCCTGCCGGGCCCGGCGGCCGTGAGCTGGACCGTGCAGTTGGGCTCTATGTCGCGTATCCTCTCGACGAGGTCCTCCTGGGACATGCCCGGGTCCGTGTCTATCTGGAGGAGGCTCTGGCCTCCGACGCCGTTCTTCGGGACGCATTTGAGTATCCTGACCGAGAGGTCGCAGCTGCTGGCGAGGCAACCGATCCAGTTGCCGGGTATCTTGACGAGTAGCGACGCGAACCTCACTTGACCGTCCCCTCCTTCGGGGCCTGGCTGCGCGCGGACGGGCCGTCGGCAGTGGCTATGTCCTTCATGATCCTGAGGGCCACCCCATCCGTGAGGGCCCGTGCCGTCTTGTACCTAGCGCCGGACAGTATCCGGTTGAAGGTGGGCTGCGACACGTCCATCCTCTTGGCCGCCTCCGCCTGCGACAGCATCTCCACGTCCGAGAGCCTGAGCGCCTCTAACTCGTCCAGGCCCATCTCTATGCTGGTGAGCCTGTCCATGGGTATGCCCTGGGGCTTGAAGACGTTGTAGTCGGGGTCGCAGCAGACCCTCCTGCACCTCTTCGGCCTGGGCATTGAAATGGATTATAATTCATAACCTACTTGAACGTTACGGCGGCGGAGATGGTTTCCTGCGCTGAGAAACATGGTGATGAAGGGGTTTGTGGAGACCATGCCAGGCGCACTAGATGCCTGACCTGTTCTGCGGGGCGTAGCCGGGGAAGTCGTCATCCTCGAAGGGGTTGTTGTTGTTCTCCTCGTAGTACCCGTCCTCTCCCCAGTTCCACATGTTGTTGTCACCACTCGCGGAGACCGTGCCCACAGCGGACACCGCCATAGCCGCGACGACGCACGCGAGGCCTATCGCCACAACCTTGGTTATCATGACGCATCGGATTCCGTGCAGGATACTAAAGCGCCATGGGGTGGTTCGCAGCCCGTGTCTCTCAGGGGTGATTCTCGGACGGGCGAAAAGAACGTCCCCGCGGGCGCACCAGCTCGATGGATTAATGTAGACGTTCCCCTCTCCATGGTGTGGTCGTGTAGACCAGGAGGTCCCCGGTTATGATGTCCGACAGAGTTCTAGCAGCTGTGCCGGGGACCCTGTAGCCACGTCTCGGGTTCCCGGGCTGCCGCGAGCATGTCCTGCGAACGCAACAAGCCCATATCAACGGAATCCGAGAATGCCAAACGATGCGTATCTAGACGCCAGCGTGCACTGGCGCATAAGGTCCGGACTGCTCGACCTCCACGAGGCGGGCTACCGGTCCACAGTCGACTCGATCCTCTCGTCGGGGCTGGCCACCGAGGTCGTCGCCCTGATCAGCGCAGGCAAGGAGGCGGACGTCTACCTCGCGGGCTACAACGGCTCCCCCCTGGCCGTCAAGTGCTACAGGCTGTACAGGACCTCCCACAGGGGTGGGCGGCCCATAAAGCTCGACACCATAGGCTGGAAGACGGCCAAGGAGTACGAGATGACACACCAGGCATGGAGGGGCGGCGCCAAGGTGCCCGCCCCCGCCCGCAGGGTGGAGAACATGTTCAGCATGCGCTACCTCGGCGACGATGCAGGCCCGGCCCCCAGGCTCAGCGACGTGAGGCTGGAGGACCCCGAGGGGTTCCTGAAAGCGGTGATGTCCGGCGTCGAGGCCCTCGCAAGGGCGGGCGTCGTCCACACCGACCTCAGTCCGTACAACATACTGGTCCACTCGGGCGACCCGTGGTTCATAGACCTGTCGGAGGCCATCCGTGTGGACCGCACGGGGAACTCCCCATGGGTCACCCTGACCAACGCCACCGAGGCCTTGAACAGCGGGATGTCGGCGATAGGGAAGTACTTCGGGAAGTACGGCGTAGAAGTCGAGTCGGAGGAGTTCGTCAGAGGCCTGGTGGACTCGCTGGACCGGTTCAGCGTGCTCAGGTGAGGGGCCGACACCACAAGAGCCAGTACGGGATCGATAGCGGACGCTCTGTCCGCGTTCGCCATTGTTTATGAGCCCCCTTGCCGATTCCCCCCCGGGGAGGAGGCCATGGAGAGCAAGGCGTTGGACCTAAAGTGGTTCTCGGACCAGGTCGAGAGGGAGGCGAAGAGGGAGTTCCTGTCGGTCGGGGAGCGCATAGGGGAGGCGGTGTCGATCGTGGCGACGGTCGTCTTCATCGCGTTCATCGCGATCCACCAGACCAGGCCGACCGGTTTCTTCACGGACGACTCCGCGCCCGCGCTCGTGTACCTCGTGCTCGTGTACGGCATGGTCCCGTCGGCGATGAGGCTGTTCCTGGGGCGGAGGAACGTCGCGAGGCCGCTCGAGGCCATCGGGATGGCCATGTTCTTCGCCGTCGGCCTGTACTTCCTGATGACGTTCCCGTTCGAGATGTCGAGGTTCGCGCAGCCGCTGCCCCACGACCTGGAGTTCCTCCTGGAGTGGATATCCGCCACGCTGGCGAAGTGGGTACTGGCGATCGGCGTCATCGCGTGCGCCTTCTTCGCGCCCTACACGTTCCTCCTGTACCTGTCCATCAGGGGGCGGCTGTCAGGACCCTGCCCGGAGGGACCGGTGGGGGAGGAGCCCGCGGAGTGAGGGCGGCGACAGGCCTGGAGATGGGGTGGGCCCAACCGGATTCGAACCGGTGACCTACGCCGTGTAAGGGCGTTGTCATAACCGCTAGACCATGGGCCCAGGCGGCCAACGTGCTCCCCGGAGATAAAACATTCTCAGCACTTGCCCGCGCAGAGGTCGAACCCGAGCGCGAACGCCCACATGTTCTCGTCCAGCTTCCGCGGGATGTTGGCTTTGAGGGCCTGCTCGAACCAACCCCTCCCGATGCCGGTCGCGCCGGAGCCTGCGAGGGCCCCCACCATGACCACGTTGGATGAGATCGGGACACCCGCTCTTTCAGCCAAGCCCGCCGCGTCCACCATGACGACCTTCCCCGCGACGGAGGACATCCTGTCGACGACCTCCTGCTCCGAAGGGTACCTCATCTTCTGGGTCGACACGCTCAACGGCACGATCCGCTCGGTCGAGCTGAGCACGACGGTGCCCTTCGACGCCTTGCACGCCGCCCTGAGGGTCTCGAGCAGCTCGAGCGAGAGTATCACGTCCGCCCCTCCGTCCGGCACGAGCGGGCCGGCGTCGCCGCCGATCCTGGCGGTGCAGACCACGGAGCCGCCCCTCTGGGCCATCCCGTGCGTCTCGCTCAGGACGACCTTCTGGCCGGCCAGGAGCGCCGCGTCGCCTATGATCTTCGACGCGGTGATGATGCCCTGCCCGCCCACGCC
>ERZ1649853.598-NODE-598-length-14984-cov-5.747605_pt1 | contig 14984 bp, 9 predicted proteins | sample MGYA00575353_ERZ1649853 | MGnify/ENA primary metagenome ERZ1649853 (study PRJEB40853, sample SAMN11349654) | freshwater sediment metagenome | isolation source: river sediment | host: Sediment | place: India: Okhla Barrage, New Delhi | collected 2017-02-21 ...
ATCCCAAACCTCTAATTTCGCCTCAATATTCAATGGCACATCACCAAAAGTCGTCCCCTCCATACGCACATAACACCATTTACGATCTGTTAACCAAGGCACATAATCTGACGGACCAACATGTACCATATCCTGCGGTAGTGTGTACGGTAACATGCTGGTGACTGCACCTGTTTTTGAGATTTTCTTTGATTCGAGTCGTTCGCGTTCGAGCATATTTAAAAAGTCGGTATTACCCCCAAAATTGAGCTGGTAAGTACGGTCCAATCGTACTCCTCGATCAACAAACAGGCTTGTCAGCACTCTATGCAAGATCGTTGCGCCTACCTGACTTTTAATATCATCACCGATAATCGGTAGGTTATGTTCCTTAAATCGCTTCCCCCAATATTCTGAGCTTGCGATAAATACCGGGATAGCATTTACAAATCCGCATCCAGCCTCAAGGACCTGCTCAACATACCACTTGGTTGCCATTTCAGATCCAACCGGTAAGTAGCTCACCACGACATCGGTCTCGGTATCTTTAAGGATGCCAACAATATCCGCAGTCGGACCGGGCGCCTTCTTGACAATTTGTGATAGGTACTTTCCCAGACCATCATGCGTCATGCCTCGAGCAACTGGCACATTCAAGAGCGGCACGCTAGCAAACTTATAAGTATTATTAGGATATGCAAAGACTGCTTCCGACAAGTCTAAGCCCACCTTTGTATCTACAACGTCAAATGCCGCCGAGAACTCAATGTCCCGAATATGATAGCCTCCGAGGTTAACATGCATTAATCCTGGTACTTTATCATCATCTTTAGCATCCTTATAATATTGCACACCTTGAACCAATGAGGAGGCGCAATTTCCAACTCCTATGATGGCGACTCGAACTTTCTTACTCTCCTTACTCATATTTATCTCCTGATTTTTGATTTTTACGTTACATGACTATGCTATAATGAATTTACTGATTTTCACAGAACAACAATGATGGCGACAGCTAACCCTTTGAACCATACACAGCATTTGGAACGCCTCGTCGCGATCTGTCGCTCGCTTGGTAAAACCGAAGATGTTGAAAATTTACTCCAGACAGTTATTGATTCGGCTAGCGAATTGACCAACAGCCAGTATGGCTTTATTTTTGTCTACGAACAAGAAACAGATCTCCTAAAAGTCGCTGCTGGACCAATCAACTATCGCGAAACTCTAAATTGTATTCGCCTCCCGTTGGAAAAAAGTGTAGAAGGTTACGTATACCAAAATAGTCGGTCAGTTTCACTGCACAACGCCCAATACGACGCACGCATTTGTCGTGATATTGAAAGAGCATTAGGGTACACTACGCAGTCTATCTTGGCCGCTCCTTTGATCTTTCGGGGGCAGACGATTGGTGTCTTAGAAGTCGTAAACAAACACAGACATACCCATTATACCGAGGATGACCTAACAATACTAGATACTCTTGCCTCCCAGGCAGCAGTTGCTACCATGAGTACACTTCTCTTTGAGGAGACTCAACGCGCATACCAGGAGGTAAAAGAGCTAGAGACGATGAAAACCAATTTCATCGCAGTTGCTTCGCATGAACTACGTACACCTCTCGGATTAATTCTTGGACATTCTACCTTTCTCTACGAACTAAATAAAGATGAACAACAACGCCGCCAACTAGGAATCGTCATCCGCAATGCTAGCCGGCTAAAGATGATTATCGAAGATCTGGCGAGTGTGAATAGCTCATTGAATCGATCTGCTCGTATTCATCAAAAAGAATTTCCTGTTAATCAACTTGTCACAAAAATCGTCCAATCATATCAGGAAACTGCTAACAACAAAAAAATCAAACTAAAAGCAATCGTACCGGACTCGGAAGTCAAAATTATTGGTGATGAAGAAAAGCTCAATACCGCTATTAACGCGTTGGTTAACAATGCAATAACATTCACCAATTCCCATGGACATGTAAGTGTTGAGATCGATCCTTTACCAGGTTTCGTGCAAATTGTAGTGGCAGATGACGGTATTGGTATTCCATCGAAAGATCAGCCACACGTCTTTGACCGATTTTATCAAGTATCATCCCACCTCACCCGTCGCCATGGCGGGATGGGGCTAGGATTATCGGTTGCAAAAGCGATGATCGAAATGCACAATGGGCAAATATGGGTAGATAGTGAAGAAGGTAAGGGAAGTAAATTTTATATCCTATTACCAACGACCACTCCCTTAGACTCCAAGAAAGAAAATGTTTTTACAACCGAATAAAGGTATGACAATAGATTCGGAGCAAGTGAATCTGGCGAACCTTGCCAAAGGCGATTGCCTCGGTTATAATCCTGCCACATTCGGGGCGTGGCTCAGCCCGGCTAGAGCGCACGGTTCGGGTCCGTGAGGTCCCGAGTTCAAATCTCGGCGCCCCGACAATAATCGCCGTCCAAATGATTGGGCGGTGATTATACTTTTAATTAGTCAATCAGTTAACATTATCTGCAGACTATTTGGGCAGATGAACTATCATTCGACTCTCACCGAATCCAATCACGTCCCCATCACTTAGAAGAACCGGATCGATAACGAACAAATCGTTCACAGTCGTGCCATTCGCGCTTCCCAAATCGATCACGAAATAACCCATTTCTCGCTTTTCGATGATCGCGTGTGGGCGTGAAACCGTTCCATCATCGAGACATACATCCCAAGTCGCTTGCCTGCTCGTCCGTCCAATTGTTATTGATGTCTCCGGCAGCGGAAAAACCTTTCCCTTATCAGCGCCGGAAACCACTTCAACAAATGCTTGAGAGGTGGGAATTATGCTACCTTTAATCGCTACAGTCACGTTGCTAGAGTTGTTCTGATTGGGTAGTGAAGGCGCCATAATCTCGAACTTAAAAGGTAATCGCTCAAGGTCCAATTCATCGCCATTACATAGTGGTATGGGGATATTCCCAACTCGTTTACCATTTACAAATGTACCATTGCTACTGCGGAGGTCTCGAATTAAAAATTGTGCACCATCCCACTCTATGCGCGCGTGATTGCGTGAAACCTTAGGGCTGTTTATTATGATCGAATTATTATCTCCGCGCCCAATCGTGATAATATCGCCAGCCTTCAAGAACTTTTCATGAAGGCCTTCCGTTGTGGACCAGGTCAACCGAGCGAAAAGGTTTTTAGAAGCTGGCATATCGACATTTTGATTATAACATTAGTCTAAGTATCGTTATGTCGATTTTATTTTAACGATTATGTGCCTGAACATATCGGTTATAGGATACAATTACCACGGGTTTGCCAATTATATGAGTCCGTTGACCGAACATCAAGCTAAAATAATCTATCGACCACTTGATTCAAAAATATTCCTGGAGGGCACAGCTGGAACAGGAAAAACCACTGTGGGGGTCGAAAGGATGCTGCATTTGCTAGAAAACGGAGTTCCGGGCAATTCCATCTTAGTCATTACCCCTCAACGTACTTTAGCAACAGCTTATGTAGACGGAATCAACAGCAGTAGGGTGCCATCCGGAGGTCAGGTGACCTGTATAACATTCGGCGGTTTGGCTCAACGAATGGTGAATTTATTCTGGCCTGTGGTAGCACGCCAAGCAGGGTTTGGATATCCGGTTTCTCCGCCTACGTTCTTAACTCTAGAAACTGCACAATATTATATGGCGTATCTCGTCCGCCCGTTATTCCAGGAGGGTTATTTCAATTCGGTTACCATCGATCGGAATCGATTATATAGCCAAATCATCGACAATCTGAATAAAGCGTCTGTGGTGCGCTTTTCTTACACAGAAATTGGTGAACGCCTAAAATCTGCCTGGAGTGGGGAACCTGGACAATCACGTGTCTATGATGACACGCAAGCTTGCGCCTCCCGCTTCCGAAAATTTTGTCTGGATAATAATCTATTGGATTTCTCACTCCAGATGGAAGTTTTTGTAAATTTCTTGTGGCCATCAGGTCTCTGTTTCGATTATCTCGTACGTACCTATCGTCACTTGATCGTTGATAATATTGAAGAAGACACGCCTGTTGCTCACGACATCCTAAGTGATTGGATCAATCTATGTAGTTCATCCTTATTGGTTTATGACTGCGATGCAGGTTATCGCCGTTTTTTAGGCGCCGATCCCGAAAATGCATACCGCCTAAAAGATGTTTGCTCGGAGCATTATCAATTAGTGGATTCCCTGGTAACAAGTCCAGAAATTCGAGAACTTACTGAACAAATCACCAGGCGTCTACTTCATGAAAAACCACCTTCGTTCTCGCTTGATCCGCGTCCGGCAATAGCGCATCGCACACATCGCTTCTTTCCCGAGATGCTTGATTGGGTAGCAGATGAAATTAATGACCTGGTGAACTATCACGGCATTTCGCCTGGTGACATTGCCATTCTCTCTCCTTTCCTGTCTGACTCATTGCGATTTGCTTTGATCAACCGGTTAGATGGATATAACATTCCGACGAGATCGCACCGCCCATCCCGGTCGTTACGCGACGAACCTGCAACTCAATGTCTGTTTACTTTAGCAGCCTTAGCCCATCCTGAGTGGCAGATCCCGCGCAATAAGTTTGATATCGCCTACGCTCTGATGTTCGCTATTGAAGATCTCGATTTGATACGCGCACAACTTTTGGCAGAAATTGTTTTTCGATATAAAAATAGTGTCCCAACCCTTTCTAGCTTTGAACAGATTGCTCCTGACATGCAAGAGCGTATCACTTACTTGCTCGGTGAGCGGTATGAAATCCTCAGAAACTGGCTCACAGCCTATGCGCAAAATCGGCGTGGCGAATTGGATCATTTCATCAGCCTTTTATTCGGAGAAGTTCTCTCACAACCGGGTTTCGGCTTTCACACGCACTATGATACAGGAGAGATTACCGCAAACCTGATTGAGTCCATACGTAAATTTCGACGCGTCGTCGGACCTCAATTACAAAAGGCGGGAGTTCCCCTTGGTCAAGAGTATCTCTGGATGGTGCATGATGGTGTGATCGCAGCCCAATACCTTCAGCAGTGGCAAGCTGATGTGGATGATGCCGTGTTAGTAGCTCCAGCATACACCTTCTTGATGAGTAATCGACCAGTCTCAATTCAATTTTGGTTGGATATCAGCAGCCGGGGATGGTCTGAGCGTTTAAATCAACCTCTCACACATCCGTATGTTTTAAGTAGGCAATGGGATCGCAGTCGTCAATGGACGGATGTCGATGAGGTTGAGGCAGATCAAATCACTCTAAGTCACCTCATATCAGGCTTGCTGCGCCGCTGCCGGGAAAAAGTCTATCTTGGCTTGAGTGAATTTAGCGAACAAGGATATGAGCAGCGCGGTCCACTTTTACGTGCTTTCCAGAGTATCTTGCAAAACGTGGCAAGCGAGGAAAACAAGTGGTTATCCTAAGGCCCGAACAAAAAGCCATAGTGGATTATACACATGGGAAGATGGGCATCTCGGCTGTCCCTGGCAGCGGGAAAACTTGGACACTGTCATATCTCGCCGCTGATCTCATCCGACGAGGTGCGCTTGGAGATGACCAGGAAATTCTGATCGTTACCCTTGTCAATTCTGCCGTCGACAATTTCTACCGTCGCATCAATGGGTTTATCAACGACTTTGGGTTGATCCCGGGAGCCGGTTATCGTGTACGTACGCTTCATGGTCTTGCTCATGATATCGTTCGTGAGCGTCCTTCTCTCCTTGGACTGGACAATAATTTTGTAATTATTGATGAGCGTGACGCAACCTCTATCCTGAAGAGTGTCTGCCAGAGTTGGCTACAATCCCACCTCCATGTGATAGACACCTATTTTAAGGATGATATTGAAGAAACCAAAATCGATTGGATTCGTCGCGATCAGCTACCCGAACTCATCCAAAGTACCGCATATAGCTTCATCCGCATTGCAAAAGACAAGCAACTAACCCCAATCCAACTCCGCAATCGTCTTGATGATCTGCCCATCCCACTCCCGCTCGCCGAGATGGGCTGCAATATTTATGAATACTATCAGGAATCACTCACTTACCGGGGTGCTGTCGACTTCGATGATTTGATACGCTTGGCATTACTTGCGCTAGAAACAGACTCCTTATTGCTTGAACGGCTATGCCATCTTTGGCCCTATATTCTCGAAGATGAAGCCCAGGACAGTAGCCGCTTACAAGAACAAATCTTACGGAAACTCACCAGCTTGAATGGTAATTGGGTCAGGGTGGGTGATCCAAATCAAGCGATCTACGAAACATTCACCACGGCAAGCCCTCACTTCCTGAGGGACTTCCTGATTTCTCCTGATGTCGCATCGCGCGATTTGCCAGTCTCAGGTCGCTCGACTGCATCCATAATCCGTTTGGCAAATCACCTAATAAATTGGTCTCAAACCGAGCATCCAATCCTGGAAGCACGCCCAGCACTTCAACCCCCATTTATAAAGAAAACCGCAAAAGATGATCCCCAATGTAATCCGGATGACAGCTTGACATATATCCGGTTTGTTAAAAACAAACATTCTCCCGATGAAGAAATTCTAGCTGTTGTCAAATCACTTAAAAAATGGCTAAAAGATCACCCAGATGACCAAACAATTGCCGTCTTGGTACCCCGTGCTCAAAGGGGCAAGGAATTGATCGGGTTACTAGAAAAGGAGTGCATTCAATACAATGATAGCCTCCTGGGCAGCACAAAATCTACGCGCACCTTAACCGGAGCGTTCAATGATATCTTGCGTTACTTGTCTGATCCACAATCTTCCAGTAAGCTTGCCAATGTATATCGTGTTTGGCGGCGATCAGATCAGTCTGACCCGGTCGCCCAAAACCAGACAGAACAATTCGCCGAGTTACTGCACAAGCAAATGCACATCGAAAATTACTTATGGCCAGGTCCTCAAGGTGACTGGCTTGAAGAATCTGGCCTGACCATCTCTAACCCAAATGCCTATGCTCAGTTATCGGAGTTTCGCCTTTTCGTACGCCGTTGGCAAAGTGCAGTATCATTGCCCATTGATCAAATTGTCCTCACGTTGGCGCAGGATTTATTGAATGAGCCCTCCGAGTTAGCCGTAGCGCACAAACTTGCCAATTTGCTTCGCCAGCGCGTTCAACAGAATCCTGATCTGCACTTACAGGATATGGCCAGTGAGCTGAGCGAGATCGCAAGAAACGAACGGCGCTTCTTGGGATTCAGCGAAGATGAAGGCGGCTTTGATCCCGATAAGCACAAGGGGATCGTTGTGGTGGCCACCATGCATAAGGCGAAGGGCCTGGAGTGGGATCGGGTATATTTGCTGTCTGTTAATAATTACGATTTTCCGTCAGGCCAGGCTTACGATACATACTATGCTGAGAAATTCTACATACGTGATTATCTTAATCTGGAGGCAGAGACCATTGCTCAACTTAAAGCCGCCCTTTCTTCAAACGAATATGAATGGTATCAAGAAGGAAATGCATCACAAAGCGCTCGCTTGGACTATGTTCAAGAACGGCTCCGCCTGTTCTATGTTGGAATCACGCGCGCTCGAAAGGAATTGATTGTGACATGGAATACTGGGAAAAGTTCACAGGTTGTGATTAAACCTTCCCTGCCATTCGTCGCGCTTCAAAGCTTTTTGGAAAAGACAGAGAGTGATGTCCGATGAAACTACCGGCAAATTTCCAATTCAGCCAAAGCAATCTTCAAGACTTTGTAGATTGTCGGCGTAGGTTTCAACTAAAGTATATACTTAATGTCTCTTGGCCTGCGGTCGAAGCCGAACCAGTTCTTGAGAATGAACACTTGATCGAACTCGGCACGCGCTTCCATCATCTTGTGCACCAGTTTCTCTTAGGAATTCCGGCGGAAGACCTACAGATACCGGAACAAGATGAGGAGCTTACTCATTGGTGGCAAAATTTTCAAAGTGCAATACAGGAGGGTGGCGAGCTACACAAAATATGGTTGCCATCAACGCTCCGCTATGCTGAAATCACCCTATCTGATCAACTGGGAGATCACCGCTTGATTGCAAAGATGGATCTGGTTGTCATCCATCCAGATGGAACCGCTCAGATTATTGACTGGAAAACGACACAACATCCCCCCCACCGTTCATGGCTGACAGAGCGCTTACAAACAAAAGTTTATCCATATCTCCTGGTCAATACCGGTTCATTCCTAAATAACGGACAATCGATTTCGCCCAACCAGGTTGAAATGATTTATTGGTTTCCCAGTGACTCAAAATCAACCATTTGTATTCCTTACAACCAAAAGCAATATCAGGACGACAAGGCATATTTAGACACATTGCTGGATACTCTTGTCCACCTCAATGCGGATGATTTTATGGAGACGAGCGATGAAAAACGCTGCAAGTACTGTATATATCGCTCATTGTGTGATCGTGGAGTCTTCGCCGGAAAGTTATCTGATTTTATAAATAGCTATCTGATTGATCCAGAAGAGACTGTTGAAATTGATTTTAATCAAGTGGATGAAGTTTCATTCTAAATATTATATTGCCGCAGAAAGATTAATTGATAATGGTCCAACCCAGACAAAACGGCTCTCCTAAAAAATTTTGGTTAGAACCCGAGAGTTACCCGATCACTAGTGATTTTCAACAAGCTTGCGGAGGAACTCCGATCATTGCTCAAATGCTTTATCGGCATGGAATCCGGGACATTTCGGCAATTCAAGGCTTTGTAGACGAAACCATTTACCAAGAGTCTTCACCGACAGAACTACCACAATTAGAAAAATCCGTTGATTTCTTGCTTACTGCCATCAAAGATAAAAAGAAGATCACTGTTTGGGGAGATTTTGATGTCGACGGACAGACAGCCACTACCCTGCTAGTTTCAATAATGCGCGAGCTTGGTGCTAATGTCAACTATCATATACCCGTTAGGTCAGCCGAGTCACATGGTCTTAATCTTCCCAACTTAAAAAAGCTGCTCGATCAGGGGACTCAAGTCATATTGACTTGCGACACCGGAATAACAGCCAATGAAGAGATTGGCTATGCGCACAGCAGCGGCGTTCCCGTTATCATCACAGACCATCACGACCTTCCCCCACAGCTTCCCGATGCATTTGCTACTATCAATCCGAAGTTCCTGCCTGCCACCCACCCACTAAGCAGCCTGCCGGGGGTTGGTGTCGCATATCAGCTAATGAATCATCTTTGTACATTGATTAAACGTCCAGACCTCAGCCAAAGCGTTCTTGACCTGGTTGCCCTAGGAATCGTGGCTGACCTCGCCTTGATAAAAGGGGATACTCGCTGGCTTCTCCAGCGAGGCTTGAAAGTTCTACGTCATACTCGCCGTCTAGGCCTTCAAGCGCTCTATGAGATGAGCGAGATAACTCCAGAGAATATTTCCGAAGAGCACATAAGCTTTATTCTTGCTCCGCGTCTGAATGCGTTAGGAAGGTTAGCAGATGCCAACCGTATTGTTGATTTCCTGACCACGAATGATCCGAGCAAAGCTAAAGTAATGGCTGTTGAACTAGAAGGATTAAACGCCCAACGGAAATTAATCACCGATCAGGTCTTCCAAGCAGCCCAAGCACATCTGCTTGCCAATCCGGGATTCCTCCAGGATGGTGTTATTGTGCTCTCCAATCCATCCTGGCCAGCTGGAGTCATCGGTATTGTTGCCAGCCGCCTGGTCGAACGTTACAACCTGCCCACAATTATGCTATCTACACCGCCAGGGCAAGCTGCACGCGGATCAGCCCGTTCAATCGAAGGCATAAACATTACTGAGTCGATTGCAGCAAACCAACACCTCTTACTCAGCTTCGGTGGTCATCCAATGGCGGCTGGTTTAAGCATAGAACCCGAAAACATCCCTGAGTTTCAACGCTCACTCGCCCGGACCATTCAAGCGTCGCAAGGCACAGAAAGACCTATTGCCACTTTACAAATCGATGGCTATTTTCCCCTATCGGATTTATCTCTTGATCTTGTCACTCAGATCGAGCGTCTTTCTCCCTTTGGCCCTGGCAATCCCGCGCCCCTATTGGCTACGCGCAATCTCAATTTGTCTGGATACACATCTGTAGGTCGTAATGCTGAACATATGCTGCTGACAGTAGAAGATGAAACAGGCTACGAACGTCGTGTCATTTGGTGGCAAGGTGCTGGCTGGCCACTCCCTCAGGGACGATTCGATATGGCGTATTCTGCGCGTGCTTCTACATATCGTGGTCAACGGGATGTTCAGATTGAGTGGGTCGACTTCCGTAGTATCGAAGAAAAACCATTGCAACTTACAACCACAAAGCTTCCCATCAGTATCACCGACTATCGTCATACAGAACAACCATCTAGACTAGTAGCCACATTACTTGATCAACCGGATATCCAGGTTTGGTGCGAAGGGTTGGCTGAACCGTCATTTCCCGCTCTTGATCGATACAAACTCGCCACTTCATGTAAAAATCTTGTGATCTGGACCATTCCTCCTGGTCCGGCCGAGTTGCGCACTGTAATAGAAAAGATCTCGCCCGAATCGGTTTATATCTTCGATGTTGATCCAGGCCTGGATCAACCAGAAATTTTTCTAAAACGATTGGCGGGGCTAGTTAAATACTCCATAAAAACCAATCTAGGCAACCTGAGTTTATCAAAACTTGCCGCTGCCTCCAGCCATCGTATAAGAACCGTCCGTGCCGGGATCAAATGGCTAGAAACACATGGACACATATGTGTTGATGAGCAGGATGGCGACGATCTTGTTGTTCATGGAATTCATAAACCGCCATCTGAGAACGCGCGCCAGACCGCTCAACTGTTGAAAACACTGCTTAAGGAAACCGCAGCTTATCGTGCATATTATCGCAAGGCTGACAAAAATGCCTTAATCAATTTATAATTTAGCTGATTTCATGGATGCCATATAATCATCATCAATGCGTGATCCTATCTCCCGCCGTAGTTTCTTGAAGATTGCAGGTTTGGTAATTAGCAGCCTGGCATTCTCGCCATTGCCCGATCCTGAGGATGAGCATAGCCTGCCAGGTATGTCGCTTGGTCGTATCACCGACGATTCCAGTATTTTTCGCGAGCCAACTTGGCCACAAGGCGAAACGGTAGGTTACTTACATCCAGACGATCTCGTTAACCTATATTATGAACTTACCCCACCCAGTGGACCACCCTACAATCCAAAATGGTATCGTGTCTGGGGCGGTTATCTTCACAGCGGTAATGTACAAAAGGTAGAGTTTCGGTTTAACAAAGTTGTGGAAAAACTTCCAGAGAGTGGACAACTCTGCGAAGTGACCATTCCATACACGCAAATTTATCAGTATAGCCTCACTTACGGCTGGGAAAAGCGCAGTAAGTTATATTATTCATCTACTCACTGGGCAGTTGGCATTGACGAGGGTCCTGACAAGAAACCCTGGGTGCGTCTACACGACGAGTTACGCGAGGATCAATATCACATCCCTGCTTCCCATGTCCGCATGATACCAGATGACGAGATCAGCCCCATCTCGCCTGATGTTCCGCCAGGAGAAAAGCGTATTGAAGTCTCCATTCAAAACCAGATTCTCACCGCTTACGAGGGCAGTCAATCCGTTTTCCAGTCGCGGATCTCATCCGGCCTCGATTGGCGGCCAGATCCAACTGCTCTCCCCTGGAACACACCACGTGGGCGATTTCATATCATGTCGAAAATGCCATCGAAGCACATGGGCGATGGCAATCTGGCGTCCGAGGGATATGACCTGCCCGGCGTTCCCTGGACGAGCTTCTTTACTTCCGAAGGGCATGCCTTTCATGGCGCTTATTGGCATGACAATTTTGGAATTCAAATGAGTCATGGTTGTGTTAATATGCCGTCTGAAAAGGCCAAGTGGCTTTTCCGATGGACAACCCCCGAGTTTATAACCCCTATCACAAGTCACGCCGACTGGGAAAGGCGAGGCTTTGGCACACTTGTCATCATAACCTGAGGTCTAATATGTCGAAACGCTCCGATCAACAATACCTGTTGAATAAACAATACCGCGATGCTGCCAACTTGAAGGCGCGCATTAACCTGCATACCAGGTTTAAGACAAACTCTTATGATTGGTTCCGGTTTGTTTTCGACCAATTTAACTTACCTCAAGATGCATCAATTTTAGAGTTGGGCTGCGGACCGGGCAATCTCTGGGCAAAAAACCTGGATCGTATCCCCCAAAGCTGGGAGATCACCTTATCAGATTTCTCGCCCGGCATGCTTGCAGAAGCTCAACAGAATCTATCTTCTACCAAACATCCTTTTATATTCAAGCTAATTGACGCTCAACAAATCCCTGTTGGTGATGGGCAATTGAATGCGGTGATCGCCAACCATATGCTTTATCATGTGCCGGATAGATCAAAAGCCATCGCTGAAATTGCTCGTGTCCTCAAGCCGGATGGGGTTTTCTATGCGGCTACGAATGGTCAACAACATCTATCTGAATTGGATGAGCTTTATGGATTTCTGGTGCCCGACTTTCGTGATGTTGTTAGCACATTCAGTAGTGACGCTTTCACCTTAGAAAACGGTGGTGCACAACTTGCTCCCTGGTTTCATTCTGATATTCGTGTATACGAAGACTCTCTAGTTATCACAGAAACAGAGCCTCTTTTAGCTTATATAAAATCGATGATACCATTCGACGAGTTACAAATCGGTCAAGATAAATTGGCATCTCTGCAACAACTGATCGATAAGCGTATTAACTCTGAAGGTAGCATCCGCATCATAAAATCAACAGGCGTCTTTGTCTCCCATAAACTTATCACGCCATTCAAAGTTTAGGCTAAGGAACCACTTATGAATGACCAACAAGTTATCTTCTCAATGTACAAAGTTGGAAAAATTTATCCACCCAACAAACAAGTCTTGAGAGATATTTCACTTGGCTTTTTCTATGGTGCTAAGATTGGTGTACTTGGCCTAAACGGCGCGGGAAAGAGCACTTTACTTAAAATCATTGCTGGAGTGGACCCAGAATATGTAGGCGAGATATCCTTTTCAAAGGGTTACTCTGTGGGCATGCTTGAGCAAGAACCCAACCTGAACCCGGAAAAAACCGTTAAGCAAATTGTAGAAGAAGCCGTGCAACCGATCATTGAACTCTTGCACCAGTATGAGGAGATCAATGCTGGATTTGGTGATCCTGATGCTGACTACGATAAATTGATTAACGAACAAATCCGCGTTCAAGAACGGCTTGATAAACTGGATGCCTGGACACTCGACAACCGCCTCGAGATTGCTATGAGCGCTCTGCGCTGCCCACCTCCAGAAACGCCGATATCGATTCTGTCCGGAGGAGAGAGGCGCCGTGTTGCTCTCTGCCGCCTGCTACTCACTGAGCCTGATATCCTTCTACTCGATGAGCCAACAAATCACCTGGACGCAGAGTCAGTTGCCTGGCTCGAGCATCATTTGCAACGATACAAGGGCACTGTGATTGCTGTTACCCACGACCGCTATTTTCTTGATAATGTTGCAGAATGGATACTTGAGCTTGACCGAGGTTATGGCATCCCATGGCGCGGGAATTATTCCTCCTGGTTGGAGCAAAAACGCCAACGCTTAGAAAGCGAAGAAAAATCCGAGACCAAACGACAAAAAACCCTCGATCGCGAATTGGAATGGATCCATATGTCTCCTAAAGCCCGGCAGGCAAAGGGCAAGGCACGTATCACTGCATATGAGAAATTGCTTAGCCAGGAATACGAAAAACAGCGTGAAAATTTAGAGATTTATATTCCTCCTGGCCCGCGATTGGGAGACATTGTGATTGATTTTAAAGATGTCTCGAAGGGTTATGGGGAAAAATTACTCATCGATCAACTGACACTGAACATTCCACCCGGCAGCATCGTTGGCATCATCGGCCCTAACGGGGCCGGGAAAACCACTCTACTAAAAATGATTACTGGAACTCTTAAACCAGATTCTGGTAATATCACAATCGGTCAGACGGTCCAATTAGCCTATGTCGACCAGAGTCGCGAATCACTGAATGGCGAAAATAGTATATGGCAAGAAATCTCTGGTGGTCAAGAGTTACTGGATCTTGGCAATCGTAAAGTTAATTCGCGCGCTTATGTAGCCAGTTTCAATTTTCATGGGACTGATCAGCAAAAGAAAGTTTCCATGTTATCTGGTGGCGAACGCAACCGCGTTCAAACCGCCAAAATGCTCACTCAAGGCGCTAACGTCATCCTACTCGATGAGCCGACCAACGACCTAGACGTCAACACACTGCGCTCGCTTGAAGAAGCCATCGAGAATTTCGCCGGGTGTGCGATTGTCGTCAGCCACGATCGTTGGTTCTTAGATCGTATCGCTACCCATATTCTGGCCTTCGAAGGAGAAAGCCAGCTCTACTGGTTTTATGGCAATTATTCTGATTACGAAGCCAATCGCCATCAACGCCTTGGAATCGACGCCGACACCCCGCGCCGTATTCAATATAAAAAGCTTAATCGCTAATTCTTGGAAGGGTAAATATGAACGACTCGAACCACTTGCCTTCGTCTTCGAATATGATGCCTTTTAAAGCTGAAACTCGTCAATTGTTGGACATTCTTATCCATTCACTGTACAGCGATCGAGATATTTTCCTTCGCGAGCTCATCTCCAATGCCTCCGATGCACTGGTTCGCATGGATTTTGAAATGTTAACGAACCGTGCAGTCTTGAATCCCGAAGCAGAGCTGGCAATCCATATTACAACACAAGCAGATGCCGGCACACTCACAATATCCGACACTGGTATTGGGATGACTGCCGCTGAGCTGCAGGAGAATCTTGGAACGATTGCCCATTCAGGAGCGCGTGCCTTTGTTGGCGCCGTACAAGATAGCAAGCAGAAGTTGAGCGACGTTATCGGCCAGTTTGGCGTTGGTTTCTACTCCGCATTTATGGTCGCCGACTCGATCCAGGTAATCTCGCGTTCTTCCCAGCCCGAAGCACAAGCCGCCATGT
>ERZ1649853.599-NODE-599-length-14979-cov-5.726079_pt1 | contig 14979 bp, 12 predicted proteins | sample MGYA00575353_ERZ1649853 | MGnify/ENA primary metagenome ERZ1649853 (study PRJEB40853, sample SAMN11349654) | freshwater sediment metagenome | isolation source: river sediment | host: Sediment | place: India: Okhla Barrage, New Delhi | collected 2017-02-21 ...
GGCTTTATGGGCTTGAACCGTATGGAGATCCAAGAAGCGGAAGCGGGTGACATCGTTGCGGTTGCCGGTATCGAAACAGTAGACGTTGGAGATACTATTTGTGATCCACAAAACCCTATGCCACTTGATCCGATGCACATCGAAGAGCCTACATTGACCGTTGTTTTCTCGGTAAATGACTCTCCGCTTGCAGGTCAAGAGGGTAAACACGTTACCGCGAACAAAATCCGCGAACGTCTTGATGCAGAGATGAACACTAACGTAGCGATGCGTTATGAGACGGTTGGAGAGGGTAAATTTATCGTTTCCGGTCGTGGTGAGCTTCAAATCACCATCCTTGCAGAAAACATGCGTCGTGAAGGGTTTGAGTTCGGTATCGGACGTCCTGAAGTTATCGTAAAAGAGATCGAAGGGGTCAAATGTGAACCGTTCGAACACCTTGTTGTTGACCTTCCTGCAGACAATGCAGGTACGATCATCGAGCGTCTCGGTCGTCGTAAAGCGGAAATGAAAGCAATGGTACCGATGGGTGAGGGGTTCACTCGCGTAGAGTTCGAAATCCCAGCACGCGGTCTTATCGGTTTCCGTGGTCAATTTTTGACCGATACGAAAGGGGAGGGGGTTATGAACCACTCGTTCCTTGAATTCCGCCCTTATACCGGAAATGTTGAGAGCCGCCAATACGGAGCATTGATCTCTATGGAAGACGGTGTTGCGTTAGCGTACTCATTGTTCAACCTCCAAGATCGCGGTGTCCTTTTCACAGCGCCTCAAACGAAAGTATACAAAGGGATGATTATCGGTGAGCATAGCCGTTCAAACGACCTTGATGTTAACCCGATCAAAGGTAAAGCGCAATCGAACGTCCGTTCATCAGGTGCTGATGAAGCGATTAAACTTGTTCCGCCACGTGAGATGAATCTTGAGCGTGCATTGGAATGGATCGAAGACGACGAATTGCTCGAAGTTACTCCGATCAATATCCGTATCCGTAAACGTTGGTTGGATCCTAGTGACCGTAAACGTTACGGTGCTAAAAAGTAATCTTTCCCGTCATTCCCGCGCAGGCGGGAATCCAGCTTTTCGTTTACTTCCCCATCTCTTTCCCTGCAATCATTCCGCTAGCCCATGCAAAGTTAAAATTATAACCGCCACGTTTTCCGACAATATCAAGCACTTCACCCGAAAAATAAAGCCCCTCTACCAGTTTTGATTCCATCGTTTTGTTATTCACCTGTGCCGTAGAGACACCTCCACCGCTTACTTCGGCATGTTTGAAGCCGTGGGTATCGATCACATCAAACTTCCATTCACCGATCAGATGGGTGAGCTTTTTGATCTCTTTTGGATTGAGTGACGATACGCGCGTCGTGAGAGCGATTGTTGCATCTTCGAGGAGATAGGTGGCTATTTTGGCAGGGATAAGACCGCAGAGGGCGGTATGAACATCGTGTTTTGGGACAGAAGCAAACAGTTTTTCGATGACACTCACAAGCTCTCCTCTATCATAGCGTGGGAGGAGGTTGAGGGAGATGCTAACACGCTGTTTGTTGAGGAGAGCGTAGGAAGCCCTTTGGGATATGTCTAAAATCGCTAATCCCGAAATACCGTAAGCTGCAAAGAGGATATCTCCTGTTGCTTTTGTGTTGCTTTTCCCATTAATCACTAAAGTCACTTCGGCAACTGTTTTCACCCCTGCCATTTTGTGGTGGTTTTTGGAATTTAGGTGAAGTTGCACGAGTGAGGGATATGTAGGGATGATCTCGTGCCCAAACGCACGTGCGAAGGTATAGCCGTCGTTGGTCGCGCCCAACTGCGGAGCAGCTTCTGAGCCTGTGGCAATCAATACTTTGTCAAAGTGATGTTTTCCCGATGGGATTTCGACAATAAATCGGGCCTCTTTTTTTGTAATGGCACTTACGTGTGAATCGGTGATAATGGTAACTCCCGCATCGATTACAGCACTTTTGAGGGCGATCAATACCGATTTTGCCTCGTTGGAGAGGGGATAGCACCTGCCGTCTTCTTTGATGTCGAGTATCAACCCTATGGAGTGGCAGAATTTTTCAAAATAGTGAAAATTCATCTGTTTGAGGGGGTAGGTGACAAAATGGGGATCATTGCCCGCATAATCCTCATGCCTTGCAGTGGTGTTGATGATGTTACACCGCCCGTTGCCCGAGGCGAGTATCTTTTTACCCACGGAGTTATTATGCTCATAAATCGTAACATCTACACCTGAGCGCGCCGCGAAGAGTGCCGCCATGAGTCCGCTGGCACCGCCTCCGATAATTGCTATTTTATTCATGCTCGACCGTACAGCTCGTTGTAGAGCTCCATTGCATAGCGATCCGATAAACTGGCAATATAATCGGCTATAACACGGTGTTTATTCCGTATATCAAGCTGTTTTAAATAATAGGGTGGCAACATTTTCGGCTCTTCCATAAGGGCATTAAACAGCCCTATAATCGCCTGTTTTCCGGCAAACATTTTTCGCATAATGTTTTTGTGTTGGTAGAGCTCTTGGTAGAGAAGTTTTTTGAGTTTTTTGATTTGGGTTTCCAATAGGGGATCAAATCCGATTGCGATCGGTTCGGAGGCTGGTATAACAGAGGCTAACACCTGTGTGTTATCGATTTTATCTCGTGAGTATTCGAGGAGCGAGTAGACCAGATGGTTGATGAGATGGGAGCTGAATCGGTAGCGGAACATCTCATCCTCATCTTCATGAATCCCCTCATCGTATACTTTTTGCAAAATGATTTGAATGAGTTCGCTCGATTTGAGGGTTTCAAAGGATATCAATCCCGAGGCGACACCATCATCGATATCATGACTGATGTAAGCAATCTCATCGGCACGATCCACGATCATCGCTTCGATGCTGGGATGGGTATCGAGGGCAAATGTTTCTCGTATCTCATTGGGTAAAAACGATTTGTTATACGGATAGGAGTGTTTTAAAATCCCTTCCAAGGTTGCATAGGTGAGGTTTAAACCCAAAAAGGCTTTATAACGCTGTTCGAGTTTAGTGACGACCCTAAAGCTTTGAAAGTTGTGTTCAAAACCGCGCATAAACCCACGCTCTTTGAGACATTCATCGAGTGTATCGCCGCCGATATGTCCAAATGGGGTGTGCCCCAAATCGTGTGAGAGGGCAATCGATTCGGCAAGGGATTCTTCCAGCCCCAAATGCGATGCGATGGAGCGGGCGATTTGGCTCACTTCGATACTATGAGTGAGTCGGGTACGAAAAAAATCCCCCTGTGAGTTTAAAAAAACCTGTGTTTTGTATTCGAGCCGTCGAAAACTCCCTGAATGGATAATCCGATCTCGGTCACGGGCGTAAGGAGACCTGAAATCATCACTGATGGAGTAAAAACGTTGATTTGGGAGCACATGAACCCTTTTTGTTTTGTCTAATGCCATTATATCCATCTAAAGGTGATTCAAAAATAATATTTTTTTACACAAAATTAACACTTCTTTTCTACAATGGTGTTTCGATTCTCCTTCGATAGTTTGACCGAAATGCACCTCCTTCGTATTTCGGTTGCCTATAACTTTTAATTATTACAAAATTCTTTTTTCAATCCAACGATTTTTTCTGTAAAACGAGATATAATTAATCATCACACGTCAAGGTAATCAGTTATGGATAAAAATAAAGAGCAACGTATTCAGTCCGCACTTATTTCAGACAGTGCACGAAACAGTGCGAGAGAGTATCAGAACCAAAATCTTAAAGCACGACGACAAAAGGAAGATGACTTTTTTCAAAAGTCTCTCGATTATCGTGATTTTGTTTTTTCACCGGAGGGGTATGAGGGGATTGTATTAGCCCTTTATATTTTAACGATTCCTTATCTGATGGGATTGCTTTTCTTATTTTTATTTGTGGCTGAAGCGAGTTACGAGTACTTTTTGCAATTTAATCTAGCCTCTTTCTTTGTTATCTGGGCAATCGGATATGAGGTATGTGCCGCTTTGATTTTGATTGGAATTTTCTTGACATGGCTCAAACATATCAACACCCGTTGGAACAATGAACAAGCACGTAAAAAACCGACTACGAATAAATATGGTCATTAAGGCTAACTCAAAGCACACTTAGCTATAATTCCACTCTTTCAATAAATGGACAGCTGGCCGAGTGGTCGATGGCGCACGCCTGGAACGCGTGTGTAGGGCAACCTACCTAGAGTTCGAATCTCTAGCTGTCCGCCATATTTTAAAATATTCCCCTCTAATAACATCCAAAAATCAAATCATAACGTCCATTTTCTATATCATTATTAGCGCAGTTATCGTAAACGCACCTACCGAGATGAGATAGTAGGTAATGACAAATCGAAAGAGGGCTATTTTTCCGAAAAAGAGGACGAGCGCTGATTTAGCGAGAGTATTGCTGATAATAGCGATGAGAATAGCATAATGAGCCGTTGAGGGATTGAGACCGTTTTTGGCGAGGGATGATAGGGAGAGGATGATCGCATCGACATCCGCAATACCCGAAACCAATGCTACGGCATAAACCCCCATATCACCGATGTAACGGTTTGAAAGTTCAATAAGGGCTAGCGTAGCCCCAAAAACCAACCCCATAACCAATGCTTCTTTGAGATCGAAAGGGTTTTTGAACTCGATATTTTGGGGGATGTTTTCCCTTTTGCTGGTGAAATAGAGATATCCGATATACCCATACCCTACGAGTGAGCCGACGATAATAGGGATCAGAAACGCTTTCGTGAGAGCCGGATTGATCACCCACATCTCTAATCCTGCGCGAATGAGCATCATCGAGGATGCCAGTGCAATCCCAAGCGCCAGATTTTTAGCTAAAAAGCCATTTTCATGGACGCGTCGAGCCATACTCATCGCTACAGCGGTTGATGAGACTAAACCGCCGAAAAGCCCGGCGACCCCGATACCGTGGGTTGAACCTAAGATGCGGATAGCGATGTAACCGAAAAAAGAGATCCCCGCAACCAAAACGACCATAATCCAGATACGGTAAAGATTCACGAGCCCCATAGGATCAATGGCGCGATCGGGTAGAATCGGGAGGATGACAAAGGTCATAAGCATAAATAAAATGGCGGCACTGAGATCTTTTTTGGTGATAGTTTGCTCATATTCTCGGACGGTGTCTTTGATGTTTAGGACAAAGAGGACGAGGATGGTGATAAAGACGGAAAAGATGGGGAGGGAGAAGGTGAGTACCCCACCGATCACAAAGGTCACCAACGCGGCAAACTCTGTTGTAGCCCCTTTCTCAGCGATAGAAACACTGTTGACGATATACGCAGCAATGAGCAATAATCCCATCACCACGGCGGCAATGAGGAAAAAGTAGGGGAAAAAGGTGGTAGCCCAAGCCGATAAAAATCCGAAAAGTGCAATCATTGAGAAGGTGCGGGCACCTCCGAAATCTTGGGTTTTGTTCGAATAGATGGTGTGCATTTCACGCTGCAATCCGATTAAAAAGCCGAGTACCAGCGAGAGAATACTGTTTTGAATAAAGAGCGGATCCATGGCAACCTACTTTTCGTGAACTTTTAAATGATACAATGGAAATTATTAAATCTTAGGATGAGGTGAATTTAGGATGAAAACGACACTGATTATAGCTCTATTATTCCCATTTTTGGCGAATGGGGCGATGAACATCACGACGAATGAACAAGTTTCCCAATCTTTGAAACCTGATGTGTTGCAGGGGAATCTCAGTTTTGAGGAGCAGAGTAGAAACTCTAATACGATTAAAGAGCATCTAAATTCTATTGTCGCAGAGGTCAAAAGATTTGATCCCAAGGGGGAGTTTTGCCAAGGGGGAGGATATCATCTCTCTCCACGGTATAGCTACAAAGATCAAAAACAAGAGTTTATCGGTTACAGCGGAAATCTCAATTTCGGATGTGAATTTAAAACGATTGAGGAGTACAACGCACTCCTAGATAAAATCGATAAAGTGATCGTACCGAGTGTCCGCAAAAGCGAGGGGGCATTGTCGTGGGGGGTGAGTGAAAAAACCCAAAAGACGGTGAAACAAGCACTCCGAGTAGAACTATTGCGCAGTGCAAAAGCTCAAAGCGAAGCGTTCTCAAAAGAGACGGGATTGGAGTGCAGTGTCGAGACGGTTAGTTTTGACGGAGTGGCACAACCGAGACCTGTGATGATGAAAGCGATGATGATGGCCGATTCGGTACCCACTGAGAGTCCGATTCAGCGAGACGAAGAATCGGTTCTTGATGCAAGGGTAAGTTATAGTTGTTCGAAACGGGTTCCGTAAACGAGGGTATGGCGGTAGAGTTTGAGTGCTTTGATCAGGTTTAGAAGTAATAGTGTGAACATTGCTCCCCCGCTCAAAGCACCTAGTTGTAGCGGCAGGGGATAAAAAATACCGCTAAGTGTAAAGAGAAGTGTTATTCCAAAAAGAGCAAAAAGTGCTTTACTGCGAGATTGGGGGATAATATTCGACATAATCGGCGTATCCATATACCCTGCTGAATTGAGGTGAAACCACACCAAAAATGGGACGATTTTCCCCATCATCCCTAAAATAATCGCCAAGGCAAAAAGGGCAAACGCGTTCAATGCAATACTCGGTAACGGCGCATATCCATTCCACTCGAAAACACCATAAGTCGCTATCGACACTGCAAGCAAGATAATTCCGACCATCCAAAACCAAATGCTCACATCGCTAACACGCCGTTTTCGCTGACTCAGCCGCTTTGCCGTGGTGACGATAAATCCGATCAATAACGCCCCTATCACAAGATCAAATATCCAAACAAACGGTAATACAAAAAAGAGCCAGAGAATTTTGAAAAACAGTGACACGGCAAAGAGTCGAAACACATTTCGTTTGCACCAGAGGCTATAGGGTGTTGTGACGTAAAACATCTCGACCACTTGAAATGCTATGGCGATAATGAGGGTTCCGATCCATCCGATCAGCCCCAATGAATAGTGGGAGGTTCGGAGTGCATCATGAGAGGCGGAAAAGGAGCCGTTGGCATACGATGTCGCCATCACAATACCGAAAATCGCCGTGATTGCGAGGGAGATGAGAGCCAAGCGCATTCCGCGAAGCGTATCGTGTGTCGCACCGCCGAAAAGGAGCGGTAGGATAAGATTGGCAACATAGAGGATCGACGCACCTAAAAATACCGCTGCCACAATAAATAAAGGTTCGACGCTAAAAGCAAAAGCGCCCGCCAAAGAGACAATACCGATCCCTAAAAAGAGGTGTATGATAAACGCATTTCCACTCACCGAGGGGATAGGTCGTCCACCCAAAACACTCTGCATCTGAAACAGCGCGCCGATCATCGCCATCGTAATAACACCCAAAAACATCAAATGAATCACCGCTAAAGAGAGGGGATGAGAGGGGATTAAGACTTCATGAGGGTTCAAAAAAACGATGATGGAGAGGAGAATACCGAAAATGGGGACAGTGAGAAAAAAGCGCATCACCACCGAAATAGGGGGAGCTTGCTCCAATGAGAGTCCATTATACATGGGGATGCTCCAGCTCTACGGTGCTACTTCGGGTAATGTAGATATGCCAAAGATCATCTCGTTCCATGGTACTGAGGTATCGACCGCCATTTTTGGTGATAATCTCAAAGAGGGGAATCGGCTCACGTCGGTGGATCATGTGAATCACCTCATCACCGCTCAGCTTTTTGAACGCATCGACCACCATCTCCAGTGGGATGGGGTGATCGAGTTCACGAGTATCGAGGAGGATCATTGCGCCATATCTTTCAGGGTTTGAATCATCAGTGAGCCATCGCCGCCCAGAGCACGGTCGATCATCGGATAGAGCATTTGTTCCTCTTTCATATTGTGCTGCTGAAGCATGATCATCATCGACTCGCCAATCCCGAAAAAATCATCGGTTCGATTTTCAGCTAATGCACTCTTCATCGATTCGAGCAAACTGCGAAGCTGTTGATGTTCATACCGCATCATCTGTGTCGGTCCCCCCATCATCCCCGTCCGTTTTTCAAAGGTTATAAACAACTCACGCTCTTCCATATCAAAATGGTGATTGGTCGCACGGTAAAAAGAGTCAAACAATGTTTTAGCCTCTTCGGTTTGTTTAGCAGTTAGCGCATTTTCTGCTTCGGTGAGAAGATGATCACACGCTCGATGGTCGTCACGCATAAATTCTAAAATCATTATAATCCTTTTCAACTGTAATGATGACAGTATAGAGGGGATCCGAAAAAAAAGTCTTGATCGATATCAAGATTTATTTTTTAATGACCTTAGTATTGTGAGGGAGAAAATCACGGAAATCTTTGATATAAATGGCGTTGATACCCTGTCCAAGCTCATGGATATCGGCATCGAGGCGGAGCCAGCGGTTCACGGTGTATTGAAGCAAGACGCTGGAAACCGTATCATTTTTATAAAGAACGCGGAGGTCTTTGTTGAGGTGGGCACCCACCTCAAATCCCATGCCCCCCTCGGCGGTGGTGAGGATATTCATCGTATCGATTTGGAGTTTCGTGGCACCGCCGATCAGCCCTTTGATCCCTGCTCCAAGCATAAAATTGGTTGCATCGGCGCGGACAGTGGTGGTAGAGTTGTCCCCGCCACCCACAGCATTTGCCGGTGCACCGAAGAGGATATAGCTCATAATATCGTTTTGACTCATGACCGGATCAGAGCTGAAAAGGAAAATCGGTGAATCGAGGGTATGGGTCACATAAATGAGAAATTTATTGTACTCGACTTCATGAGCGATTGTGAGGTTTAGATAAGGATTAAGGGGAACATCTCCACCGAAATAGATCTCGGAAGGTTTGATGGTGAAGTGTTTTCCCGCCGTAGTAGCGCTGCCGCTTGGGATGGTAACCATCCCTAAAATTTGCATCGCCTCGGTGGGGTCTTTCCAGAGGGTGATATCAGGATCGAGACGCAAATCGAGCTCTTTGGTTTTAAAATGGATCGGTTCACGTGCGGTGATGTGGAGATTCATAGCGAGTTTAGCACCGCTAGGCGGGCGGACGTCTTGGATAATGATGATATCATCGTCCATGACTTTGAACTGCTGTAACGGCAGATACGTGATTGTTGCATCGAGTATGGTGAGTTCACCTGAGAGATTTTGGTTCGCATCAGCGTCACGCGTAAAGGTGAGATCGGCACGTGCGTGCGCACTCCCCTCCGGCCCTTTGTAACTGAAGCGATTGGATTGGAGACGCAAAGAGGTGCTGAGATCGTTTTGGATGTTTCCTCTAAGGAGCAGGCTATCGTAAATCCAGAGCTCATCGATAATCACTCCCTCTGTACTGCTTAGATGTATATGAGATGTTTTATCACTAAAGACAGGGTGATCGGCTATTTCAAATTGGTAGCGGTTGACAGTGATGTTTCCCTCACTGTAATCGGCACTCACACGTCCATCAGTCCCTCCAAAAGCACGTTGAGAGTCTAGAACCGCCGCATACCACGGGATTTTTAGCTCGCTTTTGATAGAGAGGGTATCGGTAAAATCAATATGGGCACGGGCACGAATTTCTGCATCATAATATTCACCCTTGTGGAGTTCGATCGGTTCTAGTTTGGAAAGGGTAGAAAACAGCGAGGGGATAAGCAGATCGATATCAACACTGTTTTTCGAGGGGGTAATAGCCCCCTCGATATCAAAAAATCCCCCGAGATAATTCCCCGAACCTTTGAGTTTTTCCCCTTTGAGTGTTGCATTGAGAGCCAGTGAGTCCCCAGTGATCTGCAGTCGTGTGGCATTGACTTCATCATCGAGCGAGAGGGTGAGATGTTCCGGCGGTTTGTGAGCCCAGTTTTTCCACAGAGGGGCATCGTGCGGGAGGGTGAGATTTCCATCCAGTGCATGATGGCTATTTTGAGTCGAAAAAGTGCCGTTAAAGTGGGCGTGATCATGAGATGCTTTGATCTCTCCTTCTAAGCCGTTGCTGCTCAGGAGATAAGTGCCTTTGGCATCGAGTTCGAGTGCGGATGAGCGGATGATTTCGGGTAAAGAGGGGATAAAAGAGAGGTTTTGGTGCTCACTGTGAACTCCCCAGTTAAAGCGCTCATAATTGGTGCTGGAGAGCTGTAGGGTGCTTCCATCGAGTTTGAGCAATCCTGTTAGACCTTTGGGTGAATCGGTAAATTCTCCGTGCAGCTCTTTGGCGGGGAGAGGATGCTCCGAAGTGATAACTCCATCAAACTCGGTCGTAGTTGTTCCATTGAGAGCATAGCGGAGGTGCTGTTTGGTATCCATCGCGTCATTACCGCGTACGAGTTTATAAAGTGCATCGATATCGAAATAGTCGTTTTTATACAGGTATTGAAAATTTAGGCGAATTGCTTCGGCTCTAACGTTCGGGTCTTGTTTCGAGTCTAAAACACTAACTGCTGTTTGCAGGAGGGCTTTCTCTGCGGAGAGGTGGTTGATTTTAATTCTAAAATTACGAGGAAGGGTTGTAAAACGGCCGCTGGAAGAGGCGAGTTCAGCAACATTGGGATAGAGATCACAGACCCCTTTGAGAGAGCTGTTTCGAACTGTGCCGCTAATCGCACCGCTCGCATAGCGTGATTTCAACGTCGCGGTGAGTGAGGCGAAGTTGATAGTGTCTCCATTGTAAGAACCGTTTTTCCCCCTCATATCGAGTTCGATCGGGTAGGCACTGATGAGCTGGAGATTGGTGATTGAAACGTCACGAAGTTTAAAGGTTGGAAACGGCCAAATAGAGTCTTCATCACTGATAAAATCGTCCAGATGGAGGCGTAATCCATCGATTTTTACTGCATCGATCGTATGTTCACCTTCGAGCATTTTGACCAGATTGTATTGGAGTACGAGGGTTTTTGCTTCCATAGAATCTGTTTTGACATTATGGAGCACAAATCCCTCTAAAATCGATCCCTCAGCATGGGTATAGCGAATCCCGAAAGGTTCGAGAAAATAGGTATTGACGATTTCTAAGCTATCGGGACGAAAGGCGATGTAGAGAGCTGCTGATGCGAGTAAAATAGTGCTATAGAGGAGAAAATGAACTGTCACAAAGAGATGTTTAAGCCATTTTAGCCAAGGGAGTAAGCGCAGCCGTTTCAAAAGAGTTCTCCGATCCGAAAATGGATGGCGTACTGAGAGTTGTCGTTTGGATCGATTCCAAAATCGATAGCGATAGGTCCCACGGGTGTGACATAGCGGATCCCTGCTCCCACTCCCCAATAGGCATCATTGACGTAATCGGGGAGGGTATTTTGAGAGGCAAAGGTGACATCGCTGAACAAGACCCCTCGAAACTCTTGATAAATCGGAAAACGGTATTCGAGCGTCCCCTCGGTCATTGAAGAGAAACCGACAGGGTCTCCATCGCTGTTTTTAGGTCCAAGATCTCGGTAGGTATACGCTCGGTTAGAGTTCATCCCCCCCGCATAAAAGCGGTATGATGATGGGACTTCGCCATCATAGAGGCGAAGTGTTCCCCATTTGAGTTTGGCTCCGAAAACATGCTCATCGATACTGGTGATATAGGCACCTGAAACGAGGCTTTTAAAATAGGTGGCATCGGAAAAAATGGTTGATTGGATCGATCCGGTCAGTTTTGCATTGAGCCAGTACCCTTTCGTCGGTTCCAGAGGTTTATCGCGGGTATCGAAGTTAAGTTCCCCTAATGGAGAGGCGATAAATAAGACCGAATTAGGGAAGGTGCCGATATCTTTGGACTCATACGTTTTAGAGCGGTCAAACAAAACCCCAACCATTGCCGATCCTGGGGTATCTTGGTATTTTGCCGTTATTTTCTCATAAATACTTTCGGTTTTATATCCGTCAAATATTTCGTTGGTGTAGCCGATTTCACCACCCAGTAATCCACGGTTTTGCAGAGGCATAGCGATCGCCCCCGACGCTTCTTGTTTGATCTGAGAATAGCGCACATCGAGCGCAAGAGTTTTTAGATCCCCGAAGAAATTACGATGTTTAAGCCCTGTTTGTGCGCGGATACCTTCATCACTGCTGTATCCCAACCCGGCGGTAAAGCGAACAGGACGTTCCGCCTCTTCGATCGTGAGGCTGATAGGGACGATGCTGCCGTTACGTTCGTTATCGTTGATGAGAACACGGGTAATCCCCTCTTGGGCGTAGAGTGCTTCATAGCTCAAACGGATCGCTTCGACGCTGTAGGGATCCCCCTCTTCAAAGCGTAGCATGGACGCCGTGAGTTCACCGTCGATGTTCGGGGTGGATTCAACATGAACCGGACCAAAAGTACATTTTTCCCCTGGTGTTGCTTCAAACAGCAGATAGGCACGATCGACCTCGATATCGACCCATGCTTTCGTATTGAACTGAGCATTGCAATACCCCGCTTCGCCGTAGCGTTTTTTAATGGCAGATTTGGAGGCGGAAAACGCTTCTTGATCGAAAAGCTCATCTTGGCGGAGGGTAATGGCTGATTCGATGTCGAGAGGGCTGTTGATTTTGATATCTCCGATGAGGATGGGGCTGTTTTCTTGAATTTTGAAGATCACCTCTTTCTCAGTGGTCTCAGCGGTGACTTTAGCGTGGTAGAACCCTTTGGATCGATAAAAACTGTTTAGTGCGGAAACACTTTGAGCAACTGCGATGAGTTCGATGGAGGGCTGATCTTCCCACACCTCGATACCGTAGGGTTTTCGTAGTCCCAAGACACCGTAAAGTGCATCGGATTTGATAGCTTCATTGCCGCTAAACGTGATAATCAGGGGTGCAGAGAGGGCGAGGATGGCAAACATCATCAACACCATAATAATACGCATCGCCCCTCCTGAAATAGTATCCCTTATTTTACCGTAACATTATGCTACTGCGGATAACATCAAGATTGAGGGCCCTTGTCAGAGGGGACTTTTTTCATAATGGCAAACCAGTCACGATCAAATATTTTCCGAATAGTACTCTCACGGTGCGGTACGAGGCATCCTGAACAGTTTTGGTGGATAGCGGTATCGGTTGTAAAACGCTCTCCATCAGGTGAATCGATAGAGCAGGTACTAAAGAGTGTTTTCCCCTCCACTTCGGTAAACCCTATGTCGTTAAAACGAAAATTGTGGCAGGCGCAAAGGTAGCAGTTAAGCTCCTCTGTATCGTGGCATTTTTTATTTGAGCCGTAGAGAGGACAGAAGTTCGGCTCGTGTATAACCATATTTTCAAACCGGAAATACGCAATCACTTCATCATCGCTAAGATGAGAGAGTTTCGCCATGATGGCACGGTGTTTGGAGCCGTGAGCATCGAACCATTGTTGATAGGTCATTGTTATGCCCTTTGCTTTGATCTAAAAGCGACCAGTAAAAATAGAATAATGGCAAGTTCAAGGATAATTAAAACAACATGGAGCCAATAGACCTGTGAGGTGGCAGCGAGTATACCGTAATACTCCAACCCTTTGTAGAAAAGCCATGAGGCTAAAAGTCCTGCTAGATACCCTTGCTGTTTCGCGATATCGATCCAGCCCATCATACGTGCTTTACGGGCGAAATGAGTCTCAGAACGTACTAAATATCCGCCAAAGATAAAGGAGAGTTGATACGCGCCGTATACGATGAGTGCTGTCATTTGATACTGGGGAAAAAGGAGAAAAAATCCGATCATCAAGAGCATAATCATTTCTGCTCCCAAAGAGATGAGAAAGAAATATTTTATCTCCATTAGATAGTGGTAAATATACGCCATTCCCATGAGCCCGAGGGCTAAAATAATCCCTCCGACAGAAAATGTAGAAGGATTGAGAGCACCATAGATCGTAAAAACCGATCCCCCAACCGCTCCTGTAAAAAGAGAGTTGAAGAATTTATAACGGATATAGGGACGGAAATGGAGTTTCATGGTGCCCTAAAAAATGAATTTCAAACCCGCAGTAAATGTGGTGGTGAAATCAACTGGATAGATTTCATCATCATTAATCCAGATACCATTGGAGTGATCAAATAGATTGTTGATTTTAGCGAACATTTCATAATTATCTTTTGCATACGTGAGTGAAATGTTGGTAGAGTGATATGCCTCTTGTTTTTGAGAGAAGTTATTGTTGAAATCTTCTTGAGCATACGACGAAGATCGATAGAGTTGCGTGAGAGCTAACGTTGTGTTAGTATTTGGCAAATAGGAGAGAGTTGCTTTGATGTTATGGTTGGAAACTCCTGGAAGCTTGTTTCCATCATACACTTCACCGTTCTGGTGTTCGGTATCGATGAGGGCTTGGACATAGTTATAGTTCATGGCAAGTTGAAACTCTTGATTGATAATCCACTGTTCATACAAATCGAATCCATACTTATGCGATTGGTCAATATTGGTGTTTTTGGAAGAGACCCAACTTGGATCGGAATAATAGTAAATTTCATTGGTTAGATCGGCATAAAAAAGAGAGGTTTTAAACTTATTATTTGGGGTAATTAAGGTGTAGCCAAGTGTATAAGTATCGCTTTTCATAGGTTTGATGAAGCCGTTAAATGCTCCTCCCCAGTTAAAAAAGCGGTCAATATCGGGTGCTTGATAGGCGTGTGAATAGCTTGCAAAAAAAGAGGCAGTTTTTGTGAGAGCAAGATTGTATCCCGCCTCAGCAGCGTAGAGTGTATCATTTTGAGATGCTGATGAGGTCGAAGATTCGTAATTATAGGTAACTTTTTCTACACGCCCTCCGAGTGAGAAGGTGTGGTCGCTCAGATGAAACTCTCCTGAACTATAAAGGGCTCCATTGTCTTTAGAGGTTATGTTTCCATACCCTTCTCTTTCCCCCCATTCTCCTGAAGCTCCTAGAGAGGCTTTAAGATACCCATTGTTATAGTTTAAACTTCCTCGAATCTCGTCATAACGGTAGTTAGCAATACTGTTATACGTGATGTAATTACTTTGTTTATTTTCATGTGAAGCATCCAATTCAAGAGAATAATTGTCTCCCAATAGGTAGATTATCCCCCCGTTAAGAACATTAGATTTGA
>ERZ1649853.604-NODE-604-length-14868-cov-5.696888_pt1 | contig 14868 bp, 13 predicted proteins | sample MGYA00575353_ERZ1649853 | MGnify/ENA primary metagenome ERZ1649853 (study PRJEB40853, sample SAMN11349654) | freshwater sediment metagenome | isolation source: river sediment | host: Sediment | place: India: Okhla Barrage, New Delhi | collected 2017-02-21 ...
GATTGTCTCTGTAGCAGAAGATGCCCTTGACGCTGTACCACGCTCCTATCGAGATGCTTCGTTGGCTTTAGGTGCAACAAGATGGCAAACAATCTGGCGCGTCACACTTCCCGCTGCGCGTTCTGGCGTTCTGACGGCAATTATGCTTGGCATTGGCCGAGCCATTGGGGAGACGATGACTGTCATGATGGTGACCGGTAATGCCGCAGTGATGCCAAAGGTCACGAACGGATTATTTGCCCCCATTCGAACCATGACAGCGACAATTGCAGCCGAAATGGGCGAAGTGGCAACGGGGAGTGTGCATTTTCATGTATTATTTTTAATTGGTATCGTACTTTTTTTGATTGCACTCATTGTGAATATTGCTGCATCGTCCGTTGTTTTTAGACAGAGAAAACGAGCTGAAAGAATTCTTTCTTGAGTCGCAGAGAATAATATGCTAGATCGACTTAGGTTGAAAAATAATCTGGATAACCTTCCGTCTTCTACTATCCGCCTTATTACAGAGCGGATTGGATTTGGTATTTTAACTGTTATAGCTTTGACAACAGTTATTCCAATCTTAGCGATTCTCGTTTTGATTATTGTTAATGGCGGTGGCGCGATTTCGTGGGAATTTATCGCCGGTTATCCTTCAGACGGTATGCGTGCTGGAGGAATTCTACCTGCCATCATTGGCACTTTGTATTTGACCATGGGGACGGCGATCTTTGCCGTGCCGCTTGGAATCGCGGCAGCTATTTATCTTTCAGAATATGCGCCTGATAATCGCTGGACGCGGTTGATACGTCTTGCAATCATAAATTTAGCCGGTATTCCATCAGTAGTTTATGGTTTATTCGGACTGGGATTATTCGTTGTTTTTTTAAAATTCGGTACGAGCATCCTTGCTGGCTCATTTACCCTCGCAATTATGACCTTGCCGGTGATCATTAGCACAACTGAAGAGGCACTTCGTGCCGTTCCTCAATCATTCCGTGTGGTCAGTATCTCTCTTGGCGGCACCATTTGGCAGACAATCTGGAAGATCGTTCTACCTCAAGCGCTGCCGGGTATATTGACTGGCGTCATACTCGGTTTGGAACGGGCTGCCGGAGAAACAGCTCCCATATTGTTCACTGCGGCGGCGTTTTTTTTGCCACGTTTACCAAATTCTCCTCTTGATGCCACCATGGCGCTTCCTTACCACTTATTTGTGATTTCTACTCAGGTTCCAGGGATGCCAATTGGTATACAATACGGGACTGCACTAGTATTGTTGGCGTTTGTTCTTTCTATGAATATTATTGCCACCATAATTCGCTCGCGTGCGCGAGCGCGTCGACAATGGTAACCTTTCGTTGCTACGATGAACAAGATTGAGATTGATCGCCTCTCGCTTCATTACTCCGATGGAACTGAATCGTTAAAGAATATCAGTCTCAATATTCCAGCCAATGCCATCACCGTGCTGTTTGGCCCGGCTGGAGGTGGTAAGTCTACATTACTGCGTATTCTCAATCGTTTGAATGATCTAGCCGATGTTATCTATCTGTCTGGTAAAGTACTATTAGATGGACAGAATATTCTTGATCCAAAGGTAAATGTTATTGCATTGCGGAGAAAAATCGGGATGGTATTTGCCAGACCAGTCGTCTTGCCCATGAGCATTCGCCAAAATCTCACTTATGGACTTGAGCTAGCAGGGGAGCGGGACAAATCGGCTCATCAACAAGCTGTGGAACGGAGTCTGACTCAAGCTGCTTTGTGGGATGAAGTAAAAGATAGGTTGGACGATCCTGCGATTGCGCTATCGGGGGGGCAACAACAACGATTGTGTCTGGCACGTAGCTTGGCGTTACAGCCCGATGTCATTTTGCTAGATGAACCGACGTCGGGATTGGACCCAATTTCTACAGGCAAGGTTGAAGCTTCTTTGCAAAAGCTTAAAAAAGAATATACAATCGTTTTAGTTCCACATTCCGTACAACAGGCTGCCCGCACTGCCGATTATGCCGCGTTTTTTCTTCAAGGGGAATTGGTGGAATATTCCGAAGGAAAAGATATATTTGTTAAAACCAAAGATAAGCGTACTGAAGATTATATTGAAGGCAGGTTTGGATAATTTATTCAAGTAGATATAAGGTGTGTGACAAAACCAAGAAACAATGCTGTCGGTAGGTGCTAAGTGGTCAAGAAAACTTCGGTTGTAGCAATTGAAAAGCAGTTGGACATTGATCTTGATTCTCCCGATCTATTTATCAACCGCGAATTAAGTATGCTTCAATTTCAACGGCGGGTATTAGAAGAAGCACAGGATATCCAGAATCCTTTATTAGAGCGTGTCAAATTTTTATCAATCGTTGGCTCGAATTTAGATGAGTTTTTTATGGTCCGTGTAGCAGGCCTTAAGAAACAGGTCGAGGCGGGTGTATATGACGCTCCGCCGGATGGTTTAACCCCTGCGGAACAGCTTGCTTCTGTTAGAAAGTCTGCACTGGAGATCATGAATAGCGCGCATGATTGTTTGTCGCTCGACTTGATCCCAGCATTAAAGAAGGCAGGCATCTACCTGTTAAATTATTCGGAATTGAATGAACATCAAAGAGCCAGTGTGAGATTTTACTTTAGCGAGGTGGTATTCCCTGTTCTAACACCTCTCGCGTTTGACCCAGGACATCCTTTTCCACATATTTCCAATTTAAGTTTGAATCTTGCAGTTCTTATACGAGATAAAAAGAATCGTGATCATTTTGCACGTATCAAAGTGCCCAATACATTGCCGCGGTTGGTCCCAATAAAACGTTCTTCTGGTAGTGTTCGTAGAGACGGTACAGCACCTTACAAGCATTACTTTGTTTGGCTCGAACAAGTAATTGCCGAGCATCTCGATGTACTATTCCCTGGCATGCAGGTAGTTGAATCACATCCATTCCGAGTTACTCGGGATGCAGACATGGTGATCCAAGAGTTAGAGGCCGCAGATTTGTTAGAAACGATGGAGCAGAGTGTACGCCAGCGCCGTTTTGGATCAGTTGTGCGATTAACTGTAAATACTTCCATGCCAACCCGTATCCGTGAAATCTTAATAGAAAACCTTGAGGTAGATACGAACGATTTGTACGCAGTAGATGGTACGCTTGGCATAAGTAATTTAATGAGTCTTTACGGTATAGATCGCATTGATCTCAAAGACTCCCCGTTCAAGCCTGCTATCCCTGCTCCTTTGCCAAAGGATGAAGAAACTAATATTTTTGAAGTCATCCGTCGGGGAGATATATTACTTCACCACCCCTATGATTCGTTTCTGCCGGTCATTGATTTTCTCCGGGTAGCTGCAAGGGATCCGGATGTGTTGGCGATAAAACAAACTCTATATCGTGTAGGAAAGAAACCTCCGGTTGTCGACGCTCTCTTGGAAGCAGCAGAAAATGGAAAGCAGGTAGCAGTTTTAGTCGAACTAAAAGCACGTTTCGACGAAGAAAGTAATATTACCTGGGCGAAAACTCTGGAGCGCGAAGGGGTACATGTAATCTATGGCTTGTTGGGCCTCAAGACACACTCAAAAGTGGCTTTAGTAGTACGAAAAGAAGGCGAAGGCATTCGTCGATACTTGCATATGGCTACTGGCAATTACAATGCAGTTACCGCGCAATTGTATGAGGATATTGGTATGTTTACCTGTGATGATGAACTGGGGGCTGATGCTACTGATTTATTTAATTATTTGACAGGCTATTCATCGATCGGTGAGTATCGGAAGTTGATGGTCGCGCCAATTAACTTGCGTAATAAAATGGAAACATTAATACTTCGGGAAATAGATCGTCAAAGATCGAGTGGCGATGGCTATTTGATTTTTAAGGTAAATTCCTTAGTGGATAAACAGATGATCCAATTACTCTATCGCGCTTCGCAGGCTGGGGTAAAAGTCGAATTATTTGTTCGTGGGATATGCTGCCTGCGCCCGGGAGTACCAGGAATTAGTGATAACATACGGGTAACAAGCATCGTTGGTCGATTTCTTGAGCATAGCAGAATATACTATTTTCGAAATGGCGGAAAAGAAGAAATCTATCTAGGTAGTGCTGACTTGATGCCGCGCAATATCGACCGCCGTGTGGAAGTTTTATTTCCAGTGCAAGATCCAAGGTTGATAAGCCAAATCCGTGACCAGATCCTTGCTTATTATTTACAGGATAATTTATCAGCACGTATTATGCGACCAGATGGTAGTTACTCGCGTTTACTACCGGCTGACAGCGCACCTCTCATAAAAATACAGAATCATTTACTTTTACAGAGGCAGAGACCTGTACAAACAACTTCTCGAAATCCCACCGTTAGGTGACGAAGAAAGCGACAGCTAGTATACCAGGTCCGCCATGTGTGACAATTGCTGGTGGCAAGTCTAGTATAGGGATCGAAGGTAAGCCGAACTCATGACACAATTCTTTGGCTAAAGATGCCGCCTGGTCTGGTGTCCCAGCATGCATGACTGAAGGATAGCCGGTGCCGTCTCTCGGGCACTGATCTGTGACAATTTGCTTTAGACGGGTATACGCGCGTTTGTAAGTACGTTCCTTTTCAAATTGATCTACCACTCCGTCTTTCAGAAGGAGAATTGGTTTTATTTGCAATACACTGCCCAGTAGTGCTGATGCGCCACCGATACGTCCACCTTTGGCCAAATACTCCAGCGTAGCAACTAAAAAATAGATTCTACTTCGCGGGATCATTTGTAACAGGCTTTTTTCAATCTCATCTGCGCTGCTGCCTGTTTCTGCCCATTCGATAGCGAGTTGGATCATACTGGCGAGTGGGCTGCCAATCGTTTGTGTATCTATCACACGTATATCAGCGTCTGGAAATTCATTTGCCGCGATTAATGCGGCGCGCACAGTGCCACTAACCTGTGCGGATGGATGGATACACAATATAGGTTCTCCTTGTAGAACCATCCACTTGAACTCTTTAACGAAAAGTTCTGGCGGTGGTGCGGCGGTCTTCGGTAACTCTGAAGAGTTTCGCATCTCTTCCATAAATTGTGCATTGTCGATGTCAATCCCTTCATAGTACGAGTGATCATTTACGTTAATGATTTGAGGAATGATTGGTATCCCGTGTTGCTTGGCATAGTCCGGTGATATTCCACTTGTGGTGTCAGCAATAATTTTGACCATGATCTATTCCTTTGCACATTTTATAATTAATATTGGTTTAATTATAATCTAATATTTCGGCAACATTTTTGCTTGCGGATTTGGGAAGGTCGCGTTTAATCAATATTTTGTGATGATGACGATTATAGATAGGAGATCGTGGTTTTACCCTGTCGTAACTGAACTGGACAAGAAAGCTTCTTTCAGGTATCATTTGTCCGCTTTGAACTGTATATTCGAGGATGAGGGTATCGATGGATTCAATTTTACGCCTGCTGAAAGAACTTACGGAAGTCTTTGGTGTGCCGGGATATGAAGCACCAGTTAGAGCAGTTGTCAAAAATTACATGAGACCATTGGGGGAGTTGTCGCAGGATAAGATCGGAAGTGTCATTTGTAAAAAAGTCGGATCGGCAGAATCGCCCAAAGTGATGATTGCGGGGCACATGGATGAAATCGGGTTCATGGTCAAGCAGATTACCCCTGAAGGGTTCATAAAGTTTCTGACGCTTGGTGGGTGGTTCGATCAAGTTCTTCTCGGGCAGCGTGTTGTCATACAAACTGCGACGGGTGATGTGATCGGTGTAATTGGTGCGAAGCCCCCTCATTTGTTATCGCCGGATGAGCGCGAAAAAGTTGTCAAACGCAAAGACATGTATATTGACATCGGCGCCACCAGTGAAGAAGAAGTAGAAAGAGCCGGAGTCCATTTAGGTGATCCGATCATACCTCGCGCCGATTTCGTGGAGCTCGCGACTGGTAGTACGTATTTATCTAAGGCTTTTGACGATCGCGTCGGAACGGCTTTGGTGATTTCTGCGCTTCAAGCGTTGCAGGACCGAATTCATCCTAATACGGTTTTTGGAGTTGCTACAGTGATGGAGGAAGTAGGCATACGCGGAGCTACAACAAGCGTGCGGGCGGTTAACCCAGATGTAGCCATCGTATTAGAAGCCGATATAGCGGGTGATGTTCCCGGAATTAAACCCGAAGAATCTTCAATTAAACTTGGACAGGGTCCAACGATCATTATTTTTGATGCTCGGATGATACCAAACCTGTATTTGCGCGACTTTGTTCTTTCTACTGCGAAGTCCCTTGGTATCCCGGTCCAAATATCTGCTATCGAAGGCGGCGCAACGGATGGCGGCGCTATTCACTTGCACGATATCGGAGTACCGACGGTTGTGATTGGTGTTGCCGCACGTCACATCCATTCGCATAGTTCAATAATCCATCGTAGTGATTATGATAATGCCGTAAAATTACTTGTCGCGTTGATCGAAAGATTGGATGCGACTGCAGTAGCGAAAATGACAGAATAGTATAAACTTATTTGGGATTGAGTTCATTTATTGCATTGCACGGAGGCGAGATGACAGACCTTATCAAACAAATTACATCTGATTTACAGAAGCAAATCGAGGCGTTTCACCCAACTGTAGAATTAACCGATGTGGGGTCTGTAATTGAAGCTGGTGATGGTATTGCACGCGTTCGGGGGCTAGACGACGTTCGTTCTCAAGAACTAGTGCAATTCTCAAACGGAATCATGGGAATAGCCTTCAACCTCGAGCAGGATAATGTCGGAGTGATCATCATGGGCGATTATGCCGGCATTGAAGAGGGTATGTCGGTCCGGTCGACTGGGCGAATTGCTTCAGTACCCGTTGGCGATGGTATGGTTGGTCGTGTTGTGAACGCTCTGGGTGAACCGATTGATAGTAAGGGCACGATTAAGACTACTGGTTACCGTCCCATCGAACGGATTGCGCCAGGTGTGGTAGGACGTCGTGACGTAGATACACCCGTGCAAACTGGTCTGAAATCGATAGACTCTATGACTCCTATCGGACGTGGACAAAGAGAGCTAATTATTGGCGATCGCCAAACTGGTAAAACAGCACTCGCGATCGATACGATTATTAACCAAAAAGGAAAAGACTTATATTGTATTTATGTCGCGATAGGACAGAAAAAGGCCGCAATAGCTCGTACTGTTGCAACACTCGAGCGCTTTGGTGCCATGGACTATACAACGGTTGTGGTTGCAGCTGCTGACGAATCAGCTGCACTACAGTATATTGCCCCATATTCGGGTTGTGCAATTGGAGAAGAGTTCATGGAGACCGGTCGTGATGCATTGGTTGTGTATGACGATCTCTCGAAACATGCATGGGCTTATCGTCAGGTTTCCTTATTGTTGCGCCGACCGCCAGGTCGAGAAGCCTATCCGGGCGACGTCTTTTATCTGCACTCGCGCTTGCTTGAGCGTGCTGCCCGCCTGGCTGACCAATATGTGATTGTCCCAAACAACTTTGCTGGCTTACTGGCTGAAAAAAGTGATGCAGTCATCGATAAAGTATTTGATGGTCCCTTGGCGAAACACAATATTGGGGAGGCGATTAAAGAGTTGCTAAATGCAGATGAGGTAAAAGTTGCGAAATTAAAAGGTACTGGCGGCTCGTTAACTGCATTGCCAATTATTGAAACTCTGTTGGGCGATGTTTCCGCATATATCCCCACGAATGTGATATCCATCACCGATGGGCAAATTTATTTAGAGGGTAACCTTTTTTATGCGGGTATACGCCCCGCAGTAAATGTCGGGTTGTCAGTCTCCCGTGTGGGTGGAGATGCGCAGACGAAAGCAATGAAGCAAGTTGCCAGCCGTTTACGCTTGGATATGGCAAACTTCCGCGAATTAGCCGCTTTTGCTCAGTTTGGTTCTGATCTTGACAAAGCTACCCAATCCCAGTTAAATCGAGGGCAGCATCTGCAGGAAATTTTAAAGCAACCACAATATGAGCCATTATCCTTAGAGAACCAGGTGATTGAAATTTATGCTGGAACCCGTGGATATGCGGACGGCATTCCTTTGGAACGTATGCGCAACTGGGAATTGGCGTTACTACGGTATATGGAAACCTCTTATCCTGAGATTGGAAGATCAATTCAGGATGAAAAGCGTATCAACCCTGAGACCGAAGAGAAGTTAAAACAGGCTCTGGAAGCGTTTACATCCACCTGGCACTAGATCAATTTTGCTACTGAACTATGGCTAACGCGAGATCATTCAGAGTACGCATCCGCAGTGTCAAAAACATCGCTCAAGTAACGCGCGCTTTGCAAGCTGTCAGTGCAAGTAAGGTGCGCAAAGCAATGCAGGCAATGATTCAGACGCGTCCCTATGCAACCAAAGCATGGCAGGTTCTAACACATATTGCTGGGCAACCAGGGCGCGCTACTCTCCATCCATTGTTGACACCACGTGCCGAGGATCGCAATGAACTTGTAGTGTTAATTACCGGTGACCGTGGGCTAGCTGGGGCTTATACGACGAATATAGTTCGCTTTGCTTTACATCGTTTCAGTAATAGATCGATACCTGTAAATTTTATCGCTGTTGGGCGTAAAGGTCGTGATATGCTCATTCGCCGGAGGAAAAATGTGATAGCGGAGTTTAGCAATCTTCCTGCCGCACCTTCGTTTGCAGATGTCTCGGCGATTGGTCGTTTGGCTGTTGAGGAGTTTTTAAGTGGGAGAGTCGATCGCGTTTATTTGGTGTACACTGACTTCATCAATATGGTGAAACAAGATCCTACGGTCAAGCAACTTCTGCCACTAGAGATTGGTGTCTCGGAAGAGCGCGTCATGCGAATCGAAACTAACAAGACAGTGCATGCAACCTATATTTATGAACCAGGCGAGTCTCAAATTTTGGATGAAATCGTGCCGCGCTTCACTGCATTACAGGTTTATCAAGCGATACTTGAATCACTTGCGAGTGAACACGCTGCTCGTATGGTGGCTATGAAGAATGCAACGGATAGTGCAACTGACTTAGCTAGTGCACTGCAGCTAGAATACAATAAGGCCCGCCAACAAGGTATTACAGGTGAGATCCTTGATATTGTGGGTGGCGCTGAAGCATTGGTGTGAAATTAATATAGCGCATTGATCAAATTTCGGAGGCAAGCATGGCAATAACAAGCGGTCGAATTGTTCAAATCTTAGGTGGGGTGGTCGATGTTGAATTCCCGTCTTCTCAACTCCCCGAGATTTTTGATGCCGTGGAAATACCACGAGAGGGGCAATCAACGCTGGTGTTGGAAGTGCAAAAACACCTTGGAAACAATTGGGTGCGATGTGTGGCTATGGACACGACCGATGGATTACGGCGTGGCCTCCCAGCAATTGCTACTGGCGGGCCAATTAAAGTCCCGGTTGGGCCTTCTACTTTAGGGCGCGTTTTTAATGTTTTAGGTCGTCCTGTGGATGGTGGTGGTACGATTACATCTGATTTATATTATCCAATTCACCGACCAGCCCCTGAATTTTCTGAACAGTCAACTCGCGTAGAGGTGTTTGAAACAGGTATCAAGGTCATTGATTTGATAGCTCCATTTACTCGGGGAGGAAAAACCGGGATTTTTGGTGGTGCCGGCGTCGGGAAAACAATCATCATTACCGAGCTAATCCGATCAATTGCTACAGTACATCAGGGCAATTCTGTTTTTGCCGGTGTCGGTGAGCGCACCCGAGAAGGTACCCAGCTGCTGCGCGAGATGATCGAGTCTGGCGTGATGAAGGATACTGTCATGGTATACGGACAGATGAATGAGCCGCCAGGAGTGCGGCTGCGCGTAGCCTTATCAGCCCTATCGATGGCAGAATATTTCCGTGATGAGGGTCGTGACGTACTTCTCTTCATCGATAATATCTTCCGTTTTTCAATGTCTGGTTCAGAAGTATCAGCGTTACTTGGTCGTATGCCCTCGGCAGTTGGCTATCAACCAACATTGGCGACGGAGATGGGAGAGCTTCAAGAGCGTATTACGTCGACCCGCCAAGGCTCGATCACATCTATGCAGGCTGTTTATGTACCTGCTGATGACTACTCCGATCCTGCTCCTGTGGCTACCTTTACCCACCTGGACGCCACGATCGCGCTTGAGCGCGCGATTGTTGAAAAAGGAATCTATCCTGCAGTGGATCCTTTGACCTCTACTTCTCGTATCTTAGACCCACTCGTTGTCGGGGAAGAGCATTATTCAACTGCTCGTGAAGTACAGAGAGTTCTACAGCGTTATAAGGATTTGCAGGATATTATTGCCATCTTAGGTGTTGATGAATTAGGTGAAGACGATAAATTGATAGTTTCTCGCGCACGCAAAATTGAACGTTTCTTCTCACAACCGATGTTTGTTGCCCAGGTTTTTACTGGACTAGAAGGCCGTTATGTCCCACTTCGTGAAACAGTGCGAGGATTTCGTGAAATACTGGACGGCAAACATGATGACTTACCAGAGCAGGCGTTCATGATGGTGGGTGGGATCGAAGAAGCCGTTGAGAAGGCAGAACGATTGGCAAAAAGTGGCTAGAGTCCTGCCAGATATGTGAGGAAAAGTCATGCCTGTTCGCTGTGATATTGTTTCTCAGGATCGCCAGGTTTTTTCGGGCCTTGCAGATATGGTCATTGTACCGGGTTCAACCGGTCAAATGGGTATCTTGCCTCATCATGCACCGTTATTATCTGCATTGAAACCTGGCTTGTTAATAATTCGCCTGGAAGGTCAGGAGCAAGTGTTCACAGTAACAGGTGGTATTATTGAAGTCCAGCCTGACCAGATAATTGTGTTAGCTGATGCTGCGGAAAATGTGATAGAAATCGATGTCGCTCGAGCAGAGCAGGCGCGGCAACGGGCTGAAGAATTGTTAAAACAGGGACCTCCGCCTGATACCGATACCTACCTGGCAATTGAAGCAGCACTCAAGCGGTCTAGCTTGCGTCTTGATGCTGCGAAGCGATTTCGCGGTCAGCGTGCAAATTTCCCTGGCCGTAGTGAGACTATGCGAGAAGACAGTACGAAATAATTATGGCTCTTTTTTCCAAAGAAATAGGAATCGACATTGGAACTGTTAATACACGCGTTGCTCAGGGAGACCGTGTACTTGTATAAGAACAAACTGTTGCGGCAATCGTCGTAACCGAGCAGAAAATGGTCGCTTGGGGGAAAGAAGCACAAGATATGCTTGGTAGAGTGCCGGAATCTATCGAGGTTCTTCGCCCATTGCGAAATGGCGTAATTGCCGATTATGAAGTGGCTGAATATATGTTGCATGACTTGCTTGGAAAGGTTCATGGTCAGCTACGTCTTTTTCCCCCACAAGTCATGATCACTGTTCCAGATGGTGTGACCAGTGTTGAGCGTCGAGCTGTTCATGAAGCAGTATTGCAAGCGGGTAGCCGAGATGCGTATTTGATCCAGCAACCTTTGGCAGCCGCGATCGGTGTTGACCTGCCAATAGGCACTCCATCCGGAAATATGATCTTATGTTTGGGTGGAGGCACAACCCAAGCAGCTGTCTTGGCAATGTACGGGATCGTTGCAGGTGAAACATTGCGTATAGGCGGGATGCAGCTGGATGAGGCGATCGTTAATTATGTAAGAAAAAAGTATGGATTAGTTATAGGACAGCAAACAGCCGAACAAGTCAAACTTAAAATTGGAGCAGCCATAACCGTCGATGAAGAACAAAGCGTTGAGATTCAAGGTCAGGATCAGGTTACAGGCTTACCACGTCCAATTACATTGACTACCGGAGAAGTGATTGATGCGATGGAGGAGCCACTGCACCTCATGGTCGAGACTGCTCGGCGCACACTGGAGAAAACTCCGCCAGAATTGGTTTCAGATATCATTGACCGAGGTGTAGCAATCTGTGGCGGTGGTGCCCTGTTAAGAGGAATAGACCGCCTGATTACGAAGGAATTAGGCGTCCCAGCGTACTTCGTTGATAACCCGACCACATGCACCGCAGAAGGTGCAGCTAGAGCAGTTAGAATGCGGGATGTGCTAAAGCGTAATCTTCCTCCGGTTTAATCAAGGTGGTAAGACATCTTTTGTAGCTGCACTACAGGATCGTTATATTCAACATGTATTCCTGGCGGAACGTTGATATTAATTGGCGCATAGTTCAGGATTTCAGTAATACCCGCTTCAATAAGCTTGTTTGTGACTTCCTGAGCTTCCATCGCTGGTACGGCGAGCATGGCTATTCTTATTTTAGCTTCCTTAGCCGTTGGGACAAGTGATGCGATATCCTGGATATCAAATTCTCCAATCCGCTGCCCAATTTTTTCTGGGTCACGATCGAATACCATAACCACGCGGAACCCACGATTTTTAAATCCTGGATAGCGTGCAAGTGCATGACCAACATCACCGGCGCCAACCACTAACACGTCCCAAACTCTATCAACGCGCAAAATCTTTTGTAATTGGCTGGTCAAGTATTCTATACCATATCCGGTGCCTTGCTTGCCAAATTCCCCGAATTGTGAGAGATCTTTACGAATTTGCGCTGCAGAAATTCCGAGGCGTTCTCCAAGTTCTTGACTTGATGTAACCTGACGCCCTTCTTGCTGCATTCTTTGTAATGTTCGCAAATATAGAGGTAATCTTCCAACGACAATATTGGGAATGGTTTTATAAGTCATGTTAGTCTCCGTTATGAATGTATGTAAGTCATGATTAATCTACCACAAGTTTTACGTTTGTGCAATCACCCACAAGTGCTTCACGAGCGCAGTACAATAGATGTTTAGAAATGGTATAATTTTTAGTACACAAAAATCATTCATGTAGAGCCAAAATTATGCTTATTGATGAAGTAATCATTCAAGTAATATCTGGAAAAGGTGGAGATGGGGCAGTTCATTTTCGTCGCGAAAAGTATATACCTCGTGGCGGACCGGATGGCGGAGATGGAGGAAAAGGCGGGGATGTTGTTCTTGAGGTTGTTTCAACACTCAATACGCTCTCACTCTTCCGTCATCAGACGAAGTTTAAAGCGTTGGATGGCGCTCGTGGAGCGCGTAGCAACATGACCGGACGTTCTGCAGACGATCTGATCCTTCACGTACCGCCGGGGACTGCTGTATTTGATGTATCCTCTGGCGCGATTGTCGGGGACTTGATTGAAACCGGGCAATCCCTGATAGTAAGCAAAGGTGGGAGAGGCGGGCGAGGAAATGCACGATTTGCTACCCCCAACAACCAAGCTCCGCGCACGGCTGAGCGTGGTGAACCTGGTGAAGAACGAACATTACGATTAGAGTTGAAGTTGATCGCTGACGTCGGTATTGTGGGTGTACCGAATGCGGGGAAATCTACTTTACTTTCCGCGGTGACAAATGCCAGGCCGAAGGTTGCTCCTTATCCTTTTACAACGCTTGAGCCTAATCTGGGCGTAGTCGTATTAGATGATGAGACCAGTCTTGTTTTGGCGGATATACCGGGATTGATCGAAGGTGCACATCTGGGACTTGGCCTAGGGCACGATTTCTTACGCCATATACAACGAACTCGCGTGTTAATACACCTTTTGGATGGCTTATCGGAAGACCCCTTGTTGGATTTGGCCCAAATCAACAGTGAGTTAGCACTTTTTGATGAACACCTAGGTCAAAAGCCTCAGGTAGTTGCTGTAAATAAAATGGACTTGCCTGATGTTCAAGAACGCTGGCCACAACTTGAAAAAGTATTAAGGAAGAAGGGCTATATACCGTTTGCTGTGTCTGCGGCCACGGGTGAAAATGTGCGTCCTTTGCTCTATCGCGCATACCAAATGCTAAAAGAGACACCAGCGCTTACGGAAAATTCAGATATTCCTGTTTACCGCCCTGAAATAGATCCTCGTCAATTCACCGTCAAACCCACAACAGACGGCTGGATGGTGAACGGGGAAGCTATCGAGCGTGCCGCTGCTATGACGTATTGGGATAACGATGCCTCAATTCGCCGTTTTCAGCGTATCCTGGAAACACTTGGAATCGATGACGCTCTTCGCAAGGCAGGCATTCAAGAGGGTGATACAGTATTTGTTGGCGATTATGAATTGGAATGGTCAGATTGAAATTTTTTGGGGGAGAACATGTGAGATCGATCGGTGTCTTTGGCGGTACATTTGACCCGCCGCATGTCGCCCATCTTGTTCTAGCAAGCGAGGCCCAGGCTCAACTTGGACTTGACCGTGTATTATGGGTGTTGACTCCGACATCTCCTCACAAAGTTGAACAGGCCATAACTCCTGTTGCGGTTCGTCTGGAGATGGTTCGGGCAGCCATTCAAGATGATCCAGTCTTCGAAGTATCCAGTGTGGATCTTGATCGAGATCCACCTTATTATGCAGTGGATACGATGAAATTGTTACAGCAGAAGTACCCACGAGCGATGTTAGTTTATATCATGGGCGAAGATTCTTTGCGGGATTTACCAAAGTGGCACCAACCGGAGAGTTTCCTGCAATACTGTTCATTTCTGGGCGTTATGCGACGACCAAAAGCAAGAGTCGATCTTAGTCGATTGGCAAAGGTTATACCTGGTATTGAACTCAAAACTCGCTTTATCGATATCCCCTTATTGCAAATATCTTCGTCGGATATTCGACAGAGTGTTGCGCGCGGCGATCCATTCCGATATTATTTACACGAAATGGTATATCACTTGGTCCTGAAACACCATTTGTATGAGACTTGATAGTTCAGAAGCGTTTCAAAAATTGTCGCACAGCCAAATTGAACGCCACTGGTTGTTCTAAATTCAATAAATGTCCTGCTCGCTCAATGATAACTAATTCTGCTCCGGGGATAGTTTGATACATGCTTCGGGCTTCTGACATAGGTATGAGCTGATCGTCGCTGCCGTGAATGATGAGG
>ERZ1649853.605-NODE-605-length-14866-cov-5.713929_pt1 | contig 14866 bp, 14 predicted proteins | sample MGYA00575353_ERZ1649853 | MGnify/ENA primary metagenome ERZ1649853 (study PRJEB40853, sample SAMN11349654) | freshwater sediment metagenome | isolation source: river sediment | host: Sediment | place: India: Okhla Barrage, New Delhi | collected 2017-02-21 ...
GGCAGTGATTCGACCTATTGCATATTCTACACATGCATAAGGTGAAACGGTCCCGGCGGGCGCTCGTAATATCTTGAAATGAGACAATCTTTGAATATACCCTCATTGGCATGATAGATGCATCCATTAAGAAAGCATTAAGAAAGGGTGCGATATGAGCAGAAAAGGGAATCTTGATATCATATTGAAGAACATGGACACGGAGAGAGCTACCAAAGTGCTCGCGAAATCCCTGTATAAAGAGCTTGTGACCAACGGATTTACGAACAAGGACATCATAAACTTCTCCAGGGAGATTCTGGACCACATGTCTTCCGAAATGAGGAAGCAGGCTGATTCAGAGGCTTCGGGAAGAAAAGACCGCCTGTTAATCGGTTAGGTTCTCGCCTATCTTTTCCATGACTTGGTCTGTGACACCTCGGATATCGAGGTGTGTCGTATCGACCACAACGGCGTGTTGCGGGATGACCAGCGGCGCCTCGCCCCGCGTCGCATCGCGCCTGTCGCGCTCTTCCTGGTCCTTCAGCACCTGTTCGTAAGAGGCCTTCGACCCTTTCAGAAGAAGCTCTTCGTACCTGCGCCTGGCCCTTTCTTCCGGGGAGGCGTCGAGGTAGAACTTGAGATCCGCGTCCGGGAACACCACCGACCCCGTGTCCCTGCCTTCGGCCACCAGCGAGCTTTTCTCCCTGAACGAGCGCTGCAGGGCCAGGAGGGCCTCTCTCACCGGGGCATGCACCGCGATCCGGGAGGAAAGCGCGCTGATGCGCGGGGTGCGGATCCTCAAGGTGACGTTCTCGCCATTGACGAAGACCCCTTCCGGCGTCAGCTCGATGGCGGCGTTCTTCACCACCGAGGCCGAGCTTTCGCCGTCCTCGATGTCCCCTCCCGCGTCGTCCACGGCCAGGGCCGCGGCCCTGTAGAGCGCACCCGTGTCGAGGTAGACGAACCCGAGCCGTGAGGCCACCTCCCGCGCCACCGTGGACTTCCCGGTGCCCGCCGGGCCGTCGATGGTTATGACGGAGTGTCTCATGCCAGGGATCCCATGAGGTCGAAGAAGCCCGGGAACGAGATGTCCACGCACCCGGGATCGTCGATGGCCACATCGATGCCCGCGGCCCGGGAAAGGATGTGGAACGACATGGCGATGCGGTGGTCCGAGAACGTCCTGACCGAGCCGCTGCCGAGCTTCTGGGGGCCGGTTATGGCCAGCCCGTCCCCGTGCTCTTCCACCCGGGCACCCAGGGATGCGAGGCCTTCGACGAGGGCCCTGATGCGGTCGGTCTCCTTGACCCGAAGCTCGGAGGCGTCACGGATGAGGGTCTTCCCCTCGGCAAGGCACGCGGCCACGGCGAGGATGGGGATCTCGTCGATGAGCTTCGGGACGTCGTCGCCCTCTATGGTCGTGCCCTGCAGGCCTCCCCCCTTCACCGAGATGTCGCCCACGGGCTCTCCGCAGACCTCGCGGACGTTTTCAAGGGAGATCTGCGCCCCCATCCGCCGGAGGGCGGAGATGAATCCCGTCCGTGTCGGGTTCAGGCAGACGTCCCTGACGAGAAGCTCGGAACCGGGCGTCGCCGCTGCCCAGACCACGGGGAAGGCCGCCGAGGAGGGGTCGCCGGGCACGGTGAGCTCCCGGGCCTCGAGGCCCTGCGGGCCGTCCAGGGTTACGGTGTTCCCGGCCCTTGCCAGCCGGGCGCCGAAGTGGGAGAGCATCCGCTCGGAGTGATCGCGGCTCGGGGAGGGCTCGCTCACCGACGTCCTTCCCCCGGCCTTCAGCCCTGCAAGGAGGAGGGCGGACTTCACCTGTGCAGACGCCACGTCCAGTGTGTGGGAGATCCCCGTCAGAGCGCCTCCACGCACGGCCATGGGAAGGAACCTGCCCTGTCTGGCCATGAACCTCGCCCCCATCTTCTCCAGGGGCTGCATGACCCTGGCCATGGGGCGCCTCACGAGGGAGCTGTCGCCCGTCATGACACTCACGCCCTCGATGCCCGACAGAATGCCGCTCATGAGCCTCGCCGTGGTCCCGGAGTTGCCGGCATCCAGCACGGACTGGGGTTCCCTGAGGCCTCCCCCGGAGATGAGCCAGGTGTCGGCCTTCTTGTCGATACGGGCGCCAAGCGCTTCGAGGACCCTCCGGGTGCTTGCCACGTCGTGGGAATCCAGGGCGCGGTGCACGGCCGTCGTCCCGGCAGCCAGGGCGCCGAGCATGAACGCCCGGTGGGATATGGACTTGTCCCCGGGCACCCGGAGCTCACCGTGCACTGGCATAGAGTTCCCTCCTGAGGGAAGAGTAGCCCCTGAGCAGCTCTTCGAGTTCTTCGGAGCGTCCCTGGCGGATGATGGCGGCCATGGCTTCGAGCTCCCGGATGTAGCTCTCGACGAGCTCGAGGAGCTGCTCCCTGTTCGCCAGGAAGATGTCGCGCCACATGACCGGGTCCGACGCGGCGATCCGGGTGAAGTCCCGGAAGCCTGCGCCCAGCAGTTCCCGGTGGATGTGCAGGTCATGGGCGAGCCCCATGGAGGCGAAGCTCAGGAGGTGGGGCATGTGCGAGATCCTCGCCATGAGCCCGTCGTGCTGCACCGGGTCCATTTCCACCACCTTCGACCCGCAGGCTTCCCACAGGCTCCTGACCCGCTGCAGGCACGAGTTCCGGGTTGCCGCGCCCGGGGTGAGGATGGTCACCTTTCCGGAGAACAGGTCGGGCTGGCTCGCGCCGAAGCCCGGGTTCTCCTTGCCCGCGATGGGGTGGGAGCCCACGAAGCACGGCCAGAGGGCGTCGATTGCCCGGACGATGGCCTCCTTGGTGGAGCCGGTGTCGGTGATCACGGCGTTGGCATCCAGGTGGGGGATGAGGTCCCCGGCGGCGCCGACAATGCTTCCCACGGGCACGGCGATGACGACAATCTCGCTTCCCCTGGCCAGGGAGGGGTCGGACCCGCCCCGGGAAATCACGCCCTGATCGAGGGCCTTCTTCACCGCGCCCGGGTCCCGGTCGATGCCCGTGATGGAGGCCCTGCCGGCAAGCGCCTTCGCCACGGAAGCCCCGATGAGGCCGAGCCCGACGACCGCGAGCTTCATAGCGCCTGGCGCAGCGCGTCGACGAAGGCCCGGTTTTCCCCGGGCAGCCCGACGCTGACGCGGATGTATCCCTGGAGGCCGAAGGAGTCCATGGAACGGGTGATGATGCCCTTTTCCATGAGCCTCTGATAGACCCGCCCCGCATCTTCGCCGATCCTGACGAGCACGAAGTTGGTCTGGGAGGGAACGACCGAAAGCCCGAGATTTTCCATCTGGGCAGAAAGGAAATCGAGGCCTTCCCAGGTGTTCTCGAGGGTCTTCCGGAGGAAGCCGGTGTCGTTCAGGGCGGCCTCCCCTCCTTTCAGGGCCAGGGTGCTCATGTTGAAGGGCGGCTTGATCCGGGCGAGAGCCCCCGTGACCGACTCGCCGGCCAGGCAGAAGCCCACCCGCAGACCGGCCAGGCCGTGGGACTTCGAGAGGGTGGACAAAACCGCGACGTTGGGGCGCTCGCGTATCAGGTTCCGGGCGCTCTTGAAGTCGGGCTGCCTGACAAAGGCCGCATATGCCTCGTCCACCACCAGGAGGGTGTCGCCGGGGATGCCCGAGGCGAGCCGCTCGATGTCGTGCCATGACAGGCAGGTGCCCGTGGGGTTGTTCGGGTTCGCCAGGAAGGCAATCTTCGTTTTCGGGGTGACGGCCGCGAGGATGTCGTCCACGTCGATGAAATGATTCTTCATGGACGTGAACCTGATCTGTGCCCCGCATACCAGGGACGCTATCCGGTAGTAGCTGAAGGTGCAGGAGGGGATGACAACCTCGTCACCCGGTTCGAGGTAGGCCCGGCACAGCAGGTCGATGAGCTCGTCAGAGCCGTTCCCCGCGGTGACCTGCGTGACCGTGCAGGAAAAAAAGTCGGCGGCCGCTTTTTTCAGGTCGGCGGCGTCGGGGTCGGGGTAGAGGTGCATGCGGGAGGCGTGCTCGGCCATGGCCTCGAGGGCCCTGGGGCTCGGCCCCAGGGGGTTTTCGTTCGAGGCGAGCTTGACGGGGCGGGCGATCCCGTAGCGCTTTGCCACCGTGTCCTTCGACGTCCCCGGCACATAGGGCGGGATCTTCCGTATCCACGACGTGGTCCTGGGTTCTTTCAATCGAGCGTTCTCCCTTCCGGGTAGGATCCGAGGGTGATTATTTCCTGGGCATGGGACTGCAGCTCCGAGAGGGCCTCCCGTACGCCGGCTTCGTGAAGGCTGCCCTCGAAGTCGATGAAGAACACGTACTCCCAGGGATTTTTTCTGGATGGCCGGGATTCTATCTTGGTGAGGTTGATCCCCTTGCCGGCGAACACCCCCACGGCACGGTGGAGGGCGCCGGGCGTGTTTTTCAGGGAGACGATGATGGATGTCTTGGCCTTTCCCCCGACCGGGGCCATGGTGCGGGACACGACCCAGAAGCGCGTGATGTTCTCCTGGCAGTCGTTGATGGCGGGGGCGATGATCGAAAGGCCGTAGAGCTCGGCTGCCAGGGCCGAGGCGATGGCGGCCGAGTGCGGCTCGCTCCGGGCTGCCCTTGCCGCCGTCGACGTGCTCGGGGTCTCCACGGTCCGGGCGCGCCCCAGGTTTTCGAGGAGCCAGTTCCTGCACTGAGCGAGGGCCTGGGGGTGCGAGTACACGGTTTCGACCTGCTCCAGGGTGCCCAGGGAGAGCAGGCAGTTGCGGATGGGGAGCATGACCTCGGCGCACACAAAGAGCTTCGATGAAGACATCAGGTCGAGGGTGAGGTTCACCATGCCCTCGGTGGAGTTTTCCACGGGCACCACGCCCAGGTCCGCCCTGCCGGTGAGGACCTCGGTGATCACGGACCCGATGTCCGGCCTTGGCGCCAGGTCCGCATCCAGGGGGAACACCCGGCGGGCCGCTTCGTGGGAGTAGCTCCCCTCGGGCCCCAGGTAAGCGACCCTCTTTTTTTCCTGGAGCGATCTGGACAAGCTGAAGATCCGGGAAAAGACGGCCTCGATCATGGGCCTGGTCAAAGTCGGCCCGGCCCGGGAAACCAGGCGCCCGACGATCGCCTCCTCCCGGGAAGGGTCGAAGGAGGACAGGCCGTCTTCGGCCTTGACCCTGCCGATCTCCACGGAAAGCTCGCAGCGTTTCCGGATGAGCTCGAGCAGCTCGTCGTCTATGGCGTCGATGTCCTTCCTCAACTGATCGATTTCTTTTCCCATCAAGGATCCCCACGCGTGAAGCCGCCGGCCCGGGCAAGGTTGTCCACCACTGCGAAGAGCCCTCCCTGACAGCCTGACATTCAATGCGTTCCGGCCACCCAGCCTAACAGAACAGGCCGTGCTTTTCAACTCGATGATTCCATTGTCCGGGGCTCCTGCCCACGGCCGCCGCATGTCGCGCAATGCGAACGGGGTGTCCGGAGATGTCCAGAATTGCCTCATCTTCCGAAGGACTCTGTCCGAATGAATACTGAAGACGCGAACCGGATGATTGACAGGGAACAGCCCGATATGAGATATAACAATAACGATGTTATTCTGGATAGTTATGAAAGACCATCTCCCCGTGAAAAAACGGGATCATCATCGATGAAGCGGGGGCGGAACTCTTTTATCCTGTGGCTTGCCCTTCCTCTCCTGGCCGCCGCCTTTTTCCTCGTGGTGCTTGGTGCCGACAGGCCGGTGGAGGCAGGGATCGTCCAGTCGCACCCCGTCCGTTCCCTGGTCGACCGCGAAGCCGTGCGCATCATCACCCCGGAGGTGATCAGGCGCAGGAGCCTGACGCTCCGGTGGGACCTGCAGGACTCTATCTCGAACCTGTGCCGGAAAAACCGGTCAGGCCTCGTCTCCGTGACCGTGCTCAACCCGCGCACCGGGGAAATCCTCGCCATGTACGGGCGGGACTCGTCCGGGGAGAACTGCACCCTGGCCCTGAATCCCTACCTTGCCGCGAGCCTCTTCAAGGTCGTCACCGCGGCCGCCGCCATCGATTACGCCGGGCTCTCCACGAGCTCCACCCTCTCTTTCACGGGCAGCGCCCACACCCTGTACAAGAGCCAGATCACGGAAAAGAAGAACCGCTGGACCACCGAGGTCACCCTCGCAAAAGCCTTTGCCACCTCCAACAACGTGATCTTCGGCAAGATCGGGGCCATGACCCTGGGCGAGACGCCGCTCCTCCTCACGGCCACGAGGTTCGGCTTCTGGAAGCCTCCCGTGGTGGACCTCGAGTGCACCCCGAGCACCGTTTTCATCCCGGAAACCGAGTTCAACCTCGCCGAGCTGGCGAGCGGGTACAACCGCTACACGAGGGTGTCGTCGGTGCACGCGGCCCAGATGGTGAGCGCCGTGGTCAACGACGGCTCCATGATCAGGCCGAAGATCCTTCGCACGAGCGACACGGGCCTGGAAAAGATCATGTGCAGGGAGACGGCCGACGAGCTGCGCGCCATGATGTGCCAGACCGTCAGGAACGGCACCTTTGCGAGGGCCTTCTCCGGTGCGCAAAAAGACCCAGTGCTCAAGGGTCTGACCATCGGGGCGAAGAGCGGCACCATCAACGGCGTGGACCCCGAGGGCAGGCGCTGCTGGTTCATGGGTTTCGCCCAGGACTCAGGCACGGGTGAAGCCATCACCATCGGCTGCCTGGTCATCCGCGACGACCGCACGCAGGTCGAAACCTCGGAGCTCGCCCGGAGAATCATCCGCAGCTACTTCGCCAGGCCCGCCCTCGTTGCGGCGAAGGGCTGACCCCGTTCGACCCGGGTTTTCACCGGGGGATCTCGAACAGGGAATCCGCCGGCTTCTCCTGGACGAACTTCACCGCCTCCATGACTTCGACGGTTTTCCCGTCCCTGATGATCTCCGACCTCAGGACGATGTTCAGCCCCTGTGCCACATAGCTGAGGGTTACCCATCGATTGTTTTCCTGCCGGTACACGTCACACGGGTAATCGAGCACCCTCACCTCGCCGGTCTTTCCCTGTGACTGGAACTCCCTGGCGAAGAGGGTCTCGATGACTGTGTCCCAGGTGCCCGGGTCGAGCTTTTTCTCCGTGTACTTTTTCGTGTCCGGATCGAGGGACCAGGAAGTGCCCGTGTCCTTGCGGTAGATGCCGAAGGCCATGGTGGTGCGGTCGGCGTTCAGAATGTCGATCCTGAACCTCGTTCCGCCCGAAAGGTGGTAGTCGATGAACTTGAACACCTGTCCTTCCTCGTTCTTGAATGCGCAGCTGAGCGTGCAGTCCTGGGGCTCGGCCGCCAGGACCGGTGGAGAAAGCAGGAGCAGCACTACCGACCCGAGCAGAAGGATCTTCATCCTCGTCATGTCACACCCCCTGGGTTCATTTCGGAATAGGCGCCGCGAGGAAAAGGGCGGGCCCAGGCTCGCCATCCGCGGTTCCTCCGGCACTTTCCCCGGTGTACCGGCTCCATGAGCTTATGATACGGTTCCCGACATCATGCAGATACTCTACCCCCACGGCATCCCGGTGCCCCGGCTCCATAGAGCTTATGATACGGTTCCCGGGCCGGGGTGCCAACCTCCAACGGCCCGGCTTCAGCCGTATCCCAGCTCGATGAGCCGCTCCTCGCCGATGCCGAAGTAGTGGGCGATCTCGTGCACGATGGTGATCTCGATCTCTTCTTCGAGCTCTTTCCGGTTCCGGCACAGGTCGAGGAGGGGCCCCTTGAACAGGATGATGGTGTCGGGATACGGCTCCGGCCAGGTGAAGGAGCGCTCGGTGAGGGAGGCCCCGGTGTAGACGCCGAGCAGCGGCTCGTCCTCAGGCAGACCCATGGCTTCGAGCAGTTCGGGGTCAGGCCAGTCTTCGATCATGACGGCGACGTTGCGCACGTGCTCCATAATTTCGTCGGGTATCCTGTCGAGCACCCGCCCGGCGATCCGGGAAAATTCCCTGTCGCTCATCTTCAGCATGGGGAGAGAATACAGGAAAACAGGCCCGGAATCGATCCCCCATTTGGGCAAGAGAGCCCCCTCGGCGCTTCCCGATAACGGCCGGTTGCAGAACAGGGGTTGACAGGCACCGGTTCTGTCCAGTATTTTCCTGGGCAGGTGAATAATGTCCATGAGGAGTGACCCGAAGAAAAAACGAAGGGCAGGTATCCTGAGCCGCCGTGATTTTCTCAGGGCCGGGGCCCTTGCGCTGGGGGCCTGCATGTGCCCGAAGCCTCTTCTGGCGGCGCTGGATGAAACGAGCTTTCCCGAGCGGTGCCTCTCTTTCTACAACGTTCACACCGGTGAAGCGCTCAACGCCGTGTACTGGTCCGTGGACGGGTACGTCCCCGAGGCCCTCGACGACATCAACCACATCCTGCGGGACTTCCGGACCGGGGAGATCAAGCCCATCGAACCCGACCTGCTCGACCTTCTCCACACCCTCCGCACCAGTCTGGGGACCCAGGAGTCCCTGCACGTCATCTCCGGCTACCGGTCACCGGAAACGAACGCCGTCCTCAGGGAAAAATCCCTGGGGGTAGCGGAGAAGAGCCTCCACATCGAGGGCAGGGCCGCGGACATCCGTCTGCCGGGATACAGCACCAGGGACCTTCACCAGGCAGCCCTTGCCCTGGGGGTCGGGGGAGTGGGCTATTACCCCACCTCCGATTTCGTGCACGTGGACACCGGCCCCGTGCGTTCCTGGTAGGCAGAAATCCATGAACATCCTGCGCAGAGCCGTCGTGCTCCTGATCTTCTGCGCCCTGTCCCTGCCGGTCGTGGCCCTCCACGCCCAGGAGGACCCCGTCGCCCTCGTGCTCAGGCAGAACCTCGAGGGGGCGGAGGGCGGAACAGCCATCACCGTGGGCAGCCGCCGGCTTTCGTCCCCGTCCATCATCCGGAAGATCTACGAGCGCCGGGAGTATCTTCCCTTCTGGAACAGCTACGATGCCGTGTCCCAGTTCGTCGAGGCCATAGAGGACTCCTACCGCGAGGGGCTCAACCCCCGGGACTACCATGTAAAGGAGATCCGCGGCCTGCTCGGCGACAATCCCGAGGAAGGCATTGCCGACCCGGCACTGGCCGCGTCCCTCGAACTGCTCCTTACGGATGCCTTCATACTGCTTGCCCGCCACTCCACGTGCGGCTGGGAAAACCCCGCCACCCACTACCCCCAGTGGAGCCTCGACAGGCTCATGGGCAACGAGGACCCCGTCGAATACTTCGAGAAGAGGCTCGCGGACCCCTCCATAAGGGAAACCGTGGAGTCGTGGAAGGTCCATGACCCCTATTACGAGAGCCTGAAACAGGCGCTGGCCCGCTACCGGGACATTCGCTCGAAGGGCGGGTGGAGGAAGATTCCCGAGGGCATGGTCATGAAGAAGGGGAACTCGGGCCCGTGGGTGGCCGCGCTGCGCAGGCGCCTGGAAATAGAGGACCCCGAGCTCGGGCCCGCCCCCAACCCCCAGCTTTACGACGCGGACCTTCACCGGGCGGTGCGGCGCTTCCAGGCGCAGCACGGCATCAGGCAGGACGGCGTGGCGGCCAGGGAGACGCTCGCGGCCATGAATGTCCCGGTGGAGTACCGCATCGAGCAGATCAGGATCAACCTGGAGAGGTGCAGGTGGGTTCTGAAGGACCTGGACAACACCTTCGTCATGGTGGACATCGTGGGGTTCAGGGTGTCCTTCCAGAAGCAGGGCAGGATCGTGTGGTCCGGCAGGGCGCAGGTGGGGAAGCCCTTCCGCGACACGCCGGTGGTGAGGTCAGAGATAACCCACCTGGAGGTCAACCCCACCTGGACAATCCCGCCCACCATCCTCACCGAAGACGTCCTGCCTGATGTGTCGAAGGACCTGGGCTACCTGGACAGGCACAACATCGAGGTCATCGACAGGCTTTTGAACGTGACGGTCAGGCCCAGGGACGTGGACTGGTCGCTGTTCACCGAAGAGCCGCCCCCCTACAAGCTCGTGCAGAAGGCCGGCCCGGCCAACCCCCTGGGCCGCATCAAGTTCATGTTCCCCAACGAGCAGCGGGTGTTCCTGCACGACACCCCGGAGAAGGCCCTGTTCGACCGGGCGGAGCGGACGTTCAGCTCCGGGTGCATACGCATCGAGCGGCCCTTCGAGCTCGCGGCCCTGCTCATGGGCAAGGACAGGGGGTGGACGCAGGAAAAGCTCATGAGGGCGGTGGCCACCGGAAAGACCTGGAAGGTGTACCTGCCCCAGCCGGTCCCGGTGCTGCTGATGTACGCGACGGTGACCATAGGCGACAGGGGCAGGGTCTTTTTCAGGAAAGACCTCTACTCGCGGGACATCGTGATGATGGAGGGGCTCGGCAACGACCCGGTCCAGGTGCGGCCCGGCAGTATCTGAGCCTGCCCCCGGCTTGTCCGGGGCGGTTTGAATCTTCACGACGGGGGAAACCGTGCAGTACGGGCCCGGTCATGTCAGGATATTTGTTTCAGGGAGGGTGAAGGGTCTATTCTTGATTCCCCGGCGATATTTCCTTATCATGCGGCCCATGAGGGGGCCCGCATGGACAGACCCGAAAGCACAGGGAGCATGAGCGTACGGAAGTGGACCATTCCCGACCTCATCGATTTCGAGTACCTTCTGAAGTCCCCCAGTGCCTCCGACGCCCGAGAGGACCGCAGGATCTTTCTGGAAGTGATCGGGCCTCGCGCCACGGGCCCGCAGCCATGGTCGCTTCGACAGCGGCGGGACGCGCTGAGGGTCTGGCTGGAGGAGCGCAGGGCCCTCTTCCGGAGGCATGACGGGCAGGCCGTGCTGCCCGGTGAGGTGTTCCGGGAATCGAGGTACCTGCTGCTCGTGCTCGTCGGGGTGTCAGGGCTGCTGTCGGGCGGGGCCGTGGCCCTGCCGCTGCTGGCCTACACCGGGAAGTCCGCCGTGAACGTCACCCTGTACCTGGGGGTCCTGGTGTTTCTCCAGGTCCTGGGGCTCCTCCTCATGCTCAGGTTCTTCTTCCTCACCGTCTCCATGGACAGGCTCAGGCACAGGTCCCTCCTGTACGGCCTGCTCGGCAGGCTTATCGAGAGGATCGGGGCGGCGGTGGCGCGCGGCGCGGCGAACAGGGCAGGGCTCCTGGAGGCCTCGGGCCCCCTGCGCGGGCTCTACGGACTGTACGGGCAGGTGTTCTTCTGGCCCTTCTTCGGGGCGGTCCAGCTGTTCGGGGTCATGTTCAACGTCGGGGCGATAAGCGCCACGCTCGTGCGGGTCCTGAGCACGGACCTCGCCTTCGGCTGGCAGTCGACCCTGCAGATGGGGCCCGAAGCCGTGCATGTCCTGGTCAAGGTCATGGCCGCGCCCTGGGCCTGGCTGCTGGGACCCCACGCGTACCCGAGCCTGGCGCAGATCGAGGGCAGCCGCATGGTCCTCAAGGAGGGCCTGACCACCCTCGCCACCGGCAACCTCGTATCCTGGTGGCCCTTCCTCGTGAGCGCCGTCGCCTGCTATGGGCTGCTGCCCCGGGTCCTCCTGTGGGCAGCTGCCGCCGCCGGGGAGAGCAGGGCCCTGGCCCGGCTGAGGTTCACCCATGCGGAATGCGACGCGTTGATCCTGCGCATGCAGCCCCCCGGGCTCTCCATGCAGGGCGTCCCTGACGCAGCTCCCCCCGACAGTCCTCTGCCGCAGCAGCCGGTGGACGCCGAGCCGGTGTTTCTCTCGCTCACGGACGCGGCTGTCCTGATCCCCCGGGACATCAGGGAACAGGCCGAAAGCGGGGAGCTCGACGATCACCTGGTCGCGAACCTGGGGCTGAAACCCGCGGCGGTTCTGCCGGTCACCGGCAGCGTCAGCAGGGACGGCCCCCTCATTGAAAAGGCCCTTCACGGGTTGAGGGAAAACGAGCGCGCCGTGGTCCTCGTCCAGGAGGCGTGGCTCCCGCCCATTGCCGAAGCCATGGCGCTCATCCGGGAGATCCGCTCGGCCGGGGGCCGCGCCATGAGGATAACCGTGCTGCTCGTGGGGAAGCCTGTCCGGGGTAAATTCCTCACCCCGGTCACACCCGGTGACAGGGCCATCTGGAGCAAGGCCCTGGCAGGGCTTGCCGACCCGTACCTCTCCGTCGCCACCGGGGGTGGGGCATGAGAGGCGCGCCGCAGGTCCTCACCTTCGCCGTGGTCGGGCACCCCAATGAAGGCAAATCCTCCGTGGTGTCGACGCTCACCGAGGACGACAGCGTGCGCATCACCCCCCTGCCCGGCGAGACCGCCGTGTGCCGACCCTTCCCGGTGACCGTCGACGGCCGCGAGATGGTGCGCTTCGTGGACACCCCGGGGTTCCAGTCCCCGCTGGCGACCCTCGAATGGCTCCAGGCGCACGAGGGCCCGGGCATGCTCGGGGAGTTCCTCCGCGCGCATGCGGGCGACCCCGGCTTCCGGGGCGAGCTCGAGCTGTTCAGGCCGCTGGTAGAGGGCGCAGAGATCATCTACGTGCTCGACGCCTCGAGGCCGCTGCGCTCCTTCGACATCGCCGAGATGGAGATCCTCCGCATGACGGGCATCCCCCGGATGGCCGTCATCAACGCCAAGGAGGAGGACGAAGGCTCCGTTCAGGCCTGGAGGGACGAGCTCCGCAAGCACTTCAACGCGGTGCGGGTCTTCAACGCCCACAAGGCGACCTATGCGGAACGGGTCGCGCTGCTCAACAGCCTCAAGTCCATAGACCAGGAGTGGGAAGAGCCCCTGTCGACCGTGGTGAAAGCCCTGGAGGACGACTGGCTGAAGCGGGTCACGCAGTCTGCGTGGATCGTCACGCGCTTCATCGGGCAGGCCCTGAGGCACCAGGTGTCGAAGAGCGTCCCGCCCGGCCACGAGCCCGGAGAACTCCTGGAGGGGCTCCTCGGGGAATACCGGGCGCACGTTTCGGCCCTCGAGAGGGAGGCCCACCTGGGCATCCGCAGGCTCTTCAAGCACAACATCTTCGACTGCCGCCTGCCCGAGCAGGCCGTGGCAGGCGACGATCTGTTCCAGGAAAAGACGTGGCGCATGCTGGGGCTGAGCCCGGTCCAGGTGGCCGCCGCAGGGGCCGTGGCCGGGGGCGGGGTCGGCCTGGGGATCGACGCGGTCGCCGGGGGTGCGAGCCTGGGGGCCTTCGCCCTGGTGGGGGGCCTCCTGGGGGCCGGCGGCGCCCTGCTGGGCGGGCGGCGCATGGTCACCTACGAGATCAGGGGACCGAGCCTGGGGCCCTTCCGGTACGGCAGGCCCATCGGGGACGTCCTCCTCATCGTCGGGCCCAACAGGAATCCCCGGTTCCCCTTCATCCTGCTCGACCGGGCGCTCATCTTCTTTGCCGGCGCCGTGAACTGGGCCCACGCCCGGCGCGACGCGGGGCAGGGCCCAAAGGCCGAGCCAGCTTCCTTTGCCGCTCACCTGGGCGAGTCCCGGACCAGGACCTGCACGGCCTTTTTCCAGGCCGCGCGAACCGGCGACGAGATGAAGCTCCAGGACATGGAGGAATCCATGACGGACCTGCTCGTCGATGTTTTCATGGACCTGTCCACGAAGGAAACCCGGCAGGGCCTGCCCGCGAACGATTCACCGGGCCGGTGATCGAAGTCTGCGCGCCCCGGGATTCCCCCGGTACGGTCTTCTCAGGCCGAAAGGCGCCTGTCAGCTGCCTTTCGCGTGATCGTAGACGTGGACGTTCCGCACCGCCACCGGCATCGATATGCCCCGGCTGGCGAAGATGCGGTTCACCGCCTCGTTGAGGCCGAAATAAACGTCCCAGTAATCGGGTCCGTTCACCCAGGCCCTGATCTGGAAGACCATGCCGCCGTCCCTGAACTCCTTCAGGAGGATCGCGGTTTCAGGGTCTGCGAGGATCCTCTGATCGGATTTCGTGATTTCCCGCAGGCAGTCCTTGACCTTCTCGACGTCGTTGCCCCCGCCCACGAGGAAATCCATGTCGACCCGCCGGGTCTTTTTCGCCGAGTAGTTGGTGATGTTGTCGCCCATCATCTTGGCGTTGGGGACGATGATCACCTTGTTGTCCACGGTGTTGAGCGTCGTGGTGAACACCTCGATCTTTTCCACCACCCCGGCGGTGCCCCCGCCCTCGATGTAGTCGCCGGCCTTGAACGGCTTGAAGATGATCATGAGGAAGCCGGCGGCGAAGTTCGCCAGGGAGCCCTGGAGGGCCAGGCCGATGGCCAGGCCTGCGGCGCCGATGACGGCGATGAATGACGTCGTCTGTATCCCGACCTGCGCCAGCGCCGCGATGACGACGAAGGTGAGCATGGCGATGTAGGCAAGGTTCACCACGAAGGAGACGATGGTCTGGTCGACCTTCCGGCCGGTGAGGATGCGCGAGATGAGCTTTTTCACCATCTTGGCCACCCAGCGGCCCACGATGAGGATGAGCACCGCCGCGATGATCTTGAACCCGTAAAATGCGACCCATTCCTGGACCTTGACCAGCAAGTTCTCCATAAGAACCTCCTCTTTCGACAGGTGTCCGATGGTGGCCCCGTTGCCGGCGCTGATCGACACTATCCTCCGGACCTGACGCCAGTATAGGCCCGGTCTGCTCCAGGAGTCAATCGGGGGAACCCCGATGGTGATTTTCTGCAAGGCCCGCACGGGCGGCCCGTCATAAAAGAGGCAGTCGAAGGGTGCTCACGGCCTGCGACGGGAAAAAGAGATTTACCCTTGATCTCGAATTCCGGCTATGTTAGCAAGTAAGCGGTTTCGGGACGTAGCGCAGCCTGGTAGCGCACCTGAATGGGGTTCAGGGGGTCGTGAGTTCAACTCTCACCGTCCCGACCAATCAATTCAAGGAGTTGCGGTCAATCCGTAACTCTTTTTTTATGTCCATTATCTGCCGGGTACAAATTCGGGTACAAGATCACAGGGCATAAGGCAATA